>Ga0066256_1004568_pt1 | contig 12243 bp, 15 predicted proteins | sample ThiBio_1000_biof_FD_87107 | JGI IMG/M metagenome (GOLD analysis project Ga0066256, IMG submission 87107) | Wastewater bioreactor microbial communities from Cape Town, South Africa - Thiocy_expt_1000_biof (version 2) | ecosystem: Engineered > Bioreactor > Thiocyanate-remediating >...
GAAGGAAAGCCGATATCCGGATCGACTATGCGGAAGGGCATGTCTACAACATCATCACGGACGATGGAATCGGATTCGATCCGGTGGCGGCGGAAAACGACCAGCGCGGCAGCGGGTTGCGCGGAATGAACCGCCGGCTGGCGGATCTTGACGGCTCGTTGTCCATCCAGCGTCTCACACCGGGCATGTCCATCACGATCACGATTCCCTTGCAGCCCTTGGACGCGACCGCAGGACGTCGTGAAACAACGGAGTTCACGGCATGACGGCCCGCCCCCCATATTCAAGGGATACCGCCACTTCCCGCAGGAACTACAATCGGCGGCTGAATATGGCGCCAATGCCTTGATCGCGAGTTCAGCAGATGGTGTCAGCCTCCCAAAACCTTCCGAAACGCCTGGGTCTCGTAGTCGAAGATCAGGCCGATACGCGCGCCTGGCTGGTCAGGATGCTGGCCAAGGCGTTCGACGGCATCGACATATCGGAGGCCGCCACCCGGCGGGCCGCCTTTGAATGGGTCCGCTCGCAACCTCTCGCTCAGGCCGCCGCTGACGGAAGCCGTCACGTCGCACTGATCGATCTCGGCCTTCCCGATGGATCGGGCATCGATCTCATTCGCGAAGTGTCCGAAAAATATCCAGCCGTCCTGCCGGTCGTCACCACCATCTATGACGACGAGGGTCACCTGTTCGAAGCAATCGCCGCAGGGGCACAGGGTTATCTTCTCAAGGATCAGCACGGCGATGCGCTTGTCGGCTATCTGCATCGCATCGATCTCGGCGAGCCGCCGCTGTCGCCTTCCATCGCATTGCGCATGCTGAAGCACTTCTCCCAGCGTCCGCTCGGAGCAAACCTTTCACCGTTAGCCACCGAGGCAAACCTGACTGCGCGGGAAATCGACGTCCTGCGGCTGATGGGCCGCGGCCTGCGAACGGGCGAAGCCGCGCGCGTACTCGGCCTGACGCCGCATACGGTCGCGGGATACGTCAAAACCGTGTACCGCAAGCTGAACATCTCCTCGCGCGCGGAAGCCGCCATCGAAGCTGTTCGCCGCGGCCTCGTTTAGACGCGACCTCGATCTGCGTCCCTCACGCCGCGAATGATTTCCATTCACGCCGATGATGTATAGATTGCGTCGAACCATGATCCGGCAACACGGATCGCCGCCTGAGGGGATCGCATTGTGAAGATTACAGTCAATATCGACTGCACGCCGCAGGAAGCCCGCGAATTTCTCGGACTGCCCGATATTCAGCCGATGCAGGACAAGGCGATGAAGCAGATGGAGGAAAAGCTCCTCTCCGGCATCGCCGCCATGTCTCCGGACGCGATGCTCAAGAACTGGATGTCGTTCAACTCCGAAAAGATGGGCGACATGTTCAAGATGTTCGGCGGGATGACCGGGGGCAACACCAGCAAGTGAGTTGAGCCTTTAGCGCCCGCCACGATTGGGAATCGCTGCGCGATCAACCGCGCCGACGATCTCAGGCTGCGGTGAGATGGTCCAACCGCTCGCTGCTCAGCAGGCGGACGCCGTCCGGGACGATCAGCACGGTCTTCTCGCGCGCGAGCTTGGTGAGCGTGCGGCTGACAGTCTCAATGGTGAGACCGAGATAGTCTGCGATATCCTGGCGGCCCATCGGCAACGCGATTGTGACGGACATTGGTCCGATCCGGGCGTAACGCGCCTGAAGGTTGACCAGAAACGCCGCGACCTTCTCTTCGGCGGTCTTGCGGCCGAGCAGCAGCATCTGATCCTGCGCGAGGCTGAGTTCGTGTCCGGCAAATTCGTGCAACCGACGCAGCAGGTGCGGCTTGTCGTCGATGTAGTGCACGAAGGCCGAACGCTGGAAGCGGCAGACCTTGACCGGCGTGATCGCCTCCGCGGTCACGCCATAACGATCCATCAGCGCGAGCCCGAGAAAATCGCCGGGCAGCGCAAATCCCATGATCTGGCGGCGGCCGTCCGGAAGCGACTTGTAGAGCCGCACGACGCCTTCGGTGATATTGAAAACATTGTTGGCCAGAGCACCCTGATCGAACAGCATGGTCTTCGGCGCGAAGGCCGTGACCTGACTGATCCGCTCCAGTTCTTCCAGTTCGGACAGTTCAAGAGCCCCGCAAACACTGACCAGACGAACTGCACAGTTGGCACAGCCGCCCGCGCTGCTGCGGTTGTGCTTGCATTGGTGGCCTGCCGTGGCCGTGCACTGTTCAGACGTGTCCATGATGCCGTCCTGATGATCCAGGTCTCAGTATATATGAATCTGCGCAGGATTTTGACCTAAATCAAAAGGAGAAATCGTTGATTCACGTCAATGCCGCCCGACCTGCGCTCCGCTCAACTGGCCGCTCCCCGAATTGATCGCAGCGAACCCAGATCGGCAATGGATCAGCATTTTCAGGCAAATTCGATCGGCCTGCGGGATGCGAGGTCCGCATACCCGCTGATTTACCTGCATGACCCCAGCATCACACTGGAGGAATGGCTCCGTTTCGCGCGCCGCCGCTGTAGCCAGGCGCCGGAACGCACCGGGCTGATCGCGATTCGCGACCGGCGCGGGCTGATCCATGCTGTGTTCGGATACCGCGTGGACATCGACCTCCGGGCCCGCAAACGGCTCTGCCTGAACAATCTGGTGGTGGCGCGGATGCCGGGTTCGCAGATCGACGATGCCGTTATCGCCAGCGCGAACGACCTGTCCGCGCGCCTCGCCTGCCAAACCATTAGTCTCGAACAACCTTTCAGCCGCCGGACGGGCGTGCCGGGCGCCTGCCCGACCCCTTACGATCTGGCCGCCAGCCGCGCGAACTTCATCCCGAGCACGCGACGCCATTGAGAACTTCTTCGCCGGAGGCTGGCTGCGATGGCCGCGAATGCCGCGGCGCTTCAATCCTGCCCTGCGCCGACGCAATTCCAAGCTCCAGACTGTCTGCGATCCGCCGCGCCCGTTCAATGAAATGAGCGGCGGCCACCGGCGGGCACATTTCCTCCGCGGTGGCCTCAAACAGCGCCAGCCATCGGTCGAAATGCGCCGCGCCGACCGGAAGATTCATGTGCATCCGCATGGGCTGTCCGTGATAGCGGCCGGTCATCAGCGCCACGGAGGACCAGAACGCGCACAGCTTTTCGATGTGATGCTCCCAGTCGGTAACCCGCGATGCGAAAATCGGCCCCAGCACCGGCTCGTCTTGAATCCGCCGATAGAACGTCCGCACAAGACGTTCGATCATCGTCTCGTCGATTCCCGTTCTCGTCATGATGTCGGCCGTCATACGCGCGCGGCGCTCCGGCCCACCTTCCTCGATCGTCGTCATCGCAGAAAACTCCTTTCACTTGCGGCTCAGGCCGCCGGCCGAATGCCGAAATCCTCGGGGCGCAGCACCAGATCGGCCAGCGTGTAGCGATCGAGCGTTGCCATGAAAGCTCCCAGCGCCTCTTTCAGGACACCCTTCAGGCGGCAGCGCGGCGTGATCAGGCAGCGGTTGTCCGGCGAAAAGCACTCGACCATCGCGAAATCCGGCTCGGTCGCCCGAACGACATCGCCCAGACAAATCTTGTTTGGCCGCATTGCGAGTGCGAGCCCGCCCGAACGCCCCCGAACCGCCTTCAGATACCCCGAGCGCGTGAGCTGATTTGCCACCTTCATGAGATGCGTGCGCGATATCCCGTAGGCCCTCGCGGTTTCCTCGATCGTAATCAATTCCTCCCCCCGCGCCGCGGCAAACAGCAGCACGCGCAACGCGTAATCGGAAAAATTCGTCAATCGCATCGAGGCCTCCATTGTCCCGGATTGCATCCGGCACTATAAGATATATTATAAATTCATCTTATAGGGAAGCACCGATATGCATCCGCTTCTGCACCTGCGAACGGCCTCATGGGGAAGGGCAGCGAGATTCCACATGCAAGTCTTTGAGCTAGAGCAAAGACCCGAACCGGGCCTCCGCTTAGTTTTGGATCGGAAAGAAATGGGTATCGCCGCGGGCATCGACTTTCAGGTTCCACAAACCGGAACTAGGCTGTTCGACACGCTCACGCGACCACATTGATGCGCATTTGATTTCAATTGCGCAGGGCCGGATGAACCGGCCTGCGCTGCGGACAGCCGGCTGACGTTGCCGGGACCAAGACAGGCGGCAAGATATGTTGGGGCAACTTACCAAAAACGAACGCCAGCTCGCGCTGGTCATTCTGCTCGCAGTCGGCCTTTGGGGGCTGGTTTTCGGCGTCGCGGGAAAAGACGATCCACTCGGCGCGCATGGCTGGATCATCGTCCTCGCCGCGCTCGCGGGCATCTTCAAGATCATCTCGATCTACTACGATCCGGAGCCGAGTGACGATCGCCTCAGCAGCTACTATGACGATCCGACGAAGCTCGGCATCATCCTGGCGATGGTCTGGGCCGTCATCGGCCTCTTCGTCGGCGACTGGGTCGCGTGGCTGCTGGTCAAGCCCGATCTGACCTTCGATGCCGGATGGTCAAGCTTCGGGCGGCTGCGCCCCGTGCACACGACGGGCGTGATCTTCGGATTCGGCGGCAACGCCCTCATCGCCACATCCTTCTATGTTCTCCAGCGCACGTCGCGCGCGCGCCTTCCCGATCAGCTCAGCCCCTGGTTCGTGCTGATGGGATACAATCTGTTCGTGATCCTCGCGGTCACCGGCTACATGATGGGCATCACCCAGTCGAAGGAATATGCCGAGCCGGAATGGTACGCCGACCTGTGGCTCGTGATCGTGTGGGTGACGTATTTCGGGATTTACCTGCGCACGCTGATGCGGCGCAAGGAGCCTCATATCTACGTGGCCAACTGGTACTACATGGCCTTCATCCTCGTTGTCGCCGTCCTGCACATCGTCAACAATCTCGCTGTCCCCGTCTCGCTCGGTCACGCCAAGAGCTATTCGCTGTTCTCCGGCGTGCAGGATGCGATGACGGAGTGGTGGTACGGACACAACGCAGTCGCGTTCTTCCTGACCTCCGGCTTTCTCGGCATGATGTACTATTATCTGCCGATCCGCGCCGGACGCCCGATCTTCTCCTATCGCCTGTCGATCATCAGCTTCTGGGGCATCACCTTCTTCTACATGTGGGCGGGTTCGCACCATCTTCACTACACGGCGCTGCCGCAGTGGGTGCAGACGCTGGGCATGACCTTCTCGCTGATGCTACTGGTCCCTTCATGGGCTTCGGCGACCAACGCCCTCCTCACCCTGAACGGCGCATGGCACAAGGTGCGCGACGACGCCACGCTGCGCTTCATGATGGTGGCGGCGGTGTTCTACGGCCTGACCACGTTTGAAGGTTCGTTCCTCGCGATCCGCTCGGTCAATTCGCTGTCACACTACACCGACTGGACCGTGGGTCACGTTCACGCCGGCGCGCTTGGCTGGGTGGCGATGATCACCTTCGGCTCGATCTACGCATCCGTGCCCTGGCTCTGGAAGCAAAAGAGCATGTACTCGCCGAAGCTGGTCGAGGTTCACTTCTGGCTCGCGGTTGCCGGCACCATCGTCTACGTCTTCGCGATGTGGAATTCCGGCATCATCCAGGGGCTGATGTGGCGGACCTACACAGAGAACGGAACGCTGGCCTATTCCTTCGTGGACTCGCTGATCGCGATGCACCCCTACTACATCGCCCGCGCCGTCGGCGGCCTCCTGTTCCTGCTCGGCGCACTGGTCGGCTGCTACAACATCTGGATGACGATCAAGACTGCGACGCACGTCATCCCTGAATCCGCTGCGGACCGGCCGGCTGTCGCGCCTGCTGCCGCCCTTCAACCGGGGGAGTGAGCCGCATGTTCGGACTTCACTATCGGCTGGAACGTAAAGCCATCGGTCTCGTTCTCGCCATCATCATCGTCTCGAGCATCGGCGGCCTGGTGGAAATCGCCCCGCTCTTCACCATCCACCAGACCGTGGAAGACGCGCCCGACATGCGCGTCTACACGCCGCTCGAACTGTCGGGCCGCAACATCTACATCCGCGAAGGCTGCTATGCCTGCCACTCGCAGATGATCCGCACGCTGCGCGACGAAGTCGAACGCTATGGGCCCTACTCCCTCGCGGTGGAATCCAAATACGATCATCCGATGCTGTGGGGGTCGAAGCGGACGGGACCGGACCTTGCACGGATCGGCGGAAAGTACTCCGACGACTGGCACGTGGCCCATCTCAACAATCCGCGTGACGTGATGTCCGTGTCCGTCATGCCGGCCTATGCGTGGCTGTCGCGCACGGCGCTGCGAACCGACGACATGGGCCTGCAGCTCAAGGCGCAGCGCGCGGTCGGCGTTCCCTACACCGACGACATGATCGCCAACGCGACGTCCGACGCCTACGGGCAGGCTTCACCGGACTCGCCCTTCGCCGAAGGCGTCACCAAGCGTTACGGCAAGGCGACCAACGTCCGCGCCTTCGACGGGAAGCCAAACGATCTCACCGAAATGGATGCACTGGTGGCGTATCTGCAAATTCTCGGCAAACTGACGGAAGCGCCTTACAAGCCCGTCGCCGAAGTCGCGAGGTAATCATGGATCTCGATCACGGCACGCTGGTGTGGTTCTCGAAATCGTTCGGGTTGTTTTACCTGATCGGACTTTCGATCGTCGTTCTTGCTTATGTTTACTGGCCGTCGAACAAGAAGAGTTTCGACAAAGCCGCTGTTTCGATTTTGCGCGACGAGGACAAGCCATGGCGGTAGAGGAACGCGACCTCCACACCGGATATCTGACCACCGGTCATGAGTGGAACGGCATCAAGGAATTGAACACGCCGGTCCCCCGCGCGGTCTATTTCTTTCTCATCATAGCGGCAGTCTATTCGGTCGTTTACTGGATCCTGATGCCTGCGTGGCCGATCGGCGTCACCTACACCAAGGGACTGCTGGGTCTCAGCGACCGGCACAACGTGCGGGAGGAAGTGAAGCAGGCCTCGCTCAGCCGCGACCAGTGGGCCAAGCAGATCGAGACCGGCAGCTATGCGAGCATTCAGGCCAATCCGCAGTTGATGACCATCGTGCGCCAGACCGGACGCACGCTGTTCGGCGACAACTGCGCGGCCTGTCACGGTTTCGATGCGAAGGGCGGGCCCGGATTTCCCAACCTCACCACGTCGTCTTGGCTGTGGGGCGGCGATCCGGCCGCGATCGAGGAAACCATTCGCGTCGGCATCAATTCGGCGCATCCTGACTCGCGCGTCTCGCAAATGCCTGCATTCGGGCACGACCAGATGATCCCCGCAGCGGATGTCGAGAACGTCGTGGCCTATGTGCGCACCCTGTCCGACCCGACGGCCGCAAAGGACGCCAAGCCCGGCCAGATCGAAGCTGGCCAGAAAGTGTTCGCGGCCAACTGCGCTGCGTGCCATGGCGACGACGGCAAGGGCAAGACCGATACCGGCGCACCGAACCTGACCGACAAGTTCTGGATCTACGGTGGCGACAGGCAGAGCATCACCAACACCGTCTGGAATGGACGGCAGGGCCGCATGCCGACATGGGACGGCAGGCTGTCCCCTCTCGACCGCAAGATCCTAGCTCTCTACCTGCTCGATCGGCGGGTGACGCCATGATCGGCGCGGCAACACAAGCCGGGGGCGTCGGAATGCGCCGCAAGGTCGTGCTGCTGGTCGCGGCCGGCGTCGCCCTGTTCATCGCGGCGAACGCACATCTCATCTATGTCGCAACGACATCGCAACCTGATTGCGTGGCGCATGTCAGGCACGGCGAAGGCAGTCCCAACAATTTCAGCGCGGCGGCATCTTCCTGCTCGCCCAAAATTGCAAAACCAACCAAAGCATCGGCGGAGTAGCTGCTCATGACCATCATTCCGAGCCTCGTTCCCCCGCTTCCGATCAAGAATCGCTGGCAACGCTCGCTGACGCCGGCGGACGCCTTCTCATGGCTAAAGAGCGGATGGCGCGACCTCACTGTGCAGCCGATGTCGAGCCTGATCTACGGCCTGCTGATCTTTCTGGTATCGATCGCGATCGTGATCGGACTGTTCCGGTTCGGCTGGGACTACATCCTGTTTCCCGCCTTCGCCGGATTCATGGTGATCGGGCCGATCCTCGCCGTCGGCCTCTATGAAAAGAGCCGCCGTCTCGCGGCGGGCGTTCCGGTAAATCTCGCCAACATGATCTTCGTCAAACCGAAGTCCGGCGGACAGATCCTGTTCGCGGGCGTCTTGCTGTGCCTGCTGGTGATCACCTGGATGCGTGCGGCCGTCATCATCTATGCGCTGTTCTTCGGCCTGGTGCCGTTCCCCGGCCTCGATCACATCGCGCCGATGCTGTTCACGACGCCAACCGGTTGGGCGATGCTTGTTGTCGGCGGCGCAGTGGGCGGACTGTTCGCGGCCTTTTCCTTCGCAATCAGCGCATTCTCCATCCCGATGCTGCTGAACGAGCGGGTCGATGCGCTCACCGCGATGGGATCGAGCATGGCGCTGGTCTGGCATAACTTTCCCGCGATGCTGACCTGGGGCGTCATCGTCCTCGCCCTGTTCCTGCTTTGCCTCGCAACAGGACTTGTCGGCCTGATCGTGGTGTTTCCGGTTGTCGGCCACGGCACCTGGCATGCTTACCGCGCGGTGGCGACCGCATCATAACGGCATCGCCTGCGTAAAAGCCGCGCCCAAAGGCGCGGCGATGGAGTGACAGATGAGTTGCTGCGGCCCAAGCGCCGAGCTTGCTCTTGCAACGACGGACCCGCACATCGCGGATGAAGAACTTCTGCTTGCCAGCCGCATGGTCGGTGATGGAATCCGCCAGACCGACCTATCGGTTCCGTCGATTCATTGCGGCGGCTGCATCCAGAAGATCGAAAGCGCTCTCGATGCCCTGCCCCGCGTCGAACAGGCCCGCGTCAACCTTTCGACCAAGCGTGTTTCGATCCGCTGGCGGGATGACAAGACACCGCCGCCCTTCATCGCAACGCTGGAGAACATCGGCTATCACGCCCACCTCAACGATCCCGACGCGGATGCAAAAGACCAGACGCTCACCGAACTGATCCGCGCGCTCGCGGTGTCCGGTTTTGCCGCCAGCAACATCATGGGCTTTTCCATCGCGATCTGGGTCGGTGCCGAACCCGAAACCCGGATCATGTTTCACTGGATTTCGGCCCTGATCGCCTGCCCCGCGCTGATCTATTCAGGTCACGTGTTTTTCCAGTCCGCATGGCGTGCCTTGCGCCACGGCCAAACCAATATGGATGTGCCGATTTCCATCGGCGTGCTGCTCGCCTTCGGCATGAGCCTCTACGAGACGATCAATCATGGCGTTCACGCCTATTTCGACGCCTCGATCTCGCTGCTGTTCTTCCTGCTGATCGGCCGGACGCTCGATTACATGATGCGAGAGCGCGCCCGCACCGCGGTCAAGGGCCTTGCCCGCCTCGCATCGCGCGGCGCGCTGGTGGTGCAGGACGACGGCACACACGCCTATCTGCCGGTGGATGACATCCAGCCGGGCATGACCATCCTGCTGCCTGCAGGTGAGCGCGTACCGGTCGATGCGAGGGTGGCGCAGGGACAATCGGAGATCGACTGCGCCCTGGTGACCGGTGAAAGTCTGCCCCAGGCCGCCACGGCGGGCTCGGCATTGTCCGCCGGCATGCTGAACCTCACCGGACCGCTGACCATTGTGGCGACGGCCACCGCAAAAAATTCCTTCCTCGCAGAAATGTTGCGGATGATGGAAACGGCCGAAGCGGGCCGCTCAGTGTATCGCCGCATCGCCGATCGCGCATCGCGCCTCTATGCACCTGTAGTGCATCTCACGGCCCTGCTGACCTTCATCGGCTGGATGATCGCGACCGGCGACGTCCATCGCGCCATCACCATCGCCATCGCCGTTCTGATCATCACCTGTCCATGCGCGCTCGGTCTTGCGGTGCCGATGGTTCAGGTCGTCGCCGCCCGCCGCCTGTTCGAGAACGGCATCATGATCAAGGACGGCAGCGCGCTGGAGCGTCTCGCCGAGATCGACACGGTGGTTTTCGACAAGACCGGCACGCTGACGCTGGACCGCCTGCGCCTCGCCAATGCCGTCGATCCCGATGCGCTGAAACTCGCCGCCTCGATGGCGGCCCATTCCCGCCATCCCTATTCGCGCGCGCTTGCGACAGCGAGACAAGACCGCCGGCTGACGCCGCTCGTCCTGAGCGATATTTCAGAGACGCCCGGTGCAGGGCTCGAAACACACGTCGATGGCGCAACCTATCGGCTAGGGCGAGCCGACTGGGCGCTGAACAGCAGTCAGGCACATATTCCCTCTTCGGCAGGCGTCGTGCTCGCGCGAAATGGCCAGCTTCAGGCGACCTTCAGTTTTGAGAGCGATCTGCGCCCGGATGTCCGCAGGAGCATCGCGGAGGTCTCGTCGCAAGGCTGCCGCGTCGAGATCATGTCCGGCGATCGCGACGGCCCGGTGCGCGATCTTGCCGTTGCGCTCGGCGTTTCCTATCGCGCCGGCGTCTCGCCCGTCGGAAAGAGTCAGCACATTGCGGATCTGTCCGCTGCGGGACAGCGCGTCCTGATGGTCGGCGACGGGCTCAATGACACCCCGGCGCTTGCTGCGGCCCATGCCTCAATGGCCCCGGCCTCCGCAGCCGATGTCAGCCGCAGCGCCGCCGATCTGGTGTTCCTGCACGACAGCCTGCTCGCGGTGCCGCAGGCGATGACGGTCGCACGAAACGCGAACCGGCTGGTCCGCCAGAACCTGCTCCTGGCCATCGGCTACAACGTGATCGCCGTCCCGATTGCCATTCTCGGCCATGTCACGCCGCTGATTGCCGCTGTCGCCATGTCGGGCTCCTCGCTGGTTGTGATCGCGAATGCCTTGCGCCTCGGCGGACCTCGTAAGGATAAACATCAGCCCGCACCGGAACCCGGTGCGGTGGCTTCAGCGTTGTCCTTTCAAATGAAGGAGGCGCGCTGATGGATTATTTCTATCTGATCCCGCTTGCGCTGGTGCTGGGCGGCCTCGCGCTGGGCGCCTTCATGTGGTCGATGAAAAGCGGCCAGTATGACGACCTCGCAGGCGCGGCCGAGCGCATCCTGTTTGAGGAAGATGATCGCCCGGCCCCGGACAAACCGCCTCGGGAATCCGGCCTATCATCGAACACGAACTGAGCCAGAACTGCAGATAATCCGACGGAACACACCGGGAACACGATCCGGGTCGCAATCTTGCGCCACACCGCGACAATGGCGAGATTCGTTCCGGGGACCTGAATTGAAAAAACCGCTGCGAGACAGCGGCTTGGGAATGGTGGGCGATGTAGGGCTCGAACCTACGACCCGGTGATTAAGAGTCACCTGCTCTACCAACTGAGCTAATCGCCCGAACGCCACGCGGCGAAACCGCTTGAGCCGGCGTCGTTTAGCAAAGCAGATTGACCCTGTCCAGCAATGTGACGGTTTTTTCTAACCTTGGAGCGTGGGATTCACAGGACACGCGTCATACAGAAAAACCGCCGGAAATCCGGCGGTTTCTGTCATTTCGGAAGACGTAACTTCAGCCGTGTCAGAGACGTTCGGAATTGCCGCCCCGCTCAAAGCCCCGGTCACGGTCGAATCGGCCGCCATCCCTGTCGCGTCCGAACTCATGACCACGCCGCCAGCCATGATGGCCGCCCATGCGGGTGAGCATACTCAGCCGCCGCTTCTGGCCATCATCCAGCGTCTTGTAGAGCGGGTCAGCCGCATCGGCGATCTTCTTGAGGCCTGCGGCGGTCTCGGCCATCCGGTCCGCGCGCTCGCGCAGGCGGATCACCGGATCGCGAGTCTGGTCGGCCGCGGCCTTGTCGCCAGGTGCCTTGTCCTCAGACGGCTTCTGGTCCCGCGCAGCGCGGCGTGCATCGCGTTCGCTCGCGCGTGCGTTGGCCCGCTCCATGCGTTGCTTGGCGAAATCGCGCACCGCGGTTTCGACCGGCGGCCACAGTTTTTCCTGATCTGGCGTGAGTTTCAGACCGGCCTTCACGGATGCGATCTTCGCATCAACGAAAGCCGCCCGGTCTTCCATGCTCATGCGCTGGTGGTGATGATGATAACGGTGCTGTGCGTAGACGGCTGTGGAACCGAGAATGGCAACCGCCGCGACACCGGCAACAATGGCTTTCTTCATGGGGCATCTCCGAGGTGAAAGGTCACCTCGAAGATGGCACCAGCCCGCATTCTTTCAACTTAAGCTTTGGATAGCTACGTGAACGTGCGTTAATGGCCGCCGAGCATTCC
>Ga0066256_1004570_pt1 | contig 12242 bp, 7 predicted proteins | sample ThiBio_1000_biof_FD_87107 | JGI IMG/M metagenome (GOLD analysis project Ga0066256, IMG submission 87107) | Wastewater bioreactor microbial communities from Cape Town, South Africa - Thiocy_expt_1000_biof (version 2) | ecosystem: Engineered > Bioreactor > Thiocyanate-remediating >...
ACGACAGCACGCCGACGGTGCCGAACAGCATGGTGGCCATGCCGCCGAAGAACATCCAGTCATGGCCGAAGCCGTCGAGCGCCGTGCCGAGCAGCCCCGACAGGCGCAGCAGCACGTAGATGCCGACCTTGCTCATGATGGCGAAGATGGCGGCGACCGGCGCGCTGGCCGCCCCATAGGTGGCCGGCAGCCAGAAGCTCAGCGGCCACATGCCGGCCTTGACCAGGAAGGCGATGCCGAGCAGCGCCAGGCCGGCATCGAAGAGCGGGCGGCTGCCGGCCGGAATGGCGGCCATGCGCATGGCGAGGTCGGCCATGTTGAGCGTGCCGGTGACGCCGTAGATGAGGCTGACGCCGACGAGGAACAGCGACGACGCCGCGAGGTTGAAGGCGACGTAGTGCAGGCCGGCGCGCACGCGGGCCGGGCCGGAGCCGTGCAGCGCCAGGCCATAGGAGGCCGCCAGCAGGATTTCGAAGAACACGAAGAGGTTGAAAAGGTCGCCGGTGAGGAAGGCGCCGTTGAGCCCCATCAGCAGCAATTGGAACAAGGTGTGGAAGTGCGGCCCGGCGCTGTGCCAGCGCGCCGCCGAATAGGTCACGGCGGCGAGCGCCAGCACCGCGGCCAGCGTCACCATCAGCGCGGCCAGCCGGTCGGCGACGAGGACGATGGCGAAGGGCGCCGGCCAGTCGCCCAGCCGGTAGACGCCGAGGCTCGCCTGGGCCGCGCCGTCGACCTGGGCCAGCAGCATCAGGCTCACCACCACCAGGGCCAGGGTGGCGACGATGCTGATCGCCAGCTTGGCGGCGTGGTGCCGCTCGTCGACGAGGACGAGCACGATGCCGGCCAGCATCGGCAGCAGGATCGGCAGGATGATCAGATGATCGGCGAACGGCATTTCAGCGCTCCCGTCCGTCGACATGGTCGGTGCCGGTCAGGCCGCGCGCCGCGAGCAGCACGACGAGAAACAGCGCGGTCATGGCGAAGCCGATGACGATGGCCGTCAGCACCAGGGCCTGCGGCACCGGATCGGCGTAGGCCGACACATCGACGCCGGGCTCGAGGATGGGCGCCGCGTCGCGCTTGAGCCCGCCCATGCTGAAGATGAAGAGATTGACGGCGTAGGAGAGCAGCGACAGGCCGATGATGACCTGGAAGCTGCGCGGGCGCAGCAGCAGCCAGATGCCCGAGGCGGCGAGAACACCGATGCTGAGGGCGAGGATCAGTTCCATCTAGCGGCCATCCGCTGCGGTGACGGGGGGCGGCGCCGGTGCATGCCGGTCGGGCAGGGCGGAGCGGAGCGACTGGTGCGCGATGGCGACGAGCACGAGCACGGTGGCGCCGACGACGAGGATGAAGACGCCGAAATCGAACAGCATGGCGGTGGCGAGGGGCGTGCGGCCGAGCAGCGGCAGCTCGAGATACTGGAAATGCGAGGTGAGGAACGGCGCGCCGAACACCCAGGCGCCGGCGCCGGTCAGCAGCGCCAGCGCGAGGCCGACGCCGATCCAGTACACCGGCCGGATGCGCAGCCGGTCCTCGATCCAGCGCGTGCCGCCGGCGAGATATTGCAGGGTGAAGCCGATCGCCATGGTGACGCCGGCGATGAAGCCGCCGCCGGGCAGGTCGTGGCCGCGCAGCAGCAGGAACAGCGCCAGGGTCACGATCACCGGGAACAGCCAGCGCATGATCACCGAGGGCACGAACAGGAAGTCCGACAGGATCGTGCCTTCCTCGTGGTCGTCGCGCTCGTGCTCGAAGGCGCTCTGGATGCGCTGCTGCTCGGGCCGCGAAATGCTGTCGGCCGCCGGCCGGAAGCGGCGCAGCAGCGCATAGGTGGTGAGCGCCACGATGCCCAGCACCGTGATCTCGCCCAAGGTGTCGAAGCCGCGGAAATCGACGAGGATGACGTTGACGACGTTGCGGCCGCCGCCCTCGGCATAGGCGTTCTCGAGGAAGAATTTGGCGATGCTGTCGGGCGCGTCGCGGGTCATCACCGCATAGGAGAGCAGCGCCACCCCCGCCCCGGCGATCACCGCCAGCGCCAGGTCGCGCAGCCGGCGCAGGCTGAACCGGCTCAGCGGATCGATCACAACATCCTCGAAGCGCTTGGGCAGCCAGCGCAGCCCGAGCAGGATGAGGATGGTGGTGACCACCTCGACAAGCAGCTGGGTCAGCGCCAGGTCGGGCGCGGAATACCACACGAAGGTGATCGAGGTGGCGAGCCCGGCGCCGCCCAGCAGCATCAGCGCCACCAGCCGGTGATACTTCGCCTGCGTCGCCGCGCCCACGGCGCAGGTCACGCCCACCGCCCAGACGAGCGCGAGCGGCGGATCGAAGCCCTCGAGCGTCAGCCTGAGCGGGCCGATGCCGCCCAGCGTCGGGATGGCCGCAGCGATGACCACGACCGCGACGAGGATCGCGAGCTGGCGCTGCAGCCGCCGCGTCCCGAGGAAACGCTCCAGCGCCTTGGCCCACTTCACCGACAGCAGGATCAGCAGGCGCTCGAAGATGCGGGTGCCGGCCAGATGCCCGATGAAGGGCGGACCCTCGATGCCTTTGGCGAGGTATTTTCTGAGCAGCAGGTAGAGCACCACGCCGCCGATCATGGCGAGAATGCTCATTGCCAGCGGCACGTTGAAGCCGTGCCACACCGAAAGGCTGTAGTACGGCACGTCCTCGCCCAGCACGGAGGTAACGGCCGTCGCGAGATAGGGCCCGATGGACAGCGCCGGAACGATGCCGACGAGGAGGCAGAGCAGCACCAGGATCTCGATGGGCCGCCGCATCAGCGCCGGCGGCTCATGCGGCACCCGCTCCAGCCCCTCGGGCGGCGGCCCGAAGAACACCTTGTGGATGAAGCGCAGCGAATAGGTGACGGCGAACATGCTGGCGAGCACCGCGGCGGCCGGCAGCGACACGTCGACGAACGGGATCGGATTGCGCAGCGCCGTCTCGCTGAAGAACATCTCCTTGGACAGAAAGCCGTTGAGCAGCGGCACGCCGGCCATGGCCGCGCTCGCCACGATGGCGAGGGTGGCGGTCACCGGCATGAAGCGCCGGATACCGCTCAGCCGGCGGATATCGCGGGTGCCGGTCTCGTGGTCGATGATGCCGGCCGCCATGAACAGCGACGCCTTGAAGGTCGCGTGGTTGGCGATGTGGAACACCGCGGCGACCAGCGCCAGCGGCGTGCTCATCCCCAGAAGCGTCGTGATCAGCCCCAGGTGGCTGACCGTGGAATAGGCCAGCAGCCCTTTCAGATCCTGCTGGAAGATCGCCGAATAGGCCCCGAACACCAGCGTCGCGAGCCCGACGTAGGTGACGATCCAGAACCATTGCGGCGTGCCCGACAGCACCGGCCAGAACAGCGCCAGCAGGAAGACACCGGCCTTCACCATCGTCGCCGAGTGCAGGTAGGCCGAAACCGGGGTCGGCGCGGCCATGGCGCGCGGCAGCCAGAACTGGAACGGGAACTGCGCGCTCTTGGTAAAGGCCGCGAGCAGCACCAACACCAGCGTCGGGGTATAGAGCACATGCGCGCGCACCGCGTCGCCGGCCTTGAGCACGACATCGAGATCGTAGCTGCCGACGATGTGGCCGAGCAGCAGCATGCCGGCGAACAGCGCCAGCCCGCCCGTACCGGTGACCACCAGCGCCATGCGGGCACCGTCGCGCGCCGCCGAATTGTGGTGCCAGTAGCCGATCAGCAGGAACGAAGTGATGCTGGTCAGTTCCCAGAACAGCACCAGCTGGATCAGGTTGCCCGACAGCACCATGCCCAGCATGGCGCCCATGAAGGCCAGCAGGAACGCGAAAAACCGCGGAATCTGGTCCTTGGGCGACATGTAGTAGCGGGCATAGAGCACCACGAGCCCGCCGATGCCGCTGATCATGGTGGCGAACAGCCAGGAGAGGCCATCCATCCGCAGCACGACGTTCAGCCCAAGCTGGGGCAGCCACTGCAGCTCGTAGCGGAGCACGCCCAGCCGCGCGACGTCCGCGTAAAGCCATATCGCAGCCGCCGTTGCCGCCAGCGCCACCACGCCCGAGACGATCGCCGCCGGTGTCCGCGACCCGGCGGGCAGAAAAGCCACCACAAGGCTCGCCACGAAAGGCAGCACGACGGGAAGCAGGAGAAGCGCACTACTCAGCATGGATGCATCTTGCAGATGAACGGGAAGGCAGCAACCACCGCTCGGCAAGCTGCGCCCGCTACCATTACCGCCTGACTCGCCGCCAGACTACAACAGCTTGTTTCGCCCCCCGCCCTGAACCGGTGTCGCACCCGGCCCGCTCCGACGCCATTCCCGGGCCGCCGGGCACGTCTCAAACCACCCGGTTCCCTCCCTATCTGCAGAGAAACCCCTCAGCCAACGGTAGTTGCCGACGAGGGAGGAACCCATATTCCCGACGCACAGAGCTCGCAGGGTGCGGCCGGCGGCGACCGAAAACCTGCGCGCGGCCAGCGGCCGATCGCCGGATTCGCCTGGCCGCCACCCGGTCTGAGCCCTTTGGGTTGCCTACTTCAGCAGGCCGGAGGAGACCGAGCCCTGCAGCTGGCGCTGGAAGATGATGTAGGTGACGAGCACCGGCAGCACGGTGATCACCACCGCCGCGAACAGGGCGCCGAAGTTCACCGCGTAGCCGGCCTGCGAGGCGAACGAGGCCATGCCCTGCGACAGCACGTAGTTGGCGCTGTTGGTGTTGAGCGCGATCGGCAGCAGGAACTGGTTCCACAGCCCGAGGAAATTGAAGATCGCCACCGAGGCGAGGCCCGGCTTGGCCATGGGCAGCATGATGTTGAAGAAGATGCGCCAGGGTCCCGCGCCATCCATCGCCGCCGCCTCGGCCACTTCCTGCGGCAGCGTCCGGAAGAAAGAGTAGAGGAAGAACACCGTGAAGGGCAGCGCGAAGGCCACGTAGGTGATGATGAGGCCGGGGAAGGTGTTGAGCAGCCCGAAGCCGCGCAGCGTCTGGAACAGCGGCACCACCGCGAGGAACACCGGGAAGGTGAGCCCCGCCAGCATCAGGTAGTAGATGACCTTGTTGCCCTTGAACTCGTAGCGGGCCAGCACATAGGCGCACATCGCACCCAGCAGCATGACGATGACGAGCGCGCTGCCGACGACGATGATGGTGTTGAAGAAATATGAGCCGATGCTGGCCGTGGTCCAGGCCGAAACGTAGTTGTCGAAGTTGAGGCTGGTCGGCAGCGAGAACGGCGACTGGAAGATCTGCGCCGTCGTCTTGAACGACGACATCACCACCCACAGCAGCGGTGCGCAGATGACGACCACCCAGGCGATGAGCGCGATATGCGAAATCGTCGCCACCGTCTTGTCTGTCATGAAGGTGGGGCGCGTGGCGCGCTCGGCCGGCAGGGCGGTGCTGACGGAGGGCATCACGCGGGGCGGCGGCGACTTGATCGCGGCGGGGCTGGCCGGGGCGAGCTTGTAGGGTTTCAGCTTTCCGGGCCGGTTCTCGGTCAGGTAGAAGACGAGGAAGACCAGCGCGGCGAACACCAGCGTGATGATGGCGAGGGTGGCGCCCATCGAGGTGGCGTAGCCGAACTTGCCCTTCTTGAAGGCAGTGTTCAGCAGGTGCTGGGAGATCACCACCGTGGAGTTGGCGGGGCCGCCGCTCGGGTTGAGCGCCTGCATGTAGACGAAGGCGTCGAGCGCCAGGATGCCCAGGTAGATATAGGCCGTGCGGATGGTGTCGCGGATCATCGGCACGGTGATGTTGATGGCGGTGCGGAAGCGCCCCGAGCCATCGATGCGCGCCGCCTCGTAGACCTCCGAGGGGATGCCTTTGATGGCCGCGACGAACAGCACCATGTAGAAGCCGACCATCGACCAGGTGATCACGAAGATCGAGGCGCCCATGGCGGTGCGCTCGTCTCCCAGCCAGGCGAACGACTTGAAGAAGTCGAAGCCCATCAGCGTCAGGATGCCGTTGAGCAGACCGTTGGACGGATCGTACATCTGCGCCCACAGGATGCCGATGACGATCGCCGGCACGGTGTAGGGGAAGAACGAGACGACGCGATAGAAGCCGGCGTGTTGCAAGCCGCGGATCTGCCCTTGCGAGGCACCGCCGACGGTGACCAGCGTCGCCAGCGTCAGCGACAGGATGATCACCAGCGGCGGCAGTACCACCACCAACACGATGCTGTTGTAGACGGCCTTGATGAAGACCGGGTCCTGCGTGAGCGCCACGTAGTTGGCAAAGCCCACGAAGTTCATGGTCTTCGAGAAGCCCGACCAGTCGGTCATCGAATAGTAGAAGGCCTGCACGAATGGCGAGATCACGAAGACCACGTAGAGTGCCAGCGGGAGCCCGAGGAACACCAGCATGAAGCTGGTGTTCTCGAAGCTCGGCAGCTTCCACCGGCGGGCCGCGGCCCGGGCTCTCGCCCTTGTGGCGTCCATTACTTCACGACGACCTTGGTGACCGAGGCGTCATTGTAGACCGCATCGGTGATCGCGGTGAGCGCGGCGGTGAAGGCCGCCACGTCCAGCTTGCCGTCGAGGAAGCTGTTCCAGACGACGAGCTCGTCCTGGTTCGTGCCGTAGAGATCGAACGAGTTCCAGGTGAAGACGTCGTTGCCGGCGTCGGCGAGCAGCTTGCTCTGCGAGACCAGCGCGGTGGAGCCGAAGCCGTCGGCCGGCACGGTGTCCTTGACGATGGTCGGGGCCAGCTTGCTCTTGGCGAAGTTGGTCGCGGCTTCCTTCGAGAGCATCGTGCGCAGCAGTTCCTTGCCGCCCGCGAGATTGAGCGCGCCGGCAGGGATGATGAACGGCTCGCCCGCGGTCGCGTGCAGCGCGGTCTTGGGCAGCTTGCCGTTGTCGGACACCGAGAGCTCCGGCATGCCGGTCATCCGGAAGCCTTCCTTGGTCGCCGGCTTCATCTCGTTCTCGATCCACGAGCCCGAGGGATAGAGCAGGAACGACTGGTCGTTCGACCACTGCGCCTGCGCCGCGGTGAACTGCGTGCCCGCGCCGCCCGGCTTCATCATGCCGCCCTGGATGATCTCGTAGAGCGAGGTGAAGACGGCCTGGAACGCCGGATGCGACCAGAAGCCCGGGGTGAAGTTGTCGACCGCGAGCCGCACCTCGTCGCCGCCTTCCTTGATCGCCGAGGCGACCGCGGTGGTGCGGTAGTAGGTGGCGGCTTCCTTGCCCCAGCCGAACAGGTAGAGGCCCTTCTCCTTGGCGGCCTTGCCCAGTTCGATGGCCTCGGCCCAGGTGGTCGGCGGGGTCCAGCCATTGTCCTCGAACAGCTGTGCCGAGTACCAGATGCCGTAGACCGTCATCACGTAGTTGAGCGCGATGAACTTGTCGCCGAAGGTGCCCGGCTTCTCGACGCCGCCCACGAGGGTATCGCGGATGGTAACGCCCTCGAGGCTCGGCGCGTCGAGCACCGAGTTCATGTCCTCGAGCTGGTCGATGATGGCGCTGAAGCCGATGGCCTGGGCGCCGGAATTGTCGATCAGGTCGGGCGGGTTGCCGCCGAGGAAGCGCGGCTGCAGTTCCTGGGCGATCTGGGTCGAGGGCGACACCTTCACGGTCACGCCCGGGTGGTTCTTCTGCATCAGGTTGGCGGCGAATTCGACATAGTCGATGCCGTAGCCGCCGTTGAAGATCACGGCGTCAACCGTCGAGCCGTCGGCGAGCCCGAAGGGGTTGGCCGCGTCCTGCGCCAGAGCGCTGGTCGAGCCGAGCAGGCCCGCAAACGGCGACACCGCCACGAGAGCCGTGGTGCCGCGCAGGAATGTGCGGCGATCAAAGGTCTTGTTCATACCTAGTTCCCTTCCCTTAGTAGATGCTTGTCAGTCTTATAAACCTTACGTCGAGCTTGCGGAAAGCTAATCAGGCCTCCCGCCGGATCCGCTCGCCGTAAAGATCTTCGAGAGCACTATTGTGCTCATCTCCGCCCGGAATGTTAGCCGAAAGATAGACCGGTGGCGTCTTGCCGCGCCGGCGGATGTTCTCGGCCACGCCGATGGTGATCCGCTGCGCGATGAAAGCGGCCGTGATCGAGGACACAGCGCCGATGCCGATGCCGCCCTCGAGTTCCATGGTGCTATCCCCGAACGGGGCGAGATTATCGATCACCACATCGGCGACGTCCGAGAGCCGCTTGCCGCTCGGGTGCTTGGGGGTGACCTTCATGGTGTGATCGAGGCTGGTGACGGCGATCAGCTTGTGGCCGCGCGCCTTGGCCGCCAGCGCCACACCCAGGATCGAGCCGTTCACACCTGAATTGGAGGCGATCATGAAGATGTCGGCCGGCTGCACGTCGAACATCGAGACGAGGTTCTCGCCGACATTGGGGTCGCGCTCAAACTCGGCGCCGCCGAGGGCTGCAGGGTCGCGCCCGCCACGGATGACGAGGGTGCGCAGCGCGATGCGGTTTGTGGCGATCAGCCCGCCGGCGCGGCCGGCGATCTCCATCGCGAAGGCCTCGGAATGGCCGGTGCCGAACGCCTGGATCACGCCCCCCGCTTCCAGCGCATCGGCGGTCAGCGCCACGGCTTCGTCGATCGCGGGATTGGGGCCGGCGAGCCGTTCGAGGCGGATCTGCACTTCGGCGAAATAGCGGGCAGTGAGGTCAGTCATGGCTAACTCGGTTGCTTGGTCAGTTGCGCCGCGTTCCGCGGGGCGGAAAACGGCAGGTCGGTATTGCGCGGCGGCCGGCGCCGGGGCGCCACGGCGGCGCCGGACGCGGCGAGCAGCTTGGTGGTGCGCTCGAAATTCGATTGCGCGATGAGCAGGTAGAGCAGATCGACCACGAACAGCTGGCAGTGCCGGGCCGACAGGTCGGCAGGCTGCAGGTAGGAGCTGGGCGAGGCGGCCACCAGCACGTCGTCGGCCAGCCGACCGAGCGGCGAATCCGGATTGCCGGTCATCGCCACGGTATAGGCCCCCGAGGCCTTGGCGACGGTCAGCATCTGGATCGTTTCCTCGGTCCGGCCGGTGTTCGAGATGCCGATCGCGACACAGGTCTCGTCGAGGATGGCGGCGCTGGTCAGTCCGTTGTGCACCTCGGCCCAGGTGTGGACATTGACGCCGATGCGATAGAGCCGCGCCTCCGTCTCGAGCGCCGTCAGCGCACTGCCGCCGACCCCATAGGCATCGAGATGCCGCGCCTTGGCGATCCTGTCGGCAACGCGGATGGCCACCTTGAGATCGAGCAGACCCGCCGTCATCTGGAGGGAATTGACGTGGGTGTTGAGCAGCGCCGTGCGGATATCCTCTGGCGGATCGTCGGGACCGAAGGAGCGGCCGATCTCGCCGATCCAGGCCGCCTGCGCGCCGCCGCGGCCGACATCCTCGGCAATGCCGACGCGCAGCTGCGAATAACCGCCATAGCCGATGGTGCGGCAGAACCGGGTGACACTGGCCGGCGAGGTGCCTGCCCGCTCGGCGAGCTCGGTGATGGACAGGCTCAGCGGCGCCTTGGGGTCGTCGATCAGCACCGCCGCGATCTTCGCCATCGTCGCCGGCATCTGAGACTGGTAGGTCTCGATCCGGTTGAGGACGCTGAACGCTTTTGCGATGGCAGTCATCGTGTGGTACGACCAGTCCTTGAAAATGACTATCAAGCCGGAAGCCGTTTCGGTGAAAACAATTCTTATCCAGCAGACCGGGTGCTGGCAAGCCACAGTGTGAAGGAATGACGACCGCGCTATTGGCCATCGATGTCGGGGGATCGACCTCGCGGGCGACCCTGGTGGATCTGGCGGGCAATTGTCTCGGCCAGGGCAGGGACCGGGGCGGCAATCCCGGCTCCAATCCGCCCGAGCAGGCCGCCGCCGCGATCATTGCCGCCGCCGAGCGGGCGGTCGCGGAGGCCGCGAGGCCGCTCGACATCAAGGTGGCGATGCTGGCCATGGCGGGTCCGCGCAACGCCGCCGTGCAGCAGCTGATGGACGCGGCCTTCCGCCGGCTCGGCCTCAGCGGACCGCTGCTGCTCACCAGCGATACGCAGGCCATGCTGCCTTCCGTCACCGCCGCCACCGACGGCTATTGCATCTTCTGTGGCACAGGCTCGGGCGCGGTCCGGGTGCGCAATGGCCGCACGGTCGGCGTGATCGATGCGGCGGGCTATCTCCTCGGCGATCTCGGCTCCGGCTTCTGGCTGGGCCACCATGCCGCCATCGCGGTGACCGCCGCCCTCGAAGGCCGCGGCCCCGCGACGGCGCTGACGCGGGCGGTGCTCGAACTCGTCGGCGTCGCGCTGACCGGCGAGCGCGCCACCGATGGCCGGCCGGTGTCGCTGCAGCACTTCATCAATGCCATTTATGCGATGCGGCCGATCGAGCTGGCGCGGTTCGCCCCGGTCGTCGTGGCGCATCGCGACGATGCAGTGGCCGCCGGCCTTCTGGCGCAGGCCGAGCAGTATCTGGTCGCCAATTTCAGGCACGTCTTCGACCCCGACATGCCGGGTCCGGTTGTCCTGGGGGGCAGCGTCGCGGCGCACCTGAGCGGCCTGCCGCCCGCCATCGCCGACGTGCTGCATGCCGCCGGCCACAAGGCCGACATTCGCCTCTCGGGCGATGGCTCCGTCGGCGCCGCCGTCCTCGCCCTGCGCCAGCAGGGCGTCTCCGTGGACGAGGCGATGCTCCGGCACATCGCCGCCTCGATTGCCGCCCGCGCTGCCGGGACAGTCGCGGGCTAGCTGTTCTCGAGCGCGTGCATGCGCAGGTCGAGCCGGCGTGGCAGCGGGTGCGCGGCGAGGTCGGCCTTCAGTTCACCGGGTGTCGCCGCCCGACCCAGCGAGGCTTCGAGTCGCCCGCGCCGCAGCGTCAGCCAGAGATCGGAGAGTAGCGTCTCGCCCTCACGGATCGAGGCGTAGTTCCGCCCGAGCAGCAGCTTCTCCAGCTCGTCGAAGCGCCCGTCATTGCCTGCCACCACGGCCCGGGCAAGGACGATCCGCTCCCTGTCCTGCAGCTCGGCCGGCAGCGATTCGACGAATGCCTTGAGGGCCCCCGAGCGGTCGTGGGCCATCAGGTAGGTGGCGATCTCCACGGCAAGTTCGGGCGGCGCGTCGCCCCGGTCCCAGGCCAGAAGGTAGCTCGACACGGCCGCATCGACACTCTCGGCAAGCAGCGCTTCGAGCCGATAGGCGGCCCAGTTGGGTTTGAGAGCCAGCGAGCGTCGCGCATGCGTCCCCGCCGTGCCCCTGTCGTTGCGATCGAGCGCCGCCGTGGCGAGGATCAGTTCACCGACCCAGGTGTCGCCCTGCCTCCCCGCACTCGCGGCGACCCGGTCAGTCCACGCTCTCGAAACCACCGTGCCGGAGGGCATCGCCGCAAGGTTGTCCGCAGAGATGATTCCGTCCCGTGCGAGATCGTCCCAGACCTCCGCCGGGCCCCCGACCGAAAAGTCGAGCCCCTCGGCCAATGCCCGGCCCAGCAGCTGCTCCTGCCGCTCGCCCCAGCGCGTGCCGGTCGAAGTGCGGCTATCGAGCGGCAGCCGCGCCTGCTCGCGCAGGAAGGCGTCGATCTCGGCGAGGTCGGCCGCTGGCGCCGCGCGATCCAGCGCCGCGGCGGCATGCGCCGTGGCGGCGCGGTAGTCGGCGTCATGCGCCTGCGGCGCGTCCAGCTGCACCGGCGCATAGGCCTCGGTCCATTCCAGTTCCTCGCCCGTCGCCAGTTCGAAGCGCTGGTTCTGCGTCGGCGTGATACCGCTCTGGATTTCGAGGTAGAGCCCCTCGCCCGGTCGGGCCAGGAAGTCCATCCAGTTCTGGCCGCCGACGGCGCTGCCGAAATAGAAGAACTTCCGTCCCTGCATCTCGGCCGTGCTGGTCTGCAGCAGCCCGTACCCTGCCTTGTCCACGGAGGCGATGAAGCGCCTCGGTGCCGACGGTGCGCGGAAGAATACCGACGTCGCGTTCTGCCAGTTCTGCGGGTAGGACGCGTCCCAGTCGGCCCGGGGAAAGTCGCAGCGCCCGAGATTGTTGCCCGGCCAGATATGCTCGATGGAGTAATCGGCCGGGCTCAGCACCCGCGTCCCCTCGCTCATCGGCGCCGCAACATTGGTCCACCAGTAGGCCAGCCGCGGCTCGGCGGACGGATTGACGAGCCGGCCATGCGCATAGAGCACCGCCGCGTCCGCCGGCATAAACAGGTCGACCTGCCAGCTCGCTTCCACGATGCGGTCGAATTCGTAAAGCCGCAGCAGTGTGCCGCGAGGCGTTTCGCGCACGCCCGCCAAGACCGGTGCACAGGTGAACGG
>Ga0066256_1001605_pt2 | contig 12239 bp, 9 predicted proteins | sample ThiBio_1000_biof_FD_87107 | JGI IMG/M metagenome (GOLD analysis project Ga0066256, IMG submission 87107) | Wastewater bioreactor microbial communities from Cape Town, South Africa - Thiocy_expt_1000_biof (version 2) | ecosystem: Engineered > Bioreactor > Thiocyanate-remediating >...
TATCTTCATGGCGAACGATTTTGGCTACGATACCTTTGTTACCGTTGCGGCCCGCCATTTTATCACCTACTTTCAATTTACGTTTAACTGCCAAATATACTTTAGCCAGTTTCAGCACGCCGGCTGGTAATTCATCACCAATGCTGATGTTGAATTTCTCACGTTTGTAGCGGCCTAACTCTTCGTTAAATTTAATATTGTAGTTGTGTAATAAAGTATTTACCTGGCCGTTGATCTTTTCATCATTCGTCCAGCCAAGCGGATCAATATTTGCAAAATCTAAAGACGAAAGGTTTTTGTTGTTGAACTTGGAACCTTTGCCAATCACTATTTCCTCAAAGCTGTTTTTAACACCTGCCGAAGGTTGGTTTTCTAATAAAGTTTCTAATTTTTCAATCAATACTGCCAATAAATCCTGTTCGTTCTTTTCGTGAATTTTATCCAGCTTTTCAATTGCTGCTTTTTCACGAACTTTTGCGTTCTTATCTTTTTTAGCGCGCTGGAATAATTTTTTGCCGATTACCACACCTTCTACACCGTTCGGTGCTTTTAGTGATGCGTCTTTTGCATCACCGGCTTTATCACCGAAGATCGCACGCAATAATTTTTCCTCAGGAGTAGGATCGCTTTCTCCTTTTGGAGTAATCTTACCAATCAAAATATCGCCTTCCTTAATTTGGGCGCCAATGCGGATGATACCGTTTTCATCGAGGTCTTTTGTAGCTTCCTCCGATACGTTAGGAATGTCAGAAGTCAGTTCTTCTTCACCCAATTTTGTATCACGCACTTCCAGTTCATATTCAGAAATGTGGATAGAAGTAAACATATCTTCTTTTACCACTCTTTCGCTAATCACGATGGCATCCTCAAAGTTGTAACCCTTCCACGGCATGAACGCCACTTTTAGGTTTTTACCCAGGGCTAATTCGCCATTTTTGGTGGCATAACCTTCGGTTAAGAAATCTCCTGTTTTAACTTTTTGTCCTTTCTTTACGGCGGGAACAAGGTTAATACAGGTTTCCTGATTAGTCTTAATGAATTTCGTAAGATTGTAAACCTTCAGGTCTTCTTCAAAACTTACCAGCTTATCGTTTACATCACGGTCATAGCGAACGTGAATTTCATTTGCATCCACAAATTCAACAACACCGTTTCCTTCTGAGTGAATCTGAATCCTTGCATCGCGCGCAGCTTTACCTTCAAGGCCGGTGCCCACAATAGGAGCGTCAGGGCGCAGGAGCGGTACCGCCTGGCGTTGCATGTTCGATCCCATCAATGCACGGTTGGCATCATCGTGCTCAAGGAAGGGAATTAACGAAGCACTCAAACCTACAATCTGGTTAGGCGCTACGTCCATATACTGAACTTCTTCTTTTTCTAAAATCGGGAAATCACCGGTTTCGCGGCTGGCAACTCTGTCATTCACAAAAGTGCCGTCATCATTCAACGGGGCGTTTGCCTGCGCAATCTTTGCCTCATCTTCTTCTTCAGCGCTTAGCAATTCCAGTTTTTTCATGTTCACTTTTCCGTTCTCAACTTTGCGGTAAGGCGTTTCAATAAAGCCCATCTCATTGATCTTTGCGTGAACGCAGAGGGTAGAGATCAGACCGATATTTGGGCCTTCTGGAGTTTCGATGGTACAAAGCCTTCCGTAGTGTGAGTAGTGTACGTCACGAACCTCAAAGCCCGCCCGCTCACGGCTTAAACCGCCTGGCCCGAGCGCCGAAATACGGCGTTTGTGCGTAATTTCTGAAAGCGGATTGGTTTGGTCGAGGAATTGAGATAACTGCGAAGTCCCAAAAAATGAGTTGATAACTGAAGAAAGTGTTCTCGCATTAATCAAATCAACCGGCGTGAATACCTCGTTATCGCGAACGTTCATTCTTTCGCGAATGGTACGCGCCATACGGGCCAGGCCTACGCCAAACTGCGCATATAATTGCTCGCCCACAGTTCTTACGCGGCGGTTGCTCAGGTGATCGATATCGTCAATCTCAGCTTTGCCGTTGGTTAAACGAACGAGATATTTGATGATCTCGATGATATCATCTTTGGTGAGCGTTTTCTGAGTAATCTCCGCTTCGCGGTTTAGCTTGCGGTTAATTTTATAACGGCCAACTTCACCAAGGTCGTAACGTTTATCGCTGAAGAATAATTTATCAATAATACCACGTGCTGTTTCGTTATCAGGAGCATCAGCGCCACGTAATTGGCGATAGATGAACTGAACGGCTTCCAGCTCGCTGTTAGAAGTATCTTTATTTAAGGTATTATATATAATAGCGTAGTCGCCGCCCACATCGTCACGCTGAATGAATACGCTCTTCACATCCATATCAACGATGGTTTCAATAGCTTCCTCATCCAAAATTGTGTCGCGTTCCATCACAATCTCGTTGCGCTCAATAGAAACAACCTCACCGGTATCTTCATCAACAAAATCTTCCACCCATGTGCGCAATACCCTCGCTGCTAATCTTTTACCTAAGTGAACCTCTAATTTTTTTCCATCTCCGGGCACTTCATCTGCCATGCCGAAAAGTTCGAGGATATCTTTATCGGTTTCGTAGCCGATTGAGCGTAAGAGAGTCGTTACAGGGAATTTCTTCTTACGATCAATATAAGCATACATTACGTTGTTGATATCGGTGGCAAACTCCATCCACGCACCTTTGAAAGGAATTACGCGGGCCGAGTAAATTTTTGTTCCGTTCGGGTGAACGGACTGACCGAAGAATACGCCGGGCGAACGGTGAAGCTGAGAAACCACAACACGCTCCGCGCCATTAATCACGAAAGTGCCGCGCGGGGTCATGTAAGGAATGTTTCCTAAGAATACATCCTGAACGATGGTTTGGAAATCAACGTGCTCTTCGTCGTTACAGCTCAAACGCAGTTTCGCTTTCAGCGGAACTGCATAAGTGAGGCCACGCTCCATACACTCTTCAATCGAATAACGGGGCGGGTCAATAAAATAATCTAAAAACTCCAGCACGAAAATATTGCGGGTATCGGTGATAGGGAAGTTGTCCTTAAACACACGAAAAAGACCCTCAATGTTTCTTTTGTCTGGGGTGGTTTCTAATTGAAAAAATTCTTTAAAAGATTGAATCTGAACTTCGAGCAGGTCAGGTGTTTCAGCTAAATGCTTGATTTTCCCGAAGTTTACTCTTGACTTTACGCTTGTGGAAGACATAACTATTAAACCGGTTTTTAATTTAGTTGATTATACACAAAACAATATCAGGGTTAAACTACCTTATAAGTAGAAACCCGTTGAAATTCAATTACTTGAAGATGCTTTGTCGAATCAAAATATATTTGGCCAAAATAAAGGAATGCAAAGTTAAGGGAAAGAGAATAAAGAATAAAACAATGCATCAATAATTTTGCCAGTTTTTTTTTCAGTTTTTTTTTCTAAACCGCAATTGCTTGATTTTCAATCTACAGAAAAGTTTTGATAAATTTTTTGAAAATCGGGAAAAACCTCCCCGACAGACGGGAAATATCCCCTTTGAAACCGGAAGTTGTTGTAGGTAGATTTGGGTAGAAAAATAAGCCATCATGCATAAAGCTTTCAGTAATTATCTAAGCTTTTCAAAAAAGGAAGGAGTGGCCGCTCTGGTTTTAGTGATAATTATTGTCCCTTTCGTTATTTTACCTTTTTTGACGAAACCGGCGGATAACGAGTCCAACACCCATAACGGTGAATGGGTTTCAATTACACAGGTTTTGGATGAAAAGGCTCCGGTTACTTATGAGCATCCGAACTATCCGCGAAAAACCAGTTATCGTTTCTACAACCACGTTACAAATAAGTCGGCTGCCACCGCCAGGTTATTTAGTTTTGATCCGAACACTGCATCTGCCGAAGAATTGGGTCAACTTGGATTACGCGATAAAACAATTCAAATATTGAGCAATTATAGAAACAAGGGCGGTAAGTTTCGCAAGGCCGATGACCTGCAAAAAATTTATGGCCTTCGCCCGGATGAATTTGAAAGGCTGAAACCTTTTATTGTAATCGCACACCGCGAAAATGCCCAATTAAGATTCGAAAACCAACCGGAAAACAAATACGCAACCACCGCTCCCAATAAAGACCACTATAAACGAAAGGTGGTAGTTATCGACGTGAACGCTGCCGATACCACCGCTTTTCAATCTTTGTACGGCATTGGCAGCAAACTGGCAGCTCGTATCGTAAACTTCAGAAACAAGCTGGGCGGTTTTTACAGTATTGAACAGGTTGGCGAAACTTACGGCGTGCCGGATTCGACTTTTCAAAAAATAAAACCTTTTTTAAAGCTTAATGAAGCGGATCTTTCAAAGATGAACATCAACACTGCTTCTTACGAACAACTCAACGCTCATCCTTACATCAGCGCTAAACTCGCTTTTCAAATTATGAAGTACAGAAAAGACAATGGCAGTTTTAATAATCTTGAGATTTTAAAAGAATTGGTTTCGCAAACAAATGATTCTTACGAGAAGGTTGTGAATTATGTGACTTTGTAACCTGGAAGGTTGAGCCACATAGATTTATTGAATAAGGCAAAAAATTGTGAAAATAAAAAACCCCTTTTCATTTTTAATTTTCTACACACAAAAACCTAATCAACCTTCTCCAACATTTTAAAATGCCTTCTCGCCTCATTTAAATATTGCCAACCTTTTTTTAATGGCCAGTAAGCATGGCCATTTTTGTTATTATACCTACTAATCTTGTACAGTGCTTTCCAATGTTGTAAAATTGTGGCGTATGCTTGTTTCAAGCTCATACCGCAATCATAAATATGGTTCGGCTCGGCGCCCGCCCCGTTAAATTCAAGAATAGAAAAATTGATGCCTTTTTTAAGGTCTTCAATCGAATTGGTTTTAATGTCGTACCGGCCGTAAAAAAAGCTTTTATTGAACTGGCTTATTTCGTCAAAAACTGATAGAAGGCTTTTGTCAATTTCGTTATGAAGGTTGGTGAATTGTGCACCACGGTTATGGTTGCCCGCGAACGACAAAAAGTATTTTTCCTGCTCAGGAATAATCCTTTCATAATTTTTTCCGTGCCTGTGCTCCATTTCCTCAAGCCTGAATTTTGCACGCGGATGATCTTCAACCAATTGTTTCAGGTTGCGTTTTCCATCGCCCACTACATTGAGCAATTCTTTATCAATAAATCCGGATACCCTGCCTTTCTGCCGCCAAGGGTAGCGGTAGTAAAAAACGCTCACTTCAATAGGATAGTCTACTTTCTCCTGCGCGATGTACTCCACTGGCATTCGTTCGTGGTATTCCTTTAACTGTTTCTCGGTTTCAATTACCCGAAACAAAATGCCTTTCATGCCCACATCAGGTTTTACAATGAATGGATATTGTAAGCCCGAAAGTTCAACTTTTCTTTTAACCTGTTCGAATTCGGTTGAGTGGCTAATGTAGATGGTAAGCGGCATCAATTCGTGAGGCAATTGATCGTACATTTCCTTCTTCCCTTCTCCCTCCATACCGCCAAAAGTGATTGTGGGGTTTGACGGCGTAAAGAACCACAGGGAGCGGCTTTTGAGACAGTACCATAACCACACAGGAAAGATTGGTGCATACAAAACATTAAATGGCCATAATTCCCAATTAGGTATTTTGTTCAGAATTTTTTTCATGAAAAACGCAACAAAGATAATTCAGCAAATCATTTTTTATTGTAAAATGTTTCAACGTGTTTCCGTACCTTAGGTGCTGTTTTAATGATAAATCCGATAGTCAATGAATGTTCCCACGGTAGCAGAATTATTTGCGAAAGGCGAAAATCCAGAGGTTTTGTTTTGGGTAGGTTGCGCCGGAAGTTTTGACCAGCGGGCGCAAAGAATTACAACGGCCTTCACTAAAATTTTACAAAAAACGGGGATCAGTTTTGCGGTATTAGGAAAAGAAGAAATGTGTACCGGTGCCCCCGTGCGCCGTGCGGGCAACGAGTTTGTTTTTCAAATGATGGCTTATCAAAACATTCAAATTTTGAACGGTTACGGCATAAAAAAAATCGTAACCGCCTGCCCGCATTGCTTTAATATTTTTAAGAATGAGTATCCTGAATTAGGTGGTAACTACGAAGTTGTACATCATACAACTTTTTTACAACAGTTGATTGATGAAGGAAGAATAAAATTGAAAGAGGGCGGTGATTTTAAAGGAAAGAAAATCACCTACCATGATAGCTGTTATTTAGGAAGGGCGAATGATATTTACGAAGCGCCAAGAAAAGTGTTGGAAATGCTGGACGCCGGGTTGGTTGAAATGAAAAGATGCAAAAGTACCGGGCTTTGTTGCGGCGCGGGTGGTGCACAAATGTTTAAGGAAGAAGAAAAAGGAACTACCCGCATTAACATAGAACGCAGCCGTGAAGCTCTTGAAACCGGAGCGAATGTAATTGCTACGGCCTGTCCGTTTTGTAATACCATGCTCACCGACGGCGTTAAAAACGCCGAAAAGGAAGGAGCCGTGAAGGTGCTTGATATTGCGGAGTTGATTGAAAGGGAGATGGAATAAGCATTACAGGTTGCAAATTTCGGCTTACAAGTTACCGGTTTCCGGTTAGCGCAACTGTAACTAATTTATAAGATTACAATAAATTAATATGAACTTAGATTATAAAGAATTTTTAAGAGAAGATTTTTCGCCCAATTCAAAGGTTTGGGTATATCAGGCAAATCGCCTGTTGAGGATTGATGAAGCTTTTGACGCGGAAGAAATGGTGAAAGCGTTTGTGGAAAACTGGCAAAGCCATGGCGAGCCTGTGAAAGGGCAGGGGCTGATCATCTTTGGATATTTTGTAGTGTTGATTGCAGATGATACTCAAACGCATGTAGGCGGTTGCAGTACCGATAGTTCACAGCGGTTTATTAAAACTTTGGGCGAAAAGCTGGGGATTGACTTTTTCGACCGCAATCAACTGGCTTTTGTAGTGAACGAAGGCATCGAATTATTGCCTTACCAACAAATTCAATACGCGTTAGACCATAACTTTTTATTCCCTGATTCTTTGTACTTTAATAATTTGGTTGCGACCAAAAAGGATTTTGAAGAAAACTGGATCATTCCAGTGAAAGAAAGCTGGCTCGCTCAAAAGATTGAAATACCTCAATAGCAATTCAATTGTTGCTTTTTTGATCTTCAGCTAAAACGAAGTGTATTAGCTGCTATCAGGCTGGCCATTTGCACAACTGATCTGTGTAATTTTTGCATCAAATCATGCCAATTTCTAATCAATTTTAGAGCGGAAGCGGACATTTTGTCTTTATTTATTTCAAAAATGTGAAATAATGTCATACAAAAGTGGATGGTACTTATTTTGATGAATACCTCATGAAAACGATTTTTTTAAAACAAACTTTTTTATATGACAAACGTTAAATCTAATGGAGTGCCTTTTGAACGCACGTTAACAAGCCTTTTTGATGATTTTTTCACGGAAGTGCCCGCTCTTTTAAAAACAGAAGTTAAGCAGCCCAATTACCGCGGCCATGCGCCGGTAAATATTTCGGAAACAGATGATGCGTATTTGCTGGATGTAGTAGCGCCGGGTTATGAAAAAGGCGACTTTAAGATCAATCTTGAAAAAAATATTTTAAGTATTTCTGCAGAGCAAAAGACTGAAGAAAATGCTGAAAATAATAAGAATTTGCGTAAAGAATTTCAGCTAAGAGGCTTTAAAAGAACCTTTACGATAGATCATACTATTGATACTGAGCGGATTGAAGCGAAATATGTTAACGGAATCTTAAACGTATCATTAAGCAAAAAGGAAAAAGAAAAAACAGCGTCAAAAGATATAGAAATACAGTAGTTAAGTTTTTCTCATAAGCAGTTAGTTTTGGTTTGAGCCTGGTGTTTCCACACCGGGCTTTATTTTTGTAAACCTTTTGCACTTTAATTGCGTCTTGTCTGCGAACAGTTGGTACAAAGAATAAAGAATACGACTTATTTTTTGAATGAACCAACGCTATATCCTAACTTCGCACAACTTTTTAAGTATTAATCTGATGCATAGAAAATTTTTAATATTTGGGTTACTTATTTCTACATTTTTTGCTGAGGCTCAGACAATACCCGAGCCTCAGGCAAGAGACACCACACATTTACCCGTCCCCGTTCCTGTGGTAACTTTTGTGGATACTACCCTGAGAATTTTAAACCTGAACCCGTATTTTTCATTGCATGTTGATTCCAGTCTTAGTTACCGGTTGCTGATAAACAGGCCTCAGAAAAATTACTACTGGTACCTGAAAAACGCGCCCGCCGGACTTATGATCGACAAAGACAACGGAACCCTGTCATTTAAATCCAATAAAAATATTTTCCGGTCGGGAAGACTGAAATACGACACCGAGTATCCCGTTCATATTGGTTTGCAAAGCCTTGTAAATCCCAATGACAAAGTGGACACTACTTTTTCAATTACCTGGTATAATACTGATGTGGTGGTGCCGCGTGTAAAACCTAGTGTGGTAAGCCCCGTTACTGTTGAGGAGGGTTATAAATTAAGTTTCAATGTGATGTGTGAAGACGGAAATTTCCCTATTGACAAAATTTTATTTTCGAGCAGCCAAACCATTAGCAACTATAAGCTGCCAAAATCTTGCGATGATAGCTTTGAGTGGGTGCCGCCCTACGACTTTGTAACCGACGCTGATAAGGCTAAGGAAAAAACTATTGACCTGTTTTTTATTGGCACAACAAAATTCAATTTTTCGGATACGGCAAGGGTACGCGTGATTGTGAAAGAAAGTTTGAACTACGATATTGCTACGGGCGAATTTAAAGACGTAAATGAAAGGTTAACCAAATGGATACTGGATTTAAAGTATACTTTTTTACAGTTGGATAAACGTGTGAAAAAAACGAAAAGCACCAGATCTGCTTTTGACATAACTACTGCAACCTCAACTGTGACGGGAACAATTTTTGCTACCACTGCAAATAAGGATAAAACTGTTAATGATTGGAAAGCCGATGCAGGAAAAATTATGCCAAGTGCAGGTGTGGTATTAATTCCCGTTAAAGAAGCTGCTGCTCCTCAGAAAACCGCTGAACAGAATCAGGCTTCTTTAGTACGTTCAACTATTAAAAGGTTAGAATATGTACAGTTTGATAACAAACTTTCCGGTGAAAAAGATCCAAATATTGCTGCCAAAACCGAAAATTTAAAAAAAGAACTAAGGCAAAGCCAGATTCAACTTGCAGAAGTGCCTACAGACATTGCAAACAACATGTCTGCTGAGGAACTGAATAGGTATTTTGACAGCCCTAAAGTGCAAAAGAAATATCGATTAAAATAGAGATATTAATTAGTAAAAGCATGGGGCGCAGTAATTGCGCCTTTTGTTTTTTAGTAACTTTAGCTCTTAAAATTATTTTATGGGTGACCGCACCGCAACAATTATTGGTTCCACAGGCATGCTCGGTTCTTATTTGCTGGATTTGTTATTGAAAGATGATTATTATGATTATATCAGAATCTTGGTGCGAAGGCCGGCGCCCATCACCAACGACCGGTTAGAAGTGAAGCTGGTAAATTTTGATGACCTCGAGTCTGTTAAACTCGCGCTGGATGGCAGCGATGTGGTGTTTAGTTGTATCGGCACCACTAATAAAAATGTACGGGGCAACAAAAAATTATACTGGCAGATCGAGCATGATATTCCTGTAAATGCTGCCAGGCTTGCTTTAGAGACGGGTTGTGAGAAATTTATTTTTGTATCATCAAGCGGGGCAAACGCTGAAAGTAAAATTTTCTATACACAAATGAAAGGCCAAACCGAAAAAGATGTGATCGCGACCGGAATACCCGAGGTGCACATCATGAGGCCGGGCATGTTACTGGGCAATCGTAAAGAAAACCGCCCCGCCGAAAAATTCTTTCAGGTTGCTTTCAAAAACCTGTCAGACTTGCTTTTTGGCAGCCTGCGGCAATACCGTGCTATCGAAGGGGCTGATGTGGCAAAGGCAATGATTGCGGCAGGCAAGTTAAACATAAAAGGTGTTCACATTTATAGTTTTGATGAATTGATGGCCCTGCGATAAACAATTTCAAATTCGTTGTGAATGAAGCGGTATTAATAAATCCCTTTAAGAAAAAACCTCTGATCTTCAATTTTACAGTCCGGTTCTTAGCTGAGTATGTATGATAATGGGTAGATTTTTTACATTATCAGATTAAGTTTTATTCCCCTTTTTTATTGAATCAACTTTGGTAAAATTCTTGTTTATATGTTACTAAATTTCTCAAAGATGAAAAGAATTTTTTTGTGTTTTATTTGGATACCCGTTTTTGCTGCCTGCCAAAAATCAGATACTTTAACTTCCCCAACTAACGATCCGCCGGCAGCAAATGTTGATATGCTGCAAATGATTAATAAGGTGCGGGCCGAAGGTTGCAAATGTGGTACAGAGCAAATGCCCCCGGTGCCTGCCGTTACATGGAACAGCAAATTAGAAGCCGCTGCCAAACAACACTCAGATTATATGCATACAACCGGCAATTTCAGCCATACGCAAAGCAATGGCAGCACAGTAGGAACAAGGGTCAAAAGCGCGGGTTACAATTGGAGATTCGTTGCTGAAAATATTGCAGCAGGACAAACCACAACTACGCAGGTTATGGATAGCTGGTTGAAAAGCCCGAACCATTGCAAAAATATCATGAGCGCAGGCGCGAAGGAAATGGGCGCGGCGCGGTCAGGAAATTACTGGACGCAGGTTTTTGCCGGTCCGCTATAAAAAACGGGTTTTTTTTTAATTCCGTCAATCGCTGTAGGCAGCATCGCGGGAGAGGGCGCTATCAAAGTATTCCACAAATACTATCCTAAATTAGCTGCGTCAGGGTTCATGTTGGCACGAACCCTGACTGAAAAAAAAGACAAATACGTATGCTGTATCTGTCTTTAAAAAATTTATGTAGCTCTGTTAAAACCTCGACCGGCCCGAACTTCTGCCACCTCCTTCAGAGCTTCTTGAACTTCTGCTTTCGTAGGATGGAGAAGATTGCCTTTGAGGCGTTGCTGCGCTGGGCTGGCGTTGTACTTGTGCATTGCGCTGCTGCACTTCAGCACTGCGTTGCCTTTGCGATTCCACCGAACGTTGTTGACTTTCTCTCGCCCGCTGCATGCTTTCCTGCTGGCGTTGTTGCGTTTCAGCGCGCTGTCTTTGCATTTCCATCGAACGTTGATGCCTTACTTCTACATCTCTTTGGCGTTGCATTTCAGTGTTACGCTGCCTTACATCAACTGAGCGTTGGTTTTCCCTGGCCCTCTGCATCGCATCGTCCTGCCTTGACGCTTCACGGCTACGGCTGATTCGCTCGTTCGTTGCATCTACGCTACGCGGAGAAGTGTTCACTCTTTCGCGATCTGCCCGAACTGTTTCTCCCCCAGTATTTCTGTTGCCTCTTTCGCTGTACACGCTTCTGCGGCTGTTATTACGAACACTTTCTGTGGCGCCGCTTCGCCTATCAGTGGTTCTGTTGTTTGCAACATCACGGCCTTGGGTAGATCTTGCATCTGTTCTGGCGGCACTTCTGTCGTATGCCTGCACCTGGCGCGGGCTATAAGTTGTTGCGTTGCCACGGCTTTCTCTTTGAACTGTTGGGCGATAAACTGATACTGAATTGCGCTCCACCGAAGCCCTGCCTGCACGGTTGCTTTCACGTACACTGTAAGGGGTGATGCGTCCGGTATACCTTTCAACATCTGTACGGCGTGGGCCATTTGTGTAAGTTCTGTCGTACCTGCCGTTATTCCGGTTATTGTAAGCTCCTCCACTGTTGCGGCCTCCGTAGTAATTATTTATAATAGTTGTATTGTTAATAATTGTGGTATTGTTCCTCCATGGATAATAATACCTGTTGATGTATCTTGATGTCATGTAACGGCCCGGAGCGAAGGTCCAGTAATCATAAGGGGCGTTGTAGTTGCTAAAACCTATGTTGATATTGAAGCCCGGACGAATAGGAGCCCATCCATAATAATCGCCACCGCCACGCCATGCTACCCACGCGGGAGACCACTCATACCCCGGAACCCACATCCAGCCGTAAAAGGGATCCTGAAACCAACGACCGTAGTGGAAAGGGCCCCAACCCCAATCGTAACCGGAGTTCCACATCCAATCATAATCATCGGTGTACATCCAATAACCGTTGGATGAGTAAGGCCTGAAATCGGAACCTACCCTCGGGCGCCAGGTGTATCCGTAAT
>Ga0066256_1001363_pt2 | contig 12238 bp, 8 predicted proteins | sample ThiBio_1000_biof_FD_87107 | JGI IMG/M metagenome (GOLD analysis project Ga0066256, IMG submission 87107) | Wastewater bioreactor microbial communities from Cape Town, South Africa - Thiocy_expt_1000_biof (version 2) | ecosystem: Engineered > Bioreactor > Thiocyanate-remediating >...
AGGGGCAGGAAAACCGGTAGCTTTTTCGTTTGCGAGGCCATGAATGCCTTCGTTGGTGAAATCAACCGGGATACCTAACCTTGTTTCTTCAACAAACCATTTTTGAACGGTGTTGATTGCATTGGCATGGCGGCTGTAAGGGTAAGAATATTTTGTGTGAGTTTTGGGGCGAATTGTTGTTGAATTTAAGTGTTCGTCAATATTCGCAATGCCATCTTTCCAGATTTGTGTTTGCCATTCGGGCGTTGGCAATTCATCTTTCAATACACGTCCATAACCATATAGCGTTGCTAACTGGTTTGGTTTTTCGTTCAGGTTCATTTGCGACAACAGATTCGTCACGCGTTTATCTACCGGCTGTTTCGGATCTTCAAAAATGTCTTTCAAACCATTTTTATTAAAGTCGATCCAGCCCTTGTTATATATTGTTTTTTGCGCAGATACGCTTGCTGATAACAATAAAATAAAACCAAGAAAAATATTTTTGCTCATGTGTATATTTTTTATTTCCGCCCGGCTGAATGCCGTTCGGACGGGTTTTAATGGTCACATACCTGCCTGTCGCAGACAGGGAATACGTCAATTATTAATTCCGTTTGATAAAGAAGAATTGTGTACGGCTATTTCATAATCATTAAAAAGAATTTTTTGACTCATCGTTAACTGTGGCGATATGTTTTTTGTAGTTGCCCTTGCCTGCGAAACTAAAACGAATACAATAGAATAACGGGTTAAGGGTTAAATTTTTTTTCATGAAATTTATTTAAAGAAAAAACTGATTATTGAATCAATCCGATGTATTATATCAATTATAAACCATCGCCATCGTAAGCTCCAATATTAGGGAGCCTGTCTTTTTGTAAAACATTTCCATAATAATCTTTTCCTCCTTTATGTTCTATAATTTTTCCCGCGCGCAAAGCGGCGGAGCCTTTTTTGAGTTTATATCCTTGCGGGCCGTTATTAACAGCAACAGGTTTTATCTCACCGGTTTTAATATTGTTAAGCTCTGCAAGGCGGTGCTCGCGGATGATATTGTTTTCAAAAATATTTCCTTTGCTTTCGCCAAGGCTTACGGCAGCACTATCATCTTCATTTAAGAAAATATTATTATAGTAAAAGGTGTTAGTGGGCCACACAGACCATTTTTTATGAAATACTAAAAATGTATTTTGCTGTGTAGGATCGATGTAAATTGTGTTATTGTAAATTTGAGTATTGGTGGCGCCGCCTGATACTTTGAAAATGAATCTTTTTTTGTCGCTCCGGTGTTCCTGTTTTCCATCGCGTTCAATAATATTGTATCGTACTACTGTTCCATCGTTAAACTGGCCGCCACCGCCGGTTACAAGCATTCCAAAATCATTATCATGAAGCCAGTTGTATTGAATGAATGTATTTTTTGTTCGGTAGTCTGAATCAATTCCTCCCGCGTCATTATCGCCTTCATTGGCTTTAGTAAAACGGCACTCGTTGTATTGCCAAACCGCATTATCTGTATTAAAATTGAAAGCGGCATTACCAGAACCTTTAATGGCACATTGATGAAAAAGGTTGTATTCTATCAAAGGGGCATCAGCCACACGAACAATCAAAGCGTTTGCGCCGGATCTTTCAAATGTGTTTTTCCTGATAACAATATTTTTCGAAGGTGTCCAGTTTTCATTTTTGTGTAGCGTGCGTTTGTTCCAGCTTGATTTTGTAAAAAGCCCGGTCCTGTCCACATCGCGTATCACACAGTTTTCAACAAGAATATTCTCAAACCATGTTGGAGCGTTTGTTCCTGTAATATCAAAGCCAATTCCACCGTTGTTTTTCGAGTCGCCGTTTTCATCAGCGCCATCAGGAATAATGGTTCCATTTACACCGTGTACCAAAAGATTTTTTAAATAGATATGCTTAACAGCGCCGATATCGTTGGCCTCAATGCTGATGCCTAATTTGGGAGTATTGTTTTTTTCAGCCTTTGGCGGCAAAACTGCATTAAAATAATCTGTGGTATTTTTTATTTCCCATTCTTTTAAATTTATACCGTTTTCTTCAACCGGGTTGTAGTTTGTGATTTCCAGGTTATTAATTTCCCAATATTGCTGATTTTGCAAACGAACGGTTGAATGAATTCCCCCGCCATTTATAATAGGTTTTTGCTCCCCGCCATATTTATCAATAACGATGGGGGCTCCGTCCATTCCCGAGCCATTTGGATGCAACTGGCCCTGCCATTGCTGCCCGCTTTTAAATAAAATTTTATCCGCAGGCAGAAAGGAAATGCTGTTAATTTTAGCGAGGGTTTGAAATGCTTTTTCCGGGCTTGACCCTTCGTTATTATCGCTCCCTTTTACCGCATCAACATAAAACGTTCTCGTTTTATTTGCCGGTACGATTGCAGCGCCTGAAGAACAGGAACTGTGGGTAACAAAAGCCCAAACTCCAAACAAAATAAAAAATAGTTTTTTCGGCATGACAATAATTTATACAACTACGATTGTTTATAGTCCCGGGCCTTCGTAAGCCCCAATATTTGGTGAAGCCGAAGGCAGTGATGCGTTAAAATAATCTTTGCCGCCGTTGTTGGGGATGGATATTCCCGCTGCCAAGGCAGCCGATCCTGTTTTTAGCTTGTAACCGTTTGGCCCCGCATTTATGTTTACAAACGACGTGGTGCCGGCAGCCACGTTATTGGATATGGCCACATTATTCACCACCACCATGTTGTTGCTGTAACTATTGCCGGTGCTGCTTCCTGTATTTACAATCGAGCCGCTGCCTTCGTTGTAAAAAATATTATTGGAATAATTTGTAGTTGATGGCCAAACTGTCCAGTTTGCATGCCTGATAAGCGCTGTTGCTGATTGGCTTGGGGCGATGTAAACCGTGTTGTTGTAAATTTTTGTGTTGGTAGCGGCTCCCGAAACTTTGAAAATAAACTTCCCGTGGTCGGGGTGGGGGAGCAGCCCATCCCGTTCGATGATGTTGTAACGTACAACGGTATTATCGTTAAATACGCCGCCACCGCCGGTTACAAGCATTCCAAAATCATTATCATGAAGCCAGTTGTATTGGATAAAAGTATTTTTTGTGCGGTAGTCAGAGTCCAGTCCGCCGGCATCCCTGTCATCAACGTTGGCTTTTGTAAAGCGTGCTTCATTGTATTGAAAAGTGGCATTATCAGTATTAAAACAAAAAGCCGCATTTCCTGAGCCCTTAATGGCGCAAGAGTCGAAAAGATTTCTTTCAATTAATGGCGTATCTGAAACCCGAACGATCAATGCGTTTGCGCCGGATTTTTTGAAAATGTTGTTACGAATAATAAGATTAGTTGTTGGCGTCCAATTTGAATTGGAGGTTAAAGTTCTGGTTCCCCAACTTGAGGAAGTATAAAGGCCCGTCCTGTCAACATCTCGTATCGTACATTCTTCAATCAGAATATCTTCAAACCATGTTTTTTTACCGGAGCCCGTCACAACGAAAGCAACACCGCCGTTGTCTTTGGTATCTTCGTTGTCCTGATTAATAGCGCCGTTGACGCCATGCACTAAAACTTTTTGCAGGTAGATATGTTTAACCGCTCCGGTGTCCTTCGCTTCAACATAAATGCCAAACTTGAACGAATTGTTCTTTACGGCCTGCGGCGGCGTGGTAACCGCTGCATAATCCGAAATGTTTTTTGCTTCCCAGGCCTGGAGGCTGATACCTCCCTCTTCCTGCGGGTTATAGTTGGTAACCTCTACTTCTTTTATCTCAATGTACTGTTGATTGTATAAGTAAATGGCGGCTTTGAAAATCCCCGCAGCATTGAATTGTGGCAGTTTCCCTTCACCATATTTTGCAATGATTATCGGACTGCCGCTGGTTCCGGAACCTTTGAACTGAAGCATTTTGCCATTCCAAACGCCACCGGCTTTAAATAAAATTTGCGACCCCGGAGCAAAAATTTGTTCATTTACTTTTGTGATGGTTTTCCAGGGAGAACCTGAACTCTTTCCATCGTTATTATCATTGCCATTTATATCGTCAATATAAAAAGTTCCTGACATTGCTGTATTGGGTGGCTTGGGCGATCCCTTTATAACGCCATCATTTTTACTACAGCTAACAAGGAAAATAACAAAAATAGAAATGGCTGTCAGCGATATTTTTTTCATACTTATTTTTATTTCCGCGCGGCTAAATACCGTTCGGACGGGTTTTAATGGTCAAATGTCTGCCTGTTCCGCAGTTGCGGGAGAACTTTCAATATTCATACGGATTGAAATTTTTCGTTCTTCATACTCATTTTTTATTGCAATCTGCTTTTGAGGAACAATAGTTTTTTGAAAACTATTACTGGTAACCGGGGGTTTGAACAAAAGTACCCTTACCGGTCATACCATCAATTTCGCCTTGTGGAATCGGCCACCTTACATGAAAATCCTGAATATTAGTGCGTGGATTGTTTGTTCCTGTTGCCACCGTTGGGTCGCCACCATGGTCGCGAACGGCGCTAACCAGCTTACCTAATCGCTTTAAAATATACCAACGCGGTTTTTCAAACGCCAGTTCCCTTGCGTCTTCGTCAATAATAATATCTTCGGTAACAGCGCCTGTAAATGTTCCCAGGCCTGCGCGTTCACGTATTTTGCTGAGGTACAGTTTAGCTGTTGCATCATCGCCACCCTTCAATCGCATGTGGGCTTCTGCACCAATCAAATAAGTTTCAGCGAGCCGATAGATGATAATATCCTTAAAACTCACCACATCAGTTTCGGCAAGCTTGGTGCCACCTTCTGCAACCACCCGGTCAACATATTTTAGGCATGCAGGATAAAACCTGTCAAAGTAAGTAGCTGCATCGTTTGGCCTTGGCACAACTTTTCCAAGGTTACTGCCGGCATTCGCAGGATTATCATACACCCATGTTTCCTTGAACCATGTTGCACGGCGCAGATCGGTTTTGCCGTTATTATCTTTTGTGAACAAACTAAACATATAAGGGTTGGGATGAATACGGCCCCAGCCGCGGCCGCCGTTGGCATAATTCACGAGTATTCTTGACTCCTTGTAAAAATTTGGTATAAAATAATTAGCCATCCTGTGCCCGTTAAGGCCTGCGCTACCGCCCGGCTCGCGCGACCATTGGCTTACAAGAATTGATTCGGAATGATTAAGGTCTGCATGATTGGAGCCAATGCCCTGAAAAACTTCATTGATGTTTGCCCTTAAAGCGTAAGCGCCCGAATTGATGACAGCGTCGGCCTGTTGAGCAGCCTCCGCATAATCCTTACGCCACAAAGCTACCTGTGCTTTTATATGGCGGGCAACGCCCTGATCAAATCTTCCGGTTCTTGTGGCTGTAGGATAACTTAATTTTTCAATTGCATAGTCCAGGTCAGCATACAAAAGGTCATAAATATCCTCAACTTTTGCAGGATGGTACTCTCTATTTAGATTATCAACCGTTGTTGGTTCAGTATTCAGGATAATATTATCGTAGGTTCTGAAAAGATAGAAGAATGCCTGCGCCCTAAAAACTTTTGCTTCGGCAACGGCCTTTGCCACTATCGGATTATCATCGCCAATTCTTTCGCCACCTGCGATTATGGCATTGGCTCTTTCAATTATTGAATAGCGATGCCTCCAAAAATTTTGCACTTCACTTGATGCGGGGTTGAAGGTAACATCGTACCTGCCGGCATTGGCGCCACCACCGGCTCTTGACACCTGAATGTCGCCGCCACGAAGTATAGCTGTTGCGGTTTGCGTTTCGGCATCCATCCGAAACAGGTTTCTTTCCCTGTCATAAAGGGCGATAACCGCGGTGTTCAAACCTTCGGGAGTATTGAAAACGGCATCGGCAGTGATCCTGTCTTTGCTTTGTTCGTCAAGCACAGTTTTGCTGCAGCCTGTTGTAAATGCGGCTATGACTAAAATATAGAGTAAGTAAATATTTTTCATCCGTATATATTTTTATGGAATTGTTTATAAAAGTCCGATGTTTAAACCAAAAAGGAACATGCGGGGTTCGGGGTAAGCGCCCGGCGTGCTTTCGGGGTTGTACGAAAGGTATTTTGTTTTAGTCCACATGTTATTCCCGCTGGCATAAACCCTCAAATTCTGAATACTTAGTTTCCGGGAAATTGATTTTGGCAATGTATAACCCAATGTTACCGTTCTTAACCGTACATAGGAGGCATTTTGGTAAGCCAGTGAAGAAAAGTATAAGATGCTGCTGTTTTGCCTCGGCCGCGGATAAAAGTTTGACGGGTTCTCCGGCGTCCAGTAATCTACTTTCACACCATTAGTTTTACCGGTTAAAGATCCTCCATCATTGAAAACATACAGATAACTATTGCTTTTAACAGCTCCCTGAACCGTGTAAAAATCTACAAGAAAATCAAAGCCCTTGTATTTAAGATTTGTGCCCAATGAACCAATCCAATGAGGCTCGTTTTTTATAATGGCGCGGTCATTGGTTGCATCAATTTTACCGTCTCCGTTTAAATCTTTTACCCTGATATCTCCGGGTTGTGCAAGGGGCTGCGCCGAGTTAGCGATATCATCGCCCTGTTGCCAAATACCATCGAAAATATAGTTATAATAAGGTTCTATCTCTTCACCAATAAACCAGTTGTTATTAATGTCGTCAACCGGTTTTCCGTTTGCATCTACTGATCCGTCCAGTTTCAGTAGCCTGTTACGGTTTCGCGAGTAGGTAAGGTTTACGTTCCAAACAAAGTCGTTCTTTCTTACAGGGGTTGTGTTTAAAGTGAACTCAAGCCCTTTGTTTTCAACTTCGCCGATGTTTGTAAGCATTCCTGTATAACCCAGCGATTCGTTGATCGAACGCCTTACTAAAAGGTCAGTTGTATTGGTTTTATAATATTCAATCGCACCGCTGATCCTGTTTTTCAGAAAGCCAAAATCCACACCGAGGTTTAATGATTTTGTTGTTTCCCACTTCAAATAAGGGTTAGGTAAAGTACTTCCGGGCAGGTAGCCGATTTGGTAACTTCCATCACCAAAAAGCATGGGGTACGAATTTACTTCGCCCAACGTGGTGTATGGGCTGATTGCCTGATTACCCACTGCTCCGTAGTTGACGCGAAGTTTTAGCTGCGATACCCAATTTAGGTTTCGTATAAAGTCCTCCTGCTCTAACCTCCATGCAAAAGATGCTGAGGGGAACACGCCGTATTTATTTTCCGGCCCAAATACTGATGAGCCGTCTACACGCGTTGTTACGGTGAAAAGGTATTTATCAAGTAATGTATAACGCAACCTTCCCATGTAGGATGATAACGTTCTTTCAGTAACCGATCTGCTGGGCGGGCTCATAATTTGGGCAGAAGAAATTCCGTTGTAGCCCAGAAGGTCATTGGGCAACTGAAATCCTTCCAATCCAAAAGATTTGTCCTGATCCTTATAATAGCTTTGCATTGCCGTTATATCAAACCGGTTTGAGTTGTTGATCTCCTTTTCGTAGGTAAGTATATTTTCTACGAGATAATTAATGTCGTTAGTAGAAGATACTTCTGCCCTGCTGCCAATATTGCTGCCTTTTTGGTATTTGCTGGTTCTGTACTGGCCGTTTTCGGCTGTGCGCGTATTTACGTTTGTATTTAAACGGTAATTTAAACCGGGAAGTAAATTCACGTTACCAAAAAAGTTGAATAACAAATTTTGGCTTCTTCTTTCGTCAACAGTTTGCTGGTTTAAAAATTTAGGGTTTGGAGTGCTGATATTATCAACCCACAGTTGCAGGTCGCCATTTGCATCATAAGGCTTGGCAAGGGGTGTAACAATTATATATTCGTTCAGGTTGCCGTCTTCCAGTGTTTGAAAATTTCGGGTGTATGTAATGTTTGCACCAATTTTTATCCTTTTGCTAATGTCCTGATCAAAGTTCAACCTGGCGGTTCCCCTTTCGAATCCTGAATTTTCCACCATTCCCTGCTGATTGAAATAGCCAAGTGAAAAAGCAACCTTGGTTTTATCTCCGCCAGCCCGAACACTTACGTCATGTTTTTGAATCCTCGCATCGCGGATCATAAATTTTTGCCAGTCAATTTCTGAACCTGATTCCAACATTTCAAGCATTGAAGGATCAAACACGTCAGCGTCAGGTAAGTACATTCCATTATTATCGGTTCTGTATGCCTCACGCCTTAATTGCGCCCATTCCGTGGCATTGTACAGGTCGAAATTCTTTTTTAATTGCTGAACCCCCGCATAGCCGGAATAATTTACGGCAACCTTATTTGCAAGCCCGCGTTTTGTGGTAATAAGTATTACCCCGTTGGCAGCCCGCGCACCGTAAATAGCCTGTGATGAGGCATCTTTTAAAATCTCAACTGACGAAATATCTTCGGCGTTAATGTCGTTTGCGGTAGTTGCATCAACCGGTACATTGTCCACAATAAATAAAGGCCCGTTTCCTCCGTTTAGGGATCTGCGCCCTCTTATCAAAATGTCAGAAGTGCCGCCGGGACGGGCAGAACTTGTAGTGATATCAACGCCGGCAGCACGCCCTCTCAGCATCTCAGCTACACTACGTGTGGGAATGCCCTGCATGTCCTCTGGTTTTACCGAAGTTATGGCGCCGGACACATCGCTGCGTCGTTGTGTGCCATAGCCCACTACCACTACTTCCTGCAAACTGTTACGCAAAGGCTTTAACCTGATGAGAAGGTTGCTGTTTTCCCTTGCCAAAACTGCATAACTGATCAATGAGTCCGATTCATGCCCAACATGGTCAAAATAGATGTTATAGCGCTGGCTGATATTAAGATCGTTAAGCGTAAAAAGCCCAAGGCTATCGGTAGTTAAAAAGTTTTTTGCACCATTTGCCACATTCACAACAGTGATAGTAGTGGAGGATAATTCGTCTCCATTTTCGGATAAAACCTTTCCATTAACGTTCCGGGTTTGAGCAGATAAAGTTTGAGATAGCAGCATCGTTGTCACACACAACAAAAGCAATCGCTCAAGTTTTTTCTTCATAAATATTCAATTTTTAATTTTTCCAAAACAGTAGATAATCCTTTAGACACTATTTTTTCTTTAAAAAAATAGTGTCGTTGTGCATTTCGTAAGTCAGGTTATTAAGCTGGCTTATAGACCGGATGATAGTATTTAAAGAATCGCTGTATAATATTTTTCCGGTTAAATAAGTATTTGAGAAAGAAGGGTCATTTGCAAGTATTGTAACATCATACCTTTGCTCAAGCTTTCGAAGGACATTCTCCAACTTGGTGTTAGTGAACTTCATTTCCTTATTCGTCCAGGTAACGTCATTTTTCTTCAAAAATGTTTCACTTGGGATTTTAAACGCGGGGATTTCTTTACCCGAAGGGGCAGGAGGAACCTTTAAACCGGAAATATCTACCTTTCCCGTATTCTTATTTACGGTACAAATTTGCCCCGGAGTAAGAAATACAGCATTCATTGAAAAAACTGAATCTACTGATTGGATAGAGACTTTTCCGCTTGTTAGGGAGATAGTTACTGAATTGGTGTTACTAAAATTTCTGACCCAAAATTCAGTACCCAATGCCGTTGTTTTGATACCGTTGGCAGTTACTGAGAAGGGATGAGTTGCATCTTTACGCACTTTAAAGTACGCATCACCAACAATCAGATTGATGTTTCTTTTAGAAGTAAAGTCGCTTTTATATGATAATGCTGCCCCCGGCAACAAGGTCAATTTAGAGCTGTCAGGCAGTTTATAATCCATTTGCTGAGCAGTGGAATTAGTTATTTTTGTTTCGGTTATAGCGGTAATTTTTTGTATAACCGGCCTTCCATAATTCATTAAAAAGTAACCGGAAATTGCCAGTAAACCTATGATACTCGCCGCAATTGCCCATTTTCTCAGCGGGATAACCTTTGTGTTTTTCAACCTGCTCTTTAATCTTACAAAGAGGGCATCTTTTTCTACATCGTCGGTTGTTAAAAGCGCTTCCGTAGGGATTTCATGAAATATTTCTATCGCATCAAGCAGGTCTTCGTTCTCAGTCAAATAGGCAAAGGCCTTATCGGCTTCAACATAATCACAGTTGTTTGAAAGAAACCGTTCCAAAACTTCTATTTCAATTTTCTCCTGCATCTATTATATAATTCGTTTAAAAAATGCAAACTACTTACTCTGAAAAAAAAAATTTGTAAATGTTTTTGTTCCGAAGCAGGAGAAGCCTCGTTTAATCAACAATAAGGGAGGCAATTACGAAAAATGCCAGAATTTTCCGTAATTGTTGAACCGCCTTAAAAATATGCGATTCCACGGTGCGGGTGCTTATGTTGAGTTGTTCGGCAATTTCTTTGTGGGAGTAACCATCTATATAAGAGAGTAAAAAGACTTTCTTTCGCACGGCTGGTAATTGGTCGATGGCTTTTTTAAGTGAATCTGTCAATTCGAACTTTCCAGGCCTCACTTCAACAGCATCAAATTTTTCGATTTCTTTTATCAATTTACGCTGGTGCGCTTCTTTTCGCAGCCAGTCAATAAACACAAGTTTTGCTTTTCTGTTTAATTGTATTTCATCGGATAGTTCGGGATTATAGGTGTCTCTGTATTCCCAGAATTTGATAAAAGTAACCTGAGCAAGGTCTTTTGCTACGTCAAACGAACTTGTTTTTTGCAGAAAATTGTTAAAGACCCTGTCATAATGTTTGTAGAAAACCTTCTTTAAAAAATGTTCATCAAATCCGGTCATAAACAGGCAATAGCTATTTAATAATCATATAAATATACATTTTTAATCGGATTCAAGTTTTAGCATATATGAAAGGGAACTCTTCTGAAACCTTGTCCGATGCAAGGCAGCAAATTAAATTCTTCAGGAGAATTAAATGGGATGAATGAATATTTTGATGAAATGCTTGCCTTGGTTTTCAGGTTTAATCGTTTTTCTAAACACTCAAAATCATCAATCTTGTTAATTTAAGTTACCGAAATTTCGATATAAAAAAGCGGAAAATGTTAAAATCATAAATACCTTCTGTTTTTTGGCACATCCTTTGGCTTACACCCTGCAAACAAAATTTTTTATGATGAAAAAAGTATTTTTTGGAGTGGCTTTATTGTTTGCGGCAGGGTTCGCAAAAGCCCAGGACCTTAGTTACAAAAACACATTAAAAGTTGGAGCTTTGGCAGGTGCCTCAGTTCCAAAAAGCAATACTGCGGCCGGCGCCGGTATTGATGTGGCATATCAAAACCTTATAACCCCAAACGTAGGGTTAGGTGTGGCAACAGGTTATCAGCATTATTTTGGAAAAGATGCAACAATCAATAGCGTTGATGTCAAGAATAATAGTTTCGGCGTGGTTCCTGTGGCCGGGTTGTTTCGGTTTTATCCAAAACCTGAAGGAATTTACGTAGGAACAGATTTAGGGTACGGCGTAATTGTAGGTGATGAAAAAGTTACTGATCATGCCGTTGTAAATGCCAACAGGCCTTCGGGTGGTTTCTATCTAAAACCTGAAATCGGGTATCACAACAGAAACTGGAATATTTTTGCTCATTACACAAAAACCTTTACCGGCGCGGATGCAGGTAAGGTGGGGGATCAAAAATATAATGCCGGAATGGTTGGCGTAGGCCTGGCTTATAATATTGGTTTAGGCCGGTAAAACTCGTTATAGCAAAGCGTGGGGTAAATCACACGCGAGGCTGTCCTTTTGGGCAGCCTTATTTTTTTGTAGTAGATTTTCGAAAATCAAAATTGTGAAATACCAAAAATTGCAGATGATGGTTCATTGCAAAAGAGTTAGAAGTTGCAAGCTCCTGTAACTGGTTTAAATACGCGAGTTGAAGTGAAATGTTTTTAATGGTACAGCCTGCCCCAAGCGAAACCCGGTTTTGATCAAGCCTGAAGCCGTTTTTCACTTCTCTGCCAAAATTGTAAGCGACTTCGTCAGAAATCAAACTGTAAAATTTTTGTGTTGCTTCTTTATTGCGTGTAAGGTTATATTTTGTTTGAAAAAGATAGCGCGTTCGATAGTTAAAGTTAAATTCATTCATGAGGTGATCGTCAACAATGGTTCTTCTGAAGCGGGCTTCATATCTCAACCGGTGAAAAAAGTTTAATTCACAGTACTTGTGAGTGGCTGTGGTTTGGCCCCACGCGCGGTGCTCGGGCCTGAAAGTTTCTTTGCCGGCGGCAGGATATATCCATAAGTGGGCATAGCCTACCGTGGTAATAATATTTGGTTTGTTGTTAAAATGATACGAAAGCCCGGAGCGTACAATTCCAAAGCCCCT
>Ga0066256_1004572_pt1 | contig 12236 bp, 12 predicted proteins | sample ThiBio_1000_biof_FD_87107 | JGI IMG/M metagenome (GOLD analysis project Ga0066256, IMG submission 87107) | Wastewater bioreactor microbial communities from Cape Town, South Africa - Thiocy_expt_1000_biof (version 2) | ecosystem: Engineered > Bioreactor > Thiocyanate-remediating >...
CGTTGATCGACGCCGCGGTGGCGACCATGTGCACCAATTCGGCCTCGTCGGCCGCGGCCATCAGCACGAAGTTGGGCAGACAGCCGAGATAGGCAAGATCGAACGAGCCGGCATGGGTCGGGCCGGCGGCGCCGACCAGACCGGCGCGATCGATGACGAAGCGCACCGGCAGACTCTGGATCGCGACATCGTGCACCACCTGATCGCAGGCGCGCTGCAGGAAGGGCGAGCAGATCGCGACGAACGGCGTGATGGCTTCGGTGGGGGCAGGGGAGGTCATCTGCGGGTCCTTTCAGACAGGCGGAACATCCGCCGGTGAAAGCACCCTTGACCACCCCTGCTGACAGGGCGTGTCAGGGAGCGACGCTCAGTGCGCCGAGCTCTGCGAAAAGGCATTGATGACGACGACGCCGGCAATGATCAGCCCCATGCCGACGAGGGCCGGCAGGTCCAGCGCCTGCCGATAGAGGAAGAACGAGATCAGCGAGACCAGCACGATGCCGGCACCCGACCAGATGGCATAGGCAATGCCGACAGGGATCGTCTTCAGCGTCATCGACAGCAGGAAAAACGCCGCGCCATAGCCCACCACGACGAGCACCGACGGCCCCAGCCGCGTGAACCCTTCGGCGGCCTTGAGAGCCGATGTGGCGACGACTTCGGCCACGATGGCGAGGCCGAGAAACATGTAGGCGGGCATGGGAGAACTCCGATTTTGTGCCAAACCGGTGCCTCACAAATCAGCTTTGCCCGAGCGCGTCACGCTCACCATTTCGTGAGCGAGGACCCGATTCAGCGGTTCGGCGCCGGCCCGGCACTGCCCGCCGCATCGGGGCGCCACTGGTCTTCCCACTCGCGCACAAGCTGGGCCCGGCGGCGGCCGAAGCGCCCCTCGATCGGTTGCGCATAGATGATCCGGTCGGTGCGGAAATTGCGGAAATCCTCGCGCATCGTGCACCACGAGGCGATGATCTGCTTCTGCTCATAATAGGCGAGCGCCACCGGCCAGATCACGCGGTCGGTGGTGCGGCCCTGTTCGTCGGCATAGCCGATGGCGAGCACGCGTTCATCGCGGATGGCCTCGCGCAGCAGCGGCAGGAAGCGGCCCTCGCGGCCATCGGCCCAACTCCCGGGAACGGCATAGAGTCCTGTGTTGCTGATGCGGTCGCGCAGATCCTCCGGCGAGGCCGTGGCGATCTTGGCAAGTGCGTTGCGGGCGGCGAGAGCAAGCTGCTGGTCGGGACGTCCCTGCACCCAGCGGCCCCCGAGGACGAGCGCTTCCAGTTCCTCCGGGGTGAACATCAGCGGCGGCAGGAAGAACCCGGGCTTCAGCATGTAGCCGATCCCCGCCTCGCCATCGATCGGCGCGCCCAGCCCGATGAGCGTCTGCACGTCGCGATAGAGGGTACGCACGCTGACGCCCTGCTCCTCGGCGAGCTGGGCCGCGGTGACCGGCCGCCGGTGGCGACGCAGCGCATCCATGATCGAGAACAGCCGCTCGGTCTTGTCCATTCGCGCATCTCCTCACCCCGCTCGGTCTCTCTGGCCGGCCGACACTGCGGGGCGCCACTGTCAGTCCGTGTCAGGAGCCTTGGCGTGCGAGCGCCGCGACCCGCTCTGCAACGCCGGCGAAAACGCGCCAGTTGCGCTGCGTCATCCGCGCCCCGATCCGCTTCTCCACGGCAAGCCCGCCGGTCATCGTGGGATAGTCGACGACGAGATGGGCGCCGACCGTTGCCAGCCGTTCCGGCCCGGCATAGGCACCCACCCATTCCGGCCAGCGCGGCGCGCTGTGGAACAGGCAGACCCCCAGCCGCTCCGGATGCTCGGCGGCGGCATCAGGGAAGGGGTTGGCGGCGAGTACCCGCGCCATCTGCCCCGGCGTGCGCACGAACACCTCACACCGGTCGTCGACGCCGAAGCCGTCGACCACGTCCTGGACGCGCCGGCGCAGCGCGGCGGCCGTCGCCTCGGCGCGGCACAGCAGGTTGCCGGTGTTACCGATCGTCACGACATCGGCGAGGCCCGCCGCCACGCAGCGCTCGCGGAGGCTGGCCATCGACATCTTCGCGTGCGTCGCCGGCCCGATGGCGCGGATGAAGCACGCGAAGACCGCCATCACGCGATCTCGAACTCGCACCAGTGGGCATACGGCTTGTCCGGTCCGTACCACACCGAGGGGAAGTGCGGGTGGTGCACGGCGTCGGGGAAGGCCTGGTCCTCGAGGCAGAAGCCCGAGGGATTGCCGTAGTGCTTGTTGTTGAGGCCAGGCACCGGGATGTCGGTGTAGACGCCGTTGTAGAACTGCAGACCCGGCCGATCGGTCCACAGCTTCAGCGTCAGCGCTCCGTCGGGGCCGGTGACCGTCGCAACCGGGTCCTTCATGTCACGCCCGTTGTCCAGCACCAGGTTCACGTCGTACTTGACCGCGTTGCCGGCCCAGTCGCGCAGGGTGCGGGGCTTGCGCAGGTCGTACTGGGTGCGCGCCACCGGCACGATCAGGCCGGTCGGGATCAGGTCCTCGTCGGTCTCGGTGAAGGCATTGCAGTTGAGCTGGAAGGTGTGGTCCAGCACGTCCGGCCCGGTGCCGAGGTTGAAATACTGATGCTGCACGAGGCTGATCGGCGTCTTCCTGTCGGTCGTCGCCGCCAGCTCGAGCCGCAGCCGATTGTCGGTCAGGGTGTAGGTGGCGGCAAAGTGCACGTTGCCGGGAAAACCCATGGCGCCATCCGGGCTCAGGTGCCTGAAGGTGACGGCGTTCCGCGCCTCATCGGTTTCGGCCGACCAGACGATCCGACCCAGCCCTTCCGGGCCGCCGTGGAGCATATGGGGGCGCTCGTTGGCGGGGAGCTTGTAGATCTTGCCGTCGATCTCGAAGCTGGCGCCGCCGATGCGGTTGGCGACGCGGCCGGCGATCGAGCCCAGATGCGGACTGTGCGAGGCATAGGCGGGGGAGTTGTCGAACCCCAGCACCACCCAACGGGGACCGCCGCGCACCCGCACGCGCCCGTCCCTCACCCCGGCGCCGCAGGTGGTGATGTCGACCTCCACGCCCCCGGCGCCGCGCAGCGGGGACTCGGCGACGCGCCTTCCCCCCCACTCGCCGGAATTCTCGACCGAAATGGTCATCGCTTTCTCCCTTCAGTCCCTTGGGCCGGGTTGATAGCTGCGTTTGGCTGCCACGCAAATCCCCCCGGTGGAAGGAAAACGGCGGAAAACATTGACGGCACCGCGCCGAGCCGCCAACTGTCTGGCCGGGCAAAGAAGGGCGAGGCCGACGTGGCGGACGATCAGGGCGCGCGACGGGTGACCGTGCACGATGTGGCACGGCAGGCAGGCGTATCGCTGGCCACGGTCGATCGTGTGCTCAACGGCCGCGCCGGCGTCAGCCCGGCGACCACCGAGAAGGTCGAGAACGCCATCCACCTGCTGGATTTCCGGCGCGATCTGTCGGCCTCGCTCCTAGCGCGGGCACGCGACCTGCGGATCACCTTCATCATTCCCGATGGCGGCAATGCCTTCATGCAGCATCTCGAACGGGCCGTGGAGACGACGGCCCGGCTGGTCCGGGGCGAGCGCACACATGTCGAGCTGCAGCACGTCCGGCCGCTCGATGCGCGGGCCCTCGCGGCGGCCCTCGACGGGCTGACGCCGCGCAGCTGCGACTGCGCGGTGATCGTTGCCACAGACGACGACATCGTCCGCCGGGCCGTCGACGCCACGACCCGCCGTGGCATCGAAGTGGTGACGCTGGTGTCGGACCTGCCCGGCTCGTCGCGACGCTTCTTCGTGGGCATAGACAATGTCGCGGCCGGACGCACGGCAGCCTCGCTGCTCGGGCGTTTCTGTTCCGGCGGCAAGATCGGCGTGATTGCCGGATCGCTCGGGTTGCGCGACCACCGCGAGCGGCTCGACGGCTTTGCGGCGCTGATCGCCTCTGAGTTCCCGGCGCTGACCCTCGTCGGTCCGCTTGAGGGGCGCGACGACGACGACGAGACCCGCGCCCGGGCCACGGCGCTGCTGCGCGCCCATCCCGACCTCGCCGGGCTCTACAATGCCGGAGCCGGCAACGCCGGCCTCCTAGGCGCCCTGGGCGGATTTGCGGGGGCCGCCCGGCTGCGCGTCGTGGCGCATGAGCTGTCCGAGCCGACCCGGGCCGGGCTGACCTCGGGCGCCATTGACGTGGTGCTCGACCAGAACCCGGTGGGCGAGATCCGCGCCGCCGTCGCCGCGGCCCGCGCCCTGGCGCTGCGCCGCGGGGCGGATGCGCAGCCCGAGCCCATTGAAATCGGCATCTTTCTGCGCGACAATCTGCGCCAAGAGGGAAGCTTCAAAGCATAGACGCGTCGCCGGGGCCAACCCGGCAGGGAGGCCAGCAATGATTTGCGCACGCCGGTCTGAGGTACGTGCCTCATGACCTATCTCGGCATCGACATCTGCACCTCCGGGGTCAAGGCGCTGCTGATCGAGCGGAGCGGCCAGACGCTCGGCGAGGCCACCGCAAAGGCCATCGAGCCCGTGCGCCCGCATCCGGGCTGGTCGGAGCAAAGCCCGGCCGACTGGTGGACGGCGACGCTGGCGGCCGTCGACCAATTGGCGGCGGCACACCCCACGGAGATGGCGGCGGTTCGCGGCATCGGCCTCAGCGGCCACATGCATGGCGCCGTGCTTCTGGGTACTGGCAACGAAGTCCTGAGGCACTGCATCCTCTGGAACGACGGCCGCTCGGCTGAAGAATGCCGCGAGATGGAAGCGGCGCTGCCCGCGCTCCGCGACATCGCCGGCAACATCGCCATGCCCGGCTTCACGGCGCCCAAGATCGCCTGGGTGCGCAAGCACGAGCCGCAGATCTACGACCGTATCGAGAAGGTGCTGCTGCCCAAGGCCTATATCCGCCTGCTACTCTGCGGCGCGGCCGGGGAGGAGATGAGCGACGCGGCCGGCACCCTGTGGCTCGACGTCGGCAAGCGGGACTGGGCGGAGGCGCTGCTCGGGGTGACCGGCCTCGACCGCTCCCACATGCCTCGGCTGGTGGAAGGCTCCGCGGTCGCCGGCGTGCTGAAGCCCGAGCTGGCGCGGCGCTGGGGGATGGGCGGCAACGTCGTCATTGCCGGCGGGGCGGGCGACAACGCGGCCGCCGGCTGCGGCATCGGCGCGATCCGGCCCGGCGAGGGGTTCGTGTCGCTCGGCACGTCGGGGGTGATCTTCGTTTCGAACGAGACCTTCCGCCCCAATACCGCGGGCGCGGTGCATGCCTTCTGCCATGCCATCCCCGATACCTGGCACCAGATGGGTGTCATCCTCAGCGCGACCGACAGCCTCAACTGGCTGAGCCATGTCACCGGCCGAACGCAGCCGGAGCTTTCGGGACTGGCCGAGGCGCAGTTCACGGGTCCGGGCGAAGAGATCTTCCTGCCCTATCTGAGTGGCGAGCGGACCCCGCACAACAATGCCAATGCGCGCGGCTCGCTGGTGGGGCTGTCGCATCTCTCCGAGCCGGCGCGGCTGGCGCAGGCGGTGATGGAGGGGGTGACCTTCGCCTTCCGCGATTGCCAGCGCGTGCTCAACGATGCCGGCACGCGCTTCGACCGGCTGCTGGCGGTGGGCGGCGGATCGAAATCCGAGCTGTGGCTGAAGCTGATCGCCACCACGCTCGACATCGAGATCGCGGTGCCCGAGGACGGCGATTTCGGCGGCGCGCTGGGCGTGGCGCGGCTGGCGCTGTGCGCAGCCGAGGGCGCTTCGCCGGCCGACATCATGACCATGCCGGGAATTGCCCGGACTATTTCGCCCGACGCCAGCCTGCGTCAGGCCTACCAGGACCAGTATGCGCGATACCGCGCGCTCTATCCGGCCATCGAGGAGGCCCGCACATGACCGACTTCTTCAAGGGCATCAAGCCCGTCAAGTTCAAGGGCGCGAAGTCCAAAGACCCGCTGACCTACCGGTTCTACAACAAGGACGAACTGGTGCTGGGCAAGCGCATGGAGGACCATATCCGGCCCGCCATTGCCTACTGGCACACCTTCGCCTGGGAAGGCGGCGACCCGTTCGGCGGCCGCACCTTCGACCGGCCCTGGTGGGACACCGGCATGGACGGCGCACGGCTCAAGGCCGACGTCGCCTTCGAGCTGTTCGACATCCTCGACGCGCCATTCTTCTGCTTTCACGATGCCGACATCGCCCCCGAAGGCGGCTCGCTCAAGGAGAGCAACCGCAATGTCCGCGAGATCACCGAGATCTTCGCGCGCAAGATGGAGACCTCGCGCACCCGTCTCCTGTGGGGCACTGCGAACCTGTTTTCCAACCGCCGCTACATGTCGGGCGCGGCGACCAATCCCAACCCCGATGTCTTTGCCTATGCCGCCGGGCAGGTGAAGAACGTGCTGGAAGCCACGCACGAACTGGGGGGCGCCAACTACGTTCTGTGGGGCGGGCGCGAGGGGTACGAAACGCTGCTCAACACCAACCTCAAGCAGGAAGCCGACCAGATGGCGCGCTTCCTGTCGCTGGTCATCGAGCATTCGAAAAAGATCGGCTTCAAGGGGCAGCTGCTGATCGAGCCCAAGCCGCAGGAGCCCACCAAGCACCAGTATGACTACGACGTCGCCACGGTGTACGGCTTCCTCCAGCGCTATGGCCTGGAAAAAGACGTGAAGTGCAACATCGAGGTCGGCCACGCCTTCCTCGCCGGCCACTCGTTCGAGCACGAACTGGCGCTCGCCTCCTCACTGGGCATGCTCGGCTCGGTCGATGCCAACCGCAACGACCTGCAGTCGGGCTGGGATACCGACCAGTTCCCCAACAATCCCGGCGAGATGGCGCTGGCCTTCTACTACATCCTCAAGCAGGGCGGGCTCGGCAACGGCGGCTTCAACTTCGACGCCAAGGTGCGCCGGCAGTCGCTCGATGCCGTCGACCTGGTGCACGGCCATGTCGGGGGTCTCGACATCCTCGCACGCGGGCTCAAGGCGGCGGCCGCGCTGATCGAGGACGGCACCTTCGACCAGGCGCTGACGGACCGCTATGCCGGCTGGGACGAGCGCGAAGCCAGGGCGATGCTGGCCGGCAAGCGTTCGCTCGAGCAGATCGCCGCCCGGGTGGAGAAGCAGAACATCAACCCGCAGCCCCGTTCGGGCCGGCAGGAGTACCTCGAGAACCTCGTCAACCGCTTCGTCTGAGGGCTCAGCGGTTGGGGAGGGTAATGACGAACTCGCTGCCGCGATCGTGCCGGCGGGCTTCGAGCGTGCCGCGGGGATGATCGACCTCGATCATCACCATGCGCGTGCCGAAGCCGGTGGCACCCCGCGGGTCATAGTCCGCCGGCAGGCCGCGGCCATCGTCGCGGACGCTGATCCGCAACTGCTCGCCCATCGCCTCGACGGCGACGTGGATAAACCCCGCCTGCCCCTGCGCGAAGGCGTGCTTCTGCGCATTGGTGATGAGCTCATTGATGATCAGCGCGATGGGCGTCAGCAGCGCCTCGATCACATCGACATCGGCCACCTCGTGGGTGACGCGGATATCGCCCATCTGATCCTGCAGGTTGCAGATGGCGGCTACCGCATCCTTGAGCTTTACCGCGCCGCCGGCCTCGGTCGCCTCGATCACACGCTGGATCTCGACGATCGCCGAGATGCGGCCGAGTGCCCCTTCGAGCGCCCGCCGCGCGGAGCCATCGGAGAGGTCGCGGTACTGCAGGTGCAGCAGCGACAGGATCAGCGTCAGCGAATTGCGCACCCGGTGCGTCATTTCGCGAGCCATGTGGTGCGTCTTCAGGGCCTGCTCGCGCAGCTCGTCGATCTTCTGGTCGAGCGCGCCCTGCAGGCTCGCCTGCCGCTCGATCCGCTCGGAGACATCGACCTGCGTGGCGATGAAATACAGCAGCTCGCCCGTATCATCGAGCATGGGGGCCATGTGGAGCTCATTCCAGAAGGACGAGCCGTCCTTGCGGTAGTTGAGGATCTCCTGGCTGATCGTTTCCCGGCGCGCCAGGGCGTCGCGCAGCGCCGCGCGGTGGGCCGGATCGGTGCCGGGCCCCTGGAGGAACCGGCAGTTGCGGCCGAGCACTTCTTCTTCCGAATAGCCGACGAGCTCGAGGAACGCCTGGTTCACGAAGACCAGTGGGCAGTCGTCCTCGAACGGATCGGCGATGGAGATGGGAACCGCGCTCGATTCGACCGCATGCACGAACGGCTGCAGGCGCATCTTCGCCTTGACGTTCTTCCAGTACGCAGACGTGCGTTGGGCCAAGTAAACCTCATGAGCATGGGTTGGAGAAGCAAGAAGATCGACAGCGGGAGCCGTCGATCGGGCGGTCGCATCACGCCCGCCAGATGCAAGACGCACGTCCTGAATCAGCAAGCACGTCCCTCACAAGGCTATCAATATGGCCAAACTGCGTAACCCCATCCTGCCCGGCTTCAATCCGGACCCCTCGATCGTTCGGGTCGGCGCGGACTACTACATCGCGACCTCGACCTTCGAGTGGTATCCGGGCGTGCAGATCCACCATTCGCGCGACCTCGCAAACTGGGAGCTGGTCACCCGGCCGCTGACGCGCCAGGCGCAGCTCGACATGCGGGGCGATCCCGACAGCTGCGGCGTCTGGGCTCCCTGCCTCACCCATGACGGCGAGAGGTTCTGGCTCGTCTACACCGACGTGAAGCGCAAGGACGGCTCGTTCAAGGATGCGCACAACTACATCGTCAGCGCGCCCGAGATCGAGGGGCCGTGGTCCGATCCGGTCTATGTCAACAGCTCGGGGTTCGACCCCTCGCTGTTCCACGACGAGGACGGCCGCAAGTGGTTCCTCAACATGCTGTGGGACCATCGCAGCCGGCCCCTGCTGTTCGCCGGCATTGCGCTGCAGGAATACGACCCGGTGCAGGGCCGGCTGGTGGGCGAGCGCAAGAACATCTTCACCGGCACCGAGCTCGAGCTGGTCGAGGGGCCGCACCTCTACAAGCGGAACGGCTGGTACTACCTGCTGACGGCCGAGGGCGGGACCGGCTACGAGCATGCCTGCACCTTCGCGCGCTCCCGGAGCATCGACGGCCCTTATGAGCTGCATCCGCAAAAGCACATCATCACCGCCAAGGACTCGCCCCTCAACGAGGTGCAGCGCTCCGGCCATGGCGATATCGTCGAAACCCCCGATGGCCGGACCTACGTCGTCCACCTGATGGGCCGCCCGACGACGCAGAAGCGCCGCTGCGTGCTGGGCCGCGAAACCGGAATTCAGGAAGCTGAGTGGCGCGACGACTGGCTATGGGTCAAGAACGGGCCGGTGCCGTCCATCGAGGTCGATGTCCCCGGCACGCGTGACGACACGGCCTATTGGGCCGAGCGGCGCTATCGGTTCGATGGCACGCTGCACAAGGATTTCCAGTGGCTGCGCACACCCGAGACGGACCGCATCTTCGCCGTTCGCGACGGCCGGCTGTCGCTGATCGGGCGCGAGTCAATCGGCTCGTGGTTCGAGCAGGCCCTCGTCGCGCGCCGCGTCACGCATTTCTCGTTCGACGCGGAAACGGTGATCGATTTCTCCCCCACCGACGAGCGCCAGTTCGCCGGCCTCACCCACTATTATGGCCGCTACAACTTTCACTACATGAGCGTCAGCGCGCATGCGGACGGCCGGCGCGAACTGCTGCTGATGACCTCGCCGGCCAGCTTCCCGGACGGGCAGCTGATCTATCCCGCGGAACCGATCGCGCTGCCGCAGGACGGCCCGATCCGGCTGAAGCTCGAAGTGCGGGGGCCGGCGCTGCAGTTCTTCTTCGCACCGGGCCTCGGCGGCAACTGGCAGCCGGCCGGGCCGGTGCTAGATGCCTCGATCGTTTCGGACGAATGCGGCGGCCACGCCGAGCACGGCAGCTTCACCGGCGGCTTCGTGGGCATGGCCTGCTCCGACCTCAACGGCACGGCGCGCACGGCCGAATTCCATGATTTCGTCTATCGCCCGGTGCGGCACGAGACCGATCGCTACTGATCGCGCCTCGCGGGCGAACATGATTGAGGCGGAGTTAACCGGGCGCCAACTGTTTGAGTGGAATTACTGGTCGGGGGGACGCGACCATGAAGGCGACGGCATTCGTCGTGGGCTCGGAGGATGGCTCCGGCGCCACGCTCAGGCAGCTGGCACGGCAGATCGGCTTTCGGGCGGTCTACCCGTTCCGCAGCGTTGTCGACGCGGAGCGGCAATGCATCGCCACGCCGCTGATCTATTTCATGTTCTCTGCCGCCGACGGCATGGACTCGGCCCGGGTGGTCGCCGCGCAGATTCGCGGCTCGGGGCAGGATATCCGCTACGCCCCGATGATCTATTTCGCCGAAATGCCGTCGGTCGAGACGATCCGTGCCGGGGTCGGATTCGGCTTCGACGCCGTCATCGCCCTGCCGGTGCCGCTGAGCCGGGTCGAGGCGCGGCTGGACCGGCAGGTCAAGTGCCCGCTCGTCTACTACGAGACCGCCACCTACTTTGGCCCCGACCGCTACCGCTTCCGCGATGGCGTCGGTCACCCAGATCGCGGCCGCGGCGGCGCGCACCGTCGGTACGAGATCGTCCGCACCACGTCGGGCGTCAACGTGCGGGACGACGACGTCCAGATCATGGTCTGAGCGTCGCAGTCCGCGACTGCCTTTTGACCTTTGCCGTCAAAAGCCCTACATGAGGCGCCAATGAGCACGGTTGACGCCCTTCTCGCGGCGGATCGCACGCTTCTCCTCGTCGATGACGACAAGGCCTTCCTGACGCGCCTCGACCGGGCGATGCAGAAGCGCGGCTTCGATGTCCGCATCGCCGACACCGTCGCCGGCGGCCTTGCTGCCGTGAAGGAAGCCCCGCCCGCCTTTGCGGTGGTCGATCTCCGCCTCGAGGACGGCAATGGCCTCGACGTGGTCGCCGCCCTGCACCAGAAGCGCGAAGATGCGCGTGCCGTCGTCCTCACCGGCTACGGCAACATCGCCACTGCGGTCACCGCGGTGAAGCTGGGTGCCGTCGACTACCTCTCCAAGCCGGCTGATGCCGACGATGTGATCAACGCGCTGCTGGCCACCGGCGAGAACCCGCCCGAGCCGCCCGAGAATCCGATGTCGGCCGACCGGGTCCGCTGGGAGCATATCCAGCGCGTCTACGAGCTGTGCGAGCGCAACGTGTCGGAAACGGCCCGGCGGCTCAACATGCACCGCCGCACCCTGCAGCGCATCCTCGCCAAGCGCGCGCCCAAGTAGCCGACGTTGACGGTCGGCGTGTCAGCACATACCTTACTGCTGACCCCGTTCATTCGTCCTTGATGGAAAGCGCTCTGCGCTACGAGTGGGCGGGGTCTTTGCATGTTCGGAGGCGGAAATGAAACCGCGCTTCGCCGTTCTCGTGGATGCCGGCTTCCTCAAGGTGAAGCTGCGGCGGCGCCTGCGCCACTTTCCGACCATCGACGACATCTCGGCGGAGATTGATCGGATACGGGCGCATCAGTCGCTCGCGGACTACGACCTGCTGCGCATCTACTACTATGACGCGCCTCCAGCGACGGGCGTCATCCGCAATCCGCTCGATGGCAGGGAACTGAACCTCGCCACGGGTGTAGCCTATAACGAGAACTTCAGCCTCCAGCAGCGACTCGAGCTGCTGCCGGACTTCGCGTTGCGCTCCGGAGAAACCTCGGTCGATGGCTGGGCATTGGGGGATGCCGCACTCAAGAACATCATGGACAATGGCCCGCGCGTCATTAGCGCGCAGGATCTCGTCCCGAACATCCAGCAGAAGGGCGTCGACCTGAGGATCGGACTGGACATTGCCCGCCTGGCACTTCGGCAGTTGGTTCAGGTGATCGTGGTTGTGACAGGCGACAGCGACCTGATCCCTGCTTTCAAGTTCGCTCGCCGCGAGGGCCTGCGGGTCTATCTGGATCATCTTGGCCACGGTGTGAAACGCGACCTCAAGGTCCATACGGACCAGATTCTTTAGCCATCCTTCCAAGCATTTCAGGAGCATTGATCCCGCATGTCCGTTACTTTGATCTTCCATGGGGCGGCTGGTACCGTCACGGGCTCGTGCTACCGGGTGGTGCATCCGGGCGGGCAGTTCCTTGTCGACTGCGGCATGTTTCAGGGCAACAAGACGGTTCGCGACCTGAACCTCAAGCCGCTGCCGTTCGACGCCAAGGCGATCGACTACCTGCTGCTGACACATGCCCACATCGACCATGCCGGACTGCTGCCGAAGCTGACGC
>Ga0066256_1004574_pt1 | contig 12228 bp, 2 predicted proteins | sample ThiBio_1000_biof_FD_87107 | JGI IMG/M metagenome (GOLD analysis project Ga0066256, IMG submission 87107) | Wastewater bioreactor microbial communities from Cape Town, South Africa - Thiocy_expt_1000_biof (version 2) | ecosystem: Engineered > Bioreactor > Thiocyanate-remediating >...
ACAGCGCGGTGGCGGCGGCGATAGGGCACGCGGCGCGCGGGCCGGCGGCAGCAAGTGGCGGCGGCAGCGGGGCGGGCGGCGGAGGCGGCGGCAGCGGCGGCGGTGTCGGTGTCGGCGGCGGCAGTTCGGCGGGTGCCGTGCCGTGGCTGGGCCGCTCCCGCGAGTTTGCAACCGTGCTGCCGCCTGACCAGGTGGCGGCGCGGCGGCGCGCGGGTGACGACGGCATCCTGGATGACGAGGAGGACGAGGAGGAGGAGGAAGAGGAGGAGGTGGCGGCAGCCGGCGCGGCGGTGGGCAGCGGTGGCCGATCACGCGATGACGCGCCCAATAGTGCGGGCGCCGTGCACGGGGCGGCAGCGGCCAGCGGCGGGCGGGGCGCACCACCACGAGGGGGCGTGCCTGTCGATAGCGTGACGCGTGGGTTGGGTACCATGCAACTGCGGCCCTGACCGGCGCCCTGACACTCATCCCCATTCCGCTGCTGTGCCGTCGCTACCTCCCTGCCCTTAGTTTTGGTGCCGCCCCTGCGTGTTCTGCCCCTGCGTGTCCTGCCGCCTCCTCCCAACCTCATACCTGGAGTGATAGTTGCTTATCATCAAACTGTAGCGAATCATCACGCCTGCTGCTGCCTACACGTACAAGCACACACACGAATACACCCTAGCGAGGATGACAAGGGCAAGCTAACTACCAGTACCAGTACCACCGGCACACCTCACTCACGACGATGGGCTGGCCGCGGCGGCGGCGGTGGGACCGGCGGCCTCAGCGTGGGGGGCGCGGGATGCCGGCAGCGCAGCGTCACGACCGCACATGCGGCATTCCAGGGCGTCCACACCTGCGCTGCCGCCGGCAAGGCACAGGTAGCAGTAGGTGCAGCCGCACGTGGCGCGCACTGGCGTGCCGGCGGGCCCTAGGCCGCACCAAGCGCATGGGCCAGAGTGGCCAGCCTCAGCAGCAGCAGCTGAGGGAGCGCGGTCTGCAGCGGACGACGACGTCGCCATCAATGCGCGCCCCGCCCGGCTAGCAGCGCGCCAAATCCGCCGCCACACCGCGCCCCAGTCTGCGTAGTCGGCCGCCCAGCCCAACAACCTGCGCAGCGTGTCCAGCGCGGTGAAGGTCGCCAGCAGGCCCAGCGCGGTGCCGCGGCGGGGGCTGCCTGCCGCACCCGGCTCCAACGGCGCGGTGCTGTGCAGGCGCACCCGCAGCAGGCGCTCCGACAGCGACGCGTACTCCCCCGCGCGCAGGTACGCCAGTACGTTAGCAAGGCACGCCACCCGCCACAGCAGGCCCACTGCCACCGCCACCGCTCGTATTACGCGACACAGGGCGCCCGCCAGCGAGCGCACCGCACCACCACCACTGCTGCTGGTACGTCTCCCGCCCGCCTCCTGGTCCGCCGCTTCGCCCGCATCCCCTGCCACCGCCGCCAGCCGCTTCAGGCCGTACAGCAGGCCCCAGTCGCCCGCCACCCATGCCACGCTCAACGCCAGCCGCGTCAGCCAGCCCACTGAACCTGCCCATTTCACACCCGCCGCCGACTGCCCAGCTGACGGCAACCCGCGCAGCCACGGCAACGCATACACGCCAAGCCCCGCCACCAGCACCAGGTGCGGCCGCAGCCACGACGCGGTGGCGGCTGGCACCAGCGCTGGTGCCGCTGCTGCCAGCGTGTCGCATGCGTGCGCCGCTAGCACGCCATCCAGGTCACCCGCCACCACGCCCTGGAACGGCAGCGCCGGTGGTGCCGGTGGTGCGGGCATGGTGGTAGGTGTGGCGGCAGCGGCGGCGGCGGCGGCTATTGCAGCTGCTGTCACTGCTGACGACGCGGGCACGCCACCCACAGGAGCGGCGGCGACAGGCACCACTGATGTCGGCACAGCTGCCACCACCGGCTGCACCGATAGCGACGACGACGATGACGGTGGCAGGGGCGGGCCGCCCTCCACCGCTGCTGCTGACGACGACATGGCTGCTGACGAAGCCGATGACATGGCCGGTGGCCGGTGGTGGCAGGGTAGTGGTCGCTAATAATGACGACAAGCCGGCAAATCAAATGATGCAAGCGCTACTCTCTGCGACACAGGTGTACGTCGGCGGACCGCACTCAATTTGCACACCCACCCCACCGCAGCACCCATCTGGATGATTGACAGTGACAGCTACTGCCGCGGCGCAACCCAATCGCCGAAATCTTTGTCACCAGCAAGAGGGGAGCGAGAGGGAGGGAAGAGGGAGCGAGAGGGGCGAGAGGGGGCGAGAGAGGAGATGGAAAAAATGGGTGGGCGGGCAGGTCGATATGGCAAGTGTGTATAATGCGTCGGGGCCGATGAAACAGCGTGTATTTAGTGGCAGCGTGCGGGATCCATTGGGTGTGTGTGAATGCTGCGTGTTGGCGCACGCGTAATTGTTGGTTGCTGTGTTTGAGCACCGCAGATTTCACCTCTTCCCCCCTCCTCCTTCCTCTGCTCTGCTCTCTGCTCTCTGCTCTCGTCGCCGTCTGCCTCTCTGCCACTTCGCCACTGACAGCAGCCAACCATGGAGGCGCTGGCGTCGCCAGGGCTGGCGTCCGCAGCGGCGGCGGGTGCGACAGCAGCGGCAGGTGCGGCGCCGGCAGTAGCAGTGGGGGTTGGGCCCCCCGCAGCACCATCCGCGGCGGCGCCGGGATCGACTGCGCACGGGCCGTCGCCGTCGCCGCCGCACCCGCCGCTGTCGGCAGCAGTGTCGGCCCCCGCAGCGCCGGTGCCAGGAGGCAGTAGCAACAGCGGCGGCGGTGGCGGAGGAGGAGGGGGAGGGGGAGGAGGAGGGCGAATGAGGTCAACGTCGGTGGACCGCAGCCGCGTGGCGCGGCAGCGAAGTATGAGCAGCATGCGGCTGCGGGTGGGCGTGTGTGCGCGCGACAAGAAGGTGTACTCAAAGCCCATGACGCAGATCCTGTCGCGGTTTGACCCCCGCATCTTTGACATCATCATTTTTGGCGACGACACGCTGCTGCACCAGCCGCCTGAGAAGTGGCCCATCGTCGACTGCCTCATGGCCTGGTTCTCGTCCGGCTTCCCGCTGGAGAAGGCGGAGGCGTACATCGCGCTGCGGCAGCCGTTCAGCGTGAACGACCTGTCCATGGAGCACATGCTGCGCGACCGCCGCCGGTTTTACGGCCTGCTGGACTCGGCGGGCGTGCCCACGCCGCGCCGCGTGGTGGTGGAGCGCGACGTGCCGGGGCGCGAGACGGTGGTGAAGGAGAGCGAGGACGCCATTGAGGTGGGCGGCGTGAAGCTGGCCAAGCCGTTTGTAGAGAAGCCGGTGGACGGCGAGGACCACAACATCTACATCTACTACCCGCGGCGGCTGGGCGGCGGGTCAAAGCGCCTGTTCCGCAAGGTGGGCAACGTGTCCTCCAAGTTCTACCCCGAGGAGTCGCACATCCGGCGTGAGGGCTCCTTCATCTACGAGGAGTTTCTCATGACGCAGGGCACCGACATCAAGATCTACGTCGTGGGGCCCGACTACGCGCACGCGGAGGCGCGTAAGAGCCCCGTGGTGGACGGCATTGTGCAGCGCGACGCGGAGGGCAAGGAGGTGCGCTTCCCCATCATGCTGACGCACAAGGAGAAGGACATCGCGCGCCGCGTGTGCCTCGCCTTCCGCCAGAACGTGTGCGGCTTTGACCTGCTGCGCACGCCCGGCCGCAGCTACGTGTGCGACGTCAACGGGTGGAGCTTTGTGAAAAAGTCGCACAAGTACTACGACGACGCGGCGCAGATGCTGCAGCTGATGATGATCCGCGCCATCGCGCCGGAGCGCCTCGCCGCCTCCATCCTGCTGCACACCTCACCGCCTGCCGGCATGGTGCGCCGCGCCGCTGCTGCCGCTGCTGCTGCTGCCGCCGCCGCACGGGTGCCGAGCTCACCCTCCGACGCCGGCGCCGGCGGCGGCCGCGCTCCCGCGCCCGCCGGGCCGCCGGGGTCGCGCAGTGAGGAGGGCGGCGAGAGCGGCGCGCCCACCGCACTGGAGCTGCTACTGGGCGCCACGCAGGCGGCCGGCTCGGTGGGCGTGGAGGAGGAGCTGCGGTGCGTGGCGGCCGTCATCCGGCACGGCGACCGCACGCCTAAACAAAAGATGAAGATGACGGTCACCCACCCCGCCTTCCTGCACCTGCACCGCCGGTTTGCCAAGTCGGTGCACGATGAGGCCAAACTCAAGTCGGCGCAGCAGTTGCAGGCGGTGCTGGCGGTGACACGCGACCTCATTGCGCGTCGGCTGGCGCAGGGCGCGGACGGCGCGCGAGGTAGTGGCGGCGGTGGCAGTGGCGGCGGTGGCGGGCCGGTCACGCCAGGTGGCAGTAGTGGCAGCAGAGGGGCCGGTGGTGGGGAGGCAGATTGTGAGGACCTGGACCGCTTGCTCCAGATGAAGGCGGTGCTGGAGAAGGGCGGCCACTTTTCGGGCATTAACCGCAAGGTGCAGCTGAAGCCGACGCGGTGGCGCACGGCAGGCGGTGCAACCAGCGGCAGCAGCGGGGAGGGCGGTGGCACGTCTGCACGGCACGTGTCGCCGTTGGCGGAGGCAGCGACCGCGGCAGAGGCAGGCGTGGCAGACGTGCTCACCGTGCTGCCAGGGGAGGCGTCGCCGTCGGACGCCGCCAGTGAGGCGGCCGCATCGTCGCCGGTGCGTGTGAGCGGTCGGTGGGGGGCATCCGCGCCCGCGCCCGCGGCCGCTGCAGCGGCTGCGGCGGCAGCGGCAGTGGTGGGGCTGGATGGTGGTGAGGGCGGCGTGGTGGCGGCGGGCAGTGTGGCAGGGGAGGGCGAGTGCGGGTCGTCGTCGTCTGCCGGCGGCGGCGATGACGGGTGTGATACCGACCTGGAGGTGGTGGAGTGCCAGCTGGTACTGAAGTGGGGCGGCGTGCTGACGCATGCGGGGAAGGCGCAGGCCATGGCGCTTGGCCAGCGCTTCCGGTCCATCATGTACCCAGGCGAGAGCGTCGGCCTGCTGCGCCTCCACTCCACTTACCGCCACGACCTCAAGATCTACTCCTCCGACGAGGGCCGCGTGCAGATGACGGCGGCGGCGTTTGTGAAGGGCTTCCTGGACCTGGAGGGCGAGCTGACGCCCATCCTGGCGTCGCTGGTGCACACCGTCAACACCAGCAACCTGCTGGACGACAGCGTGGCGGCGCGGGAGGTGATTGCCAGTCTGAAGAGCCGGCTGAACAAGATGCTGGCGTCGCGGCCGGAAGGTGCGGCTGCTGCCACTGCTGCTGCCACCGCTGGCGGCGCGGGAGCAGCGGTAGCCACGCCGCGCCTGGTGCCACCACCGCCACCCGCCGCGACGCCCGCGCCGCTGCCGCCGCCGGCGTCGCTTGCGGAGCGCACCACCAGCGACCCTGCTGCGCCACCGCCGCCGGCGCGCGCTCTGGTTTCGCTGCCCATGCCGGCGGAGCTGGAGGCGCTGGCGCGGGGCATCAGCGAGGAGCTGCTGTCAGTGCTGGCGCCTACCCGCGCGCCGGCGCTGCTGCGTGCGCTGGCGGTGCTGGGCCCCAACCCGCGCGCCGCGCTGGAGCGCCTGCACGCGCTCACGGTGGCGCTGGTTGACCAGCTCGTCACGCTGGTGCGGGAGAGCGGCGCGCGTGCTTCTGCGGCAGCAGCCGCCGCCGCAGTAGCGGTGGGTGGGAGTGGCAGTGGCGACGCCGCTGCCGCTGCCGCTGCTGCTGCTTCAGCCGCAGCTGCAGGTGGAGCAAGTGGTGGGAGTGCGATGACTGCAACGACTGGGGCGGCAGCAGCTGCCGCGACGGCGGCAACGGCGGTGGCGGCGTCGACGACACCTTCGGCGCCACCTGCAGCAGAAAATCGCGCAGGTACGGCTGGCGCTAGTCCTCCCGACGCTGCCGCCGGCGGCGTTGCCGGCTTGGAGACGCCTTGCGCAGCGTCATCCTCCGGTGGTGGCAGTGGGGTGGAGGGCGAAGAGGGCGCCGCGCCGCCGCCACGCACCACCGCGCCGCGCAGTCGGTACCATGACAGCGAGTTGCACCGCATGACGCGCACCGAGTTCACAGACACGCCTGACCGGGCTGGTAGCAGCGCCAGCGAGGCGGCTTTCAGTACGGAGCGCCGTGACGACGGGCAGGTGGCGCCACCACCGCCGCTGCCTCCGCCACCACCGACGCTGACGCCGCCCACCGTTGGTGCCGATGCGCCAGATGCGACATGCGGCAGCGCAGGTGGCACCAGCACGCTGCCGTTGGCGCCTGTTGCGGTACTGCCTGCCGTGGCAGCCAGCACTGCAGATACTGCCGGCGGGGGTGGGGGTGGGGGCGGGGGCGAGGGTGTGGGTGGCGCGGTGGACAAGGAGGCGGCGTCGCCGCGCCCGGCTGCCAGCAACGCGCTGGATGACGGGATGGGATGCAACGGCGAGTCGCTGTGGCTGATGTGCGAGCGGTGGAAGAAGCTGTCCAAGGACCTGTACAGCAGCAAGAAGGACGCGTTTGACCTCAGCAAGATCCCCGACGTGTACGACCAGGTGAAGTACGACTGCCTGCACAACGCCAGCCTGGCGCTGGCGGGCATGGAGGAGCTGTACCTGCTGGCCAAGGCGTTTGCGGACGTTGTGGTGCTGCAAGAGTACGGCATCACGGTGCCGGAGAAGAAGGACATTGCCGCGCGCATCTGCCACCACCTGCTGCGCAAGGTGTTTTTTGACATGACCGCCATCGCGGTGGAGGACACGCTGGCGGATGACAGCGCCGCCGTCGCCGCTGCCGCTGCCGCCGCCCGCCAGCCGCCAGCACCACCCGCACAGCCAGTGCCTGCACCGCCACCCGCGCCGGCCCCGCCACCCGCAGCCCCTGCCCCATCGCCACCCCCACCCCCCCCGCGCCCCCCCGTGGTGCCGCCCCCACCCCCCCCCGCCCCCGCCTCCCCGCCCACCGGCAAGCCGTCAGACCGCCCCCGTCACCCGGTGCGGCACCCGGGCCACCCGCCGCCGGTCGTTGCAGCGGCACCTGCGGGTGGCCTGGCCGCGCCCGATGCAGCGCAGCCGGCGCCGTCAGCGGCAGCTGCTGATGGCCACTCTAGCGCATTTGCGCGTGTTGCCCACCTGCCTGCACCTGCCGGAGTGGCCGCCGCCGCCGCCGCTGCTGCCACCGCCGCTGCTGCTGTCGTCGTAGTTGCTGCCGGTACTACAGTGGCAACTGTGGCGCCGGGCGCAGTGTACCCCGCTTTCGTTGCGCCTGCGGCGGCCACCGTGCCAGCAGCAAGCTTGCCCGCTCCGTCACCGCCACCAAGCCTGCCAGCGGCAGCACCCGCGCCGGCGGGGGTGACCAGCCGCCGGCAGCTGCAACCAGCTACCAGCTGGGGCGGCAGTGGGAGCGGCTGTGGTGGTGCAGCTGGCGGCAGCGGCCTGCACCCCTCTCCCACGCACGATGAAGCACCGCGCCGCTACATCTCGGCCGCCCCCTTTGCCTCCCCGCTGTCGGGCCTTGTGGTGACGCTGCGGGTGCACACCTTCGAGGTGCGCGTGCGGCGCAAGAGCGCGCCATGCATGCTGGCACCCGGCCTGCACCGCCACGCGCGCCTGCTCACCGACCGGCCGTGGCACCATGACAACCCAGCCATCGGCCCCGCGGTGGCGACGCGCAAGTGGGAGCCGCTGTCAAACTACGCCAGCTTGCCGCTGCCGGGCGGCACCAACCGGTCATGCGGCGCCGGCCTCGTGTCCATGGCCGCTGCCGGCGGCGGATGTGGGGGTAGCAGCGGCAGCAGCGGCAGCGGTGGTAGCGGCAGTGGCGTGGCCGCCAGTGGCGGCGGAAGCGGCGGCGGCGGAAGCAGCATGGCGAGTGGTGGCGCCGGTGGCAGCGGCGCCAGTGTCGGGTTGTCAAGCACGGGCGGCGGCGGTGGCGGCGGGGGTGGTGGAGGTGGCGTGGGTGAAGATGACACCACCAGTGAGGTTGGCAGCTTGCTCACCTCCACTGCTGCGACCAGCGTGACGGGCGGGAATGATCGCACTGTATCCAGCGGCCCCGTCCTTGTCCCGTCGTTCCGCGTGCGCCCACGCGGCGGCGCCAGCAGCACTGGTGGCAGCAGCGCTGGTGGCAGCAGCGCCTGCAAACCTGGCCCCAGCGCGCCGTCAGCGGCGTCGGAGCTGACAACCCTGGACATGTCGCCAGGGGGCAGCAGCGGCGCCGGTGCGGGCACACTGTTGTACACCGTGAGTGAGGGGGGGCCGTCGGCAGCCACGGCGCCATCGCCCACGGCGCGGGCAGGCCAGGCTGGGACGGCATCCGGGGCAGGCGAGGCGGCTTCCACGGCAACTGCCGCTACACTGCCGCCCTCCACGCGCATCAGCCCGCCGGCAGGTACGGGCAGCGGCGCGGTGGTCCGCGAGTCGCCGCCGGCTGGCGCACCGGCAGCCATCGTGGCAGCAACGGCGGCAGAGGGAGGTGGCGGGGCCACGGCGGCGGGTGGCAACGGCATCCCGGGCGCAGCCAGCTACACCAGCCTGAGCGCGCTGCAGGAGGCGCCCACGCCGTGCGCGGCGTCGGCAGCCGTGAATAAGATGGCAACCATCCGTGCCGCCATCGTGCAGGACCTGCACGACGTGTCCGAGACGGTGCATCAGCTGGATGCGCGGCTGATGACGGACGCGGGCTACGGCGAGGTGAAGACGCTGAGTCGCCACGTGCGTACGCGCCTGTACTTCACCTCTGAGTCGCACGTGCAGGCGCTGGTCAACACACTGCGCTACTGGGCGTTTGAGTCGGAGGGCGGCGGCGGCTGCGGTGGCGGCAGCGATGGCGGAGGTGGTGACGGCGGGTGTGGCGACGGCGGGAGTGGGGCGGCGGCAGACGGCCGCGCGAGCGAGCGTGCCAGTGGCGGTGGGGAGTGCGGCGGTGGTGACGGCGCGACGGCGGCAGCGGGGGAGGAGTGCAATAAGTCGGCAGCGGGCGCGACGCGCCTCACCACCGCGCAGTCGTTGCTCATGCTGGAGGCAACGCCGGAACTGGATTACATGACGCACATCGTGTTCCGCCTGTATGAAAACTTCCGATTTCCCGTGGGCCACCCGCAGCGCCACCGCGTGGAGATCCTGTTCAGCCCCGGTGCCAGCTTCTCGCCTTTTAGTGGCGCGCCGCGCACGCCGCGTGTGCGCTGCGAGGCGCCGTGCGCCACCCTCGCCAGCCCGCTGCTGCCCGTCACCCGCCTGGACGCGCCTGGCGCCGGCGGCGGGGCGGGGGATGCCGCCACGGATGCCAACAGCGCAGATGGGCGTGACGCCAAGCCCACGAGTAGTGCCACCGCTGCTGGCGGCGGTGGTGGTGGTGGTGGCGGTAGCGGGCGGGAGACGCGGAGCGGCAGCAGCGGGGTGCGACGCCGGCGAACCAACTCGTCGCGCAGCGATGGCGAAATTGCGCTGCCGCTGCTGGGTGTGACCGCGCCGTCGCCGTATGACGACGTGGATGTGCCCGACTCAGCGTCCGTCATGTCTGGCGGCGGCGCGTCGCGGGCGGCGGGGCGCAGCACTAGCCGGCCGCGGTCACCGCCGGCACGCGGCCGGTTTGCAGACCTGGAGCCGGACGTGCAGCCGCCTGCCAGCACGGTGTACACGGGACCGGCGGCCGCCACCACAGACGACCTGGACGACCACACGCTGCCCGTTGCGCCTGTCGTGCCCATCCACCTGTCGCTCACACTGCCTGAGTTTGAGGATGTGCTGGCGGAAGCTATCTATTACGGCGCACAGCTGCACTGTACTGACGACGGCAACGAGCAGCACCCGAAAGAGGAGGCACGCGCGCGCGCCGCGGCCGCGCGCGCGCGGCGGGGCACCGGCAGCGACGGCTTCTTTGCGTCGCCGTCGTGAGGAGCGGCGTGAACTGCGTAAGCGGCGCGCATCACCAACGCTAACGACTTGAAAGGATACTAATCAACAAACACCGTGACGGCAGCGCCCCGGGGAGAAAAAAGTTACCGGCGCCCCGGCTTCTTGCCGCCCTTGCGCACGGCGCCGGCGGCGGCGGCGGCGGCAGCAGCGGACTCGGTGGGCGCGGGTGCGGGCGCGGGCACCTTGCCCGCCGCCCGTGCGGCGTCTGCCTTGGCCTTGGCGTCCAGGTCACGCATGAGCGCGTCGCTGACGGCGCTGCCCTGCGCCGCCCCCGTACTCACGTTCATGGCCGCCTTGTTGATGTTGCGGCGGCGCGTCTTTGTGCCGTACGTGCGCAGGCGTTTCGCCACCCAGCGCTCGCCGTCGGGCTTGGAGTTGGGGATGCCAGGCACGTCATAGTCGCCACGTGCGCGTAGGGCGGCCAAGAAAGCTTCACGGCGGTGCGCGCGACGGCGCAGCACGTGGCGCTTACGCGCGGCGGCGGCGGTGGCGGCCTTGGCAGCGGCGGCCGCCGCCTCAGGCGACAGGGCGGGCGGCGCGCCGGCGACGCCGCCGGCACCCGGCAGTGCGCCGCCGACTGCCAGCGACTTGGCAGCCAGGGCGGGTGCAGCTGCGGTGGCAGCAGCGGCAGCGGCGGCAGCAGCAGCGGCGGCGCGGCGGGATGCAGTAGGGTCGGCCGCTGGCCACTCCAGCGCGTCGACGGAAGCGCTGCTGATGCGTGAAATGTCAGCAAAAGACGGCTTGCGGGCGCCCACGCCTAAGGCCAGCGCGTTGGCCTCTTTCAGCGTTATGTCGACGGCTTGCAGCGCCGCCTTGCGGTCCATCCCGCCGCCCAACACCGCCGCCAGCTGCGTGTGCACCATGGCGCGGCACGCCAGGGCGACGCCGCGTGCATCGTTGGGCACGCCCGGTATTTCCGCAATGGTGGTGTACTCCACCGCCGCCGCGTCGGCATCCCGCGCCGCCAGGTGCAGCGCGGCACGCTGGTGCATGATGGCAACCGCCGCGCCGATGGCGGCAGCCTGCGCCGGCGGCTTGTCCGCCGCGCCCGCGGCAGCATCCCGCCAGGCTGCGATGGCGCCCGTCAGCGTCGCCAGCGCGGCGTCCCGGTTGCCCGCCACCAGGTGCAGCTGCGCCAGCGTGGCAGCGAGGGCAGGCTGCGGCGGCGCGGCGCCGGCGCAGGCTGCCAGCTCCGTCACCGCTTCGCTGACGCGCCCGGCGGATACCAGCAGCTGCACAGTCAGCGCGCGGCCAGGCGGCACACCGCCGCTGCCGCCGTCGCCGCCGCCGCTGTCGCTACCCGCCGCCGTCAGGCGTGCCAGCAGCCCAGTGGCAAGGGCGGCCTGCGACAGTGGCGGCGGCACCTTCCCGCCGCCACCGCCGCCACTGGGTGTCGGCCCCGCGGCGATTGCCACGTCAATGGCATCTGCCAGCACGCCCACATGCGCGCGCAGCGCCACCACCGGCATGTTGGACTCTAGCGCCTTGTCCTTGTTGCTGGCGGACGTCAGCACCGCCACTGCGTCGCCCACGGCAGCGCGCGCCTCATCGTAGCGGCGCAGCAGGAAGGCGACGAGGGCGCGGTTGTAGTGCACGGCGGCGGACTGGCGGAGGGGCAGGGCGGCGGACTGGCGGAGGGGCAGGGCGGCGGCGGAGCTGACGGTGCGCAGGCGCCTTAAAGTCTCCAGCAGCTCGCGCCCCGAGCCGCACAGCTGCGCCTGGTTGGCGGCGACAACGGCTCTGATGGAGTCCGACTCCGACGTTTGCGCCCACACCTGATCATATAGCGTGGCGGCGCACTCGTCGTAGTGCGCCGCCTGCAGCAGGTACGCCGCCTGCGCGCGCAGGATGGCCAGATCGTCTGCCGTCAGCGTCCCCGCGCCCGCCTTGCACGCCGCCGCCAGCGCGCGTAGCGCAAGGGCGGGGCGGCCGGCGTCCGCCAGCACGCACGCCAGGTTGTACAGTAGCTCATGCGGGTCGGCCGCCTCGTCCTTCTCCGGCGGCTTGCCCGTCACCAGCCTGGCCAGAATGTCCTGAAACTCTCCGTGCTCTACCACCTCCGCCGCCGCGCCCGCCATCACCGCCGCCGCCGCGTAGCTCAGGCGCACGTCGTCCATGTCACTTTTATCCGCACCATCGGCTTTCGCACGGTCTAGCAGGCCGCGGTACACCTCCGCCGCTTCGCCGTGGCAGTGTAGCCGTGACAGCAGCTGCGCGCGCAGGTGCGCCTCACCGGTGCTCTCCTTCTTCCCCGCATCCCGCTTGTTCAGCTCCGCCAGCGCGTCCTCCAGCCTGTTGCAGCGGTACAGCGCGTACGCGCGGTAGAACGGGTGCAGCCCCTCCAGCGCCAGCACT
>Ga0066256_1004579_pt1 | contig 12222 bp, 2 predicted proteins | sample ThiBio_1000_biof_FD_87107 | JGI IMG/M metagenome (GOLD analysis project Ga0066256, IMG submission 87107) | Wastewater bioreactor microbial communities from Cape Town, South Africa - Thiocy_expt_1000_biof (version 2) | ecosystem: Engineered > Bioreactor > Thiocyanate-remediating >...
GGGGCGACCCCACGCGCGGCAGCCCGCCCGCGGAGGGGCGGCGCGCGCGCCCCGAGTCGCCCGCGCCCGTGGTCGGGGGGGGCGCCGGCGTCCCGGGCGGCGCGCGACGGGGCGCGGGGGGGGGCCCGGGGGGCAGGGGCGCCGCCCCCCTGGGGGTTGGTTTTGGGGGGGGGGGGGGGGGGGGGGGGGGGGGGGGGGGGGGGGGGGGGGGGGGGGGGGGGGGGTTGGGACGTGTGAACGACGACAACGACGACGACGACGACGTGGATGCTGGGTCGTAGTTGCGAAAATGTGCACTGTAATTCTGCCGTTGTCACAACCGGCCAACAGCAGGGCGCCGCTACAGAAACATGCGTGTTCAATCGCCCACATAATTGTGTTCCTTCCCCGTGCCGTTGTTGTTATCCATCGGGTGACTTGCGTCTTCCGTTGTGCCGTTGTGCAGGCTGTCGAGCAGGTGGAGCGGCAGGTGGTCGACAGCCTGAGTAACGCGGTTACAACGCGCACCTGGACGCCCACGGTCGGTCACATCGATTGTTGGAAATGGCCCGTGTCGCGCGTCATTATTGTAAAGTAACGTGTTGGAGCGCATACGTGCGCGCCACTGGCGCTTGTACAGGCCTGCCAGTTTGCGCGTTACGCAAATACCGCTTCTTTCCTATCAGTACAACTGAACACAGAAGGTGTCGTCGGCAGCAGGTGTTGTTGACATACTAATTAGTGTCGTCGACGGGCGGCGGCGCCGAAGTAGTGACGATGGCGGAGGAGGTGGAGGATGCCGACATTGTGTTTGGGGACGACACCACCGGCGCGCCGGAATGGACGACGACGTCGGTCGCCACGGTGCCGCCGCCAACAGCGAGAGTGCCGGTGGTAGTGTCGCCGCTGAGTGCCGTCGCTTTTACCATGGCAGCGGCACCGTCGGCGCGTGAGCTGGCGCTGGAGGGCACGGTGCGCATTGCGCGTGCCATCGTGGCGGCGCAGCTGGCGTCAGAGTGGGCGGCGGAACCCGGTACTACGACGCCGGTGCCGTTTGGAGCCACCGTGGTGGCGTACTTTATTGTCGGCGATGGCGTGGAGGTGGAGGAGGGCGGCGACGGCGGCGGCGGGGAGGCGGCGGCAGCGGAATTCTATGCTGCCTGCCGGCGCTATGGCCACGTGCCGCTGCTGAGCTTCTTTGTACGAGCGCTGGGAGTGGCTGCCGGCCCGTCGTCTGCGGATGGCCACCCCGCGGCGGCCGCGCTGCCCGCCGCCTTCGCGGAGGCGGCAGATGACGCGTACAGCGCGTCCTCTGTGGGCCGCTTCCTTGCCGTGTGCCGCATGCTGGCGGCGCGCGAGCGCAGCGGCGGCACGGTAGCGGCGCCGTTGAGCAAGCTGCACCGCGACACGCCCGGCACACCCACCGTGATTACTGGGCGCACGCGACGGGGCAGCGATGCCGCAGCTGCACTGCAACGTGAAGTGGCGCGTGCCGCAGGCTTGGTGTCGCCCCTCGTGCCGGTACCTGCTGCCGTGCAATGCGCACACGAACTTTTGTGCACCGCCCTGCCGCCCGCCGCCTACGCACACTTCATGGAGCATCTGGCAGCAGGGCGCGTGCCAGGCGTGCCGCTGATTGTGGTACGCCGCAGCGATGGCGACGATACGTTTGACGACGAGGAGCACGGCGACGGCGCCGGCGAGGTGTACATTGAGGTGGAGGCGCTGGCGGCTGCAGCGGCGGCGCTGTGGCATGCGCTGGAGGCGCCGGCGCACGGTGCGGTGCTGCAGTTGGTGCAGGCGGCACAGAGCGTGGCGGTGCATGGTGTGGCGTGGGGCGGTGGTGATGCCGCCAACCGGATGGCGGCGCTGCGGCCGATGGGCATGGCGGCACGTGACGCCGCCAATGTGCTGCAGGACCGGCTGTTGGCGCTCGCCGCTGGCGGTGGTAACGATGACTCTATCGGGGATGCAGGGGTGGCGGCACTGCTGGGTGGCGATGCGCGCGACGCGCCCGCCGTTGTGGCGCGTCGCTGCCACCAGCTGCTTGCTATTCTGCAGCTGGCGGCATTGTGCATTGGCCACGACGCCGCCCGGACCGGCACCCTGGACGGCTGGACGTTCCTGGTGTGCCTTGCCAACTGCCAGCTGTACCGCCTGGCCGGCGGCGCCACACCCGCCACCCGGTACGCGGAGCTGCGCCACCTGCTGGTGGCGTTTAGCACCACTGCGGTGCCCGGCACCGCGTCAGTGAGCGCCGTGTTTTCTGGCGCGGTGCTGCCACCCGCCCCGCCCCATGCCCTTGACCCTTCCATTGACGCCCTCCTCGTCCGCCCGCCGACCGCCACCATGCTTGCCCCCCTCACTGCATCGCAGCCTGCCGCCCCTACCTCGCCGCCACCGCCGCCGTCACCAGAGGCGCCTGACTGGGCGGCCGCGCTGCTGGTGCCCACGCCCCCGCCGGCACCCGCCTCCCGCCCGCAGTCGGTGTCACGCAGCACCGGTATGCTGTACGCCACGCCGCCGCTGTTGCGTGTGGATTACGCGCGGTTCCTAGTGGCTGCAATCCAAGCGGCGGCAGGCACCTCTGGCACTGCTGGTGTCCTTGCCGCGGTGGCGGTGGGTGCCGCGGCATGCGCGCCGCCGCCACCGCATCCTGCATCGCCGCCACCAACCGATGTCCCCAAGTGGCTGCCGTGGCGTCGGGATGCGCTGTCCAATGCCGTAGCGGCTGTGGTGGCCACCTGGCTGCAGCCCGCCGCACACGGCATCGTGCTGTCTCTCGCTGCCTCCGCTGCCGAGTTTGCGCTTGCCGACGCGGACAGCAACGATGCCGCAGCGACGGCAGGCGGTGCCACCCGGCGCGCCAGCGGGATGCATGTCACGTTCTCATACCAGCGCGGCGGTGGCGGCGGTGGCGGCCGCCGGCGCAGTGTGTTGCCCAGCATTGCGCCAACGGTGGTAGGCAGTCCTGGTGGTGGTACCATGACGGCGTCGCTACCCAGCCACGACCGCGCCGCCGCTACTGCCACCCTGCTGGCGTACGACAGCGCCCACCCAGTGCTGCGTGCCCTGCAACAATCTGCCGCGGTGCGCCTGCTACGCCACCGGCGCACCATTGCGGCAGCCGCGAGTCGGCTGCGCCACCTTGCAACTGTTGCAGCAGGTGGGAGGAGGCCGCAGCTCCAGATGACACTGCCCGCCGTTGATGCCGGTGCGCGAGAGGAGGAGCCAGCAGCGCGAACCGCGTACACGGCGGCAGCGACGACGATGGGCGGCAGCCGTGGTGGTGGTGTGAGCGCTGCTGATCGTGCCGCCGCTGCGGCAGCAGAGGCCGCCGCGTCGCATGCCAAGTACGCAACGTGGCTGGCGGGTGAGCGGGAGGCGGCGGCGTGGCGCGATGCGGCGGAGTTGAGCGCAAAGGCTGCGCGGAGGGCAGCAGCGGTGGCGACGCATGCCGCCGCGGGTGTGCGACTGGCTGCCATTGCTGCAATGAACGCGGCGCTGGCAGCCTCGGGGCGCGAACGGGAGGCGCGGCGCGCTGCGGAGGCGCGGGCGGCGGCAGACACACGCGCGGCGGCAGCGGCAGCTCACGTGGCGGCAGTGCGGGCGGAGGCGGCGTCGGGCGCGCCATTCCGTGCCTTGGCAGCGACAAGCCGGGCGGCAACGGCTGCCGCCATGGGCGCCACCACGGCGCTAGGCGGCGGTGTAGCAGCAGGTGGGGTGGGCACGGTGGCATACGCGCGGCCGTCCACGGCGGGTAGCGCCGCACTGTGGCAGGCAGCCAGCAGCGGTAGTGGTTCCTTGGGCGGGCGGCGGCGGACGCGGCCGCGTAGTGTGGACGGGGCGCGCGGCAGCGGGCGGGCACGTGGTGGTGGGCCTACCTTCCGGCGTGGCAGCATTGCTGGCACCCGGGGCGGCATGCTGCTGCTCCGCCGCTCCTCGCTGCCGCCGCCGCGCGACACCGCGCCGCTGGCGCACCGCACCCCGCGCCGCCGTGCCAGTCTGGCGGACATGGAGTATGTGCTGCTGCCGGCCGGCGCTGAACCGTCGTGGCGATCTGGCGGGCGGACAGGTGCCCTATTTGATGCCACCGGCGTGGCGCCGCGGGTGGAGTCACACGCAGCGGTGGCACTACCGCACCGCCGCCCATACCAAGCCGTGCCGCACACCGATCCCTTCCTGCTGTATGGCTTCATGCAGCTGCACGAGGCGGGCGGCGCAGACGCCGCCGCGCAGCTGGTGGCATCCATGAACGCGTGGCAGCCCGCTGAGGCTGCGGTGGCGGGGCGGGACACGTTCTTTGACCCGCTGGCACCCAGCTCCCGCACGCTGGGTGGGAAGGGCATGACGACGCGCAGAGGTTCCACTAGCGGCCTGTTTGCGCCACCCGTGTTCTTAGCCGGCGAGTGGCCCGCCGACGCCCCACCCCAGGCGCCCTTGCCGCCGCACGAACGCCGTATTGTATTGCCGCCGCTGCGGCACCGGCGCGCCTCGTCCGTCTCGGTTCTGTCACAGCCACCACCTCCACCACCTGCCGGTACCGGTACGCGAGGTGCCGACGCGGCGCGTGGGGTGGCACGGCGGGCAACACCATCGCGGGGCGCTTCGCGCCAGGCTGGTCCTGCACCACCGCGGCCGGCTGACGACGCTGCCGCCGCCGCGTCATCGGCCGCGTTGGCGATGGACGAAGTTCGGTTGGGCGCGTTCACCGCCCGGCGAGGCTCTGATCCGCCTTCCGACCAGCCGGCCTCGCCGATGCATGTTGCGCGGCCTGAAAGCTCAGGTGTCATCGTCCACCCGCCGCCGCCGCCGCCGGCGCCGCCGCCGCCGCCACATGACGAGGGCGACAGCACCGTGCCACCACCACCATCTGCCGCTGGTGCACCGGCACGTGCACAGCCAGCTGGGCGGCGCGGCAGTCGTGGTGACCGCGGCGAGGCAGCGACTACCAAACACAACCGATCTCCGTCCCGCGGTACACGGCGGCGCGACAGCGGCGGGCGGAGTGCCGCAGGGAGCGCGGGCAGTGGGACAGGAACGTGGGGACCCCAGTCACCAACGCGGTCGCTGCCCGGCAGCCCGCTGGCGCGGCGGCGCGCGTCACGCGGTGCAGCTCCCGTTGCGGGTGTCACCGCGCCGCCGCCGCCACCGCTGGGTGCCGGCGTTGCCGACGAGGGCTCCGAGGTGGTACTGGCGCTGGTTGGGGACGCAGAGTCGGTTGACGGCGCTGGTGAGGAGGAGGGTGGCACCCGCGGCCGCGAGGCGGAGCCGACGCAGCGGGACTCACCTGGCGTATCGCCCCCACCATCACCAACCTCTGCGCCACCGCCGCCGGCGCCACCACTGCTGCTATCACCTAAGAGCGGTGCAGCAGCTGCGGCCGCGCTGCAGCCACGTGGGTTTGACGCAACAGCGGCCCCCGCCAGGATCCGAGTGCCGGAGCCGGTGTTGGTGCCGCCGGCGGCGGGTGACGGGTCGCCCGCGTTAGAGGTTGGTGCCGTGACGGCTACCGGCATCCCTACCCTGGCGACCGCCACCCCCGCCCCTGCTCCTGCACCGTCGCCCACGGCGGCGGCAGCAGCGGTGGCCGCTGCCCTCACCTCTGGCGCAGACCGTGCAATGGAGCGCATCCAGCGGCGGCTCAGCCAGCAGCGGCGGAAGTCCATCTCTGGCGCGCTGATGTCGTTGCAGACCGGCGGCAGCGCTCTGCTGGCGGACGCGCCTGTGGCACCGCCGGCACCCAGCGGTTCCGCTGCTGGTGCGGCGGCACTGGAGGGCGCAGACGCACTGCTGGTCAGCCCAAAGGCCATTGTGCGCATGTCAGAGTGGACGTCGCCCACCGCTGCAGACGGCACGCCGTCTGCCACCTGGGTGTACGATGCGCGGGCGGCAGGCGCAGCTGGGCGGCGCAAGAGCGTGGACATCTCGCCGTACGATAACCCGGCGGCGCGTGAGCGGGCGGGTGGGCTAGTGGGCGCGCCGCGCGTTGTGAGTGGCACTCCCGACGAGCCTGGTAGCGACGGCGAGAAGTGGCTGACCATTGTGGAACCGACGGCGCCGGAGGGCGCCCCGGCTCCCGCGCCTTACCGTCCAGACCCAGCCCGTCTGCGGCCAGTGGCAGGTAGCGATCGAGCATCTGCAATGCCCATGCTGCCGCCCTCCCCTTCAACCGCCGCCACCGCCCCTGCTGCAGCTAGGTCACCCGTTGCCCAGCCCGCCGCGCCGGCACGGCAAGCAGGCAGTACGGGTACCGTTATTATCGGCGGCAGCGGCGGCGGCAGCAAAAGTGGTGGCGGTGCAGCTGACGCCAGCGTTGGGAAGGACAAGGCTGTGCCGCACCTCACCGGCCACCATGCGGCGCGGCGGCAGCGTGTGGCACCCACCATTGCAGATGCCGCGCGCAGTGCGGGCGGCGTGCAGCGCACGCTGAACCGGGTGGCGCGTGCGGTAGGTGGCACCTCCTCCTCCTCTTCCGTCGCCGTCGCTCGTGCCCCGCCCGGCCAGCCGTCCCCAACCGCAAGCGTCAGTGGCTCCACCGGCGGACAGTCGCCGCCGGCGCCGCAGTCGCGATTTGCATTCGACGACGACATTATCCCAGAGCCGGCCGCCGCGCCGTCGGTGACGCTGAACTTGGCAGCGGGCGGCGAAGATGGGGCACCCGACGTTGCCGTTGTATTTCTCACGTCGCCGGAGGGCGCCGCACCCAAGGCCACCAGCAGCGCGCCACGGCGGCGCGGTGGGCGAGGGCCGTCGCCGCCAGCGGAGCCTGCGCATGCGCACGCGCCAGACCCCGCAGCACAGCTGGAGTCGCCGACAGCATGGGCGCTGCGCCACCCGCTGCCGCACCCCGATGACGATGACATGGTCTTGCATGAGACGGAGCCACTGACGGGTTCAGACGAGGTAATGGTGGACGCCGTTGACCGTGGCGACGACGGGGGCGCCCTGGTAGGGGAGGGTGATGACGCAGCAAGTGAGGCGGTGGACCGCGACACCAGCAGCCCCGTCGGCGAGCCCGACATCTCGGCGTTGCTGCTGTCTTGGCAGGTGGGGGACGGCGACGGCGCGTTGGGTGACGGGCGCGGCGGCAGCGACGACGACGACGCCGCAGCGGCTGCCGCGGCAGTCAAGGAGCGGGTGCGGCGGTACAAGCGTGCGGCTGCGGCAGACGACGCGGGCGCGCATGGCGTTGACGCGCTGGTGGTTGGCGTCATGTCGCCCGGGGACGCGCAGCGGGCGCTGGTGCGCGCAGCGGAGGCGCGGCGGCGCGCCGTGCTGGCTGCCAGTGGTGGCCGCCGTGTGCTGGTCAATCGGCAGGCTGCCAAGGTGGTGCTGCGAGAGGGCAGCGGCGGCGGCGACGACGACAGCGACGACGGCGACCGCCTGGTGCTGGAGGGCATGTCCGGCGAGCAGGTGGGTGTGGTGACGGCGCGCACCAGCGGGCGGGCGCCGTCCAGCGCGAGAATGTCAGCCGTTGTGTCCAACCCCGACCTGCTGCCGCCCCTGCCGCCCGCCGTGGCTGCGGTGCTGCGCAACATTGGCGAGACTCGGCGCGCGGTGGCAACTGCCGTGACGACCGCCACCGCCGCCGTGTCTGAATACTGGTGGAAGCGCAGCGCGACGGAGGAGCGCATTGGGTTTGCGGGTGCCGCCTTTACTGACGCCCTCCTGCTGCCCGCCGACGCCCTGCTGGCGCTGAACGACACCGCCCGCCTGCCTGCACCCTCAGCCGCTGCCGCCGCTGCTGCCGCTGCTGCGGCGGCGACGGCGTGGTTGGATTGGGACCCGCTAGCAGCGGACGAGGCGGCGGCAGCGGAGGAGCTGGCAGCGGCGGCAGCTGCCGCGGAGGCGCAGGCAAAGCACCTGCGCGACGTGCTGGATGCCGAGCTGTTCAAGCCGGCGCACACCGTCACCCCCGTGGTGCGTACCTACGTGCTGCCGTGGGAGGCATACTTTGCTAACCGGCTGGCAGCGCTGCAGGCGACCACGGCACAGGGCGAGGGCAAGGCGGCGCCGGTGGTTGCCAGTCGAGTGTCTGGTGGCGGCGCTGCGGGCGGCAGCAGCTCGGCTGCCACACCGGCGGCGGCGGCGCCAGCGTCGAGGGCGGTGACGCCAGACATTGCGGCAAGCGTGGTGGCAGCGGGCGCGGTGTTGCGTTCCACGCCGTCGCTGGCGGACGTGCTGTCGCGCCAGCGCGCTGTGCCGGCACCGCACACCACCCAGCATCGCCGGTCGTCTGCGGCGGTAGTGGCCGACGAGGTGGCAGAGCGCGGGGAAGTAGAGAGCGCGACAGCACGTCGCCGCCACCAGTACAAGACCGCACGCACCGCGTCGCTGGAGCCAGGCGCCATCATGGCGGCAGTGCGCAGCCTGGCAGACGCCAGTGGTGCGAGCGGCATCCGGCGGGAGCGGTTGCTGCTGCTGGCAACGCTGATGGCGTTCCCGCGCGCCTTTGCCACCATACGGCCGTACGACGTCATTGTGGACGCCGTGTACCCCACCGCGGCGCCGTTGCCAGCCGCCGCCGGCGGTGCCGCGCCGACGCAATATGTGGCATGGCGGTACTACCGCCTGGCAGTGCCGCGCCACGCCAGCAGCTCGCTGCAGCCGGCTCTGGGGCTGCAACTGCGGTGCGCGCCGGCAAGTACCGCTGTGCCGCTGCCGGGCGACACGTACGCTCGCGTCGACCTGCGCAGCTCGCGCGCGGGTGGCGCAGAGTATGCGGGCGGCGATTCCACGTCGCGCCGGCAGCGGCGGCGCTCGCTTGCCAGTGCGCCACCGCTGCCGCCCGGCACGCTGAGCGTGCCCGCGCTGCCGGGCGGCGCCACCGTGTGTGGCGAAGTGTTTGTGGCGGGCGAGCGGCTGCCCACGCGGCTGGACCACGAGTGGGCGGGGCGGCCAGACCCCGCAGCTGCGGAGCGCGTAGCAGCGGTAGCGGCAGTGGGCGCGCGCATGACTACCAGCCTGGCCGGCGGCAACCTGGCGCGGCTACGTGAAGACAGCGCGGCGGGTGCCGTCCTTCTGGCTATTCCGCCGCCCTGGCGGCACCCGCACAGTGGTGGAGGCGTTGCCAGTGGCGGCGGCAGCGGCAGCAGCAGCGGCGGTAGCATTGACGCGCCGCCCGACGACGAGCTGTGGGTGGGAGTGCGGGTGGTGGTGACGGTGCCGCCACCTGCACCGCCTGCCGCCTGGGCGATGCCGGCGCTGGAGTACAGCCTGGTGGTGACGAGCAGCGACCCGCCGCCGGTAGACGACGCGGCGGCGGCGCTGGCGCTGGCGTACCCCGATGACCTGGCGCCCTCCATCATCCTGCCATCGTACGGCCGGTCGCCGGCCGCCACGCTGGGCGTTGTGACGGCGTACACACGCCGCTTCCGCGCGCTGCTGGAGGTGTATGAGGGCGAGCGCGCGCGCGATCTGGCGCTGGCCACCTCGTCTGGCATCATGTCGGCGCGCTCCGCCGCGGGCGGCGTGCGCATCCCGCCGTGGCAAGAGTACACCGGCACGTTTGCCACCAGCCGCGTGCCGACACCGCGGCTGGAGGATGACGACGGCAGCGAGCTGCCGGCACGCAGGGGCAGCCACATCGACCGCAATGTGGTGGAGCGCGTGTCCGCCACCGGCACGCTGACGCGCCGCCGGCTGCCGGCGGGCGGTGGCGCGTCGGTGCCTCGGGACGGCGGCGGCAGTACCCGGGGGCGCACGCGTGTGCTGGCGGACGAGTGGGAGGTGATCTACGAGTACGCCGGCGACGCCCTGCTGGATGGCCCAGACGACGACGACGATACGGGCGGCGATCACACTGACGACAGCGGGGAGGAGAGCGGCGCGTCCACGGCGACATCGGCGCGGACGCCGTACGGCGTGGATGACACGAACGCCAGCGTGGCGGCCACGGCACGGAGCCTGCGGCTTGAGGACGGCAGCGGTGATGCAGCGCGGCGCACTGCCGAGGTGGAGGCTGCCTCCGGCACCGCGCGTGCGACTGGCCGGCATCACCACCGCCACCTTCCACTGCACCTGTCCGCGATGCGCCGCGGCGGTGCGGGCGGGCAGGGGTTGCATGTTGTGGCTACCGGTAGCGCCGCCGCGTCGCGCCACCACAGTGGTGGTGCGCGGACCGGCAGCGCGGGCAGCAGCGTGGTGCGCAGCCTGGGCGGCGACAGCGATACGACGCGCAGCCGCACACTTGCGCTTGAAGACCTGTTGCGCGCCTTTGCAGAGGAGCTGTGTCTGCCGACCCCGACACCTGGTCGCGCTGCTACCGGTGGCGGTGGCGGCGACTCATCACCGACTGGGCTGCGACCCAGCCCGTATGCCAGCGACGGCGACGCGTCCGGCGCGTTCTTCCCGCTGCCGCTACCGCTGCCGGTAGCTTCACAGACGCTCGGGCCGTTAGTGCGCCGCAGCACCAGCCCGCCGTCGCGGTCAGCATCGCCGCTGCGTGGCACGGCAGAGCGGCGGGAGCGCCGCCGTCGTCGTCCGCGTCGCGCACCGCTGGCGCGGCGGGTAGACGGCGTTGGTGACACCGGCATCGTGGCGGCGGCTCCAGCGGCGGCCGGTGGCGTGGTGTTGCGCGGCGTGGGGGATGCCATACTGGATGCGCAGGTGCCGGAGTGGCACCTGTTGCACATGTTGCCGCCCAGCGCGGCAGCTGCGGTGGCTGGACCGGCGCGCGCCCTGCGTGAGACCGCTGAAGCTGCGGCAGACGCCGAGGTGGCGGGCATGTTGCACGCTGGCGGCACTCCAGCGCCTGGTGCACCACCAGGGAGTGTGGCAGCCGCCGACAGCGTGCTGACGGCGGCGTCGTCGGGCTCGTACGCCGACAACTACGCGCGCGCTGCGGCTGACGCTGGTGGCGCGGCGGGGCTACGGCGACGGCGCGGCCTGCCGCCACCCACACCCGTGCTGGATGCTGGCTCACCACCACCGCCGCCGCCGCCGGCCACGCCGCCACGCCGCGGTGGCTTGTTGACGCCACTGCCGGCACACGCACGCACGACGCCGGCATCGCCAGCAGGTGCTGCTGCGCTCAGTCATGCAGCACTGTATGCCCGCCTGCTGCCCGCCGCCGCGTCTGCCGTCGGCGCGCCACCCGTGCTGTCACCCTTGCCGGCGTCACCGGCGGGTGGCGGTGCCGGTAGCGCCCTGGCGCGTGACCTGGCGTCGTGCAGCCGCATGTTGAAGGCAGCGGCGGCGCGCGCGAAAGTGGAGGGCGACGTGTTGCACATCGCGTACGCGCAGTCGGTGCCGTCTGGCGGTGCCAAGCGGCGCGGTAAGCGTCCTGCGGCTGGTGACGCAGCTAGTGCGGCACTCATCGCAGCAATTGCCGGCGCCGGCACTGGTACTGGCACTGGCGGCGGCACTTGATGATGCCATGATGATGGTGACGTGGCAGCGCGCAGGTTGGTTTTGTGTAAAGGCGATTATCTCTGCAACCACTGATTGAAAAATGAAAATAAAAAGACGGCGCCGCACCAAATAATACCGCGCATCTTCTACGCTGCCTTGCCAGCCCCCTCGCCTCAATTTTTGACCCCATCCGTTGTTCACCCCCTTGTCAGGTGCATGACCAGGTGCACGAATAGAAGCGAAAGAAAGAGCTTTCTCTTGCCTCTACTGACCTGGTTTCTCTTGCCTCTACTGATTCTCCTCTCCTCCTCTCTCTCCTCCTCCTCTCTCTCTCTCCTCCTACCCACTCAGTGGTGGTGGGGGTGTCAGTGGCGGCGGCAGTTTGTGCACAGGCGCGCCCACCCCCTCTACTCGCCAAGCTACCACCGTTGCACCATGGCGTTTGCGCTGCGCGCTCTGGCGATGTCCGCCAAGGTGGCGGCCACCCGCTCGGTGGCCCCTGCCATGGCACTCCGTGGTGCGTACCACCCCCTGTTCCCCCCTCTGTAGCTGCCTTTGGACGCGGCCCTCGGCGTCCCTGTGAGGTGCTGGAGCTGGCGAGTAGAGCCAGGAGTGTGTGCGATTGGGGACTAGGGATAGGGGGCAGGCAGTCAAGACTGTAGCTCAGAGGCAACCAAGAGAGAGTGAGAGAGGGGAGAGAGAGGGGAACTACCAGAGAGGCTGGGGAAGTGATCGGCAGGCGCGCCAGCGCGTGCGTCGCGCCTTGCAGCAACGCGTGCAGGGCCTGTGTCGTGAGCAGCTGCACTGCCACCTACCCCGTGGTGTGCTTGCGGTGACGGCGGCGGTCGTGGCGTGACCGTTTAGAACAGAGGGGGAGTAGAGGAGGAG
>Ga0066256_1004580_pt1 | contig 12222 bp, 4 predicted proteins | sample ThiBio_1000_biof_FD_87107 | JGI IMG/M metagenome (GOLD analysis project Ga0066256, IMG submission 87107) | Wastewater bioreactor microbial communities from Cape Town, South Africa - Thiocy_expt_1000_biof (version 2) | ecosystem: Engineered > Bioreactor > Thiocyanate-remediating >...
CACCAGCAGCGTGTTGGCGCCGGAGCTCTCAAAGGTGAACAGCTCGCGCTCGTTGCCCATGGCGGTCGTCAGGTCGTTGGCCAGCTTGCTGCCGGCCTCTGACCGCGCCTGGTACCGCACGTACGGCCGCGCCTTGAACGACAGCAGCACCGCCATGAGGCCCTGCAGCATGCGCTTCATGTTGTTCTCCTCCAGCGACGTGAAGGAGACGCGCGGGCGCGACAGCGCCAGGCTGCCGCTCATGTTCAGCGAAAACAGGTCGGGGTTGATGGGGTAGTAGTCGGCGTAGAACTCCTGCACCTGCTTCACCAGGCCCAGCTTGTCCGCCTCCGCCAGCTTGCGCAGGTAGTCGGCGGGGCACACGTTGGTGAAGTACACGTGGTACTCTGCAAACCGCGGCTTCTCCATGTGCCGCACCAGCGCCGCAATGTTGTCGTGCACCGGCCGGATGAGGCACACCGCCTGTGTGGGGTGGGTGGGTGGGGCGCGAGGGGTGGACGCGGGGGGCAATACTCATGTCTTTGTGCACCACACGCCGCTCAAACATACCTTCAGGTGCCCCGTCCCCGTGTGCTCGCCGTCCAGCGCCTCCACCAGGAACACCTCGCGCGCCAGGATGTCAGACATGCTGTACGCCATGGCCACAATGACCTTCGTCTCGCGGTCCAGCAGCAGCGCCTTCATGCCGCTGATGTCCTTGCTCTTGATGATTTTTGAGATGTAGTGCGCCACGCCGCGGATGCAGTCCAGCCCTGCCGTCGCCCCGCCGCCACCGCCGCCGCCTCCGCCGCCGCCACCGGCCGCCGCTGCTGCTGCTGCCGCCGCCATGCTGCTGTTGTCAGTTGCGTAGCGTGGCTGCCTTCACTGCCTCGTTCGTTGAGTGCCTTCCGGTGGCACCAATGGCTGTCACCCTTGCTTCCTGCCTCCCGTTCCTCGATGCAAATCCTTACCCCGCGCGCTTCGCTGCCTCACCACGCTGTCTGCGTCCTGCTCCTTGCTGCGCTGTCTGCCTCTCTGCTGCCCCTCTCTCTCAGTGTCCCCTCCCCCTCTCTCCCTCTTCCCTCTCTCCCTCTCCCCTCTCTCACTCTCCCTCTCTGCTGTCTCCCTCTCTACTGCCTCCCTCTCTCCTGCCTCACTCTCCCGTTCTCACTATGCCTCCCTCCCCCTACTCGCCTCTCTCCTCCCTCGCCTCTCCTCTCTCGCTCCTCTACTAGCTATGAAAGCCAGAATGGCGCTGGAATGTGCCAGCAACGCAACAACGACGCAGCGGCTGCGCGGCGGGGGCAAGTCACACCCACGTCCAGCGTACCAAAATTAACCACCCGCACCGCCGCGCCGCGCCGCCACACCATTATATTCTGGTACCAAGCGGCCCCCTCTCGCCCTCCCCCTCCGAGATTTTTTCCAATTAGAGATTTTTTCCAAAACTCCCTTCTCCCTACCCTTCAGAGTTTGGCGGGCAACTGCACGGGTGCGGCGGCAGGGCGCTGCGTGGCGGAAGGGCGCTGGGCGGCAGTCATCAAAAATGTGCAATGTGACCGTGGAAATCATAAAAATGGAGGTGAGTGGCATAATTAGCAACGCCGCTCTTGTACACACGCACTATTATATTGAGGAGGTAAGAAGAAGAAGGTGTGCGTGCAATTCTTGTTTCGAGAGTGGCGTTACCTCGCCGGCGTCGTCGCTTCGACTGTACCGGTACTGGTACCATCGCAATGGCGGCGGCAGCCTCCACCCGCACGCTGGCGGCAATGCTGGCCGACAAAGCGGGGTGGGACCCGGAGGCGGCGCTTGCGCGGGTGGCTGCGCACCCAGAGGAGGCGGCCATTGGCAACGAATCGGCGGGTGTGCTGCCCGTGCACCACCCACGCGTGTTCACGGACCCGCGCGTTCTTGCGGCCGTGCTGGCGGCGTCCCCCGCCGGTGCGAGCGCCGCCACCCACCTCGGTGCGACAGCGCTGCACTTTGCAGTGATGCAAAATGCACCCGCAGAGTCGATCGCAATGCTGCTGGGCGCGGCGCCTGAGGCGGCCGCCACCGCAGATTGGAACAACCAGCTGCCGGTGCACTTGATCAAGCATAGCACACCGCTGGAGGTGGTGCGCGCGCTCATTCGCGCGCACCCCGCGGGGTTGGCGCAAGCGGATACGGGGAAGCGGCTGCCGTTGCACCATGTCGTGGAGCACCATCCCGGTGACGTGGTGCGCGCGGTGGTGGAGGCGTACCCAGCCGCGCTGCGCGTGCGCTACGCGTACCAGAACACCCTCATGGAGCGCGCCCTCGCTGACAGAGACGCTGGCATGGTCGCGTGGGTGCTGGACGCGCATATGACGCAGCTGCTGGCCGCTGCGAACGAGCGTCGCGGCGTGAGAAGGAGCGCCGGCAGTCGCGCGGCAGCACGGGCGCCGCAGGTTCAGCTGCAGCTGCGCGACGAAGATAGGGGCGCGGCCGCAGCGGACGTGGACGCGTGGATCACGCTGGTGCAGCACGGCGGCGATGCGTATGCGAGCGTGGTGGAGGCCTTCTTGGACGCGCATGCGCCGTACGTGACCGCCCTGGCAGGCGCGACAGACTCGCACGGGCGCAAGGCCATCGACCTTGCCACGCCGGGCGTCAAGCGCGCGCTGCTGGCGCGGATGTATCTCATGGGCCGCTACGCCGTGTCGTGGCCGCCCGAGCACGCGTCCGCCACCAGCATCGTGTACCGCGGGTTGGACTTACTCGGCGATGACGGGGGCGACGGGGCGAGCGGAGCGGACGGGGCGGACGGGGCGGGCGAGGCCAAGGCCGGCGAGGGCGAGGCCAAGGCCGGCGAGGGCGAGGCCAAGGTCGCGGAGCGCGAGGCGGCGGACAGCGGGCTGGACTTATTCGACGACGGGTCGGTAGGCGGGGGTAGGGTGAACAACGGCCTGGACTTATTTGGCGAGAGTGACGGCGGTGCAAGGGGCGGGGCGGACAGCGGGCTGGACTTATTTGATGAGGGGCCGGCCGGCGTGATCAGGAGGGATGTCGCACTGGACCTATTCGACGAGGGTGGCGGCAGCGCGAGAGGTGGTGCAGGCGCTGCGCCACCGCCACCGGCAGCTCACAGCAAGCGCGCCGCGCCGGTGCTGCTGGATCACCCACGCCCCGTCGTACTAAAGTTCGTGCGCACGCGCGCCGAGTTCGAACGCGAGCGTGACGCACGTGCGCTGCTGCAGCGCGCGGACGCGGCTGCCGCTGCGGCAGCTGCGCCAGCCGACGCAGGTGGCAGCCTGCCGCCAACGCGCGCCCGCGCCGTGGACGCCGTCATCCCGCTGCTGCGCTGCCACGACGCGGCGCACGACGCGGAGTTTGCGCGCCAGGTGGCGGCGCAGCCCTATGACACACACCCACACCTACTGGTGATGGCCGCGGGCGAGCGCTCGCTGGCAGCTGTCATCGACGCAGAGCGTGCGGCACCGCGCTGGCAGGCCGAGTGCGTCCGCGCCACGCGCGAGGTGACCGAGGCGCTTGCTGCGCTGCACGGTGCGGGCGTGGTGCACGGTGACGTCAAAGCGCGTAACGTGATGCGCGCCAGCGGCGGCGCGTACAAGCTCATCGACCTGGACGCCGCGGCACCGGTTGGCAGCGACATGGGTGCCAAGCTGAGCACCGCCGTCGCGGCACCCGAGCTGCTGGCTGCGCGCGCAGTCGCGCGTGCACGCGCAAGTCGCGGCAACAACGCAGCTGTCACCGCGGCGGCTGCTGCATCTGGCGGTGGCGGGAGCGGCGAAGACGGCGAGGAGGATGTGGAAGACGAGGGCCTCGTTCCTGCGTCGCCCGCGGTGGACATGTGGGGCCTGGGCGCCCTGCTGTTCCACATGTTGCGCGGCGCCACGCTGGTGCACGCAGATGCCGCAGACAACGCCGTGTCGCCGGCCGACGAGGCCGCCATGGCGGCGTGGGACGACGATGCGCGGCGCACGGCGCTAGCCGGCATTGCAGACGCGCACGCGCGGCACCTGCTGGCGGCACTGCTGGCGCCTGACCCGGCGCGCCGGCCATCGGCAGCGGCGGTGCTGAGCCACCCGTTTCTGACGGGCCGCGCGGCGGCGCGCCTGCCTGGCGACGCGCCCGAGCACGATGTGTTCATCAGCTACCGCGTGGCGTCCGACGCTGCGCTGGCGCGCGAGCTGCACACGCGCCTGAGCCAGGCGGGCTTGCGCGTGTGGCTGGACGTGGTGTGCCTGGTGGACGGCCACCGGTGGTTGGACGGCTTCTGCGAGGGCCTGGCGGGCTCACGTGTATTTGTCCCGCTGCTGTCAGTTGGGGGCATAGGCAGCTGGGCGGGCCTGGCGCCCGAGTCTCCGTGCGACAACGTGTTGCTGGAGCACCGCTTGGCGCTGGAGCTGCGTGCACGCGGGCTGCTAGACGCCGTCTTCCCCGTGTTCGTGGGCCCGCCACTGCCGGCGGCAACGCCGGGCGGCGGTGGTGGCGGGGCTGCGGCTGCCGGCGGCAGCACCGACATCGTGCGCGGCAGCCTGTTTGATGCTCTGCGGTCGGGCGTCATGGCACCGCCCGCGGACGTAGTGGTGGCGACAGTGGAGGCCACGCTGCACGCGCAGCTGGATGGCACGCTGGGCCTGGGCGTGCCGCTGCGTGACGCTGCGTCCGCTGCCGCCGTGTGGAAGGAGATGTGCGCGTTCCAGGGCGCGATGCTGTCCGGCGAGCACGCGCCTTCCATGGACGCCGTAGTGCGGCGTGTCGCCGCCGCGGTGGCCAGCGAGCGCGTGCGCAAAGATAAGAAGTAGCCTTCAAGTTGACGCGCCGCAAGCGCGCTGCGCTCTGCCGTTGCGGCGGTTGCGGGTTGCGCCGGATCCTTCTTCCCGTTGAACCGTTATTGAGTGTCATTAAAATCGTTTACACGGGGCTACACTGTATTCCGCACCACAGATTGACAGCATGTATGTTGCATGCATTTTTTATTGAGTACGCGCGGCATGCCGCCAAATCCCGCTTTTGTATCCATTTCTTCAATTGCGGCTTCGCACGCCGCGGCCCTTCAAACCCAACTCGGGCCGCAGCGCGCAGCGGCGTCGTAACGTCACCGGCGGTGGCAGACCCACGGGCCGCGACGACAGAGGCTACTGGCGCTGCTACGGAGCTGAAGGCGCAAATTGTAGACAACGGTATTAGTGTGCACTTTGTCGTTGCGCACAATAGCGCTGCCTAGCAGTGTCAACGCGTATGCGCGCGCGCAATCCCACGCGGTGGCGTCGCTGCTTGCCGTGCACAGAGCAGCGCACCGACAGCACCAGTAGGGCAGTAGGTTCGCAACCAATTGAAACAAGCCCTGCGCCCACCTGTGTGGCAGTAGTGTGTTCTTGTCACCACAAGCGAAGCTTGACATCCTTGCTTGGTTTGGCAGCGCGCCGTCAACCACCACTGGCAGCGCGCTGCTACTGTAGGTAATCCAACAATGGCAGCTAGCAGCCGCAGTAGCATTAGCGGCAGTCGGACGGGGCCGCCCGTGGTGGCAGTGCCGTTGGAGGGCGAGGCTCTAGTAGCGCTGCTGTCGCCGCCACCACCGCCGCCAGGGCCGCCGCCAGCTGGCGGCATGTATTCAGCGCTGCCTGGCGCCGGTCTCTCCACCTCCGTCGTGTCGCCCCCTGCCTCGGTCGCCTCTACCTCCCTGCGCCGCGCTTCCTCAGTACGTATTGGTAACACTTCCGCTGCTTGTTGTAACTATTTGCATCACCCAACCTAAAACGTGTCGCCCCCTCCCACCTCCAACAGGCACTGCGCGTGGGCAGCGTGCGCGGCAGTCTGGGCAGCCCACAGGCGGCGGCGTCATACACCGACCAGTCAATGCGCCGGCGGTCGTTCCGCAGCGGCACGGGCGGCAGCGAGTTGGGCGATGCGATGCCGCCGCCGCGGCCGGCGGTGGAGGAGATGGCGGCAGAGGTGGTGCGGCTGCGGGAGGCGCTGGCAGCCGCACATGCGGCGGCAGCAAGCTAGGATGTGGTGAATGCGGCGCTGCTGGAGAAGGTGGACGAGCTGGGGCAGGTGGTGGCAAAGGAGAGCACCATGGTGGTAGCGGCACAGGAGGCGCTGGAGGCCACCAACGCGGCCGCCGCGGGGGAGCGGTTGGCAGCGGCGACGCGGGAGCGTGACGCTGTGAACGCGGTGCGGCGTGAGGCGCGTGCGGCGGTGGCGGAGTTGGAGGGCCGGCTGGCGGCTGCCGGCCTGGCATTTGAGCGGCAGGCGGCAGCGGCGCGGGAGGAGGTTGCCGCGGCGGTGACGCGGGAGGCGGCGGCTGCGGCGTCACACATTGCTGCCGCGCGGCTGGCGGCTGACCAGGCCACTGCGGCAGCGGCGGCAGCACAGGAGGTGTACGACACGGAGACGCAGCGGCTGGCGGCCGACTACACGGCGCGCAGCGCGGCGCTGACGGCGGAACATGCGGCGGCGGTGGCTGCCGCGCGGCAGGAGGCGGCGGCAGCTGTTGCAGCGGCGCGCGCAGAGGCGGCCGCCGCAAATGACGCCGCCGTGGCGGCGCGGCAGGCGCACGCAGTGGAGGTGGGGCGCATCCGGGTGGAAGCCGACGTGCGCGTCGCAGCGACACACGCGCAGCTGGAGGAGGCAAAGCGGGCGGCGGAGGCGGCGTTGCGCAACGCTGAGACGTCAGCCGCCGCCGCTGCTGCCGCCATGGCAGCTGAGTACGAGCGCTCCCTCGCCACCGCCATCGCTACCGCGGACCGCAACAGCAAGGCGCAGGAGGCGGCAGCAGTGGCAGCAGCGGAGCGGTTTGAGGCGGCGGCGGCGGCGATGAAGGCGGCGCACGACGCCACCATGGCTGACATGGCGGCGCGCCTGGCGGCGGCCGGTGTGCGGGAGCGTGGCGCGGTGGTGGATGCAGATGCGGCGCGCAGCGCGCTGGGCACGGTGCACGACAGCGCCACCGCCGCCGCGCGCGACGTCATTGCCACGCTGCAGGCGGCGGTGGTTGACGAGCGCGCCCGCGGTGAGGCGGTGCTGGCCGCCGAGGCAGCGCGCTTTGATGGCATGTTGGCCTCCCTGCGCACCTCCTACGAGTCTGCCGTCGATTCCAGCGCCCTGCGCCTGCGCGACGCGTACGACGCGCGGGTGCGGGCGGCAGAGGGCGCCGCCGCAGATGCCAATGCTGCCCTGGCGGCGCTGACCGCAGAGCTGGCTGACACGCGGTCGGCAGCCGCCGCAGACCGCGCCGCCGCTGCCGGCGAGGCCACACGCCTGGCCGCCGCAGTGGCTGAGTCCCGTGCTGCCACAGAGGAGACGCGCGCCGCCCTGCTGGCGGCCCACGCCGCCGAGCGCGCAGACCTGCTGACGCGCCTGGACAACGAGCGCACGTCGGCGGAGGCGCACACGGCGGAAGTGCGGGCGCACGCCGCTGCTGACCGCGCCACCATGGCGGCACAGCTGGAGGTGCTGCAAGCCGCCGCGACACAGGCAGCGGAGGCGCACGCCATCGACACCGAGACGGTGCAGGGCCTGACTGCCAAGCTGGCCGCAGCAGACGCTGCCGTTGCCGCGCTGCAGCACCGCATAGCGTTCCTGGAAGGGGAGGTGAAGGCGCACGCCGCCAATACCGAGACGGTGCAGTCCCTAACTGCCAAGCTGACAGCGGCAGACGCCACCGTTGCCGCGTTGCAGCACCGCATTGCGGTGCTGGAAGGCGAGGTGGAGGCGGCGCGCGACTCGGTGTCCGCAGCTGTCGCCGCCGCCGCCGATGCCCTCAGCTCCGCTCCCGCTGTTATCGCCGCCGCCGCCGCTCCTCCCGCCGAAGTGCCGTCCTCACCCTCACCCAGTGGCGACGCACGGCCGCGCACGGCACGCTCCGCCTCGTCGCCCGCCATTGCATCACCGCTGGCGTCGCCCACCGATACTACCGGCTTTGGCAGCACCGGTGAGGAGGTGGTACGCCTGCGGCGTGCGCTGGCAACCGCCACCGCCCGGGAGCAGGTGGCGGTGCGCGCGCTGGAGGACCTGCGCCGCCAGCGCATGGAGTCGGCAGCCGCGGCAACCACCGCGTCTGCGGCACTGGAGGCGCTGACGCGGGCGCACGCAGACACCAGCGCGTCAGCGGCGGCGGTGGCAGCGGCGGCGCCAAACATGGCTGCACAGGTGGCGGCGGCGCACGAACGCGCTGCCGCGGAGCTGGGCGCTATGCATGGCGCACACGCTACGGCGCTTGCAGACATGGCGGCACAGATGGTGGCAGCGCGCGACAAGGCGGCAGCGGAGGTGGCGGCGTTGCAGGCGGCGTCGAGTGCGGCGGCCGACCGTGCGGCAGCGGACCTGGCGGCGGCGGCGGCAAAGCACACCGACGCCATGGACGCGCTGCAGCGTGAGCATGCTGTTGCGCTGCGTGAGGCGGCAGCAGCGGTGACGGAGGCACAGGCCGCGCTTGCTGCTGCCAATGCGGCTGCGGCGGAGGCGGCTGCAGCCGCGCAGACGGCGCATGCGGCCGCCGTAGAAGCGCTGCAGGCGCGGCATGGGGAGGCAATGGAGGCGGCGCAGGTGCGGTACGGCGGCACCATTACGGAGCTGCAGGCGGCGCTGGCGGCTGCCAAGGACGAAGCAGTGGCGGTGCGCGAGAAGGCGGCAGAAGAAGCGGCGGCCCTGCATGCGTCTACGGCGGCGGTGTTGGCAGCGGCTGCAAGCCAGGCCACGGAGGCGCTGGCGGTCGCGCGTGCAGAGGTAGCCGCGGCACGCAAGGAGGAGGCCGAGGCGGCTGCGGCACGGCTGGCGGCGGCGGTAACCCGCGCCGAGGCAGGTGAGGTGGCAGCGCGGCAGGCGGCAGAGGCGGCGGCAGCGGACAAGGCGGCGCTGCAGACCAGCTTTGACGCCGCCATGGCCGGTGTGCAGCGCGGCGTGGAGTCGCAGCTGGCGGCAGCGGCGGCTAACCACACCGCCGTGCTGGAGGCGCAGCGCAAGGCATTTGCATCGCAACTGCTGGCGCTGCGCAGCCGCGTGTCTGAGCTGTCCATGATGGTGATGTCAGGGGCAGAGCCGCGCTCACGTGCCACCTCGCCATCCCGCGCGCCAGCAGCACCTGCACCGGAGGCAAGCGACGATGCGCCGCCACATGCGCCGCTGCTGCACCCTGACACGGAAGCCCGGGTTGGGGCTGCGGTGAGCGCGCTGGAGCGCGCGTACGCCGCCGCCCGCGCCGCCGTTGTAGATGCCGCGGCGGCCGACACCGCGGCGCTGCGCGCCGCCCTGCGTGACGTCTCCCTGGCGGCCGCCGGCGGCGTCGACGGCAGCGGGCTGGATGACGGCCTCGCTGCCACCACGCTGGCGCTGCTGGAGCAGGTGACAACGGCACAGTCGACGGCGGCGGCGGAGCGAGAGGGTCGCATTGCCGACAGCGTTGCAGCGGCGCGGGCGCAGCTGGACACGGAGGTGGCAGCGGCGCGCACCATGGCAGGGCTGGCGTCGGCGCATGAGGCGGTAACGGCGTGGTACACGCGCGCTGCCGCGGCGGCACGGTCAGCCGCAGCGGCGGCGCATGCCGGTCACGCGCACGAGCTGCACCGCCTCAAGTTCGCTCACGCGGAGGAGTTGATGAGCGCGCTGGTTGCGTTCATGACGCCCGCCGACGCGCCGGCCGCCGACGGGGCTGGCAGTGAGGGGGTAGCAACCGTGTCTGGCATCCCGCTGGCGCTCCTGCGCGCGGAGGTGGCGGCACTGACGGCAGATGCACAGCGCGCGGCGGCAGAGGCGGGCGCTGCCGCTGCTGAGGCCGCTGCCGCTGATGTTGCAGCCGCCACGGCGGGTGCTGCAGCCACCGACGCGCTGGTGAGCGCGCTGGCCAGCGCGCTGGTATCGGGACGCGGTGCCGCGGACGGTGCGGCGGCTGTGGCGGCGCACGAGGCAGCGTGCGCAGCGCGCATTGCTGCCGTGGAGCGCAGTGCTGCCGCAGCGGCCAGCGCGGCGGTTGCCGAGCGTGACGCGCAGCTGGCGAGCGCAGCGGCGGAGCTGGCCGCGCTGGCGCCAAACTCGGCGCACGCGCTGGCAGCGGTGGATGCCGCGGTGGCAGCAGTCGCAACGCAGGCGGCCAAGGAGCGCGCTGCCATTGAGCTGCGTGCCGCTAGCGCACTGCTGGAGGAGCGGCAGGCGCGCGTAAGTGCCATGACTGCGCTGCATGGCGCCGTTGCACAGGCGCACGCCACGGCAAGCGAGGCGGAGGCGGCGGCAGCGGCCGCACGGGAGGAGCACACTGCAGCACTGTCGCGGCTGCACAGCCAGCATGAAGCGGAGCTGGAGGAGGCACGCGCGGCAGCCGTACCACCACCGCCACCGCCGCCGCGGACACCAACACCCCCGCCGACACCCCCGCCAACACCCCCGCCGCCGCCACCGCCAGCACCGGTCGCCGACCCCGCCCAACTTGAGGCACTGCAGCGGCTGCAGAGTGAGCTGGAGCGGGAGGTGGCAGCGCGCGAGGCGGAAAAGGCGACCGCTGCCATCACCATCGCGCGGCTGCAGCGGCAGGTGGCAACGGAGCGCGCGGCGGCGGAGGCGTCAGCGGAGCGTACCACGCGCGTGCTGGCAGAGTCGCTGGCCAGCAAGCAGGCCACCATGAAGGAGGACAGCTCCATGGCGGTGGCGCTGCAAGCAGAGCTGACGCGGTTGACGAGCGCCGTGGCGGCGGCGACGGCGGAGGCGGAGGCGTCCCGGGCAGCTGCGCGGGAGGCCAAGCGCACCGCTGCGGAGCACGCCTCTACCGCCGCCTCCCTCAGCGCACACTGCGCAACTCTGGAGGAGGCGTTGCGTGCTGTGCGCTCCGCCGAGCTGCAGCCGGCGCAGGTGGGCGCGTCCATGAGCGCGCTGGTGGCGCGGCCTGCCGCCTTCCCGGAGGCGCTGCCGCCGCGTGCCATGGTGATAGGTGCCGGCCAGGTGACGCTCGTGCCGCCGGCGTCTGTGCACACGCCGCTGCCCGCCGCGCCGCCGCTGCCGCCGCTGCCAGTAGACACTACCCGGCAGTCACCCACTCGCAGCCTGTCACCCGCGCTGCTGCCGCGGCGTGTGCTCACGACACCTGCCGCCGCCGCCCTGCCGCCGCCGCTGGTGGACGCCTTGTCCACCGCGCCGCGCCGCGCCGCCAGCGCGCTGCCCTCTCGTTTGCCTGCGGCGGCGGTGCCCGCGGTGGTAGTTGTGCCAGGTACGGCGGGGGGGGGGGGCGGGCCCACCGCTGCCGCCGCCCCCGCCCCGCCGGGCCCGGCCGCGCCGCGGGGCCCCGCCCGCCGGCCCCCCGGCGCCCCCCCCCCCCCCGGCCCCCCCCGCCCCCCGGTTTTGGGGCCGGGTTCCCCCCGGCCGGTTCCTTCCCCGCGGGTTCCCGCGGGGGACGCCTACTTACCGGTACATTCGTTGAATTGCACGCGTACACAACAGTACAGGTCAGGTCAGCGACGCGGCGCGCGGGGCACGTGGAACGTGATGGCGGCGGGCGCGCCGGCAGGAACAAAATCAAGTGGCAGGGGGGCGGCGCTGGCGGGAAGCAATGGTGCCGCTGCCAGCTCCCATATCGCGGCCGGCGAAGACACCGTGGCAGCGGCGCGCAGTAGACGGCGGGTGGCGGCCGCATCACCGTCACCGCCCAGCGCGGCTGCAGCGGCTGCCTCACACGCGTCGCGCAGCGCGGATGGCGCCCACCCAAACGTGGCGGCGTAGGTGGCATGCAGGGTGGGGGCGGTGGCAGGGATAGCCGCGCCGCCCGACGACGAGGATGCGCCGTCCACCGCGTCTGCGTGCAGCACGCGGTACACGGTGACGCCGCGGATGGCGGCGCGCAGCCCCCACGCCCATTCCCCGCTGCCACCGCACGGCTGGTAGGCACCGACGTCTATAGTGAACTGGATGGGTGGCGCTGCCCCTGAGCCTGGCACCAGCAGCAGGTGTGCGTCGTCATAGGCATCCTCCTCTGGTAAGCTAGCAGCGTCATCATCGTCGCCGTCGCCGTCGCCGTCGTCTGTGTCGACATCGGGGGCAGCAAGCGCACGCCGGATGTAAGTGTCGAGCGGCGTGCCGGCACGTGGGTGAAGGAGGCAGGATGCCGCCTCAAATGCGTCGCCGCCCGACACCGTCCGGTTGCCATGCCGCAGCAGGCTGGCGGCGATGGCGGTGGCGTCATCGGCGGCAACACCCGCGTCACCTGCCGCCGCTACCAGTGCCGCCACCACGCCAGCATACCCCGCCTCCCGCCCCACGTAAGCTACG
>Ga0066256_1004582_pt1 | contig 12209 bp, 4 predicted proteins | sample ThiBio_1000_biof_FD_87107 | JGI IMG/M metagenome (GOLD analysis project Ga0066256, IMG submission 87107) | Wastewater bioreactor microbial communities from Cape Town, South Africa - Thiocy_expt_1000_biof (version 2) | ecosystem: Engineered > Bioreactor > Thiocyanate-remediating >...
CCCCCCCCCCCCCCCCCCCGCCCCCCCCCGCCCGCGGCGCCCCCGGGCGCGGCCAAGTCAACGACAACCGCGTCCCCCCCCTCCCCGCGGCGGTGCACCCGGCCGTGACCCCCCCCCCCGCCCCCCCCCCCCCCGCCCCTCCGCCCCCAGCGCACCCGCACCCCCCCCGCCCCCACCTGGCCCCCCCCCCCCCCCCCTCTGGCGCCCCCTGGCACACCCCGCCCCCCCCCCCCCCCGGGAACGCCCCCCCGCGCCCCCCCACCCCTGTTGTGTCACTCCCGCCGCTCCCGCCCGCCCAGTTGCTGCCGCCCGCGTGCCGCGCGCCGGTAGGGTCAGTTTGACCGCGCTTGGGGCCCGTGACCGGCGGCGGCTTCCGTTTCGCCCCATCCTTGTCGTCCCCACCACCACCGCCCGCCCCGGCGCCGCGCTTCGCACCAGGGCGCGGCCACAACAGCGTGGCGCCAGCACCCGCAGCAGTGCCGCCACCGCCGCCGCCAGTGCCAGCCGCCCGCTTCTCTCCACTGCCAGTCCGGCTGCTGCCGCCGGCGCTGCCGTCTGCAGCTGGCTGCAGCAGGCTGGGGTGCAGCCACGCAGCCAACGACGCCGCGCCGGCGGCATCAGCGGCAGAGAGGGAGAGGGGAGCGCGGGAGGCGGCATCGGCTGCCGCGGCAGCGCCGCCCGCCTCGGGCCGCGCAAGCACGGCGTCTGCGCGCCGTGCTGCCTGCACCTCGGGTGGCCGCGCAGCGGTGTGGGTGTTGGCAGGTGCGGCAGCGGCAGCGTGCCACGCTAGCGTGGGCGACGTGGCAGCAACCACGTCCGCCAGCCCGCCCACCCGCGCACCCAGCGACGACGGCAGCATGCCGCGCGCAGCCAGCCACGCTGACAGCTCACCCGCCAGCCGGTCGCTGGACAGCATATACACGTCCACTTGCCCGCTGCTGCGCACCACCGCCACCTCGCCCGTGTCGCGGCACAGCACCTCAGCAGACAGCGCCGCACCGCCGGCGTACGTTCGAGCCGCCCACCCGGGCACCGCGCTCTCTAACACCGAGCTCGCGTCGCCTTGCACTAGCGCCACTCCTGCACCATTCGCTTGCGGTGTCGCAGCTAACGACGCGCGCCGCTGCCACACCAACTGCAGGCCGCCGCCTGCCCCGCCGCGACATGCCGTGAGCACCCACGGCGACGGGCTGCCGTCGGCGGCACCGCTGCTCGCCGCCAAACCTACCGCCACCGACGACGCGGAAGGCGGTGGTGGCAGCAACGTACTACTGCCATCACCATGCGGGCACGGTGGCAACGGTACCACGGCAGCCGACCAGCTGGTGGGCGCTGCGGGTGACGGCGCGCTGACGAGAGCAACGCAGTCGCCGCCGACGCGCCACAGCGCGGTGCAGGCGGCTGGCCCGCCATCAATGGCAATGCGTTGCGCTTGCCATGCGCCACGTGGCGGCGCCGCCGCCGTCGACGCCGACGCCACCGCCGTTGAGGGTGCCGGTGGTGTCATCCATGGCACATCAGTGTACGCGGGTGAGGGCGGTGGAATAACAGCAGCAGCGGCAGCGGCAGTAGACGCACTGGGCGGCACGTCAGGCAGCGGCGGGGGAGTCGGCAAGTCAGGCAGCTGCACCACCGTAATGGAAGGCAGCAGGGCTTCCGGCGGTGCGGCAGTCGCGCTGGGTGACGGCGGGGGGGGGGGCGGGGGGGGGGGGCCCCCCACCCCCGCGTCGGGCGTGGGGGGGGGCTGCGACCCGGCCGCGCCCCCCCGGGGGGGGGGGGGGCGGGGGGGTGTCGTCCCCGCCGCTGCGGCGCGTGGAGGGTGGTCGCACGTTCATGGCGGAGGCAAGCGCGGCTGCCATGCCGCTCAGCGGTGCAGACCCCACCGGCGCGCGCTGCCACGCCGGCATGGATGCCAGCCCGCCGATCGCCCACGGCAGCCGTGCCGCACTGCCGGCATCAAACACGGTGGTGTGCAGGTCTGGGTACCGGCCTTCAGCATCTGCAACGCTTGGGCCCTCGGGCAGGGTGGTGGCGTGCAACGGCGACAGGCACAGCAGCTGTACGGTGGGCGGCGCGGTGAGCACGTACAGGTGGGTGTGGCCGGAGGTGGCGGCGGGAAGGGCGGTAGACGCCGCCAACCGCGCTGGCGCCACCGTGCTGTACGCGTCCAGTGTGCTCAGCGTCACTGCCGCCTTGTGCTCACTAAATACGGTGGCGCGCGGCGACACCTCGGCGTACGCGCAGCCGGTGGGCAGGCCGCGGTACACACGCAGTAGATCATTGTCAGGATACCACCGCCGGGTGGCCAGCGGCACGTGTGTCGCGCCGCCGGCAGCCGCAGCGGCAGTGGTGGTGTGCAGGGCGCGCCGGGGGGCAGACGGCGGGCTGGTCGGCGTCGGCGGCAGGTGGGAGCGCGACAGCGCAACCACGGCAGGGCGCAGGCGCAGGACGCGGTTACCATCGCTGCCGCCACCACCGCCAATACTACCGTCACCACCCGCCTCGTCCTCAGCGGCAGCTGTGAGGGCAGCGCCGTCGCGCATGCCTACCACACCCGCGCCTGCCGGCAGCTCAATGCCGTGGCGTGCCAGAATGACGGCCACCGCCCGCCGCGCCACCGCGTCGTACGCCTCAAAGGCAGACACGCCCTCCAGCGCGGCCGCCACGGTGTCACTGGGGTACGCCTCCAGGTGGCGCACCACCGCCACCAGCTCGCGCGTGGAGTAGGGGTACGTCAGGTCGCCCGCCTCGTTGGCAGCACGCAGCTCCCCAAACGCGCTCACCAGCGCCCGCAGCACGGGCGGCGCCACATGCGGCGCGTACGCGCTCAGCAGCTGCACCTCGGAGCCGGCGTCAGGGTGACCGATCCAGTGGCAGGCAAACGCGGCCGCCAGGGGCAGCACCGAGTTGCCCAGGAACGGCCACCCCGGCCGGTTTGCCAGAGCCACCACCGTGAAGTCGGGGTGGATGGGGATGACGTCGTCGGCGGCAGCAACGCGACTACCGCTCCCGCTGCTGTCGCACCGCAGCAGGCGGCGGCCGTCCGCCAGGCGCAGCTCGCCGTCTTGCACCAGGCCCTTCAACACCGCCGTCACCTCGGTGGGTGCTTTGTCCACTTCATCCAGCACCAGGACGCGGCCGTGGCGCGCCGCGCGCATGAGTGCCGAGTCCTCCCACACCACCCGCACGTCCTGCGGGCCCAGGCGCTTCAGGGTGGGCGTCAGGGTGAGCGACGCCACCGTGCTGTCGCGGTGCAGCTGCTGGTACTCGCGCTCGCGGTGCGTGGCCTGCAGCAGCGCGTCAATCAGCCGGTTCTTGCCCACGCCCTGCCCACCAATGAGCAGCAGGTGCCGCTCCCCTGCCGCCAGGTCTGCCGCAATGTCGCGCAGGTGCGCCACGTGGCGCGGGATGGCGTGGAACCGGGTGCGCGGCACCAGCTGCGGTGCCGCGGGTGTGGCAACCGGCACCGCCACGCCGCCAATGACAAGCTCCCGCCCGCCGCCCGCGACGTCACGGTACGTCATGGTCAACGCTGCACCGCCGCCCTCTACGGTGGCGGCGGTAGCAGCGGTGGCGTCGGACGGCGACAGGAAGCCCAGCGGCGTGAGGGTGCGTACCAGCTTGTCGGCCGCCTCTCGCGGCCACACCGGCAGTGCCAGCGCGTCCCACAGCTCCGCCGACACAGCTGCTGCCGCTGCCCGCGGCAACCCGTCGCTGGGCGCCGCCGCTTGATCTTCCGTCCACGCCCGCACGCAGGACGCAGTGGCGGTGCGTGCAAGCCGCTGCTGCTGCCGCAACGTGAGCCGCGCCAGCGCAGCGGTGGGCGGGTCGTCTGCAAACTCGGCGGCAGCCAGGTGGCGGAGCGTGTCTGCCACGGCAGCCACCGACGCAAGGCACGCGCGCCATGCGGCGAGGCGGGTGTGCGACGCCGCGGCCAAGGGAGGGAGGGGTGCGGTAGCCTCAAGGATGGCTGCCACATCCGGCGCGTCCGCCGCGGGGAACACATGCACGTCAAACATGGGCACCACCTCTGGGTGCAGCCACGGCGGCAGGGGTGGCGGCAGCGGTGCGGTAGCGGCAGTGGCAGCTGCCACCAGGCGACCACCAGCCGCGCCGGCCACGCCATCCAACGCCGCCGCGCCCGCCGTCCAGCCGTCTAGGTCGTCCGTGGCGGCGAGCGCGATCATGCGGAAGGACGCGCCAATGCGGCGTACGACGGCACGGCCGCCGGGCGGTGGCGCAGTAGCGGCGCAGCGCGCGTCAATCAGGTCTGCAGCGGCAGCCGACACGGCGCGGCTGCCGTCAGGCAGGTCCACCTCGCGGTCCACCGCCAGCCGCGACAGTACGGCCAGCGTCTCACCGGGTACGCGCTCTACGCCATCCAGCAGCACCACCTCGCCCGCCAGCGCGCCCGCCACCAGCGCGCTGTGGTGCCACACGGAAGTAGTGCCCGCGGCGGCGGCATCCGGCGGCGCGGTGCCTCGGTACTGCAGTAGGTCGCGCGTTGTCATATCGGCGTACAGGGAGAACAGGGTGGGCCGGCGGCCGCCAGCGAGTGCGCGCCCCACCGCACTGGCTACCGCCGACTTGCCGCACCCTCGGGGGCCAACAATCAGCACGTCTCGGCCGGCAGCCAGGGAGCGGTGGATGCCGTCCATCAGGCGGCGCAAGCCGGGCGTGAGGAGCAGGCCAGTGGCAGCATCCACCGCCGTTGTGCGCGGTGCCAAACCAGAAGGTGGTGCGGGCAGCAGGGCGGGTGGCAAGAGACCAGAGGATGATAGTGCGGATGCTAGAGATGACTTGAGCCGCGCTGCGAGAGCGTCAGTGGGTGACCAGCCCGTCCCGCCGGTGGCGGGCATGGTGGGTGCTGTCGCGCCGCTGCGACGCCCGCCAGGCGCCGTGATGCGTGCCGGGTGTGGCCGATGGGAGGCATCAGCAATAGCACGCCGGGCGCCGCCCTCTGACCGCCACGCTGGCATGAACCAGTACGGGTACAGCGTCTGCAGCACGGCACCCGCGTGACCGGCGCTGGCGCCGCCGTCCTGCCGCAGCGCCGTCGCCGCTGCGGTCAGCGCGGTGGCAGGGAAGGGCGGCAGCAGCGCCTTCGCACCCAGCAGCGCGCTCATACCGCTACCGCCACCACCCGGCCGCCGCAACCCGGCACCAGCCGCAGCGCCGCCCGCCTTCTCTGCAGCAGCCGCCGCGGCTGCCGCCTCCTCCACTGCTGCCGACGTTGCCGCCTCATTCATGTGCGCCACCATGCCGGCAAATGCCGCCAGGCGGTTGACGTCGCGCACCGGCGCGCCAGCGCCTGCCGCCAGGCTAACGGCGGCGGCGATCTGGTCCTCCGACGGCGGCGCCACGTACCGCGCCACAAACCGGCTGCGCAGCGGCGGGTCGATGGACCGGCCGGGGAATGGCGGCACGGAGAGGGCAAGGGCGACAACACGGAAGCGGGGGTGCACCGGCACCAAGCCGTCTGCCGCCAGTGCCGCGGCGGCGGCGGCGGCGTCAGGGCCCGCCTTGGCCAGCAGCGCCGCCCACCGTGACGGCGACACCAAGAAGCGGCCGTCCTCCAGCGCCATCTCGCGGTTCTCTAGCAGGTTGTTCAGCAGCGGCATGACGTTGCGCTCTGCGCGCTCAATGCCGTCCAGCAGCAGCAGGCGGCCGGCGACGGCGGCGCGTACAGGCGCGCCGTCCACAAACTGCGACGCGCCACCCTGCAGCTCCCGCATCTGCTTGATGTCCGCCTCCGTGGTGTCGCGTGAAATGGTGACGCCCTCCACCTCCCGGCCCACCAGCTCCGCGTACGTCAGCACAAGGCGGCGGCGGGCGGGGCCGGGATCGCCCACCAGCCACATGTCTTGCCCCAGTGCGTCCTTCTGCAACAGCCACCGCAGGTGCCCCAGCGTCACGGCGTCGGGTGCGCCAAAGGCGTCATCGTGCACGCGTGGCACCACACCCAGCTGTGCGGGCCCAAACAGCGGCCCAAACGCCAGTGCCGCCTGTGTTAGATACCCAGCCGGCACGCGACTGCCGTCTGCCGCGCCGTCGCGCTCCACCGTCAGGCCGCCTATCACTACCGTCGTCGCGCCCGGCGGCGTCGTGCCGCGCTGTGTTGTTGCTACTGCTGCTGGCGTTGTGCTGTCCGCGCCACCGCCATGTGCGCCGCGCAGCGGCTGCGCACCACCACGCCACCGCAGCCTAGCAAGCTGCACCGGCAGCCGCGACGCCGGCGCGCCTGCCGCCACCCGCGCTACCAGCGCAGACGCCATTGCGTTGTGTTTCTGTTGACGTCCAAAAAATGAAGTTTAGAACGACGACGTAACCGCAGCTACCGGACCGCGGAGGCGCACCCGTTCCACCTGCAAGTGCGTTGCGTGCGGTTAGTTTTTCATATAAAAATTGCGGAGGGTATTATTGTGTGACCCGAACCCGACGATTACCAGCCGTTAGGGGGGAGATGAGGGGGAGATGAGAGGGAGACGCGGTGCAACAGTTCCGCCGACGGCACGGAGGTAGGGAGACGCCGCAGCGGTGCGGGGGAAGGCAAATGCGGTGGGAGGCCGCCTCGGTGCAAATGTGGCTGTATAGTTGGTAGTATGACGGTGCGCCTGCCTGTTATTGCGTATAGTTTGTGCTTTCCCACTTGCTAGCGACGGTATCTCCACCGTAGCCACCATCATGGCTGCTACCCGCTTCGTTGCGCCGCTGCTGGGGCGCGTTGCCGCCACGGCGGTGGTGACGGCGCGCGCTGGCACGGCAATGAGTACTACGCGGTGTGCGTCAACAGTGGCAACGGCACCAACACTGGCAGCAGCGGCAGCGGTGGCAGCAGCAACAGCGTCCGCCCCAGTGACGACGATGATGGCGGAGGGCGGCATTGCGGTGGTGCAGCTGACCAACCCGCCAGTGAATGTGTTGAACCGCGGCACGCTGGCGGCACTGGCGGCGGCGTTCCGGGCGACGGCGGGCGCGGCAGATGTAAATGCTGTGGTCCTGGGGTCGTCATCAACCAAGGTGTTTAGTGCGGGGCTGGATATCAAGGAGATGGTGGGCGCTAGCACCGAGTCGCTGTCCAGCTACCTGCAGCTGGTGGTGGACGTGTTCCGCACCGCGTACGTGCACCCCAAGCCTGTCATTGCTGCCATGAGTGGCGCCGCCCCCGCGGGCGGCTGCTGGCTGGGCCTGCTGGCCGACTACCGCATCATGACAGACGCACCCAACGCGCGCATCGGCCTGAACGAGACGGCGTTGGGGCTGGCTGCGCCGCTCTTCTTCTCACGCCCCTTTGCGGTGGCGGTGGGTGAACGCGCAGCGGAGCGCCTGCTGGCGCTGGGTGCCCTTGTGCCGCCGCAGGAGGCGCTGCGGCTGGGGTTGGTAGACGCCCTGGCGCCCGCCGCCGACGTGCCCGCCGCCGCGCTGGCGGAAGCGCGCAAGTGGGCCGCCATCCCCGCCGCCGCGCGCACCCGCACCAAGCTGCACCTGCGCTCGCCGCTCATGACCGCCGTGGCCGCCGACGCCGATGCCGCTGCCGCCGACTTTGTGGCCTCCGTGCTGCGCCCCGACACGCAGGCTCTCATGGCCAAGTTTGCCCGCTAGGCGGGCTTTGTGGCGCGAGTTTCGTTTGTGTGCCACTGCCATTGCAATGTGTGGCCGCTTGCCCCGTGATTATTTCAACTAGTGCAGTAAATTGGAAGCAGCGCCACGGTGCTTGCAGGCGGCAGGTGCTGGCCTTTGTGTTGGCAGTGAGTCAGTGACTAATTGCGCTCGGGCCGTAAGCAGCCGTCAGACGAGGCGGGACAACGTCGGTGAGAAGGGCCAGCAGAGGTCGGCGACAGGAATTGTGCAGCAACGGCAGGGAGGGTCGACCGGTGTGTCGACAACAAATAATGACATCACGGCGGACACCCATTGCAATACTGTCAATACAATTGCACACCACGTGCATGTTGGTGTGGGTTTGCGGTGTATTGGCGTCATTTTATTTGTCATCCAATACTTATTTGCGCTGGCGTTGCCGCCCTCTCAACACCACCTCTGACCGCCTTCCTGGTGCCCACTGACGGCACCCCGTTTGCCACCACCACCATCTGTCGCCCAAAGGGTGCAACAGCCACCATGGCGGCGGCAGCGAAGCTGATGGCGACGATGAGCTCGCCCGACCTGATGGCAGACACGCCTACCTCAGGCCGCGAGTCCACGGCTGTGGGCGGTGGCGGCGGCGGCGCTGCAGCTGCCGCGGCTGCAGCAGGTGGCGCCGGCGCGCTGGACGCGGCGGAGAATGTGCAGGTGGTGGTGCGCGTTCGGTGCGTACGGCAGCGTGCACAGTGCGGCGAGGGGTGGACTGCGGGCCGGGCCGGTATTGAATGCACACGTCACTTGCACAACCCCGCTCCACCTCGTGCAGGCCGCTGAACCGCGGTGAGCGTGACCGCGGCGAGAAGCGCATTGTCGGTACGTGCCGGCGCAATGAATGAGCAGCAGTGCTACCGCTGCCTTCTACCAGATAGCTCGTATGCACCCCCGCCCCCCACTCCCCACCCTGCTGCAGACGTGGCGGTGGATCGCAACGAGATCATTGTGCCCACCACGCTGAAGGCGACGGGCGCCATGCCCAACAAGCGGTTCACGTTTGACAACGTGTACGACACGGCGGCGACGCAGGAGGCGCTGTTCAATACGTGTGTGGCGCCCGTGGTGGATGAGGTGCTGCGCGGCTACTCCTGCACCGTGTTTGCGTACGGCCAGACGGGCACCGGCAAGACGTTCACCATGGAGGGCGTGCGCCACGAGGACGGCACGCTGGACGCCGACTCGCCCACCGCCGGTATCATCGCGCGCGCCGTGCGCCGCGTGTTTGCCGGCCTGGAGGCCGCTGGCAGCGACAGCCACGTCAAGATCAGCTTCCTGGAGATCTACAATGAGGTACGTGTCTGGGTGTTGCAATACCAGCCGTTGTATCTTGCACCCAGCCCCCCCCCCCTCCCCACCCCTACCCCCATCCCCCCACCCACAGCGCCTGGACGATCTGCTGGCGCCCGAGCCGTCGGCGTTCATGGCAGAGGCGGCCAAGCCGGTGGCCAAGAGCGGCAAGGAGCGCAACCTGTTTGGCGAGGGCGTGTCGGCGCCGGCGCTGGGCGCGACGGGCGTGGTGCCGGCAGCGGGCGGCGACCGCGAGCGGCTGAAGATTGTGGAGGACAAGCGGGCGGGCATCCGGGTGCAGAACCTGGAGGAGATCCCGGTGAAGAGCGCGGACGAGGTGTTTGCGTTTGTGTCCAAGGGCATTGCCAAGCGCGCGACGGCAGAGACGGCGTGCAACGCGCAGTCCAGCCGCTCGCACTGCGTGTTCACGCTCACCATCCACAGCCGCGAGTCGGCAGAGGGGGAGGATGTCATCAAGGTGGGCAAGCTGAACCTGGTGGACCTGGCGGGCAGCGAGTGCGTGGGGCGGTCGGGCGCGAAGGACGTGCGCGCGCGGGAGGCGGGCAACATCAACCAGAGCCTGCTGACGCTGGGGCGCGTCATCACGGCGCTGGTGGACCACCTGCCGCCCATCCCGTACCGCGACTCCAAGCTCACGCGCCTGCTGCAAGACTCCAACCGCGCCAAGAACATCAAGAACCGGCCGGAGGCGAACGCGCGCATGGAGAAGCGGGCGCTCATCACGGCGTACGCCGGCGAGATTGAGGCGCTGAAGATGCGGCTGGCGAGCCAGATTGCCAAGGACGGCGTGTTCATGCCGGAGGCGGAGCTGGAGGCGCTGCACGTCAAGATCCGGCAGCTGGAGTACGACGTGGAGGAGATGACGACGCTGAAGGCGGCGAACGAGGAGGAGATCGCAGCGCTGAAGGCGCAGGTGGGCGACCTGCGCGACAGCCTGGACGTCATGACGGAGCGGTACACCACGACGGCGGCGGCGCTGGAGACCACGACGGCGGACCTGGTGGTGACGCGCGACAACCTGGCAAGCGAGGAGGTGGCGCACGCGGAGACGGCGGTGCTCATGCGCGCGCATGCGGCCACGGAGGGTACGCTGACGGCACAGGCGGGGGCGGGGGCGGCAACGCCGCGGGGCACGGGGGGGGGCGGGGCCGGGCCGCACCGCCAGGGGGGACGCGGCGCGGCCCGGGGGGGGGTGGACAAGCGCCGCGGGGGGGGGGGCCCGGGGGGGGGGGGCGGGCCGGTGGGGGGGGCGGGGGCGCGCTGGGGTTCCGGCGTGCCCATCCCCTGCGGCCTCGACCGGGGGTCCTGGGCGTGTTCCTCTTCTTGCGCCGGGCCCTCCCCCACCACCCGCCGCGAGGTCGGGTCCCGGTCGGCGAGCCACTGGACGATTTCGCGATAGCTGTCGATCGCGATCCGCTCGGCCACCAGGTCTTCGCGGATCATGTCGACCAGGTTCCTGCCCTCGACGTATTGCGAGTGGCTGCGCGCGCTCAGCGTCTGCGGATTCAGATCGGGCTCGCCGCCCAGTTGCACGATGCGCTCGCACAGTTGGTCGGCGTGCTGCTGTTCCTCGTTCGCGTGCTCGAGGAACTCCGTCTTGACCGATTCCGATGCGATCCCCTGCGCCATGAAGTAATGGCGCTTGTAGCGCAGCACGCAGACGATCTCGGTGGCCAGCGCCGCGTTGAGCACCTCGACCACCGCCTGGCGGTCGGCGCCGTAACTCTGGGTGATCGCTCCGCATTCCATGTTCTCGCGCGCGCGGCGGCGCAGCGCTTCGACGTCCTGGACGAAGGGCGACGAGCCCGACGACGCGGGCGGGGAACCGGTGGCAGACGAACTGCGGGCGGTGCTCTTGTGGGGCATGACAGCGCTTCTCCTCTCGATTCGCGGCGGCACGGGAACGACGCGGCGCGCGCCGCTGCCTGTCGCCAGCGTTCGACCCAGCATTCGGCGCGCCCGCCGACCGTTTCAGGCGTGGGACGTGCTGCGACGCTCGACCTGCGCCGACAGCCGGGCGATCCAGCCGGCCGCATTGGTCGATGCGCGTTCGACGACGACGATGGCGTCGTCCTGGGTGACGGGCAGCATGCGCTCGAGTTCCTCGGCGAGCGCCTCGAGCGGCTTCTGTGCAGCAACCAGCAGGTGCACCGGATCGTCCGAGGCCGCCGGAACCTCGTCGCCCGCGCCGGGCTGCCGTTCGGCGTCCGCCGATCCGACACCGCGATTCGCCGCGCGGAACGCGTCGAGAAGTTGCGCGCTTTCGGCGTCGCCGGCGGCACGCAGGCGATCGGCGAGCGAACGGTATTCGGACGCGATGGCCGCGAGACGCTGCTCGACGAAGCGGCGCAGCTCGTCGGCCGAGGCAGCGCGCGCCGGCGGCGCGGCAGGCACGGCCGGCGCGGCTGCTGCCGCGAGGCGGCGTCGCTCGCGGTGGTATGCCGCGCGCCGCCAGCGGCGAAACTGCGCCGCGTGTTCCAGTTCCTCGGCGGCCAGCCGCTCGGCTTCGACAGCGACGCTGCGTTCGGCGGCGTGCGCCACGAGATACGCATAGAACGAGAACGCGCGCTGTTCGTTCTCCACGGCGATCGCGAATGCCCGGTAGGGTGTGAGCAGCGCGCTGCCGGCGATTTCATCCCACGACGTCGCAAGCTCCGAAGGCAGCGCCGATCGGAACTCGTCGGCATCGGCAACCGCGACCTCGAGTTGCGCGGCCCAGCGCGCGACGGTTGCGGCGTGCTCGCGCTCCTGCTCGATCATCTTGCGGAAGGCGTCGGCGGTGTCGATCTCGCCGCGACGCCGCATCGTCCGTTCGAGTTGCTCGTAGCGGCGAATCGCCTCGTGCTCGATCGCCGTCGCGACGCCGATCAGCGTTTCGAGCGACACCGATTCGAGTCGTGGATCGTGGCGCAACAGCGATTTACGCATGGGGCTTCTCCGGGGCGGGCGTATACTGCCCTGCCGCCGCTTTCCATGATCGGGCCAGGGTTGTCGCCGCTATCTGTGTCGCGCAGGCGTTTCCTGTCGGTGGTCGGCGCGTCCGCTGCCTGCGCAGGCTTGCCCGTCGGCCGGGCCGACGCCGCCGGCGCGCCGGATCCCGTCGTCTGGAAGGGTACCGCGCTCGGCGCGGTGGCGTCGATGACGCTCGTGCACGAGGATCGCGCGCACGCGCTGCGTGTGCTCGGGCAGTGCATCGACGAGATCGAGCGGCTCGAGCGCATCTTCAGCCTGTGCCGTCCCGATTCCGCATTGTCGCGCCTGAA
>Ga0066256_1004585_pt1 | contig 12206 bp, 6 predicted proteins | sample ThiBio_1000_biof_FD_87107 | JGI IMG/M metagenome (GOLD analysis project Ga0066256, IMG submission 87107) | Wastewater bioreactor microbial communities from Cape Town, South Africa - Thiocy_expt_1000_biof (version 2) | ecosystem: Engineered > Bioreactor > Thiocyanate-remediating >...
CCACCCTCCAACGCTGCAGGGACGCGGTGCACCGGTTCACGCCGGAGGAGAAGCGGCGCTTCCTGGCGTTCGTGTCGGGCAGCGACCGCGCGCCCATCCGCGGCCTGGGCGACGTGCACATGGTGGTGCAGCGCGCGGGGCCCGACTCAGACCGCCTGCCCACCGCCGCCACCTGCTTCTACACCCTCCTGCTGCCCGAGTACGCGTCCGCCGACAAGCTGGAGGTGAAGCTCAAGGCCGCCATCCGCGAGTCGGAGGGCTTTGGCCTCATGTAGTGGTTGGGGGCAAGACGTGGCCGCGTGGGTGACCGTTGACGATAGTGTAGATAGAATCTTGTGCGGTGTGCGTGTTTGTGACACTGTGCACTGTGTGTGATGTACAAGACTGCGCTGCGGCCATTGAAGTGCCGCTGTAGCCCTGCCGCACCACCGCGCCACACTGCCACGTGTCCACCCCAGCTGCCCGCCCAGCTGCCCGCCACAGGCGGCCACAGCCGTCACAGCTGAGCTGCGCATAGCCGCTTCAAGTTGCGCTTCGCAGCTGCCCGCCCGCCTGGCAGCTGCGGCCATCAGCTGAGCGCGGCCACCGCCACCCACGGCGGCTACGCCCGACGCCGACGCGCCACCGCCGCAATTATTCACAGGTGCGCAATCGCCAATGCGGGCAGGATGGGTGTTTGACCGCTGTCTGCGCGGTTGTGGCCCGCCGGTGTGCGCCGCGCCTGCGATATTGCGACTTGCATGATGCGTAGGCGGGGGTGAGGGGAGGCACCAGGGGCCTGGGAGGAGGGGGAGGGGAGAAGAGAGGGGTGGAAAGGAGTGGTCCGGTGAGGCATCAATGGTTACTTGCCGCTGGAGGCAGCGGCAAGTGATGGAAGGTGTATGGTTGTATGGCGGGTGAGGTTGTGGGTGCCAGCCGTGAGTTGGGAGGAGTGTGCGATGGCCGGCGAGTGAGGGAGGAGAGAGGTGATGCCGCGGTGCCAGGGTATCCACCACGGTGCACGCGGAGGTGCCAGCACTAGCTCAAACGCAGTGATCCAGGGCATGGGAGTAGTAGCTATGCACGCAGCCGTGCGGTTGTGGGTGTTGGTGACACTTGGCTGGGGCTGAGCCGCCGCCTTGTAGTGTGCGTTGGTGGCGGTATCCAGCTGCCGCCGCGTCGTCCCGCGTCGTCACGACGTCAACACACAACTACAACCGCAACCACACCTCGCTCGTGTTACACCGCGGCGTGTGCGGCGAGGCTGGCGGAACGCGAGTTGCGGTGCTGCAGTGACAGTAGTGCGGTGGCAGCAGCTGCAGCAGAGTGGCGGTGCAGCTGCGCGTCAGCTGCTGACGCCGACGCGCTGCCTCGTCGCCACACACCACCTCTCGTGGCAACCACGCACGTACAAAGACACACTCACACACTCCCGCCCGCCCACCAACCGTGCAGCAATCGAAAGCGAAAGCAGCAGCGAGGATACCACGTTCTCTCTACCCAACCCTCAAACCTCACCGCACAACCAACATGGCGGCAGCAGCGGCAGCGGCGACGCCGGCGGCGCACATCTATGCGCGCGATGAGGAGAGCCTGTACGGGCTGAGCGGGCCCACGACGGCGGCGCAGCTGGCGGAGGTGCTGACGACGCACAAGTACGCGTCGTACGTGTGCCTGCTGCCGACGTACACGGAGGAGCAGTGCCCGGTGGCGGCCATCGAGGCGGCGGGCATGAAGTTTGCGCACGTGCCCATTGAGGTGCCTGCCAGCCTGAACACGGAGAAGGCCATGGAGGTGCACGCGGCGTTTGAGGCGCTGCCGAAGCCGATCTGGGTGGCGTGCGCCACCGCCACCCGCGCCTCCGCGGCGCTGCTCATCCACCTGGCGATGAAGAACAAGTGGACGGTGCCGGAGGCGATGGACTACGGCCGCCGCAACGGCTACAAGTGCGTGGGCGTGGAGACGGTGCGCAACTGGGTGGTGGCGTCCCTGCTGCCGCCCAAGGCCGCCGACGTGGCGGGCGCGCAGAAGGGCGACGTCATCCTGCGCCAGCTGTTTGACTACGCCACCTGGACGTACACGTACATCGTGGCGTGCCCCGTCACGCGCGAGGCCATCATCATCGACCCCGTGTACGAGAAGGCGGACCGCGACGTCAACCTCATCAACGAGCTGGGCCTGCGCCTGCGCTACTCCATCAACACGCACGTGCACGCGGACCACGTGTCCGGCTCCAAGCAGCTGAAGAAGCGGCTGGGCGGCGTGGACTCCGCCATCTCCGCCGTCGCCAAGTCGGAGACGGACGTCACGTTCTCGGACGGCGACCGCCTCGCCTTTGGCACGCGCTACGTCACCGCGCTGGCCACGCCCGGCCACACCGACGCCTGCACCTCCTTCGTGCTGGACGACAACACTATGGTGTTCACCGGCGACGCCCTGTTTGTGCGCGGCTGCGGCCGCACCGACTTCCAGCAGGGCTCCTCCACCCGCCTGTACGACTCCATCCACACCAAGATCTTCACGCTGCCCGAGTCGTGCGTCGTGTACCCCGGCCACGACTACAACGGCCACGAGCGCTCCACCGTGGGCGAGGAGATCCGCTACAACCCGCGCCTGAACAAGACGAAGGACGAGTTTGTGGCCATCATGGCCGGCCTCAAGCTCGCGCCGCCCAAGCTGCTGGACGTCTCCGTGCCCGCCAACCTGCGTGACGGCGAGCCCGTGCCCGTCGCCGCCCCCGCGCCTGCTGCGGACGCGCCTGCCGGCGGTGCGGGTGCCGCCACCGCTGCGCCTGCCGCCAAGTAGGCAGCGTGCCGTTGTTGCGTTGTTGTTTGCCCCTGCCTGCCTGCACCTGCGTGTTTGTGCCATTTTTCATCTGCCGCCCTCGCTGCCGCCGCGGCGGCGATGGCGGCGGCAACGGCGGGTTTGCTGCCCGCCGCCTCCCCTTCTCCTCTCACCCAACAATCTTCAATTCCATCCTTGATGCGAACCACTGTGGCAACGCCGCGGCAGGGCGCGGCCTTGACATGCCACAAGTTCAAAGTTCCGACGGCGCCGGTTGGAACATTGAGGTCAGACTCTATCCACACCGGACACCTACACGGTGGCGGCGGCGGCGCGCCCTAATTCGCGCAGTAGTGGCATGGGACGCTCCATGCCCACGCGGCAACATACAGCATGCGCAACATCTCACGGGATACGCCCTCGCGGGCAACACCCACGCGGCGCGGCGGCGGCGGCGGCGGTGGCCGGCCGTCCCCCACTGGCGCACGCCCGTCGCCTGTCAGTCGGTCGTCCAGCACGCCGGCTGGCAGTCGTGGCGCGGCATCTGCACCTCGGTACGTGTCGGCAGGCACCATGGGATGGGGGTACGAGTGTTGGTGTGGCGTGTCTGGGTTTTGTGTGCGTACCCTGGTATCTCTCCCTCCCCTCTCTCTCCCTGTCACCTGCCTCTGACTGAATCAGGCAGTCACTCCGTCTCCCCTCTCTCTGTGCACGCGGGATCCCACTCTCACCTACCATCACAGCCACGTATGGCATGTGTGCCTCCCCACCTGGTGCGCTATCACACTGCGCGTGGCCTTCCGCCGCCGCGTCTGTATGCTCCTTCCTGCTGTGGGTGTGACTCAATCTGAATGCGGCAGGGGCGCGGGAAGCAAAAATGACGCGTCGGCGCAACGCCGGCGGCCATGTACACACGTGGGCCACCTGGGGCATACCATAATCCATGTGTCCATGTAGCACCATGCGTGGCAGCCGCTGCAACCTTTCACACTTGCGTTGCAAAGGTGGCGTAGCCACCACCAGCGTCGTAACGGCGTTGCTCCTGCCGCTGCCTCTGTATCAGGCTGTCACACGCCTGGCTGCCACGGCTTGTCTGTAGACATGTCTACAGTCGACTCGTCTCATATGTTCCCCCCACCCCCCACCCTCCACGCCCCACCTCCCCAACCCAATCCACGCAGCGCAACGGAGCGCGTGGCGTCATGGGCGGACGCGGACCACGCGCCGCTGGCGGGGCAGCAGCACCGCGCGTACATCGGGCTGGGGCAGCGCGACAGCGACAAGGGCGTGCTGCCGCCCTTCTCGGAGCCGGTGGTGGGCTTGACGGGCACGTTCCTGGGCATGAGCCGCCTGCGCCACGTGCCGTCGCCTGCGCGCGCGGCCGCGCTCGTGGCCACGCCCGACACGCTGATGGACATTGTGCACCGGCCAGGCGACCGGCTGGCATTTGGCGAGGTGGACCCGCCGGTGGGCAAGGCGCGCACGGGGCGCACAATTGGCAACCTGGACAGCGGCGCCACGTGGCACGTGTTTGACGGCCCGCAGTCGGTGCCGCCCGCGGCGGACGAGCTGGCGCGCACCGCACGCCTGCACCGCGTGGGCGACGTGCTGGCAGGCCGCAACCGCGGCGTGCCGCTGTCCACCGACGCCGAGGCGCCGGTGGCGGAGCGCGTGGCGGGCGCGGTGGTGGCGCGCTCCACCTCGTGGCGCGACGCGTTTGGCAAGTTCCCGCGCGAGGTGGATGGCAGCGTCAGCGTGCCAAACTTTGTGTCCACCCTGCGCTCCCTCTCCGCCGTCTCGTCCGACCGCCGCCTCTCCGACGCCGAGCTGGCGCGCATCGCGTCGCTGGTGGACCCGGCGGGCACCGGCACCGTCAACTTTGCCACCTTTGCCTCCACCTTCTCGTCCGTGGTGGCAGACCGCCCGGAGCGCGTGTCGCTGGCGGTGGACGGCACTGGCGCCGACCGCACGCATACCTCCGCCACCTACATCCACCCGCCCACCCGCCGCGCTGCTGCACCGCCGCCGCCACCACCGACGACAACGGCGTCGACCCTGCGTGCAGCAGCGGTGGCGGCGACGCCACGCACCCCCGCGGCCACGCCACGCGGCCCGCCCCCCTCTGTTGACGGTGACGCCCGCAGCGAGGCTGGTGGCGACGACGGTGCGGCGGTCGTTGGCGCTGACCGCACACTGCGCGTGGTGCCACCCACGCCCACCCTTGCGCTTACCGCGCTTGCTGGCAGTCGGACGGGTGGCAGCGGGTTTGGTGGCAGCGGCAGCGGCGGCGCTTCACCAGAGGCCGCGCTGACGCCGCGTGCCGTGACGGCGGACGCGGCGGGGACGGCGCGCTCCGCTTCGGTGCCGGCGCGCACAACGGCGGAGGCGCACAGCTTCCGGCGCGGCAAGGTGGCAACGGCGGCGCCGGTTGCCACCGCGGCGGCGCCCGTGACAGACACTGACCGCGCCGTCATGTCGCTGTCACGCAGCGTGCTGCAGCGCGTGACGCAGATGTTTGGCTCCCAGCCCTCCTCCCTGCGCAAGCTCTTCCTGCGCGTGCCGCGCACGCGCGACGGCAGTGCGTCGGTAGCGGACGTGGCCACCACGCTGGCAGACGCCGGCGTGCCGGGCGTGACGGTGGACACCGTGGCTAGCCTGCTGGGCACGCCGGCGGCGGCAAGCGCCACCGCACCGCTCGTATCGTACGACGCCTTTGCGCGCGCCATTGCCACCGCCACGCTGACCGGCCGTGCCATGCCTGGCCCGCCGCCGTCCGTTGCGCCTGACGTGCTGCCCACCAGCACCGCGCTCGCCGTGCTGAACGCCGGCAAGGCAGACCAGAGCGCCAGCACCGGCATGATTGCGGTCATGACAGACCCGCTGGCGGCGCCGGCGCGCGGCTTGTCAGTCGCTGCCATGGGCGGCCCGCCGCTGCCCACCCTGCCGAGTGACCTTGCCGCCGCCGGCGGCAGCGGCGGCGAGCGGCGCGACCCGGAGGCCGTGCTGGCGGCAGACGCACTGGCGCGCGTCCGGGCGGCGCTGGACACGTCCGCCGCCACACCCACCGCCACCTTCCTGCGCGTAGACAAGCAGCGCGACGGCTTCCTGACGCACGAGGAGGTGCGCAGCGGCCTGCGCAGCCTGGCGGTCGGCTTGTCGGACGCCGACCTGGACCGCGTGGTGGGCGTCATGGACGCCGACGGCTCCGGTGCCATCAACCGCCACCGCTTTGTGGCCACCCTGTTCCCGCCCGACATCCACCCGCGCACCAAGGCATACCCCTTTGAGCGCAACCTGGCAAAGGTCATGACGCGGCAGGTGTCGGAGCAGATGGCCAAGTGGTCACTCACGCCGTCGTACGACATGGTGCGGTCGGCGGCGGACATGGATGCGGCGCCGCTGGCAGCGCCGGCGTCGCCACCGGCTGCTGGCAAGCTGTCATCAGCCGCAGCGGTGGCTGCGGCAGCGGCCGCAGCGTCGGGCGAGGGGGGCGACGGTGGCGAGAGCCATGAGGACGGGCCCACCTGGTTGGCGCTGCCCAACGTGGACGCGCACGGCATGTACCAGACGTCGCGCGACGCGGTGACGGAGGGCATCTCAACGTCATCGCGCCGCCACTTCAACCTGGACCGTGCGGCGCCGCACCTGCATGGCACGCTGCAGGTGCGCGACGCGTACGGCACGCCGGCGCCCTTCCTCGTGCCGCCGCAGCTGGCCACCATGATGGAGGCGACGAGCAGCGCGCGGGGGCGGCGCGCCAGCCTGGGCAGCCTGGACGCTGCCACCGCCACCGCGCTGGAGCGCACGGCATGGACAGGGCGGCACACTGCCATGGCGGCCGCTACCTCCTCCACGCAATCCGCGGAGGCCATCCAGGCCGGCAAGCGCGCCAACGCCATCCTGCGCCGCGTCATGGACAAGCTGTCGTGCCGCACGCGTGACGCGCGGGAGGTGTGGCTAAAGCTGAACAACAACCACGACAACTCGTGCGACGTCCGGGAGCTGCGCGAGGGCCTCGCCAAGTGCGTACTGGGGTGGTTTGCCGCCTACCTACCGCACACCATATGTTTACACAAACATTTACCCCCCCCCCCAGGAGTAGACGATTAACACCTGCAGGCAAGGCGTGCACCTGTCCGGCGACGAGTTCCGCCTCCTGATGCGGCGGGTGGACGTGGACGGCTCGCATACCATCACGTTTGACGAGTTTGCGCGCGCGTTCAAGGGCGACGACCCGGTGCCCGACAGCATGTACACGGCGGGCGGCAAGGTGGAGGGCGACGACACCGACCCCGTGTACTTCCAGCTGGGCTACCGCATGCACCGCTTCCCGTTTGCCGGCGACGGCTCCGGCGTGTCGCAAACCGGCAAGCCGCGCCACCAGGGCATGGACTCGCGCGCCGCATGGCTCAGCTTGGCGGACAGCGGCGGCGGTACGTGCGCCGCCTTGGAGTTAACCACATGTAGCCATTGTGTGCCCTCACACTCCCACCCCTCCCAATTCTCCGTTGTGCAGGGTACGCAATGCCCGCGGCGTCGCTGGAGGAGGCGCGCATGCAGCTGGAGGTGGTGGACCGCATGGAGTCCAAGAGCCGCAACCTGCGCGCGCTGTACTGCAGGCTGGCGGGCGTGCCAAGCGACGGCAGCAGCGCGGGCGTGCTGCCGGCGGACCCTGCCGCGCTGCGCGCGCGGTTTGCTGCCAACGGCATCACGCTGTCGGAGCGGCAGACGGAGGCGTTCCTGAAGCCCGTGCTGGAGCCGGCCGGCGGGTTTGGTGCAACGCCAGCGGCGCCGGGGGTGGATTACGACACTTTTGTGGCGCTGGCGCAGCCGCGTGCGTTCAACACGGCGGTGCGCGCGGCGGGCAGCGGCGGCGAGGGTGGCGACGGGCCGCTGAAGTCGCCTCTGCCGGTGGGCACGCTGCGGCCGGGCGGCAGCAGCAAGCCCATGCTGGGGGTGGCTGAGGGGGAGGGCATTGGCGCGTACGGCGCGCCGCCCGACACCGCCGCAGAGCTGCGCGCCGCCACCATGCCCATCTCGCTGGCAAACTTTGTGCGCAAGACCAACACGAGCGCCACGGGGCTGGATTGGGACGCGCTGGCGCTGGCGTCGGCGCAGAACCGGGGGCACAGCTTGGAGGGCGAGAGCGGCAGCGCCGGCGGCGGCGGTGCAGAGGGTGCGGTGCCGGCAGGCCCCGGCGCGGCGGCGGCAGCAGAGGAGTGGGCGGGTATGGAGGTGGCGGGCATCCTGTCGTCGCACGCGCACCGGCTGGCGCGCTCTGCCATAACGGCGGAGCGCACGCGGTACGCAGACAGCGTGCGGCCGCTGATTGAGCAGGAGGGTGCAGAGGCGGCAGCGGCTGCAGCGGTGGCGGCAGCGCCCCCGCGCGCCCCGCCGCCGCGCATGCTCAACCCGGTGCTGGCGGACGACGAGCCGTCGCCGTACGTGACCACGTACCGCGCAGCCACCGCGCCGGTGCTGGCGCCCGCAACAAGCCGCCGGCGCGCAGCGTCTGCAGAGCCCCTGCGGCGGCGTGGCGGTGCTGGCGGCGGCAGTGTGGCGGTTGCTGACCACCTGAGCAGTGCCGGTGACCTGGCAGCGGCGCCTGCTAGCAGCGACGGCGGCAGTGGCAGCGGCAGTGGCGAAACAGCGCGTGGGCGGCGCGGCAGCAGTGCATTGAAGGTGGCGGTGGATAGCGCCATGCCGGTGGCTGGCATTGTGTCGCCGCGGCAGGCGCAGGTGCGCGCCGCCGCCACCGCCATCATGGCGGTGGATGCGGATGCCAGCCGGCGCCGCGCCGCCACCGCGCTCACTGCGCGCATGACCAGCTCCACCATCTTTGAGGCGCCGGCGTACGCGGCGGTGGACCCCACGGTGGTGAATGACGTGCGCGACAAGACGCGGCGGCACCTGTACGGCCCCGGTCGTGCCGGCCGCCTCCTGTCTGCTACCGCAGCGCCGCCACCGCTGCCGTCCACGTCCACGGCGACCGCCACGCCCGCCACATCCCGTGACGCCTTCCCGCCGGCGTCGCCGGCTGGCACGCCACGTGGCGCCGCGCCGTCCACGCCGGTGCCGCGCGTGACGCCGCCCTCCCGCCCGCCGGCGGGCCTGTCCTCCACCGCGATGCGTTCGCCCTCCGCCACCCGCCACGTTACGCCCGGCTCCGGCGTGTCGCCCACCGCGCCGTACTCCACGGCGCGCAGCGGCGCCGGCATGGCGTCGCCAGCGGGCGTGCACACGGAGCGCCAGGTGCGCGCGGTCGCGTTTGCCACCACCACGCAGGTGTCTGGCCGCTCGGAGCGCCGGCACGACGGCTCGGCGCACTCGCGCCACTTTGCTGCCAGCCAGGTGACCTTCTCGTAGGCGGGTTGTGGGCCCGGCGGCGGCCGCTCATTTCTTCATGTGTATTATCCTAGACACTCTTGTATGATGGCCGCCGACGTCGCGACGCTGTCGGACGGTCGCGCGCAGCATGATGACACCGTTGCCAGTGGAGCGTTGGAGTTCGTACTCGGTGTGCACTACTGTACCCTATTGTAACAAACCTTACCGTGTAACATGCGCGCTGCCGCACTCCACCCCTTCGGCGCACGTGCCGCCTGCGCTGACAGCGCAGCACTGTCAGGCCCAGTGTCAGGGCGTGGGCCATGGTGGCATGGACGGTGGACGGCGTGCGCAAAATGATACGGGCGCTGGAAGATACGACCGCGCCGTCGATTTTTTGCCGTCGGAGGGGAAGTCGGCTGCTGCAGTGCGCAATGCACATCAGCCGCACGGCACCGTAAATCACGCTGCAATTTCGGCAAATGAGGTTTAGTGTCCCTTTGCGTTGAACGCGGAGCGCAGTAGCATCATAAAATTTGATTTTGACACTGAATTATTTGTGGGAACTTACGATACCGGACCAGTAGCTGGCAGCCTCACGACAACCAACACCATCGACGATAACCGACAGCAGGATTGACAACGGCGGCAGAGGCGACAGCGACAGCGAACGGTATCAAGCGACTTGCAAGTAATCAACCATGGCGGTGGCGACGGTGGCGGCGCGCGCTAGTCAGCTGTGGCGGCGGCCACTGCCGGCAACAGTGTGCCGGTCAGCATGTGCGCGCGCAAGCAGCAGCAGCGGCAGCAGCACGCCGGCAGCGCTGCCATACTTGCCGCCCGAGTTCTGGCGGCAGCCGGCTGGTACTATGGACTACTCAGCTTCTGGTGGGCGCGGTAAGGGCGACTTCCCGCTGCTGGTGGTGCCAAACTTTATCAGCGAGGAGGAGGAGGCGTCGCTGCTGGCGGCAGTGGAGCCGACGCTGCGGCGGCGGCGGTATGAGGAGGGGCATTGGGACGCCGTCATTACCGCCTTCCGCGAGTTTTCACGACCGGCGCCCGCATGGCCGCCCGTCTGCCAAACCGTGTTTGACCGCGCCTTTGACCGCTTCCCGCGGCCCGACACACAGCGGCGCATGGAGGGCATCCATGTGCTGGACCTGGCGGCGCACGGCGCCATTGGGCACCATGTGGACTCGGTCAAGTTTTCGGGCGACATTGTGTGCGGCATGTGCCTGGCATCCGACGCCATCATGGAGTTGGTGCCGTCCCCAGACGGTGGCGACGCGGCCGCACCATACGGCGGCAGCGGCGGTGGCGGCAGCGCGGCGGAGGGTGGCGGTGGCATGGCGTCTGCGCCCCGTGCAGCAACACCCGCGGCCGACGCGCGACGAATCCGCATCTTCATTCCCCGCCGCACGCTGTACATGTTAATGTACGTCGCAATGGGTGGGGGCTGTTGTTATGAGGTATGCCACATTACCACCCGGACTCCTCCCCTCCCTACCCACCATCACTACGCGCAGCGACGAGAGCCGATATGCCTGGAGCCATGCAGTGCTGGGTGGCACCAACGAATTTGTGGCGTCTGACGGTACGGCGCCGCCGCGCACGGTTGTGCGCGGGCGGCGCGTGTCCATCATCTTGCGCGACGAGCTGTTTGTGCCGGCAGCGGCCGCCGCGGCGCCACCGCCGTCCGACGCGGTGCCGCACAACGTGGCCACCAAGTTGCAGTAAGAGGCGCCCAACATCACAAGGAGGTTCAATTGTAAACCGGCACGCCCGGTTGGTGCACAGGGCAGCGGGGCTAGACATCACAACTACCATATTGATTATTAGGTTACAATAAGAACAGCAAAACGGCGGTGGCCGCAATCTGACCTAAATGCAGGGGCACAGCCGGAAGCTGTAGGGGTACTTGCCGGCGCAGGAGTAGGCGCGCGGGTCGGCGTTGAAGAGGCACACGCCGGGCAGCTTGTCGGACGGCGCGGTGGTGGATACCATGGCCGGCTGGTCGCCACCCACGCTGTCCTGACAGCTCTTGCACGGCATGTGCGCCCGCAGCACGTCACAGTTGTTCAGCAGCGGCAGCAGCGTGGCGTCGCACCGCCCGTTGCGGCCCGCCAGGCCGCCGCACACCTCGTCACATGACGCACCCATGGCGCCGGACACCTCCACGCGTGCATGCGCCGGTAGCACGCTGTTGGCGCGGGCGCCGCGTGGCGCTGGCGACGGCAGCGCCAAGTGGCCCAAGAACCGCTGGTGCCCGCCATCCGCGTCTGGCACGTCACTGGCGGCCGGCCGCAGGCGGCCTGCTGCCTGCTTGCGTGCAGCACCCGCACCGGCGCCAGCTCCAGCGGCATCGGGTGGCCCGTTAGCATCCGCGCCACCGTTCTGGTGCGCCAGCGGGCTGGTGATGACCATGCCAAACAGGTCAGTGTGGATGGGCAGCGGCGGGCGCGGCACGGAGAAGGTGCCGGGATCCAGCACGCGTGCCGACGACGGGCGCAGCGTGCGCAGGGAGGAGCACACGATGCTGCCTGTGACGTACACCGCATCGCCACCCGATGTTGCTGGGTCGCACGCGTTGATGAGCAGCAGCTTGGCGCTGCCGTACCACCAGATCTCATGCACGCCGTCGCGGCTGCCGCGCCCGCCCTCGTGCCAAATGCCAAAGAAGGAGCCCAGCGGGCGCATGGGCTCGTGGTTGTGCACATTAATGGCGGCGTGATACCACACCACGCCGACGCCGGCGGTGAAGGCCAGGATGGCGTTGACGTCGGACAGGTGCACCGTCTCGGGGTCCGTCACGATGCGCTGCAGCCGCGCGTCGTACGCTGGCTGCAGCAGACGGCTGATCGCCTCGCTGCCGTCCGGCGTGTCCCACGTGAACTTGGCGTCAGCCTGCATGGCGATGGAGCCAAAGTACAGGTTGTGCGTGCTGGCGTCCATGAACGTGCCCTTCACGCCGGCGTGGTAGTTGCGCGGGATCTCGGGGATGATGATGTCGCGCCCGCGGTGGCGCATGGGGTCGCGCATCCAGTGGTCCCAGTGCGTGGCGGGCCACGCCGACGACAGCTCGTGTGTCCACACGCGGCGCGGCAACATCCAGCCCA
>Ga0066256_1004586_pt1 | contig 12206 bp, 6 predicted proteins | sample ThiBio_1000_biof_FD_87107 | JGI IMG/M metagenome (GOLD analysis project Ga0066256, IMG submission 87107) | Wastewater bioreactor microbial communities from Cape Town, South Africa - Thiocy_expt_1000_biof (version 2) | ecosystem: Engineered > Bioreactor > Thiocyanate-remediating >...
CTCTCCACTCCTCCTACTACTATTATTACTACCACTAGTTGCTCTCCCCCTTCACTCCTCTGTCACTCTCCTCCTCTCCCTTCTCCCTCTCTCCTCTGTCTCTCTCTCCCCTCTACTCCACCCCTCTATGACAGCATGGTTGGTAAAAGCATCACCGGCGTCACACAGGCCGCAACCGCGCCGCACCACACACGCACCGCGGCCGTCACGACAAACACTGCGCCGGCACCCGACCACCGCTCCGGCGCACCCACATCGTATTTAACCCACTACAGTACCGCCCCCTCTCTCATCGCCCACTACCGACGGTTTCATTTCTTCTCTCTCCTCTCTCTACTGTATTCTGCCGGTTTTTTCCAACTGTTGGTTGTGTTGTTTAACGCCACATTTCTACCCCACAACTAATACCAATACCATACTAAATTATACCTGTACCTAGCCCATCCAATGGGGTATTTGGTACCACCGTGTAATATGAAGAAGGAGCGGTAATAAGTGAGTAAAAGCGATCAGAAAAGTGAGTAGGCGTTGAGAGAGCGGTCAGTGACACCACACACGGTGGTGGCGTACCCACCACGGGCGCAGGCGGCGCGTGCGCAGCGTCACTTTTTGCTGCGAACGGTCCTACTGCGGATGGCGTGCGGTGCGGCGGCGTGCGTGTGGTCGCCCGCCGCGCCGCACGCCATTTATTTGCACTCTTGTGTGGCCCCTCTCTCGCCTCCTCTGGTCTCCCTCTCTACCTACCTCTTTGTCACTCCCTCTGCCGAGCGAGTGACGAGGAGGCGGGAGAGGTGGGAAGAGAGGCGAGGGATGGTGCATCGTTGTGGCAAGGTGGAAGCGTGCTGGGGTAGACGCGTGACGCCAGTTGGTACTGGCGCGGCAGCCAACTTGAAGCTGGCAGCCAGCCGCTTCTTACACGCCAACGGCTGCTCCTACACTGGTACGTGCAACACGCCTGTGTGCGTGACATTGTGTGACACTGATCGCGTGCGTGTGTACCAATGTATTCCCATTGATGAGCAAACAGATGACGAGAATGAGCGCCCGCCGGGGCGCGCCTGCTCCTGCTGCACGTTTTGTGTGGCGGGGGCGCCATGGGCGCGGCGCGGCGGGCTCGTGGTGCGGGCTGCAATCCGCGCCACACTGATTTCAATCGAGGCATTTGTCTGAACGGGATTTGCGTTTTGTGTGTGCGTTCCCTGTGTGTACGCGTGTGTGGCGGGGTGGCGCGTCCGCGAGATGCCAAAGTCAATATTTGCTACTCTTGAGGCGCGCGGGCTGCGGCCCCCGTGCATTGACGACACATGACAAGTCCGGCGCGGCCCACCAAGCCGTGCCGGCCTGATGGAACTGCCTGCCTGCCTTAACTTTTGTTCTCGAGTTGGCGTGTGTGCCCCCGGACGATGTGAACGCATGATTTCTCAGCCGACGGCGCCCGCGCTTTCTCATATGCGGGCGCCGGTAGGAGGACACTCACATGTACCACCAAGATCGCTGACGGGTGGTGTGCGCGCGCGCGTTCGCGTTGGGATGTTTTTGGTTTGGGGGCGGCGCTGCAGTGACGAGCCATGGAATCAGGCTGGCAACTACGCCGCTGGCCTTGAGTGCGGGTATCTACCCGCGTGAAAACTGTACACAATCCATGCTGCCTTCCTACTGAGCAGTGGCTACCCGTCGTGTGTTGTTTTGCGTGTCGACCGTGTGTGTTAGTGTGGTGTGCGGGCGGTGGCGGCGGCGACGGCGCGCGACTGATGACAACCTAGACCACCCGTGGCGACGCCACGTGCCGACGGTCGGCGTGCACCACGTTGTGTGCGCCGCCGGCTGAGAGCAGGTCTTGCTTAATTAGTCTTTCGCTCCTATCTGACGCGTGCGCGCCGCCCGCCGCCTCCTTGTGCTGTTGTGGGTAGTTGTGGTCGTTTTTGTAGCTAAACCGCGCCCTGCGCCACCCTCTCCTTCGTGTCCTACCCATCGCAGGTTGGTGCCGCATAATGTGCCCTACTGTGACTGCCTCCTATCCTGGCTTCTGTGGCGCGCCCCTGTTTGGTACGTGGCGCTGTGGTGGCGTTTGGCATGAATGTTGGCAATGAACGGTGTTGCATGTCGTGGGTTGCGCGCCGATGAGGATACACTTAGTAATGGGAATCTCGCAGAGTGCGCGGGGCCCTCGGGCTACCGCGTGCGGTGCTGTGAAACATCTAAGAGTCGTCTTTGTTCTGAGGCACCACCCCCACGCGTTGTTTGCTGTGTTTGTGTGTACGATGCGTTCCAGGGACGCGGGCGGTGACGAACCCATTGCAAATCAGACTAGAGTCACTGACAATTCTTGATTCGAGAACACGCTTCGCCTAGCCTCACAGCTACGGTGCCTGAGCCCCACCCTGGAACGCTGCGTGTTTGTTGTTTGGTTGTTATGAGTGCGTGCGCGGCGCGGTGACGAGTATGCAACATTTCCGCCGAGGGGCGGCCCTCGGGCTGCCCGCATGCGGAACCAAAACACATCAAACGAGCTTTTTAAACCCGAGCGTCGTGCGCCGTGCCTGCCCTGCCCTCGTGTGTGTGGGATTGGTTGTTGTTGTTGTGCGTTTGTGGGTTGTGTACAATCTCATCACCACCATGCCTCCTCCCGCGTGCAGATTGTGGCTGCCACTACAACAATAATGTGTGCCGCCCCTTGCCGGCCAGTTTGCGGCCGATGCAGTGGTGCTAGTAAGCTGGGCTATTGATGGACGAGGCGCGCGCTGCGGCCAATTGAGTTGGCGGTCGTGCCCTCAAACGTTGTGCGGCAGCGACCGCGACTTGGATGAAAGGAGGCATGCACTCGTTGGTGCTCGGCCGCCGCCGCCATTGATTGGCAGCTGCGTTGCTTCTTGCTCCCACGTTTGCCTCCCCTTCACCTTGTTGAATTGCTGTCTTACGACGTTTACTCTTTGTGCCACACCAAACGACACCTGCAGGTGTGGGCTCGATGTAAACAGCGCTGGACTCCATCCACACCGCAATGCCACCAGCAGCTGTCGCCTGATGAGGTGCGATGAGTTCGCGCTTCGGTTGAATGTCAAAACTTGTTCACAACGGGCGCAAGGGCACACCAATGCTGAAAGCTCGCCACTACAAAGCGGCAACAACCAACAATGCAGCACAACCAAACGTCACTCGGCACAGATAACCACAAACTATTTGCGGTGCACGCGGCCCGCCGGTGCGGCAGCAAACGAAACACGACGCTCGCCAGCGCCTGAGCCGTCGCCGGCAGCATCGGCGCTGTCAGCCAAACCGTGACCAGCGCCAGTGCTGGTCGGCGTCACAACGGACTCGTCGGTGGGCGCCTCCATGATGCTTCCCAGGTGTATCAGCTCCGACGCGGCCCCACTGTCACCCAGGTGCAAACGGGAAGCGGCAGTACTCGGCACAGCAGGTAGCGTCTCAGCGGCAGCTGCGTCACCCGACACATCCATACTGCCGGAGCCAGTAACAATAGCAGGAAATACTACGCGCGTTGGTATGCCGATGCCGGCAGCCCGAGAGCGGAGCGGGTTCATTGTAATACCGCTACCTGTCGCTGCTACGCTGTCGGAGCCATCACCGACCATCGGCGCGCCAAGTTTGCGAGCCGCACCACCAGCGACAGTACTGCGGCGGCCGCCGACAGCCAACGAGGCCGCATACCGGCTACCCGGCTCGACAGCGCGGTCACCAATGCTGTGCGGCTTACGATGCCGCGCGCCCGCGTGCACTGCGCGCGTAGCCAGACTCCCGCCAGAAGCGCAAACGTGCCCACGTTTAGCACAGCCAGCAGCACAGTAACCGCCCACTCGATGCCGTCCATGGACTCTGGCGCGTGCTGCTCAGCAGACGACACGCCCACGTTGAACTGCAGCAGTGCTGTGGAGACGATGGCGGTGAGCAGCGTGGATGCCAGGCTGACTGTCTCCACGCGGTTGAACAGCGACTTTGTGTACGGCGCGTAGCGCAACTGCAACAGCAGTGCGCCCAGGAACCACAGCGTCGCACCTACGCACTGCAGGTATGGGTTGGTCACCAGCACCGCCAGCAGCACCACGCCCGCCTTGCGACACAGCACCAGCGCCTCCCACCACACGCGGCTGTCGCCTGCCACCACCCATGACTGCACCATCCGGTCTGGAAGTACCGACGACCGCCGCCGCCCACGATGGCCGCTTGCAACTGCACCGGGTGGCGCGGCAGTCAGTGCAGGAAGCTTATTGCGTGTGCCTGTACCTTTTTCGTTTGATGCGCCACTGCCAACGACTGGCACAGCCGTTACCGGTAGGTGCCATGCGCAAGCACTTGGAATCACATCCAGGGCACTGCAAGTGTGATTCAGATGCAATCAGCCACATGACTACACCGCATACATGCGATTCTCATTTGATTGACGCTGCAGGACGGGTGGTACCAGGTGTGCCGGGAATGTTGTTTCAGCTCAGTGCCGACACGTTACCGATGGGCCCTGATCTCGTCTCCAACCAGCAAATCGAAGCTACTGCGCTACCACTGCACTGGACCAATACCAGCAATCCAATTCACAAGTAGTGGTAGATGTGCAGCTTTAACATTTGCTAATGGTTGTCAATGCAACTATGTTATTGTATTGCTTTTGGGTAGGTATCAGCGAGGCGTCGCATGTTGGTCATGCGTGGTGCTGTCCGGGTTGAAGGCAAATTCTGCCGCCCGCCGAAAACGTGACGTGACGTGTTTGAGGTGTGTTGATAGTTGCAATTCACACTGTGCACACTGGCGCTGCTGCGCGGCGTGCGGGAAGGGTTGGATACTTCAAGCTTGATTTGCAGTATCATTGTGCATTGTACGAAAGCTCGCCTCTACAATTCGGCGGATACCGGTGCGGCAGTCTGAAATGGCCGGGCGGAAGGGGCCGAAGGGCGTCGCGGAGGCGCGCAGGTAAACGCGCGGCATGGTAAGTCAACCATTGCTAGGCCCGAGCGGCACAAACTCGTAAACACTGCATGTTTGGCGTAGCCGCTCGCCCACAAGTATGTCACGCTCTTCAGCATCGGCTTTGCAACGTTGCCAAGTGTGTACCGGTACCAGGCCTGGATGATTTATCGGTCCTGGTGCTGGTAGTACAGGACCAATACCCGAAAAATAGACCGGCACCGCCGGCAGCCACGCGGCAGGCAACGAAGGCAGTGACGACGACGACTACAGCGACGATAAAGCCGACGAGATGGCATGACCACGTCGCCGGTGACCAGTTAAAGTGGTTTCATAAGGGTCAGCCGCCTCGACGACAATGGTGCCGGCGGTCGCGCTGCCGGCGACGGCTTGCGCAGCGCCGCAGAAAACACAACAATTACAACGATGGCCAAGCCGATGTGATGACATGACCACGCGACCACGTCGTGGCCATAAACACGACCACTGTGCGATGCGATGGGACTCATGGGAGGGGTCCTGCCGCGCGGTGACCGCCGCGGTCAACCCGACGGTTTTCCACGACGACAGACTCCGCGCGCGGTCCGCCCTGCTCCGCGCCGCCAGCCGCCACCGGCGCCACGTGTTGGCAAACTGGCAAAGTGAGTCCCCAGTGCCGACAACCACGCCGTGGGCCACAAATTGCACACATTCTGGGTGCATTATCAATAAGTGCTGCAACGCCAACATTTTACGGTACCGGTACAATGGCCGCGCACGACATCAACATGGAGTTGGCGCTGCTGGAGGAGAGTCACAATGGCGCTACCGGTACCGGTACCGGTACCGGTTCAGAGGCAACGGATCGGGCAAGTAGTGCCAAGACGGCGCTGCACGCTGCAGGCACGTGGCTGGTGAGCTGCCTCACCGACAGCGACGGCATTGGCCTCGTGGTGGGTGTTGTGCTGTTTTTGGCCATGGCGGTGCCGGCGGGCGTGGCCAACTTTAGCTTTTCCACCCCCTCAGATGTACCGCCTACTAACGAGTTGCGGGCCGCCGTACTGGCTGGTCATCGGCACCGCGCTTGTGCTCATGATCGCCGCCGTTGCGCACGCCGCCCTGCGCAAGCCGCAGCAGTTCATGCAGTACTGTGCCATCCTCCTGTTTGCGTGTTGCGCCAAGAGCCTGGGCAGCGTGGCGGCGTTGTCCCAAGCGGGGTTGAATGCCAGCTTCTGGGCGATTGTGATGGGCGGCAGCGTTGCGGCGGTTGCGCCCCTCCTCGGCTCCCAAGACTTCCTCAAGACGGGCCTCGGCTCGGAGTTTTTCATCAAGCTGGGCGTCGTCCTGCTGGCGACGCCACTCAGTGAGATTGGCAACGTGGGCGCACGCGGCCTGCTGGTGGCGTGGCTTGACACCGTGCTTGTAATTGTCGTGGGCATGGCGGTCGCGGCGTGGGCCGGCGTTGCGCGGCCAGTGGCCATGGTCGTTGTGGGAGCCACCGCCGTTTGCGGCTCCTCGGCGGCGACGGCGCTGGCAACGGCAGTGGGCCTGGACAAGGCTGCTGGCCCACTTGCAGACGCTGGCACCACATCCGTCAACGGCAAGCCCAGTGCCGGCAAATCGGAAGACAAGACGGCGGCGTCCACCATTGCCGTCATGGCCGTCGCCAACGTGCCGCTCATTGCGACGCTGCCCATGTTTGCGCTGCACAACCTGTTGCCCGACGAGGTGGTGGGCGCGTGGATTGGCGGCGCGATTGACAGCACGGGGCCCGTCATTGCAAGCGCAACGCTGGGCGGCCCCGATGTCCTGCGCGTCGCCACTGTCATCAAAATGCTCCAAAATCTCATCATCGGCCCGCTGTGCCTGCTGGCGTCGGCATGGGCCGCGGTTCCTGTCCGTCGCGCGCTCACGCATACAGAGGGGGAGGCGGGTACTTCTTTGTCGTGCACCGCATCGTGCAGCCGCATCCTTGCAACGCTCGCCTCCCGCTTCCCGCGCTTTGTGCTGGGCTTCCTCATTACCTCCTTCGTTGCTTACCTGCTGCCCCACGAGCAGCAGCTCGTTACCACCAACAACTCCTTCATCATGTCCGAGTGGTTTTCCCTCATTGGTTTTGTGTGCATGGGCCTGGAGATCAATTGGCGCCACCTGGCCAGCAACCGTGCCGTTTGGGGGCTTTACGCTGGCGTGCAGGCGCTGGACTTGGCGACGACGCTGGGGTGGGCCGTCCTCGCGTTTTCGGTGCTCAAGTAGTGCCGGCGGGGTTGCATTTGTGTTTCCACCTGAGTCTGCCTGGGCTCAAGTTGCGGAGTGCGGTCAGCCTGGTGCGTTCCGATACAGGGGTGTTCCCCTGATGAACGGAGTTTGTTTCGTAATAGTTGAGAGGTTTGTGAGTTTATGCGTCGCCCTACCGCGGCGTGGTGGCGTGGTTTGGCGTGAAAAAGGAGGAATGGTTCAGAGTGCGCTTCCTTCAGGTTGCGCAGGGTGTGTGCATGGTGCATGAGCGGCTAAGCAGGAAGTAGTGAGACGTTGAAGTCCGACGGGCTGCAATGGGCTCCAACGCTGCGGTGCAAGTGTCTCGTACTGCGCGACTCCGTAGTCGTGACCTAGTACCGGTACCAGCACTATCCGTTCCAGGTGACCCCGGCGGCCCGGCCCCGGGCTGGGGTCGCCGAGTTGACGCCGAAAGCGGCCCGACGCCGTCGTGCTCCATGTCGCCGTCACTCACCGACAGCATCACACGTAGTGACCGCCCCAGCCGGGGCCCAGCCCGTCGGACAGCGTGTCGGCCGTGCCTGCCGCGGCCACCAAACGTGCACGGCACAGAGACACCACGAAAAAAAAAACGAAAACGCACTTCAAAACCCGGCCACTCCAATATGTGAAAGTTTACAACCACGCGGGCGCACACAATTCTGTCGCGCAGAATACACTGAAACTGGCAGTTGTCCAGAACAGACGGGTTGCTTTGTGATTCTATATTGATACTGCTGTGAATTTTTATCGTTTGTCGCACCCCTCTCTTGCCTCCCTCCTCCTCTCTCTCCCTCGCCCCTCTCACTCTCCCCACTTGTCGCCTCTGACCTCCCTCTCACTCCCTCTCACCTCGTCGTTTGTTACACACCTCCTCTTCTCACCTCCTCTCACCGCCACTCGCAACCCTCTCACCTCCTTCTCACCACCCACTCACCACACTCTCACCTCCCTCTCACTCCCTCTCTCTCATTCCTCTCACCCGCCTCTTACACCACTACTGGTACCGCAAGCATGGCAGCACGAGCGGCAGCAGCAGCGGCGGGGAAAACGCCTGCCGCCGCCGCAGCAGCAGCCGACGCGCCGCCGCGATGGAGCGAGGCGGAAGGAGACACCGCCGCGGATGACGTGGACAGCGTGCTGGCGACGCTGCAGAAGTGGACGCCCGAGGAGCGCGCGGCGTACGTGGAGGCGGCGGTGGACGGCGTGGACGTGGATGGCGACCGGCTGCACCCGCTGTTCATGACCAGCAGCCCGTCAGAGGCGGTGGTGAAGTCCAACTCCGTGCTGTCGGCGCTCACCACCATGGCGTACGACGAGGAGGACACGCCCGGCGGCATGGCGCGGCTGGCAAAGGGGCGCGGCAACGAGGCGTACGTAAAGGGCGCGGAGTACTACGGCCACGCCATCAAGCACTACAATGACGCGCTGACGCACGCGGAGGCGGCGCTGGCGGGGAAGGGCGGGCGGTTGAAGGCGGCAGAGAAGGAGGAGATGGCGGCGCTGCAGGGCGCGGTGTGGGGCAACCTGGCGGCCATCTACCTGGCGCGCGGCAAGCACATCACGGTGCTGCACTGCTGCGACAAGTCGCTGCACGCGGTGCCGGGCAACGTGAAGGTGCTGTTCCGCGCCGCCAAGTCGTCGCTGGCGCTGGGGCGCGCCAAGGCGGCGCGCGACTTTGTGCGGCTGGCCTCCGTGCACGACCCCGACAATGCGGCGCTGCGCGCGCTGGGTGCCGAGGCGGATGCGGCGATTGCGGTGCAGCGGCGCATCGCAGCGGCAGCGGAGCGTGAGTACGAGGGCCGCATCATGCGCATTGCGGGTGTGCGCAAGGCGGTGGAGGAGCGCGGCATGCGTGTGGGACCGCCCATGTACCGCAACATGCGGCGCACCGGCGCGCAGCCGTACGTGGACGAGCACGACGTGGTGCACTGGCCGCTGCTGCTGCTGTACCCGCAGCACCACCAGAGCGACTGGCTGGAGGACGTGTCGGAGGTGACGCCGCTGTCAGACATCCTGGCACACGTGCTGGGGGAGGAGGGCTCCGGCGCGCCGCCGCCGGCGTGGGATGGCCGGGGCGAGTACCGGCCCGAGAATGTGGACGTGTTTTTCTTGTCGAACCCCTGCAAGCCCACCGCCGTCACCACCGCGTGGCAGGCGTTTATTGACGACGCCATGCCCGCCGCCGACCGCGCCGCCGCTGCTGCCGCCGGCACCGCGGTGGACCTGGATGACGACGTGGAGGTGAACTGGGGCGCACCCACGCGCATGGTGCGCGTCCCGCCCGCCGCGCCGCTCATGCTGCCGCTCGTGCAGCCCACCTACGTCACCGCCGACATCCCGGTGCTGTACGTGGTGGCGCGCAGCAGCGACCTGTACGGCGAGATGCGGCGGCGCGCCGGCGGCCGCTTCCCCGAGGTCACCGTCCCCGACCTGCCGCCACCGCCCACTTAGTGTGTTGTTGTTTAGTGTGACGGTTATTCAACGTAAAGTGAGACCAGCGTTGGGTGGGTGAACATTACAGCGTCACAGGCACACGGCAGAGGTACTGGGTGTCAACTACACACACACACACACACAGCAGTGTGCCGCTTACGACGTGGCGGCAAGCAGGGGGCGCGCGCTAGTCGAGTGCGCTGGCCGCAACGCACCGGTATCGCTCTCCGACGACGCCGTAGCGGTCGCGCTGTCGTGCAAGCTCCGCCTGCTCGAGCTACCGCCGCCACCACCGCCGCCACTGCCGCCTCCGCCACCGCTACCTCCACCTCCGCCGCCGCCGCCGGGGCCATCATTGACATGTATTGCCGCGGCGTCAGGTGGTGCACCACCGCCGGCACCGACACCGGCACCGGCACCGTCGCCGGGGCGGCCAGGCACTGCCTCGTTGTACACCTGCACGTCGCCCCACCAGGCGTTGATGGCGTGCACCAGCGACCACATGGGCGGCATGAGGTCAGCGGGGATGTGGCGGTCCATGCGCACCGCCATCTGCCGCGGCGCCTCAAACGACACCTCCTCACGCGCCAGCGCCGGCACCTCGTACTTGAGCACGACGTGCATGACGAGCGACACAAAACCCGTCATGAGGCAGGCGACCAGGATGTCCATGAAGGGGTACGGGTACGCAATGTAGTACGCGTACATGGCCGCGTACAGGAGGAGGTGGGCGCGCGGGTACACGGTGGCAGAGCCGCGCGTGCGCACGTACAGCAGCGAGGCGTACTCGCCCAGCAGCATGTAAAACCACAGCACCAGCGTCCACCCGCTGCCGCCGCCGGTGCTCTTCCCGAGCATCAGCAGCGTATTGGTGCCGACGGCAACCATCATAAACACCACCAGCCCAAACAGCGCGTTCCACAGGTGCGCGCGCACAAACAGCCGCATGTTCTCCGTCTGCCGCACAATGTACATGTTGCCGGCGCGCCGCCGCCGGTTGCCAATAAACGGCACGCGCGGCCCCGGTGCCGCCGCTGCTGCTGCGCCGCCCACCCGCCGCCGGACACCACCACCGCCGCCGCCGCCGCCACCTAGCGGCTGCGCAGCGACTGCCAGCGGGCGGTCGCCACCTTCGGGCCCCAGCGCCACCACTGCTGCACCCGGCGCGCCGCCACCACCGATATGCACGCCAGCAATCCCACCACCGCCGCCGCCGCCGCCGCCGGCACCACCACGAGCATTTCGGCCGGCGGCGGCAGCAGCGGCGGCGTCCTCGCCCGCCTCCACCTCCACCGCGTGCGCGCGCTCCATGAGGCGCATGTACGTGCCCAGCCAGGGGTACGCGACGTTGATGCTGCGGCGCACCAGCACAAAGTGGTGGCGCGCGGCGGCGTTGCGGCGGGAGCAGGGGCAGGCCGCCAGCGCGTCCACGATGGAGGACACCAGCGCGGGGCCGGAGGGGAGCATGGGGCGCAGGAAGACGGCGGACATGAGCGACAGGAGGGCGTACAGCGCGAGGGCGACGGCGCCGTACCACACGCGTATCACCAGCGACAGCCCGATCCCCGTGTCGGTGCCACGCGTCAGCGACGTCTCACTGCTAAACACGCTGTCCCACGCCCACGCCTCGCCGGTTTCAGCTGACACCAGCTTGCCGCCGCGGTTAACAAACGTGTACATGACGGCGTTCACAAACGCGGTGTCGTAACCCAGCAGCAGCCACAGGGAGGCGTCGCTCACACCGCCTAGCGGCACCTCGGCGCAGGTGGCGGGGAGGGACACGTTGACGACGGGGTAGCCGTGCAGCGTACGTGCCACCTGCCCCATGACCACCGGCTCCGCGGCGGCAGACCACAGGTACTGCGGCGCGTACATGGCGGGCTGCAGCGGGTCGCTGCCCACCTCACCATCGTTTGTAGCGATGGCTGGCAGCACGGTACCACCAATGCCCGGCGGCAGCGGCGGCAGGTCTAGCGGCTGCGCCCCGTTGCCTCCCCCCACCGCCACGTTCCACGTCGCGTTGCCGGCCACCCACACCCACGCCGGCGGGTACGCCGATCCGGTGGCGTTGTTCACGACGCCAGTCAGCGGCGGCAGCCACGGCGCCGGCGGCCAGGTGCGCCAGCACGCCAGCTGGCCGGCGCTTGCGTTCGCGTTGATGGTGGACGCCGCAGGCAGGCACCACGGCAGTCGCGCCGACTGCATGACGGGCGACGCGCCGGTGTCGTAGTTGATAGTCACCCGGAACACGGTGTCGGGCGGGAACACGGCGGCGCGCGCCGCGGTGGCAGCGTCATACACCCCGGTCGGTAGTACGTTGGCCGGTGGTTGTGCGCCGCCCACCGTGCCGTTTGCTACTGCAGCGGCGGTGGCCAGCCACGCGGCCGCCGCAGCGTCGGTTGCAGCGAGGAGGCAGGCGCCGCGGCCCGCCCACATGGCGTGCATGACGCCCGTCAGCGCTGCCAGCGCGAAGGTGAGCAGGAGGCAGGCGGCGCGGCAGCATGAGATGCATCCCAGCGGCGAGCAGCATGGTGGTGGAATACGACGCGCCGCCTCCGCTGCTTGCGCTGCCTCTGCTTCCTCTGCCGTCCCACCGCGCGCCAGTACGCCGCGCGCCC
>Ga0066256_1004588_pt1 | contig 12197 bp, 6 predicted proteins | sample ThiBio_1000_biof_FD_87107 | JGI IMG/M metagenome (GOLD analysis project Ga0066256, IMG submission 87107) | Wastewater bioreactor microbial communities from Cape Town, South Africa - Thiocy_expt_1000_biof (version 2) | ecosystem: Engineered > Bioreactor > Thiocyanate-remediating >...
GGGCGCCCCCCCCGCCCCCGCCCGGGCGCGCGGCCGCGGCCGCGGGCGCGCCCCCCCCCCCCCCCCCCCCCCCCCGCCCCCCCCCCCCCCGGTCCCCGCCGCCCCCCATCCCCCCCCCATCCCCGCGCCCATGGCGCCGGCCCCCGCCCCGCGGCGGCGGGGCGGCCCCCCACCCCCCGCCCCCCGGCGCCGGCCGGTAGCTCCCCTCATCCCCCCCCCCCCCGCCGCTGCCGCCGCCGACGCTGCCGTACCCATCGCGGCTGCCAGGGCGGGCAGCATACTGTGGTGGTGGCGGCGGCGGCAGGTCGCTGCGGCCGTACATCCCGCCATAGCCCGGTGGCGGGGCATCCATGGATCGCGGCGGCGGTGGGTAATGCTGCATAGCGTCGCCTGGTGGCGGCGGGCCGGCGGGCGTCCAGTAGTAACCCGGCATCGGCGGCGGCGCCGCAGCCGACATGGGCAACGCGCCGTCGCCGTATGAGCCGGCCGGCAGGTAGTGTGGCGCACCGTACGCGTGCGACGGCGGCGACGCGTACATCTCATACGGCGCCGGCGCGTAGGTTTGGTGCAAGGGCACGCCCTGGTACATTGCCGCGCTGCTACCGGTACGCGGGTCAATAAACTGCTGCGCCGGCAGCGGCATCATGTGGGTGTAGACCGTGGGCGGGGGCGCGGGCGCCATACCAACGACGCCCCGTCCTGCCGGCCCCGCCGCAGGCGGCGCTGCCACCGGCGCGGCATCAAACGGAAAGTCACCCGCAAGCTGCGACTCGGTTAGCACACTCACGCCGCCGCCATCCCCGTGCTGTGCCGGCTCCGCCTCCCCTTCGCGTACGCCGCCGCGTCCCTCGCCGCCGTCGCGAGTACCGCGACCTCCATCGTCTCCGCCGCCACGAGCGCCACGAGCAGCGTCCTCGTCGCCGCTGTCCCACCCCGTGAACTCTGACGCGTCGCTGCGCCGCGCCTCGCGTTCGACTGTCGTGCCGCCGTGGCCGCTGTGCCGCGCCGCCCGGGGTACGCCGCCGCCCCGCGACGGCGATCGCGGGGGTGAGCCGGCAGGGCCACCTGCGCCGAGGCTACTGCCAGACGCGCCACTCAGCCGTGACCGCCGCGCCGGCTTGCCGGGCCCGCCAGGGCTGGTGCTAGCACCACCAGCAGTGGTACCGGTATGGTATGGCGGCCGGCCGCCGTGAGGCAGCGGGGGTAGCGCGGCGGCGCCGAACCCAGGATGCGGCGAGCTCGCTCCACTGGCCACCACACCACCAGCACCATCACCGCCGCCGTCACCCCCACCGCCGCCCCCGCCGCCGTCAGAGTTCCCGCTGCGGGACGTGTCACTGGCGTACGAGCGGAAGCTGCCAGCGGGCGAGGACATGCGCCCCACCCAGTACACCGCCGTTGCACTGCTGGGCCGCCCGTCGCCGCCGCCGCCGCCGGCAGCGGCCGCGGCATTGGCGGCAGCCAGCGACGCCATGTGCTGCGCCTGCATCACCGCCGCCGTCGTGGCGTCCATCAGCACGGCAGACATCACGCTGCCGTCTGGCGCCAGGATCGGCACCATGGTGGGCGTCGTGGACGGCGGCGGCGGCATGTACCCGTACGGCAGCATGGACAGCGGCACCGGCATCATGCCGCGCGGCGCGCCAACCGGCTCGCCGCCGTACGGCAGCATGGGGGACGCCGCCGACATGGGGCTGTAGGTGTAGAATTGCACGGCGGGCGGCTGCGTGGTTGCTGACGCCACCGAGCCGCCCGCGTCCAGCGACGCCACACTGCCCACGCTGCGCATGGACTCGTGGCGCACCACCGCCGCCGCTTCGACCGTGGCGGCAGCTGAGGTGGCAGAAACATCAGCAGCGGCAGCGGCAGCGGCAGCGGTGGTATCTACCGGAACGTTAGACGTCGTGGCACCAGACACCGGCGCCGCAGCGTGCTCAGGGGCGGCAGCAGCGGCGGTGACAGCAGCAGCAGTAGCAGCGGGTGGTGCGGAAGGGAGGTCAGACGCAGGCGGCGCTGCACCCGCATGGGGCGGCCCGCCGCGGTGCGAATGGTGGTGACGGTTTGGCCGCCGCCGTCCACCGCCGCCACTCCCGCCGCCTCCACTCCCGCCGCCGCTGGTGTGAGCAGTCGGTGCCGCAGCTGCTGGCTGCGGCATCCTGACGCCAGGCCCAGGCGTTGCCATGGTGGTGTGGTGCCCGGGGGGCGGAACAGGAGAGTCAGCACCTTCTTCTACTGTACGCCAGGCCGCCAGCAGCAGCGTGTCCACCACAAGTGGTAGCAGCAGTAGTAGTAGCAGTGTCTGGCGTGTTGACAGCAGCAGCAGCAGCAGTAGTGGCAGCAGTGGCAGAAGTAGATGACAGTGTGGCCAGCTGTAGTATGGCTGGCTGTGGGTGATCTTTCAGTGCCGCAGGCAGCAGCGTCACTTACAGCCACCAGCAGCAGCGTCACTTGCACCCCAACCCCTAGCACCTACAACGTATGACTGCTTCCGACCCCGTGTGGCGTTGCCACTGTCCAAACCAGCAGCCAACCAGCAGTGGCAGCTGCTGTCTGCCAGCTGTCTGCCTTCTGCCAGCTGTCGTCGATGTCAACGCCACGTCGTGGTGGTGGTGGTTATCATATGTTGCGTTGTCGTGTGAGTCGGTGTGACAACACCAGCAGCGAAAATGACGAAGTGAGGCACACAAGTCGGGTGGTACCAATAATCCGGATGGTGCGCGTAATGGGGTGTCGCCAGTGTTCAAAAACTGCGTGCGGCGCACCGCGCGTGCAACCTGCGACCGCCGCCGCCGCGTGCTCAGCTGTCGCGTGCGTGCGCGTGCGCACATGCCGTCACACGCCGCCGCGTGACAGACGGGCTGGTGTTGATGTTGGATTCGCCTACTCAGGCTGTCGGTGCAACCTCAACATGCCCTGCCGCGCCCTGCCGCGAGAAGGGCAGAACTTCAACAATGGAACATGCACATTAAATTGAAGGCAAATGAGGCGCCGGGGGGCCGTCGCCGCAGAAGCGGCACAATGATGGGAACAGTGACATGGGTGGTGTGGACCGTGTGGCCTGTGCCACTGTGGCCAGCGCGGGGTAGCTGTCAAGTTGACACGTCAAGTTGTCAATGGGCGGAGGCTGCAGTCCTGCGGACCTGGCACTGGCAGCGCGGAGCGGACTCGAGGCCAATACGGCGGCGACTGGAGTCTAGGCTGGTTTTCGGGCTGGAGCCGGCGGCGGCCAGCTGCCACAGGCGCACGCCGTCGCCGCCCGTGGCCAGGCGGCCACCAGGCAGCGGCAGCAGCGCAGAAGCCGCGGCATCTGACACCAACACCTCAACCGGGCCGGCGCGACCGGCCCGGCTGGTGATGTCCCATACCCGGGCGGTGCCGTCGCGGGACGCAGTGGTAAGCCGGCCGTCCGGCAACATAGCCAGCGCCTGCACGGCCTTGGTGTGACCTGTCAGCACGCGCACGCAGGCGCGGGCGCGAATATCCCACAGCCGCACTGTCGCGTCGTCAGACCCGCTGGCCAGGCGGCCACCCGGTAGCACCGCCAGCGACATGACGGCTGCCGTGTGACCCACCAGCGTTGCAATACACGCCCATGTGGCGGTGTCCCACAGCCACACGGCGCCGCTGCCAAATGCGGCGGCAAGGCAGCCGTCGGGCAGTACTGCCAGTGCCGTCACACCAGATCGGTGGCCATACGCGGTTGCTACGACGGCGCCCGCGGCCACGTCCACCTCGCACAGGGTGTCGTGCCTACTTGTACTACACCCTGCCACCAAGTGTCCATTGCGTAGAACTGCCAGCGCATGCACGCCGTCACGAGTAGCAATACGAGTGACAAACTTTGTCTTGTCCCGCGGGTCCCACACGACGATGCCACCACAGTCGGTGTCCTGCCACCTCATGCCAACTGCCACACGGCTGCCGCTGGGTAGCACTGCCATCGCGTTCACGTGTGAAGAATGAATGCTGATCTTTGCCACCGGCTCCGCGTCCCCGTGGCGCAACGCCGGGTCCCACAGCGCCACGTCACCGCCATACGTGCCGCTCACCAGCCGGCCATCGCGCAGCGCCACCAGCGACGTGACTTCCGATTGGCGTGAAAGCATCCCGTCGGCGGGTGCGACGCACCCACGCGCGCGACACGCCGCGATCGTGGCGCGCGACAAGTCTGTTCCAGAGCTGTGCAGCGCGCGCAGCGCCACCAAGTGGTCCAGCATGGCGCACTGCGTCACCTGTGTGCAGTCGGTCATGTGCAACTCCTCCAGTGCGGCCGGCATGCTGGCGACGGTGGCGTCGCCGATGTTGGTGCGGCCTATTTTTAACACCCGCAGTGCCGGCAAGGTGGGAAACACCGCCACCGGCGTCAAGTACTCCTGGCAGGTACCAAACAGGTCAAGTGACACCAGGGAGGGCGGAAGAGTGAGCAGTTCCGCATCACCCAAGTACGTGCACCTCGCGTTCAGCGTGCGCAGGCGCGTGAGATGCGCAAATGACGCGTCCGGCGCCAGCTTAAAGCAGCTTCCAACATCCAAGTTGGTCAGCGTCGGAGGCAGCGCCGCCAAGGCGTCATCATCAATGCTGCTGTACGCCACACGCAGGATGCGCAGCCGAGTAAGGTGCACCAGCGACACGCCGACCGGCCAGGTTGGCAGCACCGGCCCTTCCGCCTCAGGACACCCAATGTCCAGCTCCTCCAGGCACGGCGGCAGGCTGGCAAACGTGGCACAGCTCAACGCGGTCTCCATTCCAGAGCGCACCACCACTTGCAGTGCAGTCAGATGGCTGAAGTCGGCGGTGTCAGGCAGCTTGCAGCGGTGCATGCGCAGGTACCGCAGCGACGGCGGCAGACGGTCCAGTCCCGCATCCACTGCGCGGGTGCGGCTGCAGTCCAGCGACTCCAGCGCCGTCAGGTGCGCAAAACTAGCATTTTTCGTTAGTTGCGTGCACTGCGACACGTTCAGCATGCGCAGCGTGGGCGGCAGGCGCGCAATGACTGCATCTGAGACACCAGAGCAATCGGCCAGGTTCAACGACGTCATGCCGCTGTTGAGCGCCGCCAGCAGCCGGGTGTGTTTGAGCGACGCTCGCACACTCGGGCGCAACCCGACCGCTGCTGGCAGCGCGGCGCGCCACCGACCAACGTCGTGTGCAACCGTGTCAGTGTCGGACCACGGCACCCCCGCTACGGCGGCGGCAATCGCTGGGTGCAGCCGTCGAAGTGGTGTGGCATCAGCCGTGCTGATACACATCCACACCGGCGCTGCCGTGACGGCGTTTGCACCCAGCAATTGCACCAGCAGTGGCACCGCGCGTGGCGTCGCGGGCGGTTTGTGCGACCCCACCGCCTTGTCACGAGAGTGGTGCTTCATTGTGCAGCACAACGCACGCACTACGACGAACAATCACAGCGGCGGCACGATTCAACGGTGTGACTCGCTTGTTACTGCCACATATCTGCCGCGCACATCGCCAAGTGTCGTCGTAGTGAAAGCGCCGCCGCTGTGCCGCAAGGCCCGCAACCCCAGCTCGACTCGGATGCGGAGGCGTTGCGGTCGTTGCAAGAGTACCGGTAGCAGTCAATCTGTGGACCTGCCCCCTTTTACCGGTAACCGATAGTTTACTGGTGCCATCAATTGGACAACATAGTATTATCAAGTTGGAAACTATAAAGTAACTACACAGGCCTGGTGTCCAGCTGCCACAGGCGCACGCAGTGATAACCTGTGTTTCGCGCCGCTCTAATGCCAGCTGCGACATGGCGGCCATCGGGCAGCACTGCCAGCGCATTCACACATGAGGGATGAATGCTGATCAGCATTGCTGCCACCGCGTCCCCGCGGCACGACGCCCGGCCCCACAATCACGGCACAATATCTCACCGCCGTAGGTACCGCTCAGCAACCGGCCATCGCGCAGCGCAACCGTAACGTAGTGGACCAGGACGCAGTCGACGGATGCAACGCACCCACGCGCGCGACACGCCGCTAGCGTGGCGCGCGACAAGCCCGTTCCGGAGCTGTGCAGCGTGCGCAACGCCACCAAGTGGTCCAGCGTGGCGCACTGTGTCACCTTCCAACAGTTGGCCATGCACAGCTCCTCCAGGCCGGCCGGCATGCTGGCGATGGTGGCGTCGCCAATGTGGGAGCGGCTAACGTTCAGTACCCGCAGTGCCGGCAGATGGGGGAACACCGCCTCCGGCGTCAATTTATTCCGGAGGAGGGCACCAAACAGGTCCAGTGATACCAGGGACGGCGGCAGGGTGAGCAACGCTGCGTCACCCAAGTACGTGTACCGGACGTTCAGCGTGTGCAGCCGCGTGAGGTGCGCGAATGACGCGCCCGGCGTCAGCCCGCGGCAGTCCCCAAGGTCCAAATCCGTCAGGCTTGGCGGCAGCGCAGCCAACGCAGCATCGTCAATGTTTTTGTATGCCGCCCGCAGGATGCGCAGCCGAGGAAGGTGCGCCAGCGACACGCCGGCCGGCCAGCTTACTAACATTGGCCCGTCTGACTCAGGGTACCCAATGTCCAGCTCCTCCAGGGACGGCGGCAGGCTAGCAAAGGTTGCGCAGCTAAACGACGTGTACATTCCAGAGCGTATCACCACCCGCAGCGCAGTCAAGTGGCTGAAGTTGGCAGTGAAAGGCAACTCGCAACGGCACAAGCGCAGACGCCGCAGCAACGGCGGCAGGCGGCTCAACCCTGCATCCACGGCGCGTGTGCGGCTGCAGTCCAACGACTCCAGCGCGGTCAGGTGCGCAAAGCTCACATTATACGTAAGTTGCCAGCACTCAGACACATTCAGTGTGCGCAGCGTGGGCGGCAGGCACAAAATGGCTGCATCTGAGATACCAGAGCAGTTGGTCAGGTTCAACGATGTCACGCCACTGCTGAGCACCGCCAGCAACAACTTGGTGGGTTCGAGTGACGGGAACTTATTCAGCCGCAACACAACTGCTGCTGGCAGCGCGGCGCGCCACCGGACAAGATCGTGCACCACTGTGTCGGTGTCGGCCCACGGCACCCCTGCTACGGCTGTAGCAATTGCTGGGTGCAGCCGCCGCAGTGGTGTGGCGTCGGCCGTGTTCACGCACGCAAGCACCGCCGCCGTTGTGACGACGTTGCCGCCCAGCACCAGCACCAGCGGCGATGGCCCCGCGCATGGCGCTTTGCGCGCCGCCGCCGCCTTTCTACGTGAGTGGCGCTTCATTGTGTAGCGCAACGCACAAACCACAATAAACAACCACAGCGGCGGGACAATTTGGCACTGTTGCCCACTTGTTGCAGATACACATTTGCCGCGCACATCGCCAAGTGTCATCGTAATGAATGCGCAGCCGCTAAGCGCCGCAGCCGACTCGGAGGCGGAGGCGGTGCAGCCGTTGCAGGGACACACGATGGTACCGGTACCGGTAGTCTTTGGCCACTTGCCCTCATTAAACGTGTAGTTTATTGGTGCCAACAATGTCACATAGGGACTTGAAAGTATTATCAAGATGGGAACTATTAAGTAACTACGCAGGCCTGGCGGCCAGCTGCCAGAGGCGCACGCCGTCGCCACCCGTGGCCAGGCGACCACCAGGCAGCGGCAGCAGCGCAGACGCCGCAGCATCTGACGTCACCACCTCAACCGGCGTGTTCCCCATGTCGTCCAGGCTTGCGATGTCCCACACCCTGGTGGTGCCATCGCGGGACGCGGTGGCCAGCCGGCCGGCCGGCAGCACAGCCAGCGCTCGTACTGCCTTCGTGTGACCTGCCAGTACACGCATGCAGGCGCGGGTGCCGACGTCCCACAGCCGCACTGCCGCGTCGTCAGACCCGCTGGCCAGGCGGCCATCTGGTAGCACCGCCAGCGACACGACGGCTGCCGTGTGGCCCACCAACTCCGCACCGCACGCCCACGTGGAGGTGTTCCACAGCTCTATGTTGCGGTTGCCAAATGCGGCGGCAAGGCTGCCGTCGGGCAGTACTGCCAGTGCCGTCACACCAGATCGGTGACCATGCGCGGTTGTCACGATGGCGCCCGCGTCCGCATCCACCTCGCACAAGGTGCCGTACGTGCACCCTGCTACCAAGCGCCCGTTACGCAGTACTGCCAGTGCTTGCACGCCGCTGTCAGTAGGAATGGTCGCCTTTGTGATGTGCCGGTACTGCTTGTTGTAAGGGTAATCGTCCCGCGGATCCCACACGGCGATGCCACCGGCTCCTTTGTCCTGCCACCTCATACCAGCTGCCACACGGAGGCCGTCGGGCAGCACTGCCAGCGCATTCACGCGTGAAGGTAGGATGCTGATCTCTGCTACCGGTTCTGGCACCGCATCGCGGCACAACGCCGGGTCCCACAGCAGCGCCACGTTACAGTTGTAGGTGGCGCTCACCAGCCGGCCATCGCGCAGCGCCACCAGCGACGTCACTTCCGATTGGCGCGATAGCATCCCGTCGGCGGGTGCGACACACCCACGCGCGCGACACGCAGCGATGGTGGCGCGCGACAAGTCTGTTCCGGAGCTGTGCAGTGCGCGTAGCGACACTAAGTGGCTCAGCGTGGTCCCGTGTGTCACCTGCGCGCAGTCGGTCATGTGCAGCTCCTCCAGGCCGGCCGGCATGCTGGCGATCGTCACGTCTCCAATGTGGGAGCGGCTAACGTTCAGCATCCGCAATGCTGGCAAGTCCGGGAAGACCGCCGCCGGCGTCAGTATCTTCCGGAGGCGGGTACCAAACAGGTCAAGTGACACCAGAAAGGGCGGCAGAGTGAGCAGCGCTGCGTCGCCCAAGTACGTGTACCTGACGTTCAGTGTACGCAGGCGCGTGAGGTGCGCGAATGACGCGTCCGGCGCCAACTCACGACAGTCCCCTAGGTCCAGGTCGGTCAGTGTCGGGGGCAGTGCCGCCAAGGCGTCATTGTCAATGCTGCTGTACGCCGCACGCAGAATGCGCAGCCGGGTGAGGTGCGCCAGCGATCCACCGGCTGGCCAGGTTGGCAACACCGGCCCGTCTGAGTCGGGAAACCCAATGTCAACCTCCTCCACGGACGGCGGCAGGCTGGCGAACGTGGCGCAGCTCAACCCGGTCTGCATTCCAGAGCGCACCACCACCTGCAGCGCAGTCAGGCGGCTGAAGTCGGCTGTGTCACGCAGCTTGCAACGGTGCATGCGCAGGTACCGCAGCGACGGCGGCAGGCGGCGCAGCCCCGCCTTCACGGCGTCGGTGCGGCTGCAATCCAGCGACTCCAGCGCCGTCAGGTGCTTAAAGCGTACGTGCCGGGTAAGCGACGTGCATCGCGACACGTTCAGCATGCGCAGCGTAGTCGGCAGGCACACAATGGTTGAATCTGTGACAAACGTGTTGTTAGCCAGGTTCAACGCTGTTACGCCGCGGAGTGCCGCCAGCAGCGTTGGTGGGTCCGATGTCGCAAGCTCGCTCGGCCGCGCCCCAACTGCTGCTGGCAGCGCGGCGCGCCACCGGATAAGGTCGTGCGCCACCGTGTCGGTGTCGGCCCACGGCACACCCGCTATAGCGATAGCAATCGCTGGATGCAGCCGCCGCAGTGGCGTGGCATCCGCCGTGTTGAGGCACGCAAGCACCGCCGCTGTCGTGACGACGTTGCCGCCCAGCACCTGCACCAGCGGCGGAGGCGCCGCGCACGACGGCACCGCCGCCGGCGCGGGCGGTGTGCGTGCCGCCTCCCCACGCGAGTGGTGCCGCCGCCGACGACCCATCCTTCTTGCTGCTGTACCACACAGTTGACACTGCGGCAATCTGGGCAGCCCACAAATTGACCCGGAGCCGGAGCACAACGCGACACCACCTCGACACTCTTTGCAGTTCCGCTGCGTTTTGCGCGCCTGCCGCCGCGGCCGCCCCGCCGCCATCATGCCTCCACTCACTGAACCGCTTGAACACCACTGGCACGAGTGAGTCGAGTGACGAGTGGTGGCAGCAGCCCGCCATGGCAGACTCGGTCGCGGCGGCAGGGCGCAAACAACAACGACAAACTTTCGAAGTTCCAAAAGTGCAACAGGGCCCCTTTTGGAAATTCGATTTTTTCCAAAATATTGGCGGCAGGGGGGGTGCGCACCATAAATGCGTTTATTGCAACGCGCCCGTGCAAATGACGCATTTCCGCGGGAGTGTGGTGCTGGTGCGCACCGGAGGTTAACCCGCGGCGCACGCGGTCGCGTCGACTGCCTCACGATTTTTAGTGTTTTGCACTGTACCGGTAGTAGCAGTTGGGAAGGCACTGCTATTAGGCAGTGGCCACTCGTCCTCGTCGTAGGCAGGTGCACCTGCAGCTGGCAGCTGGAGGAGGGGAGAGTGCAAGCACGAGAAGGAGAGTGCAAGCACGAGAAGGAGAGTGCAAGCAGGAGAAGGAGAGTGCAAGCAGGAGAAGGAGAGTGCAAGCAGGAGCAGGAAGAGGCGGCGGAAGAGCGCTGCTGCTAGAACAGGAGGAGGAGAGAGGGAGGGGAAGCAGGAGTAGAATAGGGAGAGAGAGTGGGGGGCAAAGGTGGGAGAGGAGAGGAGTGAGGCGCGGAGGAGGAGTGAGTGAGGAAGGGCAGTCGACACAACGAAGGAAGGTAGTTCGCTGCACACGATCGATTAAGTAGCGCTGTTTGTTTCCACCTGCCACAACCAAAATGAAGCGCTTCGTGGATGCAATGAACCAGCCCGCCACGGGCGAGGTGGAGCGCCTGCGGCAGCTGGGGGCAGAGCTGGAGCTGCCGTCCAATTGGGCGACGCTGTCGGACCCAGAGCCGCCGTCTCGCGCCGGTGCCGCAGCAGCAGGTGGCGGCGGTGCACGTCGTAGTGGCAGCGGCGCGGCGGGCGCAGGCGGCGCGCCCGGTGCCACGGGCCGTGCGCGGGGTGCCAGGTAAGCTGCTGCTACTGGTTAGGGAGCAACCGCTCGCTTGCGCACTACTCGCTCCACCCCATTCTTGCCTCCCCACCACCCAAACCACACGCAGCACTGTCGCCTCGCCCTCCTCGCCGTCCACGCCGGCCGGGTTTGAGGACCTGGACATTGCGCCGCGCGTCGTGGCGGTGCCCACGCTGACGACGCGGCAAAAGATTTGGCGCACATTTGAGGAGCCGGGGTCGTCGCGCCTGGCACTGCTGGTGGCCACCGTCATTGTGGCCACCATCATCGTGTCGGTGACCGCCTTCATTGTGCAAACGCTGCCGCAGTATGTGTGGAGCACCGACCCCGGGTGGGTGGCGGTAGAAGTGACGTGCATCATCATCTTTACCGCCGAGTTCCTGCTGCGCATCGGCTCCACCCCGTCGCTGTGGGGCTTCATCAAGAGTGCGTGGGCGCCGTTTGTTCTTTGCGTGATTAAGAGCACCCCCCTCACCCACCCACCCACCCACCCTCAACCTCGCGCAGCGCCCCTGAACCTGGTGGACCTGATGGCCATCGCGCCGTTCTATGTGGAGCTGGCGGCGCCCGGCGTGGGCGGCAGCTCCAGCGCCGCCATCATCCGAGTGGTGCGACTGGTGCGAATTTTCCGTATTTTCAAGGTGGCGCGCTACCTGCCGTGGGTGCGCGTGTTTGCCAACGCCCTGCTCCTCTCGCTGCAGCCGCTGCTCATGCTGTTTTTCGTGGTGCTTATCGCCACCGTCGTGTTCGCCTCCGTCATGTACTACGCGGAGCGCGGCGAGTGGAGCCAGGAGGAGGGCGCGTTCATGCGCGTCCAGAACGGCGAGTTCAGCATCAGCCCCTTCCAGTCCATCCCCGCCTCCATGTGGTGGGCCATCATCACCATGACGACGGGTGCGTGCGCGCGCGGGGTGGCGGCGGGAGGGGGAAGGGGGGGGGGGGGGGGGGGGGGGGCACGCGGCAGGGCGCAACGAATAATAAATATAACCAATGCTTTACCAAGGCAGCGCGCAGCGTAATACAGGGCTATTGAGTGTGAAGTATTGATTTCCCTATTTACTATACATTTGCCGCTGCGCGTTGTAATAATCATAACAGCGGCAAATTACTTCAATGCGGGTGCGGCAGGCGCGGCAGCGCCGCCGCGTGCGGCGACCATGCGGGTCAGCACGCAGGAGGACATGCGCTGGAAAGCCGCCTCCTCGCCGGCGCCGGCGGCGGGCGGGCGCTCCCAGACGGACATGAAGACCCTGGGCTCCTTAGGGGGCACCACCGTGGGCAAGCAGGAGGTGTGGGCGACGAGGGCGGTGTGGCGCCGCTCTACCGCA
>Ga0066256_1004590_pt1 | contig 12189 bp, 4 predicted proteins | sample ThiBio_1000_biof_FD_87107 | JGI IMG/M metagenome (GOLD analysis project Ga0066256, IMG submission 87107) | Wastewater bioreactor microbial communities from Cape Town, South Africa - Thiocy_expt_1000_biof (version 2) | ecosystem: Engineered > Bioreactor > Thiocyanate-remediating >...
TGGGCGTGGAGCGGGAGTGGCGGGCGGGCCCCCCCCGCCCCGCGGGGGGGGGGGGGGGGGCGGGGGGGGGGGCCGCCCCACACCCCGCGCCCGCGGGGGGGGGGGGGGCCGGGGGGGGGGGGGGGGGGGGGGGGGGGGGGGGGGGGGGGGGGCGCGGCGGGGGGGGGCGGGGGGGGGGGGGGGGGGGGGGGGGGGGGGGGGGGGGGGGGTTCTCGGGGGGATGCGGGGGGGGCGTCACGCGCCGGTGGGGCGCTTGGCGTGGCGCCCGGGGTGGGGGAGGCGCGGGTGCCGGGGGGGCGGGGGGGCCCCGCCAGTGACGCCGCCAGTGTGCGCAGCGCGCTGGCCGCCGTGCTCATTGGCGGCGTGGATGCAGTTGGCAGCCGTGGCGGCGGCGGCGGCGGGGTCGGTGGTGGTGATGGCAGCAGCAGCAGCCGTAGCGGCGGCGGCAGGCCCAGTAGCTCGCCAGCAACCGGTGGTGGGCGGGGCGGCGCACGCGGTGGCGTGGGCAGTGGCGGCAAGGGTGCGCACCTGCGCGGTATTCTGCCGATGGGTGTGTCGTCTACCACGACGCGGGTGGCATCTAAGCTGCTGGCAGACCCACGCGCCGCGGCGGCGCTGCTTACTATCGCGCCGGTGCGCTTGCAGCAGCTGTCGGAGGACCAGCTGCTGGTGCTGGCCACGCGCCTGCAGACGCATGCCGGCCTGTCGCGCAGCGGCGCGACTGCCGCGCCGCCACCGCCGTCGTCGTACACGGCGGGCAACGCGGCGGTGGCGCGCGCGGCGGCGCTGTCGGCGCTGGACCGCAGCGGTGGGCACGGCGGCGGCAGCGCAGGGGGTGGCGCGGCGGCGGCGCTGGATGCGGCACTGCGGCGTGGCACGCGCCCCGCCGCCAGTCACGAGATGCAGCTGCTCGCCAGTATTCTAGACGAGGCGGCGGCAAGCCGCGGCGGCGACGACAGCGACAGCCGCGCAGCGCTGGCGGCGCTGGCGCTGGCACGGCATGTGGCGTCGCCGGGCGCCACCGCCGGCAAGGATGCCGGCTCGTCACGTGCGACGGTTGCCACCGACGGCTCGGCGCTGGCGACGCCCAGCCGCCTGGCGGCCACCGCGGCGGAGGCGCTGGCAGCCAGCCGGCGGAGGGAGGAGGTGGACATGGGCGCGCACGTGGTGCGCCTGCGGGCAGAGGCAGCGCGGGCACGCGCGGCGGCAGCCGCAGCGCCACCACCGCCACGCAGCGAGGACGAGGAGGGTGACAGCGACGGCTACGGTGACGGCATGGATGCGGGTGCGATTGTGCCAGCGCCGCTGCCGGCGCGGCCACCCGTCCCCATACTGGACGCGCCGCCGCCAACGACGGTGGCGGCGGTTGCTGTGCCACGTACTGCCACCGCGACGCGCAGCACGTCGCCGCGCAAGCTGGTGACGGGCGTCGTGGCGGTGGCGCGCGGCGCATCCCCAGCGCCGGGCGAGCGGCGCGCCGCTGCCGAGCGTGCGGCGTCGCCGGCACGGCACGTCGCGCTGCTGCCGTTGCATGACTACGTGGTGCGTGTGCTGCAGGAGGAGGTGGCAGATGCGGTGGACGCGCCCGGCGCGCTGGCGGCGGCTGATGAGGCTGCAGCCACTGCTGCCGCCGCCGCCGCGTCTGCTGCCGCCGCGGCTGCCTCCCCTGACCGCCGCAGTGCCACCTCCCCCTTCGCATCCTCCGTGCCGCCGCCGACGACGCCCATCCTACCGCCGGCAGGGTTGGCAGCTGCCGCCTCCCCCGCCTTGCGCTCGCCCGGTTTCTCGGTGCGCGACATGCTGAGCGTGGCGGGGCGGGCGGAGCCGCTGCACCCCACCGTCGTGCCGGCCGCCATTGCGCCCGTGTCGTCGCAGCCGGTGCGGGACCGCGCGCTGGAGGCGGCGGCGTTGGATGCCGCTACGCTGCATGCTGCCGCGTCGGACGAGCTGCAGGAGCGCATTGCGGAGCTGCAGCGGCAGCTGGCGGACCTGCGCGCGCGCCCCGCGCCGGGCGCTGCCACCGTACTGGGTGGGGCACCCCCACGCATTACCTCACCGCCAGCGCCTATTACGGTGCCCGTGGGTATGAAGGCGCTCGCCCCTATTGCTGCCGTTGCCGCGCCGCCGCCGCCGCCGCCGATGCCGTCGCCGTCGTCGCTGGTGCCACGCACCGGCACGCCGGTGAACGGGTCCGCCGGCTCCGTGCCCAAGCGCAGCTCCGCGCTTGCCTCCCCGCCGGTGCGCGCGTAGCCAGTGGCCTGGTCTCTCATTGTGTTTGTACAACCGTGCCATTGCGTGTTATCCTATCCTATCATATTTTATATCCCCCCTCGCGGTGCTGGACGCAGCACGCTGCTGACCGCGCACGCCCCACAGCCCGGGGCACGCGCGCGGGACTGCACGTGTTGGTGCTGTCGTATTTCGTCGCTTTCTTTAAGTTATTATTACAGTGTGGCGGCCGGCGCGGGTGCGGCAGGGGAGGTGCGCGATGCGCGGCGAAGGAGTTTGTTGCGGCGGAAGGTGGGCACAAACACCAGGCGCAGCAGGGCGGCCAGCTGCAACGGCTGCAGGGCGCCGGCATACGGCGGCGTGCCGGCGGCACGCGCGGCGCGCAGGTGTGCTGCGACGGCGCGCAGGTCACTGGACAGGATGGCAACCAGGGCAGTGGCCAGGGCAGCGCTGCGCAGCGGCGGCGGCGGGCTGGCGGGTGGCGCACAGCGCGCAACCAGCGGCGTGCACTCCACCAGCGTGCGCAGCGAGTCGCGGGCGGCAACCGCGGCGGGCACGGGTCGTTGGTACGACGCGCGCGTGGTGAACAGGTCATGGATGAGGGGGTCGCGCGCCGCCGCTGCAGCAGCTAGCACAGCGGTGCAGGCGGCATGCAGGCAGGCATCTAGTACGGCGGCAAGTGCGCGGGCGGCCAGAGAGGGTGGGAGGAGGGGCAGCCAGGTGGCTGCCATGCGTGACAGCGCCTGGCTGATGCCATCGGCGGTAGTCAACAGCCGGCTCCCCGCCGTCGCGGTCGCTGCCGCACTCGCAGCTGTCGCGCGGCGCCCCCCGACAGCGGGTGACATGCCGCCAGCACCGCCGCTACCGCCGGGTGATGCGCCCTCCTCGTCCTCCTCCTCGTCGTCGTCGCCACCACTATCAGGCCGTGCGGCAGCCCGCCGCCGCGCGTCTGCTTGCAGCCGTGCCGCGGTGGAGGTTGCCAGCATGGCGACCGCCGAGGCAATGCCGCCCAGCATGTTCTTGACCGCTTGCCGCCGGCTGCCGGTACCTGCACGTTCCCGTTCACTGTCCCCACTGTCACTATCGCTGTCGCTGTCATTGTCCTCATCCCCGCCGCCGCCACCACCGCTGCTGGTGGTGCCGTCAGGTGCACCGAGTCCATCGTCGTCACCATCCCACGCGCCCCAGCCGCCCTCGTCGGCGTCACTGCCGGCACGCTCCCCAGTGGCGCGCTTACCAGCGCCGGCGGTAGCGTGCTCGTCATCACTGGCACCGCCGTCGTCGCCAGCTAGCGCGGCATCCACGCCGCCAAGGAGGGCGGCATACAGCAGGGGCGGTAGGGGTGCGGAAGTAGCGGGGGGAGCAGACCGCGGCCAGTCAGCACCTGGTGGTGGGCCTGCCGCCCAGGCACCAGCCACTCGAAACACGCCACGCCGCACCGCGGTGACTGCGGCATGCTGTGCTAACGCCCGCGCGTCGTCTGCCGCACGCGCTAGGCCCGCCAGTGCCGGCGCCGGTGTACTGGCACGTGCCAGCGCGCGCAGTCCTGCCACGGTGCATGCCGCTTGCAAGCAAGAGCCAATGGCGGCGGCGTCGTTATGCGTCAGCCAGCTGTACGCGCCGTCGGCATCCGACGCCACGCCGCCGCCGCGTGCAGCACAAAACAGAGTGGCGGCGCGGGACGCAGCATCCACCAGCACCCCCGGTTCAGCGGCGTCAGGCGCGGCGGGAATCAGCGCGCGCACCGCGGTGCACACTGCACCCGACGCGGGGGGCACTGCCGCGGGTTCTCCCCCCGCTACTGCCCCACCTCGCTGGGCGTGAAACAAATCCCACGGCGAGGGTAGACCGGGGGTTGGTGGCCACGGGATGCGGTGCAGCACCGTGCCGGCTGGCAGGGGGGTCAACGGGTGTGTGCCCTCATCACACGCCGCCAGCACACTGCCTACAGCTGCCGCGGCGGCGGCACGCTCCCGCATGGCGCGGCAAGCGCGCACCGTGAGGGCGGCTGCCAGATGCTGGCATCCGGTGGTGCTTGTGGCACCAAGCGCTGATAGGAGGGCGCCAACACCTGCCTCGGCAGCGCGCACGCGTGCAGCAAGGTCACCCGAGGCAAACGCCCCTGCCCACGCGGGCACGTCATCCAGCGCCAGCGGCGGCAGCGCCGCTGCGGTGGCAAGCCACACGGAGATGCCAGCTGCCACGCCGCCGGCGGCGGAAGCGGCGGTACCGTCGCCGTCGCCATTACCTGCATCGTCAATCGCCGCCAGCGCCCGCTGCACCGCGGCGGCGCTTGCCGCCTCTACCGCCGTGCATGCCTCCCTGCTGCTGCCGTGCAAGCAGGCAGCAGCGGCACTGCGCGCCGCCGGCGACCCCGACCCACACCACGCCAGCACCGCGACGCTGGCAGCGAGGCGCAGCGCGGCGTTATCTGCACTGGCGTCGCCAGCGTGCCGCTCTATCACACCCAGGAGTGCACCCAAGCGCTCTGCAAGACCCGCGGTCGGGTCCTCAACCAGGTGGCAGCTGACGGCAGCCAGCGCGTCAATGACGGCGTCGCTATACGGCCCCGCCGCTGCTGGCAGCGCTGCCAGGGACGCCAGACCGCGCACAACATCATCACCGCCGCCGCTTAACAATGGCGTTGGCGAGCGCAGCGCGGCCGCAAGCGCGGGCGGCGCGGTGCGTGCAATGTATGCCGCCGCCGCGGCGGGCAGGCGGTGGAACAGGAGGGAATAAGGCGGTGGGGGTGGCGACGGCGCGCCTCCCAGGTGCAGCGACAACAGGCGCTGCGCCAGGCCAGCCACGTCGGCAGCAACGCGTACCAGGTGGGAAAGCGTAGCGGGACTGAAGGCGGTACCGGTGGATTCCAGCTCGTCACACACGGCGGCTGCAGCAGGTACCAGGCGCTGCACCTCCCGAACCGCAGCTCCCACAACAACACCGCGCGGCAGCGTGCCAAGCGAGCCAGCCGCGCCGTCGTCTGCCGACACGCTGCTGCGCGCCCGCGCCACGCCTGCTTCCACGTCAGCAACAGCCGCCTGCACCAGCTCTTGCAGCAGGGCAGCAGGCACGCCGGCGCCGCCCAGCGCGCCGCCGCCGCCCCCTCGTCTCCCTAGGGCCGGGACTGCATCTGTTGGGTTCGTTGGCGTGGAGGCGGCGGCGGCGGCGAGACTGGAAGGCGGCGACGGTGCGGGGGGAGAGGAAGACGCAGGGAGTGGCGGCACGGATGGAGCGTGCGGTGGTAGCGAGGGAGAGTGCGGTGACGAGGGAGGGGGAGAGGAGGAAGGTGGAGAGGAGGGTGGTGACGACGACGCCATATTAAATAATAATAAATAATAATTGGCAGACAGAAATATTACAAGACTTGCAACAATGGGTTATAAATGACCTAATGCGCGCATCGCTGCAATGATTGCACGTGTTTAACGCAAGTACACAAACCTGTTTTCAGGGCTCAACGGCGCCACAGAACGACACACGACGACACGTCGCGACACGACGACAAGGCAAACGCGCGCGGCGAGGCCTGCGCCGCCTGCGACGCCGGCGGCCACCGGTGACCCGTGACACCAAGCAATGTTATACGGCAGCAGCGCGGCGCTCATCAGGCGGTGTCAGTCAGTTCAATAGAAGCGTTCACTTGTTGCGGCAACGCCGGCAACCACAGCAACACGACGACCCACTGCAGTACCGGTCACAACTTCAACCTGTTTTCCCTCGCTGCGAGTCTGCGACGCCACCGGTACGCCGCGGCGCATGCGGCACACGACTCAGTACGCAGCAGCCGGCGGCAGGTCCAGCAGGTACAGTGTCCCATCACCGCCGCCACACGCAAGGCGGCCATCTGGCAGCGACAGCAGCGACCCAACACCACCGCCCAATTCGCCCACTACTTCCGCCGGTACCGCGCCCGCGGCACGGCTGGCACCAACAGCTGCCGCCAGCCGCGTGTCCCACACCCGAATGGTGCCATCTGCAGACCCGGCGGCCTGCCGGCCATCGGGCAGCGCTGCTAGCGCAGATATCTCGTTGGTGGGCGCACAAAGCACGCCAACACACGCACGCGCGCCGACATCCCACAGCCGCACCGTAGAGTCGCGCGCCCCACTCGCCAGCCGGCCATCGGACAGCACCACTAACGACAACACCCCGCCAGTGTGCCCTGCTAGTGTCGCCCCACACGCCCCCGCACCCACGTCCCACACCCGCACGCTGGTGTCATCCGAGCCACTGGCTAGCGCGCCGTTGGGCAGCACCGCCAGCGCTATCACCCAGCGCGTGTGGCCAGCAAGTGTTGTTGACACCGCACCCGCATCCACGTCAACAACCCGCACCTTGCCGTCGTAACACCCAACAGCGAGACGGCCGTCGAGTAGCACCGCAAGTGCCCATACACAACTGCAACAGTTGATGGTGGCACGGCGCGCGGGTGACACACCAACCACATCCCACACCTCCACACAACCATCGTCGACATGCCGTGCAGCGGTGCCGATGGCCAGCCTGCAGCCGTCCTGCATCGCCGCCAGCGCACAAACTCTCTCACCAGTCACCGGAACTGCAGTTGCCTCGCCCGCAGCCGCCACGTTCCACAGCTGCACTCCCCCATCAGTGTCACAGCTCGCCAGCCGACCATCGCCCAGCACCACAAAGGAGCCAACGCACCCTGTATGCCCGCGCAATACGCTGGCCGCTGGTACGGCACACCCACGGTCGCGGCACGCAGCAAGCGCCACGGGCGCCAGCCCTGTGCCTATGCAGTGCAGCACACGCAGCGAACACACGTGGTCCAGCGTGGCGCCGGCTGTCACACGGGAGCAGCCTGCCATCCGGAGCTCGATCAAGGTGGCAGGCAGGCTGGTCATCAGCGCATCCCCGACCGCAGTGCCACTCACGTCCAGCAGCCGCAGCGCCGGCAGGTGTGGCAGCGCGGCGGCAGGCGTGAGCTTTTCGCACTCATGCGCATTGAGGGACACCAGGCACGGTGGCATGGTTGCAAGCGACGCGTCGCTAAGGGATGAGCATGAAACGTCAAGCTTGCACAGCGCAGTCAGGTGCGCGAATGACGCCGTAGCTGTCAGCCGCGTAGAATGCATTGCGTGCAGCTCCTCGAGGCTCGGCGGCAACGACGCCAGCGTGCTGGCACGCAACCAGCTCCCCTTGGTGTGCAACACCCGCAGCTGCCTAAGGTGCGCCAGGGATACGCTGTCCGACAAGCCGAGCGCCCACCCAATATCTAGCTCCTGCAGCGACGGCGCCAGACCGTCTGTCCATTCGCCTACAACCCACATCCCACAGCAGTCCAGCACCGTCAGCGCCGTCAGATGTGCAAAGCTGGCGTCGGAAGTCAGGTTGCAATCGCGTACGTTGAGTGAACACAGCGAGGGCGGCAGGCGGAGGAGCACGTCGTCGGTCACATACTCACACGCACACAGGTCCAGGTGTGTGAGGCCGCCCAGCGCCGCCGCTTCCGGCTCATTCATGAGCCAATCCCGCCCTCCTGCCGACGGTGACAGCCTTGCGCCCACCGCTGCCGGCAGGCCCGCGCGCCACCGCACCACGTCCACCACCAGGGTGCCCATGTCGCACCACGGCATATTCGCCACCACCCCCGCCACCGCCGGGTGAAGCTGCCGCAAGTGTGTTGCATCACCGGTGTCCAAGCAGGCAAGGACGCTTGCGCCTGTCGCTGGGTTGCCGGCTAGCACGCGCACCAGCAGCGGCACGTGCCCCTCCGCGGCGTCGTCTGCGGCAGCCATGCCGCCAGATGCCAGGTGCAGGCGCACCAGCGTCGGGTGCAGTCTTGCTTTCCAGGCTGCAGACAGCACAGTACCGCCCCGCTGGCAGTGCCGTGCCCACGGGTACCGCTCGTACAGTAGCGCCGCTGCAGGATCTGCAGTAACCAGCAGATGTGCAGGCGCCAGCGGCACCCTGCCCAGTTCCTGATTGCTGGCGCCGCCCCGGTGGCCTGTGATCAAGGGGTAGAAAATGTGGATACCATGGTGTTCACACTGCAAAATCAACACGCAAGCATTGCCCTATGACACTGACACAAATGCACGCGCGTCCGTGCGTGTAGATGGCGTGTATCGCAAAATTGTACAGTGGTGAAACTATGATTGGCAGTGTAGCACTGGAGCCAACCGTCACCTGCCTCGCCTCAGCTTCAAGAGCAGCTAATTAGTATGACCGGTGGGCGGCCGGGATGGGGATGCCCTTGGACGCCAACAGGTCGCACTTCTCCTGCGTGGAGGGGTACTCTGCCCACTCGCGCCACGTGACCGGCACCACGGTGTAGCCGCCCGCTGCCAGCCAGCGATGCTTGGCGCGCGTGGCGAGGGTGGGAACGAGGGCGGCGCCCCCGCCACCACCGCCGCCAGGCTCGCCAGCATGACCCAGCAGCGTGTCGCGCGCATGCACGTGCTCCGCCGGCGACGCTGCTGCCGCCGCCGCGGCGGCCCCCGCGTTGCGCAACACGGCATCCACGCCGCGCACAAAATGGGTCGGCCCCTGCACCTCTATCGCCCACGCTGGCCGCCCTGCCGCCGTGACGGGTGCCGGCACCAGCACGTCTACCACCAGCCCCGCGGGCGTCACAAACTCTGACAGCGGCGCCACCTCTGCCGCCGTCAGCACGCGCAGCACGTCTGCCTGCAGCTTGGACGGCCTCGGCGCCGCCAGTGCCGCCGCCTGCCGCCACACGCCCGCCGCCGCTGCCACCTCCTGCGTCGGTGGCGTCCACCCGGCCTCCAGCGTGGCGCCCAGCACAGCGGTGTGCAGCTGCACCTGCAGCTTGGTGGCAGCAGTACCGCCCTCGCCCGGCGTCCGCAGCAGGGCGGCAACGACGTGGTCCGGGTCGTCCGCATGTCCGCGGGCGCCGCCACCACTGCCGCCGCCGCGGGCGCCGCGGGCGCGCACAAGCGCAAGGTCCACCGCGTGCGTCAGTGCGGCGTCCCACACCGCGCGATCATACACGCCCTGCAGCGCCGCCGCCCACAGCACCTGCGCCAGCGCTGGGATGGAGTAGCCCGCCACGCCGACGGCCGCCATGTGCCGCAGCGTGGCCTCCGCCAGCGACGGCGCCGCCACAGACACGCGCGCCGTCGCCCACAACACCGACGCCAGGTGGTTGGCGCGCAGCGTTGGCGCGGCAGTGGGGGCGCCCGGCGGCGCTGGTCCCGCTGCCGCCGCCACCGCCGCCTTGCGCGCTGCAGCAGTGGCACGCGACCGCATAGCGGCCACAATGCCTGCCCACAGCGCCGGCGTGCGGTCGTCCTCGTACCGCGACCGCGCAAACGCCCACGCAATGGCAGCGCAGCTGGCAGGGTCGTAGGTGGACACAATGGCCACGTCACCGCCACCGCCATCGTCGCCACGACCACCGCCGCCCCGGCGTGCCTGCCGGCCGGCAGCAGCATCGGAAGCATGGCTGCCGAGAGGCCGGTACCCGCCCGTGCCGCCGCTGTCAGTGGCGCTGGCAACGGATACGGTGGAGAGGTACACGGCGGCGGCGCGGAACAAGACGGCGGCACGCACATTGGCGGCAGCATAGGCGTGTAGCACGGTGGAGAGGGTGCGTGGGCTAAACGGTGCGCGCCGCGCAGCACTGTCAGTTACGACGCCATCTTCCCGCTCATCGCTGTCATCCGCCGCTGCCGCCGCCGTGCTGCCGCCGCCACGCAGTGCGGTTGCTGCCGCCGCCAGCGCCTGCAATGCGGCACGCCCGGCGGCACTGCCAGCGCCACCGCCGGCGGCATCAACGTCATCACCGTCGCCGTCACCGTCCCGACTTGCATGCCGCGCCAGCGCGCTTAACTGCTCCGTGGCGTCGTCCTCCAGACCGCCGTCGGCGTCGTCGCCATCTACCGCCGCACCGCCGCGCCAGGCACGCGAGCGTAGCTGCAACCTCAGCGCCACCTCCTGCGCCGCGGCAGCAAGGAAGGCGGGTGCGGCGCCCGCCCCGCCGCTTGCCAATATGTGCCCGCCGTCGGCCGCGGGGCGGGTGAGCGCCCACACGGCGGACGTAATGGCAGACTGCGAGGCGTACGGCAGCAGCGGCTGCATGTACGCCGCCGCGCGCGCGTACGGCTCCGGCGACCGCACGCCGGCAGTGGCATAACCGGTGAGCAGCATGGCGCACTCAGCTGGGTCAAAGGGCGACGCCGACGGCTTTCCGCCGCCGCCACCCGCCGGCGCTGGCGGCTCGTACTTGGGCCAAGCCGCCACCACGCCCGACACGCTCAGGTCGGATGCCCGGCGGTACAGCGGCTCATGGGTGGGCGCAGCGTACCCGCGTTTGGCGGCAGCCCATACAAACATGGCAAGGGGGCGGGGTGGGAAGGACTCCAGCCGTGCGGCGCCCGCCGCCAGGCAGTCAGCAAACAGTTCGCGCGCGACGGCGCCGCCGCCCGGCAGCTTGGCCAGCGCGTGCATGACGGACGCTAGCAGGCGGGCATCCACCGCTGCCGCCTCAGTTGTGCGCGCGCCGCCACCCGCCGCGGCACCGGCATCACTCAGTGCCACGCCCAGCGCCACCTGCTTGCGAAGGTAGCCCAGCAGCGCGCCGTAGCTTGCGGCGCTCAGTGCCGTGACGTCGTGCGGCACGCCAGGGCGAAACAGCGCCGCCATGCGCGCCAGCACCAGCGCCGACAGCACGACATGAAACTTGTCCGGGTTCGCCATGTGCGCCATGGCCAGCCGCAGCAACGCCGCCACGTCGCGCGCCGCCATAATGGTAGCCTGCAGCGGCGCATCTGGCGATGTCGCTGGCGCTGGCGCTGACTGCCGTGTGATGGCCTGCCGAGACGGCGGCGGCGGCGAAGGTGACGGCGGAGGTGATGGCGGCTGCCGCAGCGGTTGCCGTACCGGCGCGGCAGGCGCAGTATTCCGGCGTGCAAGCGCCTCCAGCGCAACCGCCATTGCAGCTGGCGGCTGCGCGGTCGCCGCTGGTTGCTGTTTCACAACACGCGCCGCTGCCACCGCCGCTGGACGCGGCGTTTCTGCTACTGGTGGTGCTGGCCGCGGTGCACCACCACCACCACCGCCCCTACCGGCGCTGCGACTAATGTTGGTGTGGCTATGACTATGGCTATTGCTCTTGCTATGGCTATGGCTGTTGCTACCACTGGCGCCACCGCCGGCATCATGTCGTCGCCGCCCACCGCCGGCGCCTGCTGCTGCTACGCTGCTGGTCGCTAGCTGCCGCCACAACCCGGCAGCGGCGGCGGGCGGCACGGCAAGCGTGGCGCGCCGCGCCACTGCCGCCAGCCCCGCTGCTACCGCTAGCATGGTGGCAGCTCGTAGGTGGCAGGTTGTGGGAGGTGGGAGGATGCGAGTTGCTTGGGGTCGGCGGCAGCAACAGAGCTCCCAGGCGTCATACAAAGCAGCACGCGTCGAGCAACTTGGTGGGCAGTGTACTAGACAGTGCAGAGAGAGCGACAGCGACACTGTAGTAGCGAAAGGCAGTAGGGCCCTAGTAGTCAGCGAGAGTACCAGTAGGCAGCGAGTAGCAGTAGTAGGCAGCAAGCGAACCAGTAGACGGCAAGCGACAGTAGAGAGAGAGAGGAAGGGGGTAGAGAGGGGGTGAAAAAGGGGTAATTGATAAATGCAAAGACGCGCATGCACACAATTTTCAAGGGTGGCGTCCACCAGCAGGGTGGAAAACTGGGTGTTTGCAACCTCGAACTACCTCGCGCACCGCCATTTTTGCATTACCCCACCCACCCCTTTTGGCCCCTCCACTACTGTGTGGAGCGGGCAGTGGAGAGGGGAGGCAGGAGGTAGGAAGCAGAGCAGGAGGTAGGAGGCAGAGGAAGAGGCAGGAGGAGGGTGGTGAGGCAGCTGGCAGAGGGAGAGGGGGAAGGAGGCAGAAGGCAGGAGGCAGAGGCAAGGAGGAGGGGGAGGAGGGGGCGGGGCAGGCAGAGGCAGGCAAAGCGAGAGGCGAAGGAGGACGCGCGG
>Ga0066256_1004591_pt1 | contig 12183 bp, 11 predicted proteins | sample ThiBio_1000_biof_FD_87107 | JGI IMG/M metagenome (GOLD analysis project Ga0066256, IMG submission 87107) | Wastewater bioreactor microbial communities from Cape Town, South Africa - Thiocy_expt_1000_biof (version 2) | ecosystem: Engineered > Bioreactor > Thiocyanate-remediating >...
TCGCTTTCAGCAGCTCCAAGCATTCGGGCTTCGGCCGTTGAACTTACGCGCTATTTTTCTTCCCGGTTATCTTTATCGGCACCGTCGCGAGTCCAAGGTTACAAGGCTAATTGTTGCATTGGGGACGAGTCATTCTCCTGCGAGGTCACACCGCCCGCTTATTCAACCATTTCCATGTCATCGACATGTGCCGGTTCGCTCACCTTGCAGGGGTATGTACCGCAAGCCCCGCTGCGGGCAACTTTAGCGTCGTGACAAGGGTGCGGAGCCCGCCTGCTTGTAAGGAAGGGAATGTAGATTGAGACCGATACGCGCAATCGTCTATGGACTGGGTTCTGTGGGTCGGGTGACTGTCCGCTATCTCAGGGAAAAGAATGTCGAGGTTGTCGCCGCCTATGTGCGGACCATCGAGGGCAAGGATTTTTCGGCGCCGGAGCTTGCGGGTGTCGAGGTCTGCCAGCCGCATGTTCCCTTCGATAAATTCGAGGCGGATATCGTGCTGATGACCCATTGCACGCATCTCTCCGATCTCTACGAGCCGGCGGTCAAGGCCGCCAAGGCGGGTCTCGACGTGGTGACCATCGCCGAGGATGCCTTCGAGCCCTTCTATGTCGACAAGGAAACGCCTGTGGCGCGCGAGCTCGACGCGATCTTCCGTTCGCATGGCAAGACGCTGGTCAGCGTCGGCGTGCAGGATACCTTCTGGTATGCCCAGCCGCTGTCCTTTCTCGCCTCGGTGCAGCGGATCGACCGGCTCATCGGCCGCAATATCTGCGATCTCGGCGCCTTTGGCACGGTCGGCGGTCATAACGACCAGATCGGCATTACCCGCGAGGAATTCCATGCCAAGGGCTACGATGCCCCCTCGGATCATCGCGGCATTTTCGAAGTGGCGCTGCGTCCGCTGGTCCGGGCGCTCGGCCTCGGCATCAGGTCGACGAAGGTCGTGCATGAGCCGATCATCGCCGAGCACGACATGCCCAAGGCAAAGAGCGAACGCCTGATCAAGGCCGGTACCACCTGCGGCTTCATGGAGCGCGTGGTATTCGAGCTCGACGGCGGTATCATCGCCGAGGGACAGTTCATCATGCAGCATTTGCCGGAAGGGGCGAGCGTCTTCAACGAATGGATCGTCGAAGGCGTGCCCAGCATGAACATGCGCACCGACAATTTCCTCGGCGACGTCATCACGCCGGCCTCGCTGGTCAACCGCGTGCGCGACACGCTGGATGCCCAGCCCGGTTTCCTCAGCGTCGATCAATTGCCGCAGGCCCGCTTTTTTCCGACGCTTTCGCGGCGCAACGGCTGACAGCGACCCATGACCATCAGGCCCATTCGGCCATGACAAAGGAACGGAACGTGAGTGCAACACAGAGCAATGCCTGGGTCGTCGAAACGCTTGGGGACGACTACAAATCCCCGGCCGAAATCCTCGAAAATCTGAGGGCGCTCGGGCCGCTGATCGAGGAGGAGGCCGCCGAGATCGACCGCATCCGCCACCTGACGCCGCGCATGGTCGCGGCGCTGAAACAGGCCGGTGCCTTCCGCATCGCCTGGCCGGCGGCCTGGGGCGGGCCGGAAATGCGCTTCGACGACCAGATCCGGGCCGTGGAAACGCTGTCCTATCACGATGCCTCCGTCGCCTGGAACGTGCAGATCCTCTCCGATACCGGCTTTTACGGCGCGCAGTTCCCGGAGGAGATCGCCCGCGAGCTGTACGGCTCGATGGATTTCGCCACGGCCGGCGGCTATTACCCGCCGCAGCGCGCCGACCGGGTCGAGGGCGGCTGGCATATTCCCAAGGGGCGCTGGCCCTTCGGCAGCGGTATCCACAGCGCCGATTGCATCGTCTGCGGCATCCATCTGCATGAGAACGGCGAGGTGTTGCGCGATGCCGACGGCCAACCGGAATTCCGCGTCGCCTACCTGCCCAAGGACAAGGTGAAGCTGCTGGATACCTGGCATACGCTCGGCCTTCGTGGCTCCGGCAGCACCGATTATGAAATCGAGGATGTGGTCATCCCCGACAAATATGTCTTCAAGTATTTTTCCGGCGCGGCCAGTCATCTGCCGCCGCTGGCGCGCCATGCGGATTTCATCGCGATTTCGCTGCAGGGGGTGGTGCTCGGTCTTGGCCGGCGCATCCTCGACGATGTGCGCACCGAGCTGAAGAAGCGTTCGCCCAATGACCGCTTCGCCCGCATCCAGTATGCCGAGGCCGAGATGAACTACAATGCCGCCCGCGCCTTCTCGCTATCGACGGCGGCTTTGGTCAGCGACAAGCTGTTTGCCGGCCAGGAACTGACGGCCGACGAGGAGGCGATGACGACGCTCTGCTCCGTCAATGCCGGCCATCAGGTGCGCAAGGCCTGTGGCATGGCGCTGGAACTTTTGGGCGCCTCGATCATCTATCAGCGCAGCCCGTTCGAGCGCCGGCGCCGGGATCTCGATACGCTGATGGTGCATCTCGGCCACCAGCGCCGGGCGCTGGAAGCGGCCGGCGGCAGCATTCTCGGCGAAAACAACCTGCCGCATCTCGCGTGACAAGGAACCGATCCCATGGGTGAAATGCAATCCGCCGCCGAATTCCAGACTGCGATGAACAATGGTGCCGCCATGGTCGACAAGTTCATGTACCGGGAAGCGATGTCGAAGCTGGGAGCGGCGGTAAGCGTTGTCACCTCGGATGGGGAGGCGGGGCTGTGCGGCGCGACCGTTTCGGCGGTGTGCAGCGTCAGCGACAGCCCGGCGACGCTGCTCGTCTGCGTCAACCAGTCCAGCCGGTCGAACAGCGTGATCAAGACCAATCGGGTGCTCTGTGTCAATGTTCTCGCCGGCATCAACCGAAAGGTGGCGGACCTGTTTGCGGGTTCGACCGGCATCCCCTCCGACGAACGCTTTTCTCACATTCGCTATTCCAGTCTGAAGACCGGCGCGCCGGTTCTCGACGAGGCGATCGTTTCCTTCGATTGCGAGCTGGACCAGGTCATCGAAGCCGGCACGCATTCGATCTTCCTGGCGCGGGTGGTGGATATCAGGGGCAACGATGCCGAGGCCTGCCTGGTCTATTTCGGACGGCAATATATTTCCGTCAGTGCAGCGCCTAAATAGGCTTTCCCGGGCCTTGCCGGCCAGTAAGCCCGCCATGTCCCGCCGTACCGGCGGAGCATGGCGGGCTTTTTCGGTCGCCGCGCTACCGGGATTTTCATGCATTCACGAAGAGGAGACTTCGACCATGCCCATATCCACCGCGCGCTTTGCCACAGCCCATGCCGAAAAATATCTCCAGCAGCTTTGCAAACACTGGAGCCATCGTTTCTCGGTCGAGGTCATGCCCGGAAAGGGGAGGATCGCTTTCAGCGGCGATGAAGCGCTCGATCTTGCCGCCGATGCGGACGGGCTCACTCTGGTCCTGCGTTCGACCGGCGATCCCGCCGCCCATGCCGATCTGGAGCGGGTGGTGGCCGAGCATCTGCAGCGCTTCGCCTTTCGCGAAGTTTTTGCGCTCGACTGGTCCGGCATCGACCCTGACGAGACATGAAAAATGCCGCCGGAGCGATCCGGCGGCATATCGATTCACCCGAAATTTTCGGCTGGTTTATTCGACGACTTCGTAGATCGTATCGGTCGAGCGATGGCCGAAGGCCGCCTCGAATTTCTCGATATAGGGACCGGCTTCGGCCTTGAAGGCGGCATAGGCTTCGGCGCTCGGCCATTCGTCGAAATCGAGGAATTCGCTGTCGCTGGTCACGGCGCGATGGCTGATGCGCTTGTGCTTTTCGAACAGCTTGACGATCGGGTCGAGCAGTTCGCCGTTCTTCGAGGCCCATTCCACCACGGCGCTATGGGCGACGGGGAAGCGGATGACAACCATGACGGACATTCATATCTCCATGTAAGTGGGGTTTCGGTGATCCCGGAAGGCTTGGCATTTTCCGGGATATCCATGGTCAGCTTATGCGAAGGGGAAGCGGCCTCATATACCTTGGAAGGGTGACCGTTCCCGGCTATCCATTTAGAATCAAAAGAAATTTCCGCGCGCTCATTCGCCTTTGTCGACCTCGGCGAACACCTCTCTCGCCAGCCGAAACGCCTCGACGCCGGCGGGGATGCCGGCATAGATGGCAAGCTGCATCAGCGTGTCCTTGATCTCCTCGCGGGTGCAGCCATTTGTCAAAGCGCCCTTGAGATGCAGCTTGAACTCTTGGCTGCGGTTGAGCGTGCCGAGCATGACGAGATTGAGCAGGCTCTTGTCGCGCCGCGACAGGGCGCTGCGCCCCCAGCCCGCACCCCAGCAATATTCGGTGACGAGGTTCTGGAAATCGCGGTTGAAGTCGTCGGCGGCATTGAGGGATTTTTCGACATAGGCGGCGCCGAGCACCGCCTTGCGGATTTCCAATCCGCGCTCGAACATTTCCTTGGACATGGGATCGATACCTCGTTGGTCGGTGGACGGTGGGGGAAGGGCGCAAGCCTCACGCCGGAAAGGAGAAATTCCGGTTGCGGGTGAGGAGCGCCTGGGCAATGCCGGCGGCACGGAATTCGAACTGGTCATGGCCGCGGCTGATGGTCATCAGGATGTCGCGCATGTAGCGCGACAGGCGCCCATCCTGCTTGAGCGCGGCGGAGCTTGCGGTGCGGACCAGGATCTCCACGGCCTCGTAGGCCAGCCGCTCGGCCGTATGATAGGTGCCGTCCATGCGCATCGCCTTCTCGACGGTGAAGGGCTCAATGTCCCGGGCGCAGAGTGCGGCGTTTTCCAGATAGAGCGCGCCGCCGGCAAGCGTGATGGCGCGGGCGCTGTCGGCCAGCGCCACCGCCATGCCGAGGGAGCGCTGGTAATCCGGGTTGTAGGCCCGGAGCGTTTGGCGGCCGGGTGTGTTGCGGGTGGCGACCAGCTCCTCGTATTCGTCGATGGCGGCATAGGCGAGGCCGGTGGACATGGCCGAAAGCCCGCCCTCCGCGAAGGCTGCGAACAGGCCGGAATAAAGGGGGTTGCGATGCACGCCGTAGCCCAGCGTCGGGCCGGTGAGGCCGAGATCGGCATCGAAGGAGAAGGTCATGTGCTCCGGCACGAAGACGTCCTCGACGGTGACGCCATGCGAGCCGCTGCCCTTCATGCCCAGGAGGTCGCCCCAGTTGTCGAGGCGGGTGAAGCTGCCGTCGGGGATGACGACGGTCAGCATCGGCGTGCCCGTCGTGTCCGCATCCTTCGGCAGCGGAATATTGCCCATGAAATGGCTGGCATAGGGAACGCCGGAGCAATAATACCAGGTGCCGCTGACGCGGTAGCCGCCATCGACCTTTTCGGCCTGCGTCTTCGCTACCGCGAAGGACCAGGGCGCCTGAAAATTCCTGCGGAAGCCAAAGATTTCCGCCTGCGCCCGTTCGTCGAAATAGGAGGCGATCTGCGCCGAATGGCCGGTGCCGAGCGCGAACCACCAGCCGGTTTCCGGGCAGCCGCGGGCGATCTCGATGACGACGCGGTAGAAATCGTCGAGATTGAGCTCGTAGCCGCCATAACGCTTCGGCGTCAGGATGTTGAACAGCTCCGCCGCGACGATGGCGTCGTAGACGCGCCGCGTCGGAAAGCCGTTGGCCTCCGTCGCCGCCTGCTCCTCGCGCAGCAGCGGTCTCAGCGCGGCCGCCCGGGCGACGAGTTCCCGGACGGTTTCGGGGTGATCTTGCAGCATGGCATTCATGTGCTTGGCTTCCTCGGTTGGGGTCAGGCCGTGCGGACGCCGGATGTCAGCTGGGCGCGGGCCTTGCGGCTGTCTTCCTCGCGATTGGCGACATAGGCGTCGAAATCGAAATCGAGCAGATCGATTTCCTCGATGGGATCGTAGAGGCGCGGCGTGCCGTCCCAGCCGATCTTGTCGATGCCCCAGTAGAATTCGAGCAGGTTGCCGTCGGGATCGCGGGCATAGAAGCGCGGCTGGTTGCCCGGGCCGCCCTTGCGGCAATTGACGATCTCGACGCCGTCGTCGCGCATGCTGACATAGAGCGCCTTGAGGTCTTCGGGCGAGCCCAGCTCGAAGGCGATGTGGTGCAGACCAAAGCCGAAACGCGGCGCGGCCAGCGCGTCGTCACCCAGGATATCCTTGCGCATCCGGAAGATCGACAGTTCGTGATGCGTCACGTCGCAGCGCACGAAGGCGCCGGCGGCCACCGCGACGCCATGCCCGATCTTCTCCTCGGGATATTCGAACTTTTCGGTGAGCCGCATTCCGAGATAACGCTCATAGAACGCCACCGAGCGGTCGATATCGCGAACTGTCAGGCCGATATGGCCGAGCTTCGTCACGCGCACTTGCATGTTGCCTCCAATGGTTCGTTTATCGAACATATAAATTCTAATAACGAACATATAGGTGGGCTGGAGGGTTGGCAAGCGGCCCGCCTACCTCTCGAAGGGGACGGAAGGCATGAAAAAAAGCCCGCCGGGGAGGGCGGGCTGTGTCGGTTGCGCGGGGAGAGCGGCGGTCAGTTGTAGCGCAAGGCACCGGGATTGGTTTCGACCACCGAGAAATAGCGGGCGAACAGCTCGTTCTGGCTGCAGACCCGGAGCTTGGCATAGGCGCGCTTGCGGTGGGTCGCGACCGTGTTGATCGAAATGCCGAGGTTCATGCTGATGCCGAGCACGGTATAGCCGAGCACGATGCTGGCGCAGATTTCCGCCTCGCGGGCGGTGATCAGGCCGCAATCGGCCATGATTGCCGAACGCACCCGTTCGAGCAGCGCCTTCTGGCTGACCGGCTTCGGCTCGGCCTGCACCGGGCCGGTGAGCAGCGAGATTTCGGCATGCTTGTGCAACACCTGCATGATGGTGCGGCCGCAATATTTCAGCAGTTCGGCGGAGCGGTCGGAAAAATGCGGCCTTCCGTTTTCCCGGTAGAAACCGGCATAGATGCGGTCGCCGTTGATGACGGTCGTCAGGGCAAGCTCGTGCTTGATGTTCGGCTTGTCGTAGAATTCGCGGCGGTATCCCTCGTCGGCAAGCTCGGTCGGCGACAGAAGGAAGGTGGAGCAGCCTGCATGCGGCGCGCTCTGGAACGTGCCCCAGACCGGGTCCTGCACATAGGCCTCGCGGATGTAGATATCGGCGAGCGAACGCACGCGCGCGGCGGTCTTCTCGCAATTGGCCTCCGCGACCAGCGTTCGCGGATTGTCGTTGGCGCACATGAAGACGGTGCAATGGTCGATGCCGATCAGCTCGTTGGCAATGCGATAGAAGCCGGCCCCGAAGTCGCGCGAGCCGATCAGCGACACCATCTCGCCGACGGGCTCGATTGCATCAAGCAATTCCATGGTCATTCTCCTCAGTCGTTTTCGTTCCCATGATTTCTTTGCGAAATTCTTGATTGGGTGTGAAAGCGGGCGGCCGTCGGGGCGGCCGCGCGCGGTGCCGGTCAGCGCCTGTTCAGCGCGTTGGTGGCGGCGGCAAGACCGAGATCGAGCGCCGAGAGGATACGGTTAACATGTGTATCGTCGATCGCCAAGCAGGGGGAGATGATGACATTGTTGCCGGAGGTGCGGATCATCACGCCGGCCTCGTAGGCCGCGTCGTACAGGGCCTGGACCACGGCCTTGTCGGCGGGCGTCTTGGCCGTCCGTTCGCTGACGAGTTCCAGCGCCGCCATCAGGCCCTTGCCGCGCGCGTCGCCGACCACCTCGTATTTGTCCTTGAGCGCTTCCAGCCCGGTGAGCAGCTGCACGCCGAGCCGGGCGGCATTCGCGGCGATATCCTGGCGCTTGACCTCGGCGATGGTCGCCAGCGCCGCCGCCGCGCCGATGGGGTGGCCGGAATAGGTATAGCCGTGGCTGATCGTGCCGGCCGCCCCCTTGGCGCCCTCAATGACGCCGGCGATCTTTTCGCTGATCATCGCCGCGCCGAGCGGGAAATAGCCGTTGCTGATGCCCTTGGCCGTCGATATCATGTCCGGCCGGATGCCCCACAGGCGCGAGCCGCTTTCGGAGCCGGCGCGGCCGAAGCCGGTGATCACCTCGTCGGCGATCAGCAGGATGCCGTGGCGGTCGCAGACGGCGCGCATCAGCGGGAAGAAGGTCTCGTGCGGCACGATGACGCCGCCCGATCCGAGCACCGGCTCCATGATCAGCGCCGCAATCGTATCGGCGCCCTGGAAGGCGATTTCCTCCTCGAAAAGGGCGGCGATCTTGCGGGCGATGACGGCGCCGTCATCGGTGTCGAATTGGTTGCGGTAGGTGAAGGGTGCCGGCAGGTGATGCACGCCGCCGACATCTTTGCCTCCATCGTCATCCTGTTCCCCATCCTGTGGGCCATCCGCCACATCCAGCGCGCGCAGGAGGCGGACCGCGACGAGAAGACGAAGGACACGCTGGTGCGGCTGACGCAGTTCCGCACCTTCTACATGCTCACCATGGCGTGGCTGTACTTCACGCGCATCATCGTGTACCTGCTGGAGTCGATCGTGGCGTACGACCGCCTGTGGGTGGCGGAGCTCGCCAACGAGGTCGCCACGCTGGCGTACTACTCCTGGGTGGGCTACCGCTTCCGCCCCGCCGCCGACAACAGCGACTACCTGCGCGTGCCCACCGACGACGACGGCCCGCCGTCCGCCATCGCTGGCGGCGCCGAGGTGGAGCTGGCGTCTGCGCACCCCGCCTCCGCCGTCGTCATTGACGACGCGCCGGACGCCAAGTCCACTGCCACCTCTTCGCGCGTCGTGGTGCCCACACAGACGGCATCCAAGGCGTCCAGCACGACGGCGCCGGGCGAGACGACGACCGCGGGCGCCTCGCTGTCCGCCGCCGCCGGTGGCGCCACCGCGCCGGCCGCACCCGGCTCGCGCGCCGCTGGCGGTGGCCGCGCCGGCAAGGCCATCGCCATCGCGGACGATGACCGCGAGGAGGATGACTTTGATGTCGACGACGATGACTTTGAGTACGCCAAGGGCGGCGCACACGGTCATGCTGCATCATCTGGCGCCGGTGCCGGTGCCGGTGCAGGCGGCCTGCGCAACGTGCGCGCCGCCAAGCACGACGCCGACGACGACTTGGAGTAGGCGGCGCTGTGCCGTGTTTGAGTGTGCTGTGTGAGTGTGTGTACTGCTTATCCTATTGTGATACGTGTGCTGATATCCTCGCCCTTCCCTGCTGCCCCTTGACTACCACCCCGTGTCTGGCACTCCGCGGCACGACACATAAGCTCTAATTCAACTGGATGGAGGGCAAATACACACAACAATAGGGGGGCTGAAGCGGCTATGCGGTCGGCGGCGCCGACGTGCCGGGGCGCGCAAGCGTGACGCACACCACCACGTACTCGCGCGACGGGTGCGCGTCGTTGCCGCGCGCGCTGAGCTGCGCCAGCGTGGCGGGCGACGCCGCCACCGTCTCCACCGACAGCGACTGGATGGCGTGCGGCACACCCACCGCGGTGTAGAACGACGTGGTGTGGCGCAGCACGGAGGACAGGGTGGCAGACCACAGGTCCTGCGCCGTGGTGCCCAGCATGGCGCGCTCATCTTCCAGCGCCAGCCCGCCGCCCTCACTGCTGCCACCCTCCTCCCCGCTGCCCTCCACTCGCCGCCGCTTCGCACCGGCACCCTCCGCGCCGCCGCCGCCAAATATGGAGGCGGTGGGGAAGGCGTCAGGGTCAGGGAAGGGGCGCGACAGCACAAGCATAGCCATAAACACCGGCCGCGCCACCAGCGCGCCCACAAGCACGCGCAGCACGTGTGCCAGCGGCTCAAACAGCGTGCGCGCGCGCTTCGCCACCGCGTCGCCCGCCACCACGTCGTACAGCCGTCCGCGCAGGCGCAGCGGCGCGCCAGCGCGGTAGCCAGGCTGGGACGGCGCGTCAGCCAGCAGGGCCGCCACGCCGCCCGCTGCCGCCGCCTCCCGCTGGTGTGCTGCCATAGCGGGCCGGATGAACAGCTCCACCGACGGCACCGGCACGCTGAGCGGCAGGAACACGACGGCGGTGGCCACCGCCGCCGCCGGGCTAAACTGTGCCCACGCCGGCACCGCACGGGCGCTCGTGCTGCCGCCGCTGCCGCCCTCCGCGCCGCCCTCTGCCTCACTCACCAGCGCCGCCGCCAGGTCGGCAGCCGCCACGCGCGGCGGCGAGATGGGCTTGGGTGCGACACACGCCGTCCCCGCCGCCTCTGTCACCGGTGCTGCAGGCGCGCCAGGCGCTGCACCCGTCGCTGTCGTCACTGCTGCCGTCGCCGCAACTGCCGCCGCCGCCGCCACGTCGGCAGCCACCTGCCGCAGCGACGCGTCCGCCGCAATGTCAGCGTATGCTGCCATGTGTGGCGAGATGCCCAGCGCCGCGGTGGGCGATGCTGCCACCGGCGGGATGGCAAATGCCGCCGCGCCGGTCGACTGTGTTGCGGCACTGCCACTGCTGCTGCCGCCGCTGGCACTGCTGCCACTGCTGCTGCTGCCAGCGGTGGACCCCGCGCCGCCCCGACCGCCGCCGGAGGACGTGCCAACGCCCACCGCACCAACCGCACTGCTGCTGCTGCTGCCGCTGTTGTTGCTGGAGGCGCCCGCAGCCATACCGGCGCTGGGCCCGCCGGCGCCAAACGACAGCGACGACAGCATGGAGCGGCCCAGCGTGCGCCCGTACCCGTACGTGTACCGGTAGCCCAGCGCCGCCAGCGGGTTACCGCCGCTGGTATCGTCCTCCACGTCATACTCGTCGCCGCTGTCGTCGTCGCCCTCCTCCCCGCCGCCCGTCTTCATGGCTGCCAGCAGGCGGCCCTCCATCGACGCCTCTGAGCTAGCGTTGATGACGTCCCGCAGCGCGGCGTACCGCTGCGTCAGCACGCGCAGCGGCACGCGCGTGGTGGCGGGCACCGACGTGACTGGCACATCCAGGGCGGCAGGCAGGTCAAAGGCGGCAGGCGCGCCAACCAGGAGGACGGTGGCGGGCGTTGGCGGCACGGGCCCCGCGCCAGCCGTCATGCTGGCGTTCGCTGCCGCTGCTGCCGCAGCCACGCTGTGCAGCGTCTTGGGCAGGCGGGAGCGGACGGCGTGCAGCGCGTCCACCGCCAAGCTGCGCTCCAGGCCATCGCCGCTGGCCAGCGCTTGCGTAAAGAGCGACAGCGGCGGCGTCGCATGCGGCACGTCATCCACCTCCACCACGCGGGCCGGCGGCACCGGCGGCGGCAGGACCGGCCGAGGCGCTGGTGGTGCGGCGGGGGCTGCCTCATCGGTGGGCCGTGGTGCTGACGGTGCGGCGCGGGCCCGCTTGGCCGCGGGTGCCACGGTGGAGAACGCAGACGTGTCCAGCTCGCTCGTCGCCTGCGTATGTGACGTCGCGGCCGACTCGGCTGACACGGCGCGGGCCATGCGCGCGGGTGCCGGCGGCGGCGGCGGCGGCGGCATTGATTGTGTGGCTGCCCCGCCAGCGGGGAGGGCGGCGGACGCGGCAGCCACCGCCTGCAGCACAGCGGGCGGCAGCACGGCAGGCTTGCGCTGCTTGCGCACGCTGCCGGCGCCTGCCAACGACGGGAAGGGCGGCACACCGACGGGCTCACCAGTGGCTGCCAGCCCCTCACCGTCAGCGGGCGTGCTGGCGCTAGACAGCGCGCGCATGGCGAGCGGGGTAGGCGCAGGCCGCGGTGCACGTGGCGTGCCAGTGGCGTCATCGGCAGCCGCCACCGTCATGGCAGTCTGTGGCGTGGCGCCGGGCGCGCGACCCAGCGCCACCGCGTCTTGTGACGCTGGCGTGGCTGCAAGCGCGGCAGCGGCAGCCTGTGCAGCTGCCCGCCGCCCAGGTCCGCTGCCATCCGGGCTTGCCAGCACGGCTGCAGCGGACAGCTGCGACTGCGGAGCGGCGGGCCCGGAGGGGGGCAGCGGGGGGGGGGCAAAGGCAGGCGGCCCGGTCTCCCCCCTCGGGGGGGCGTCCTCGTCCGCCGCCGCGCCCGGCGCGCCGCCCCGCGGCGCCCCCCCCCGCCACGCGTCCTCCATCGCCACCGCCCGGCTGTCGGCGTCGCGCAGCAGGTCCTGCACCGCCAGGATGGCATCCCGCCGCTTGCTCTTGCGCGGGTGCATGAACAGCATCTTGCTGATGAGCTCCAGCGAGTTGATGCCTGTATTTATGGGTGGGTGGGGGGGGGGGGGGGGCGGGGGGGGGGGGGGGGGGGGGTGGGGGGGGGGGCGGCCACCGGCGGAGGCCGAGCGCCCAGCGGA
>Ga0066256_1004592_pt1 | contig 12183 bp, 8 predicted proteins | sample ThiBio_1000_biof_FD_87107 | JGI IMG/M metagenome (GOLD analysis project Ga0066256, IMG submission 87107) | Wastewater bioreactor microbial communities from Cape Town, South Africa - Thiocy_expt_1000_biof (version 2) | ecosystem: Engineered > Bioreactor > Thiocyanate-remediating >...
GCCTCTTTGCACCATGCTCCTGCGTTTCTGGCAGCTTCTGTGCTTTCCGTTCGACGCCCCAACGAGCGTTGCTCCCTGCTCGCCCCCCCCCTCAACTTTCTCCGTCCTCCCTCACCCCCCCCCCCCCCCCCCCCCCTTCTATCACCCTTTGGTGAGGGACAACATGGACAACTCAAGTGCGGCCCTGCACCCGTGCCCCCCTGGTGACACTATGTCGCACTGGTTGGTACTGCAGTGGCTATTGCTGCTGTGCCCGGCATTTCGACATTTCCATCATGCCGGTGGCACTGCTGCAGCACTAGCAACGTCGACGTTTGGTGGTTCATTACTTCACCTGGGTGACGGGACATGGTGAGGACGGGCTGTTGTGTTTACCTTGTTACCCTCACGGGAGCATATGGTCCTACAGTTTTGTCCCACCCACCCCCGACCCCACACCAACCTCCGCCACCACGCCTTCGTTTCATCATCATATTAGCACCGTCTGCGCGCTGCCTTATCGGCGCCATGCCTTCCCCACCTACAAGGTCATCACATCTGACTTGCTGTGGAGGACGCGACGGTTGCTGGACTGGCTCTGGGGTTGGCACCTTCTTGCTACGCTGCCTGCGCTCACGTGCTCACGCTGTGTGCATTGTTGCGCATCAACGCCTGGGCGGCGGCAGTCGTGTTGGACATGCGGCTCAACTTTGTGGTTTGTCGGCGTACATGGCGTACATCGCCGACGCGTCATTTGCCACGCCGCTCTCCGTGCGCATCTCATCTGCGCTGCCTCACCTGCCATCCTGGTTGTCGGCATAAGCACGGCTGCTCTGCTGTTGCTGTGTTGCTGGACACCATCGTCTGCACCGACACCTTTTTCATCACGACGCTGCTTCAGGACTGCGGGGCCTGAGCGGACTTCACCCTGGCTGGGTCTTCTTGCCATTGCCGCGTTCTCGCGGGCACCCCCGTGCCCGTGCGCGGGTTCACTGCCTTTAGTACGGTGCGTGTGTGTCCTGCGGTCTATCTGCAGTGGGTGCGCCGCGTGTGGCATTGTTGTGGCACATGCTATTTGTGTCCGCCACGCCTTTGTGCCCCCGCTCCTTGCTGGACTATTGGCTTTGTTCATCGTCGTGGGCTTCACGTGGCTATCGTGCTTGCCATATGCCCGCCGCTCATTGCGGCGGTGCGCCTGGACGTGGCATTGCTGCGCACCGTTGTGCGGTTCCTGCCCACTGCTGCTGTTCGACACCATGGGTGGCCTGCTTCCTGCCGCTGGTGCTCACAGCCACTGGCGCGGTGCTCCCCCGCCCGTCGTTTGCGGCACGCTCTGCTCCGACACCATCATGGGTGCTGGCATGTGGACACAGTATCCACCGCTGCCGACGGCATCCTGTCGCTGGTCGCCATTGTGTTGCGCCATGTCGAGAATCACATCTGGAGCGCAGCACCATCTGCCTCTGGCCCCGGCCGCCACTCTGTCGCTGCGAAGTTGGGCGCCCACCGTTGTTCATCATCATGCGGTTGGGTACCTCACGTGGGGCGCAGTAGTGTGTGGGCCTGGCGACCTTCTTCTTTGCCTGGTTCACCAGCGACGCGGTTGTCCCTGCGCTGCTTTTTGCGTCGGTTTGTTATACCGGTACCACGCGTGCGCGCAGTTGTCACGCTGCTGGTGCCAGTGACGCTCCTTGTCATCATCATATGCGGGCTGAGGGCTCCTTCCCACCTGTTTGGCTGCCGCCGCTGTTGTGCTGCGACGCTGTGCCACTTGGTGATCACTTGGGCATTGCGACATACTGGACGTTGTTGTGCAGATTGCTGCGATTGCATTTTGCGACATCATCCTGTGGCCCACATTGAGCGATAGTGTCGTGCTTCACACCTGCCGTGAGCGCTACAACTGCGTAGCGGCGCGCTTACATCAACCTTCCGGGTGCCACAGTATCTGCGCACTGAAGCGGCTTGATTGAGGGGCAACTGGGGCGCATGCTGCCCTGACTGCTGCTGGTGCGTGGTGCGTCTGCCCCGCCCATGCAGTATGGCGGCGCGTTGCTGTTGTGCATTAGCGGCTTGCCTGGTGACTCTGCGTGCTGCTGACAAACGGCCTCTTGGGTCGTGCCTTGGCTCCGCTGCCTACTGCCGCCTGCTTTCACCTACTGCGGCTACCGTTTCTCACTGCTGTCGTGGGTCTGAGGCTGGCGTGCGCTGCCGACATCCATCGACACTTTGGGTTCTCGCCGTCGTTGCCACCGACTTGTTTGTCGGTGTGGCGTGGCCGCCAGGTCCACTGTTTTGGGTTGCGCCTATCGTGGCGCCCAACCGGGCCCCTACCCCATCCACATCTACTTCACCTGGGACTTCCGCAGCAGCTGTTGGTGTTGTAATTTGACCCTGCTGCTGGCCCGTGCGCACCACCACTGGACGGGCACGTCTGTGCGTGCCGCCCATCCCATCATCAACTGTGACGTCTAGGACGCCTGCATGGTCGTCACCTGTGACATGGCACCTCCGGTAACATGGCCGCCGTGTGTGGCGCCCGCCTGTTTGGGCGCCATGGTGCGGCGTTCCTCGCGACTGCGCTGCTCGATGCCGCTGGTTGGCAGCGTCGGCCCTGCTTGGGTGCCTTGCCGCCACATCACGTGGTGCGCTTGTTGTACGTCATGGCCGTCTGCTGCAACAACTGCGGCCTTCACTGGTGTGCATCATCACTGCCGCCGTGCAGTTGGGCGCTGTCTCGGTCATGCGTTTGCGCGCTCCCCGCGCTCATCACACTCACCAGCACGTGGGCATCATGGTAGCAGGACGCTTGCTTGTGTGTCCACGCTACTCTCGCCTGTGCCATTGCTGTGGTCGGTGTCAGCGCTGCTGCGCTGCTGTCGCTGCCCGATGTTGTGATTGCTGTGACCCTCTGGTTCGCCGGCGTTGTGCTGGTGACCAGCTTGCCCGTGCGCATAGTACCGGTGCGGCGCGCCGACGCCGCCACGGTCTTCCCCCCTCGCGCATTCCGTCGCACTTGGGTCCCACTGCGCACATGAAGGGCTGGTGTTCCTCGCCACCTACCTGGCGTCTGACAACATGGGTCATGTCTACCTCATCTTCATGGGCTACTCGCCAACACCCACGTCACATTTGCATCTGCGCCGTCGTTGGCCTGCGGGCCCTCGTTGCGCTGACGTCTGTTGCGCTGCATCTGGCCGGCGCGCTGCTACGACGCTGTGACCTGTGTCAACCTCCCGCTGTTCACCACTGACTTGGCCGCGGCTGCGCGGCTTGGCGTCGGGGTTGGCTGCTGTGTGGGGTACTTGCGATTGCCCGCTCCTCGTCCGGTGCACACCCTCTTGCTTTGCGCACAGTGTTGCCCGACCTGGACTCCTGCTCTTCCCTTCACCACCATCTTAATGGGTGCGTGCCGCGCTACAGCGGCCTACCACCTTCTTCCTCTGTGATGGCTATGCTGCCGTTGTGGTTGCCCCTGCCCGCCCAATGCTGACTGCCGGCGCGGACACGGAGCACGCTACGTTTGTGTTTGCGACACTGCCATAGCGACTGGCACCCGCCGTCGCGGCTGTTGCAACACATGATGGGTACCTTTCGCTGCCGCTCCTCACAAGCATGGCTGATAGCCGCGCCTGGGTGGGTATGCGACTTCCCTGGTACTATGGGCGCGAGTGGCGGCGCGCAATGCTGTTGCGCCGACCCCACACCCGCCTCACCGTGGGCTACGTTTTCACTTGCGCTGTCAGCGTGGGTGCCGATTGCCCTGCTGGAGGCCCCGGGCTCTATCAATGCCGACTACGTCACGGGCGCGAGTGCCAGGCACTGCTTTGGTGCTACGATGCTACCACGACCGGCTTCGCCTGCGCGTGCTGCTTGCCCCTGAGCCCGTCGTTCTGGTGACTGGTGCTGTTGCATATGCGCACTCGGCCTGCCCATGGCGCCCGCGTGCTGCCTGCGCCACGCCATTGTCGTTGCTGCTGTTGTCCGTCAGTGGCCGCCAGCTACGACATCACGGACCTCTCTCTGCGTCATGTGGCGCGAGTTCCTGGGCACTAGAGTGGTAATGCGGCTGTCGCCGCGCGTTGCTCTGACCTCCATAGACGCCATTTCGCTGCACTCGCCTGTGGTGGTCTCGTTGTCGCCATCTTACTGCGTGCGAGCCGTCTTGGCGCCTGCTACCGCATTGGTATGCAGTTCCTGCTCTGGCTGCCAGTTTGGCTACCGTCTGCCAACATGTGCCAAATACCACGTGTTCGACCGGCTGTCGCACGTGCCCGTCGCTTTGCTCTCGGTGCGGGCGCGGACGTGTCAAGCATGGAGTCGGCTATCCTGGCTCACGCACCGTTTGGTGCTGTTGCCGCTGGCGTGGGTGTACATCTCCTCGTTGCGGCCATCTCCGCCCTCCTCATCGTCATTGCAGCTAGGCGGCCACTGCTTCCTGCTGACCCCGGCACGACCACTGCCACTGCTGTGGTGTCTTGGTATTGTTGCTGTTGGGCTCACTTGGCCTTCGCCTTCCTGGCGCGGTGCTGACCATCACCCGCCGTTGCGCCATTGTGTTGGCGCCATGCGCGGCCGTCATCTGGCTCTGCTGCGGCGCTGCGGATTCACCTTCCTGCACCGTCGCATGGTGGCATGGGGGTTGACGCTGGTGCTTTGCTACTGCAGGCGCTATCCTCGCCCTGCGCTGCGCGCTACATGGCATTGCTCTTACGTGGCCTGCTGGCGTTGTTCAGCTGCGGCTCATCTGGCTTGCCACAGCAGCACTCGTCGCTGCGCGCCGCGCGACCACCAGCTTCGCCACCTGCTACACCATCTGCAGTGACCCCTGTGTTGTGGGTGCACGGCATCGCCGTTGTCCTTACGCGCGCCGCTGCTGCGTGGATGACGGCGTACAATCTTTTGTGGGCTACTTTGCCCTTCACCTTTGTAATAGGCTTTGTATGCTGCTGCACACGTTCACACTGCTGCTGGCTGCCCGTTGCGGTACCGCGCCCATGTGCGCGCCCTGCCCTACCTGCCCAAGTACACCGCGTTGTGCGCCTCTGCCATCTTGGGGCTGCACCGCATCATCTTCCGGGCTGACGCCTGGCGTGTGTTTCGTGTTGTGCACCCTTTTTGGCGCCCTGCGCCGACCGTCTTCCTCTCTCCACTTGCCTGGTGCGGGGCCGGTTGGACACCGGGCTTTCACACGATTTCCCCCAGCTACCGGAGTTGTGCATGCTTGCGTGTGTGTGTTCACGGGTCTCCGAGTTACCCTCCTGCCTGGTCTCCTCGGGCTACTTCTCAGCGGTGTCGCCCTGCGGCCGCCGACTGGGCGACCCCGTAACGGGGAGGGGCGGTGTTAGGGATCCCTGGCCTAAGGGTCCCTCTTGGATCCTGCCCGATCACACCACCCAGCTACTTGGCCGCCTCCCTCCGGAGCGGCAGTTCTGGTCTGAGATCTCCTTCTTGCGCGGCCCGGCCCCGAAAGGGGCCGGGCCACCCTTGAAGACACCTTATGGGACGCCCCTATATGGGGGGAGCCCAACAGTATCTTAATGTGTCTGTTGCAGCAAATTCACAACAAGGCGCTGCGCAGCAATTCTGTGTGCAGGAAATCGATACTAGGTGGCAACCGAGTGTTTCTAGTGTTGCTGGCGTGTGGTGCTCTGCGTTGTTTGCAAGATTGATTTTCATTACCAAGTACCATATCGGTAGGAGTAGTACCTGGTACCGGTACCTGCAGTAGTGGGGAGGAGGAGACGAGTGTGGTGGTGAGAGAGGAGAGTGCTGGAGGAGGCAGACGAGGAGGAGGAGGTGGGAGTGCTGCAAGAGGAAGACGAGTAGGGCGTGGGAGTTCTGTAAGAGGCAGAGGAGGAGGACGTGGGGGCGCTGCAAGAGAGGCAGCGGTGGCCGCTCACCAGTACTGGTACCGTTGAAGCTGCAGCCACAATCGCGAGGAGGTGGACCATGGAGGAGGCGACGACAATGGAGCGGCTGCTTTTTGCACGGCGCAGGAGCGGCAGCGGTGGCAGCACGGCAGGCGACGACGATGATGACGACAACGGCGCTGATTGCTATGGCTGGATGTGGTGCGACCCGCGGCGGCGTGGCGGCGCGGCGGCAGACGGCGAGGAGCACGTGGATGGCGTCGAACGCTGCTGCGCCACCTACGCGCCGTGCTGCTGCGTGTGCCCCTGCCCCTGCCCCGTGATTGTGGACCTGGTGTGGGAGCACACGCGGTCGCGGTGGGTGCCGCTGCTGCTTGTCCTGTTCATGCTGCATGAGGTGCTGGTGGAGTCGATGCTGTCGTGGGCGCTGGGGTGGCCGTCCTGCGCAGACGCGTATGCCATCTATGACCACACGCCACCCACCTCGGTGCTGGACAATCCGCAGGTGGCGGGGGTGTCCATCTTGATGCAGGTACTAGGCACGGCGCTGGCGCTGATGGCCACGTCGCGCTTCCAATCGCGCTGGTACCTGCTGGCGGCCACGCCCACCTTCCTTGCTGGTGTCGTGCTGCGCAGCCTGGTAGACACGCGCGGCTGCTTCCGGTTGGCGGCGGCGGACGCGGCGCAACAGCGCGACGGCGGCGGCTTGCTCTCCATCCCGCTGCCTGGCAACGGCATCTTCCTGCCGGTGGCCGTCATCAACGTGTACCACTTTGCGGTTTGGTGCGTGCTGCTGATCGTTGCCGCGCTGCTGCTAAACACCACGTGCCGCCATGTGGTATGCCGCCGCCGCCGCGGCCGTCGCGGCGCGGCACGCCATAAGGTAACCGCTGGTATGCGCGCCGTTGGTGCACACGCTGTGCCGGGCGGCGGCATGATCACCCTGGCGGACGACCCGCCGCCCGTTGGCATCCTGTCAGCCACACCGGAGGAGGTGACGCCATTGCTGCCGCCCGGCGCGGCGACCGCGGTGTCTGCCCCTGCGCCGCCACCACTGAGCCGGTACCACACGCTAACATCCTGGGAGTTGCCACCTGGCGCCGTACCTCTGACGCACCCTGACGTGTCGCCGCAGTCGCCGCCCCTCGAGGCTGCTGCTGCTGCTGCTGGGACGGGTGCTGGCGCCGTTGCGGATGCGTCGGTTGCAACCGACAGTGACAGCGGCGTGCGCCCACCTGATCCGGCCGAGACGCTACCCGTGCCTGCTACTGGCGCGCGTGGCGGCAGTCCCAACTGCCTTGCAGCCTGCTGTGGCACGTGTTGGCGCGGCGTGTCTGCTGGCAGCCGCATCTTTGCCACCGTGCCGCTGCGGGTGGGCATCGCCACTTCCTTTGCCTCGCTGCTGGCCATTGAGCTGACGGCCGGCCTGATGGTGGTGGCGGTGATGCTGACGCCGGTGCTGAACGACTTTGTTCATAAATACTTTAGCAGCACCGCGCCGCCGCCGCCTGTGGTAGCCGGCCAGCCGGTTCACCCTGCCGTTGTCGCTCTGAGCCGTTTGGTGGCAGCGGTGGCACTGCAGTCCACGTCAGCAGCGAGTACTATGCCGGCTGCACGGCAGCTGGGCGGCCGTGCACTGGGGGACGACACCGATGGCGCCTCCATCCTCCTCAGCGTGCCGAACGCCCTGCGCAACGCCGTTGTGGCGGGCGCCGTGTTTGCATGCGCCACCTCGCTCGCCGTCTGCGCCATTGCCGTGCTGGTGTACTACGGCCTGCACCTGGAGTACTGGGCGCAGGAGCGGCGGAAGGACGCGGCGGTGACAGCTGCCGTGGCGGCGGCGCCAGCGGGCACGTACACCAGCGCCGCCTCGTTGCGTCAACTGCGCGCCTCGCTGGGCTACGTGCCTGCCGACCTGGGCCAGTTTACGGTGCTGGGCCGCGCCGCAGTGCGACTGTCGCGCAGCGTGGAGGGCCAGCTGGCAGACAGCGTGGCCACCAGTGACGCGGTGCAGGGGGCTGTGCCCGAGACGACACCGGCCGGCGGTGACTCTACTGGCGGTGGCGGTAGTAGCGGCGACGGCGGTAGTAGTGGGAAGCCGACGGTGGCGACGGATGCTGCTGCTGCTGCTTCTGCATCGCCAGCACCGCCGCCGCCTGCGCCGCCGCCGCCGCCTGCCTGGCGCCGGTGTGTTTATGCCATTTATCGTGCCTGCGCCAGCGCGCCGGTGGCGCCGCAGATTGGCCCCGGCGGCCTGCCACTGGAGCGTGTATCGTTCAGTGGCGCGTTTGGCTACATCCCGTTCTTTGTGCTGAATGTCGTGTTTTCCTACTTCGAGGTGTTTGTCCTTGTGTTTGTGCTCGCCGCCGCGCTGTCGCTGCCAGTGCTGCAGGACGTCATTCGCGCGGCGGTGGTGACGATGCTGCTCACCACCCTGCTGCCGCTTGCCATCCGTACCGTCCTGCTGGGCTGGCTGCTGGCCGACGGCACGCGCATCAAGCACCGGCGCCTGTTCCTGCTGGTGGACACCGTGTACTCCTTCACAGTGGGCGCCGTGGTGGGCATCTCGCAGGCCATCCTCCGCCTCATGCTGGTGCTGCTGTGGAGCATGGTGCGCAGCACGCAGCTGCACGCGCCGCTGGGCCCGCGCACCAGCTGGGGCAGCTACGACCCCGGCTTTTCAACGCACGCATCCGTCATGAAGTGCAAGTACGCCTCTGGCTTGCCGCCTGTGCACAGTGCCACTTAAACATTGTTGCTTCACCTACCCTACACCCCCGTATCGCCATATTCCTCCCCGCCGTCGCCGCCGCCACCGCCACCGCTGCCGTCATAGTCGTCGTAGTCATCGTCGCCGGCGGGCGCCGCTGCCGCCAGCTTGCGCGCTGCCGCCGCTTGAACCACCAGCTCCAGCTGCGAGCGCGGCGCACGGCCGTGCAGCACCGGCTTCCAGTGCCGCTTGCGGTAGTTGGTGAGGAAGTTGCGCAGCTGCGCGGACGACATGCCGGTTTGCGCCTTCAACATCTCTTTGTCGCCTGCGTGGGTGGGTAGCGGGTAGCCGTATGGGTTATCCGTGTTGAATGGCCGTTTTCATAACGTTGAGTAGTGCCCCGTAAGTAGCAACGCACTGGGGGATGGATACGGGTTGTCGGCGTGCGCCAGCAGCCACTTGAGGAGGACGCGGGTGACATGCGGCGGCATGCCCTTGCCCTTGTCAGGGTGCGGTTGCTCGTAGTCTACCGCTGGCGCAGCCGCTGCATAGCCGCCGCCGCAACCACCACCACCACCACCAGCAGCGCTGTCCATGCCGTCGTCGCCGTCATCACCCACGGTGCTCTCCATCAACTCTAGCAGCAGTGCCTTTCGGCTTGAGACAGCAGGTGACCTGGCGGTCAGCGGCGTCGGCGGCGGTGCCGCAGTGGCTGCGCGCCGCTTGGCACCACCTCCGGCCGCAGCAGCCCCACCACCAGGTGCCGGCACACTCGTGTCACCGTCTCCAGTGTCACATGTCAACCCCAGTCCGCCACGAGCAGCACCACTGCCACTGCCGCCTCCGCCTTCGCCGCCGCTACCGCCGCCACCACCGCCCTCGCCGCCATTGAAAAACCGCCGCTTGCCGGTTGCCGCGGCCGCCAGTGCCGCAGTCGTTGACGGCCCAGGCGCTGTCGACCAGGCATCCACCGACAGTGCGGTGGGCATGGATGCCAGCAGTTGCGCCATCTCCGTGCCGGCAGCATCTTCGGTGGCCGCTGCAGCTCGCGACGCCTGCTGCACGCTGCGCAGCGCGGCCGTGACGTACGCGCAGGCTGCCGCGTTGCCGGCGGCGGCCGCCGCCGTTGCGGGATCCAGCAGTGCCGCCTGCGCGCGAATGCGAGACTCCACCGCTGAGAAACTGAGCGAGTAGCCACGCGACTTCAGCACGGCGTACATGAGGTTGGCAAAGAGCGGCTGCAGCAGCAGGTCGGCGCGCCGGAAGGGCAGCCCGGTTGCCGGCCCGCCATGGCTGCTGCCATCCGCCCCTGCCCTGGGCCCGCCCGCACCAGCCTCCGCCGCTGCCACTGCTGCCGCCGTGGCGGGTCCCGATGCCGCCGCCTGCAGCGCAATCACGTAATGCGGGCGGCACGGCAGCGGCATGGTGCCGATGCTGCTTGTTGGGTCTGCCCTTCCGGCTGGTCACTGATGCAGCGACGGGTTGGAATCGTTGTTGGATATCGCGGTGTACAGAGACAACAAGCGCAATCTGTCACTGCTGCTGCATGGCACCTACTGCTTGCACAATGTCACTGCTAAAATGTCGCATGTCTGCAAGCTGTGTAGGTGTATTCGTGTGACCGTGTGCCGGGTGGCGTCACTCAGCGGCGGCACGAGTCAGCAGCAGCATTCGCGAAGCTGGGCGCGAACGCCCACTGCGTTCTGTCTACCACCCACCATTGCTGCAACAATACGCTGCGACAACGACCCTGACAAGCAGCAATTGTGTATGTGCGCGCTGAGTCAGATTGTTACCGCCCAGCTGCTTGTTTCCGATAAGTTCCAGCACCTACCTCGCCACCATGCCGCTGCCCGCCCGCGAATCCTACGTCATTGTGCTGCCGCCGCCATGTGTGGCAAGCGCATCCATGCGCTCCGCAGCGCTACGTGCGGTGCTGTCGGATGCCACAAGCGCCATGCTGGCGGATCGCACCGCCAAGCGCCGTTCCCTGGCAGGTGCGTCGCGCAGCTGCAAGCAGCACGCCAGACGTCGCACGGCGCGCCCGCCTAGCCACACCCCACAACCCGGCCACGCGGCACACCTGCAGTGGAGCTGGAGGCGCTGAAAGAAAAAGAGTTTGTGGCCATGAGCCTCATCCGGTCGTCGCTGGTGGCGCTGAAGCCGCGCGCGCCGCCGGCGCTGTTTGAGCAGGTGCGCCGCGTGCTGGCGTCCGCCGACGACATTGTGGCGCGCGCACGCGGCGACCTGGCGACGCAGGGTGTGCCGGGCGACGACGACAGCGTGACGCGCGCCCTGGCGGCCGACATCCGGCTGCGCACCATGCGGCTGTCAGTGCTGGATGGGCTGTCAAAGAGCCTGCGCGGCATGGAGGTGCGGGCAGCCGGCGGCACGCCCGCCGCTGCTGCCGCGGCCGCCGCCGCGCCGGTCGGCATTGGTCTGAGTTGTGGCAGCCTGGTACGCCCGCCATCCATGGCAGCGGCGGCGACGGCGGCAGCAGCATCAGTGACGGGCAGTGCAGGCGCGGCTGCACTGTTTGGGGGTCGTGGCGCCGTTGCGGGTTCGTCCGCGATATCGTATGCAGCTCATCCAGTGCCGCCGGCACCACCGCCGCGCCAAGCTGCGCCACAGCTGGCGCCAGCCACATTTGCAGTGACCCCGGCGTCCGCTGCGCCTGCGCCTGCCTGGCCGCGTTCGGGCGCTGCCGCCCGGTTGCGCGCGGTGCCGCCTGTCCCGCACGCACCGGCCGCCACCGATGCAGGCAGCGACCCCGTTGCGTGCGCCATGAAGGACCTGGGCCTGACAAGCGACAGCAGCGAGGCTGCCAGCACGCTGGCGCGGCGGCGCGAGGTGCTGACGCGGGAGCAGCGCGGCATCCTAAAGGGCTGGTTCCTGCTGCACATTGCGCACCCGTACCCCACAGAGGAGGAGAAGCGCCGGCTGGCGGCGTCCACCGCCACCACGGTGGACCGCGTGACGGCGTGGTTCATTAACATGCGGGCGCGCGACCCGCGGTACAACGGCCGTGCGGGCGGCGGCAGCGGCAGTGTGAGTGGCAACAGCGGCAGCGTGGACGGCAGCAGCGGCGTGCACGACGCCGACCTATAATATTGTAATAATAACATGATTGAAGAGGCCAGCTGCGACAGATTGATAAAAGCTACGACCAGGTGGGCAGCACCACCAGCGGCTTGCCCTCCTTCTTGGACAGGTACACGTAGTAGAAAAAGTCGGTGTACAGCGCCGTCTGCACGGTGCCCGCCACCCACGCGATCCATTGGCTGTAGCCGGGCTCCGTCCAGAAGCGGTACACCCAGTTGACGACGTACAGCGCGCGGTACAGGCCCAGCGCCACAACATACATGGCGGTGATGTTCTCCGCGCAGCGGTGCTCCTGCAGCAGGCGCAGCTGCGGCAGGATGGCCACCGCCTCCAGGTACTCTGAGAACGCCCACAGCGCCTCAAACACCCAGTGCACCACGCCGTGCCACGGCCCAAAGTTGCCCTCGTTGAACACGAGCGCCAGGGCGGCGGCCGGCAGGATGGCAAACTTGAGCCACGGGTACGTGTCCTTCTTGCGCTCTTCGCGGTACGACGTCTTGTACGGCTCCACGTACTTCA
>Ga0066256_1000859_pt1 | contig 12180 bp, 11 predicted proteins | sample ThiBio_1000_biof_FD_87107 | JGI IMG/M metagenome (GOLD analysis project Ga0066256, IMG submission 87107) | Wastewater bioreactor microbial communities from Cape Town, South Africa - Thiocy_expt_1000_biof (version 2) | ecosystem: Engineered > Bioreactor > Thiocyanate-remediating >...
CGGCGGTATTGCCGGGCGCCAATTCCCAGTGTGCCATATCACTTACTGACACAAACCTTGCATCTGCGGGGCCTTCCACATTTTGCGTTTCAGGAAAATTCAAAGGCAGAATGAACGAAGCCTTTGTTGCAGCAATTTCTTTGATGCGCTGATACTCATCGTTGCCGCCTTTAATAATATATTGCACGCCAAACTCATCGCCGATTCTGTCGGCACGAATATCACTCCACTTGTCGCCCGCATCAAAAATTTGCGGCAGCGATTTATTTTCGTTCCAGGCTTCCAAAGATTTATTGATGCCCTCCTTTTCAGGTTTGGTTTTTGTGTACCAGTCTGCATCTAAAAAAGTTTGCCGGAGTAAAGCCACAGCGCCCATCATACTGGTAGGGTAGCTTTGCAAAGATGTGCCCTTACTGAAAGAGTAAAAGGCGGCGGCCCTGTCTTTAATCACTGCGAGATTTTCTTTATCATCTGCCAATGAAACCACAGCACCGGTTCCGCGTGCGATACCATCTTTCTGATGTGTGGCAACTGCACCAAATCCCTGATCGCGCAATTGTTTTGCCTTTGCAGCATCGGTGCCGAAAAGCTGGTAGGCATTCACCTCGCTTTTGACAGCCTGGTTCCAATTGAAAGGCCCTTTGGTAGTAGTGGTTAATTGCTGGGGGCCAAAAAAACTTCCACCGAAAGACCTTTGTGGCATCGGGATTCCGTAATCGCTATAAATATCAATAAGCGATGGATAGATGTACCGGCCTTTACAGTCAATGATAACAGCGTCCTTGGGAATAGCGACATTCCCCACCGAAACAATTTTTCCCTCTTTAATTACGAGCACTGCATTACTTACAATTGTATTTGCATCCTTAACAATTGTGGCATTCGTAAAAGCATAGACGCGTGTGCGCGGATCGGCAACACCGTTTTCAGGGAATGTAACCTGCGCAGCAATGTTATTAGCAAAATGCAGCAGAGCGATGAACACCGCGAGTTTCAATATTCTCATTTTGGTGATATTTGATTGAAAGTATTGAAAAAAATGAAACCGCTAAAAAAAATAAAAAATGGTTTAAGCGGGCCGGTACTATTTGAAAACAACGAACCGGGCCACCCCAACTCAAAACGCCACCGCTTCTACTGAGCAGTAAAAGTTAACCCTAACAAACAGGCGGTTCAACATTGAACAGATCAACAAATAACAGACAAAATGCAACCCTTCACAAAATAAAAAGAGATGTCGGTGGTAATGGCACGAGCGATACCACAAACATCGGCAATACAAAAACCTTGACAACTTTCTGTAACTCGACCCGACATTTTGACTAAATTTGCCCCAAAGAATTTAGCAGTGGCGACACATCATAAAATAATAAACGGCGACAGTCGACAAATGAATGAATTGCCCAACAATTCAGTGCATTTAGCAATTACGTCGCCACCCTATTGGCAACTCAAAGACTACGGAACAGACAATCAAATCGGCTTTCACGAAAATTATGAAAGCTATATAAACAACCTGAATTTAGTTTGGAAAGAGTGCTACCGCACTCTTCACAACGGTTGCAGGTTGTGTGTGAATATTGGCGACCAATTTGCAAGGGCGGTTTATTACGGGCGTTACAAAGTCATTCCTATTCGTGAAGAAATTATTAAATTCTGTGAAAACATTGGCTTTGACTATATGGGCGCAATTATTTGGCAGAAAGTTACAACTTCAAACACTACAGGCGGCGGCGTTCAAATGGGTTCATATCCATATCCGAGAAACGGTATTTTGAAATTGGACTATGAATTTATTCTTGTTTTCAAAAAATTAGGCGATGCACCTAAACCGACGAAAGAACAAAAAGAACTTTCAAAAATGACTGCCGAAGAATGGAATACAAACTTCGCAGGACATTGGAATTTTGCAGGAGCAAGGCAAAACAACCATATTGCAATGTTTCCTGAAGAACTACCGAAACGTCTAATCAAAATGTTTTCATTTGTTGGCGAAACAGTTCTTGACCCATTTGCAGGAAGTGGAACAACTGCGTTAGCTTCAAAAAATCTTGACAGAAATTCAGTTGGTTATGAAATCAATCCTGAATTTATTCCGTTCATTAAAGAAAAATTAGAAATTCAACAAAAAGACTTATCAGGTACGACTTATGAGTTTTTGAAGCAACAAACATTTCAAACAAATTTTGAAAATGAAATTCTGAACCAGCCCTACATTTTTAAAGACCCTCATACGCTTGACAAAAAAATTGACGTAAAAAAACTACAGTTTGGCAGCCGTATTGACAAAGACAGCTCAACTCAGCGAGAAGAATTTTACACAGTAAAAGAAGTTATCAGCCCTGAAAAAATTCGGTTGACAAATGATTTGATAATAAAGCTAATTGGCATTAAAGAAGACCCAATCATTAATGGAAAAGCGACTGCTTTTCTCATTGATAAAACAAAAGGAAAGAGAGTTTTTCTTAAATACGATAATATTAAGCACGACAGCGAAAACAACTTGCTTTGTTATCTCTATTTAGAAAACAAAACATTTATCAATGCTCATTTAATTAAGAATGGTTTGGTGCAGGTAGACAGCAATATTGACTTTAAATACAAAGACAAATTTTTAAACTTACTGCAACAGAATGGCTAAAGAGTGGATTTTAAATAGTGTGATGAATCGTTTTCAGCTCAATTTCAAGAGAAACGTTGGACCCACATCTGAATCAATCAGGAAATGTTCTCCTAAATCACTTGACGAATGGAGGGATTATTATTTCGCACACGTTAAAACAAAAGAACATATTGAAGATTTGGGAAAAAAACTTTATGTAAAGATTACGGAAGTTATAGCATCCGAAGTTGAGAATGTAACCGAGCAAGACTGTATTGATTATATGTTGCAGTTGGTAATTGACCGGACCTTTGACGGTTATATGACCGAGATACAGACCGTTTACGGGCAACTACAAAAAATCTTAGACGTTCAAATACAAGCAGCACCTGATGAGTGGGACAGGTTGTTCAATGTTGATTTCTTTATCCAAGTAAAAGATAAATACATCGGGCTTCAAATAAAGCCTATTAACACAGGAATTCAACTACCGGAAATTTTTAAAGAATACGCATTACAAGAAAAGACACATCAAAAATTCACAGAGGTTTTTGGTGGTAAAGTTTTTTATTTATTTTCAGCAAAAATTGGCGACAAAAAAGAAATCCAAAACAAAGAAGTAATTGACGAGATACAAACAGAAATTAAACGGCTCGAACAACTGTAACAAAAGCCACATACCGCCATGGGCAACCCTATTTGACGACAGTGCAACATTGAAACAGATAGTTAAAGGACAGATAAAATGCAACGCTTCACAGAATAAAAAAAGATGTAACCGGCGCCCGCAGTACATTTTATTATAGACGCCCGACTCCCATGCCTACCTATTGCCCGACTTAGAGAGAGGTGACAACTTAAAGCGCATTTTTTACAATAACGGGGTTTAAAAACTTACCTTAGCGACCTAAATAAATACGAGAAAAAAGAATGAATTTATTAGAAACCGGAATTGAAAAAGGCTTAATTTCTTTTGACCCGGAAAAGAACTTTGTAACTTACGTTCACCAAAACAAAAAGCGGAGTTATAGCAATCCCGAAGAGAAAGTTCAGGTTGAAACATTTTTATCTCTCATACTTATTTACAATTATCCGGTAAACCGCATCAAATTATTTCAAACCGTGCAAATTGGTTCGCGGGGTACCGAAGCCGACGTCATTGTTTACGAAGATGATGAATGCGAATGCACATATATAGTTGTAGAGTGCAAAAAAGAAGATATTACCGACCAGGAATTTAATATCGCTGTTGACCAGGCCTACAGCTATGCCGTTGCTGAAGGCGGCAAATATGTTTGGACAACTTCCCGAATTAAGAACCAGTATTATGAAGTTCCTGACAAGAAACCGAAAAGCAGGATTGAAATACCGGATATTCCGCAATTCGGGGTTGACAAACTTGCACCTTACAAATATGTAAAGGGCGGCATTTCGCAAACTGACACCAATGAAATACTAAATCTTGCCAGCGAGCCTGAACCAAATGCAAAACAAAAGTTTTTTGAACTTCAGGTTGTAAGCGAAAGCGAACTGACAAAGATTTTCATTCAATCGCATCAGGCACTTTGGGGCGGCGGACAAAGAAACCCAAGCGTTGCATTTGATGAATTGGACAAACTCATTTTCTGCAAAATTTGGGACGAAAAGCATCCAAGAAAAATTGGCAACCCTTACGATTTTCAAATTTTTCGTGACGAAGACCCGGAAGATTTACTAAAACGGATCAGGAAAATTTATGAGGTTGGCGAGAAAGAAGCTCCCGAAGTTTTCAAAGACGGAATTGCATTATCTGCACAAGAAACGCTGACCATTGTAAAATACTTTCAGCGTATCAACCTCAATAAAACTGACCTTGACAGTAAAGGCAAAGCCTTTGAAACTTTTATGGGCAGTTATTTCAGGGGCGACTTTGGGCAATATTTTACACCAAGGCCCATTGTAAAATTCATTGTTGACAGTTTGCCAATTACGCATAAATCAAGAGTGCTCGACACCAGTTGCGGAAGTGGCGGTTTTTTGCTTTATGCCTTGGACAAAGTGAGAGAACAAGCCAACGAATTTTACGACCGAATTAAAGAAGAAAGAAATCATTACACATATTGGCACGACTTTGCAGAGAAAAACCTCTTTGGCATTGAGATAAACGACCAGATAGCCCGAACTGCCAAAATGAATATGATTATTCACGATGACGGGCACACCAACGTAATTGCATCAGACGGGCTTTTAAGCGACACCGAAATGCAAGCCAAATCGGGAAACAAAGAGTTTAAATACAATTCGTTTGATTTCATCATCACAAATCCACCTTTCGGCAGCAGCATTAAGCAAACCGAAAAGGCTTATATGCACCAATACAATTTAGCCGTTAAAGAAGTGGATTGGCTAAATACAACCACAAGCGGCAAAGCTGCTTTGCGTGACAGCCAAAGCACCGAAGTTTTATTTTTGGAGCAGTGCCACAAGTTTTTAACCGAACACGGTTATTTGGCAGTGGTAATTCCTGACGGTATTCTTACCAACAGCAGTTTGCAATACGTGCGAGATAACATTGAAGAAATGTATCGCATTGTTGCTGTTGTTTCAATGCCTCAAACCGCTTTTAGCGCCACAGGTGCAGGGGTGAAAAGTTCTGTTTTGTTTTTGCGTAAGCACAAGAACAAGCAGACCGAAAAAATCAGCAATCAAAAGGCAAAACTGAAAGAACAAGTAAAAACCGGTAACAATTATATTGCTACCGTTGAGCAATGGGAAAAAGAAAAAGCGGAAGCCATAAAGAAATTGGAAGCAGATGCAAAAGCCAAAAACCCGAAAGCCAACAAAAAGGAAATTACAGAAATGATACAAGCCGATAAATCGGCTGTTCAGTCTGCATTTACCGACAAAGTGAATTTGCTGAAAGAAGAATTGACCGAAAAATACTTTTTGGCAAAACAAAACGCTTTAGACGACTACCCTATTTTTATGGCAATAGCCGAAGATATTGGCTACGATGCCACAGGCAGAAGCACTAACAATAATGAGTTGGTTGAAATAGGCAAAGAGCTGTCAAAGTTTATTGCCCACATTAACAAGACTGAACAATGATTTTTATGATTAAAGTGATTTACTATGATCAAACAAGAGTATAAATATTCGGAACTAACTTCTAAAATTATAAAATGTCCATGTCTGTTCATAGTGCCTTGGGTAATGGTTTTCAAGAAGTAATTTATCAAAGAGCTTTGGAAATTGAAATGATTGATGCAGGATTAACTTTCAATAGAGAGTTTGAAATGCCCATATTTTATAAAGAACAGCAAATAGGCACAAGGCGAGTTGACTTTTTGGTTGAAGGAGTCATTTCTGTTGAGTTAAAAGCTATTTCAAAATTAGAAGATGTGCATTTTGCACAAGCAATAAATTATTTGGAAGCCTATAATCTTGAAATTGGCTTACTTATCAATTTTGGGGAAAACAGTTTGAATTTCAAACGATTAACTAACAAAAAATTCAAACCTCACTAATCAATGCAATCAGAAAAATCAAATAAATCACAGTTCAGACTTTCACCAACACTCAACAAAAGCCGGGTTTTCATTTTGCAAAAAGCGAATTGGAAAAACGCTTTGACCCTTTCTTTTATGTTCCTGAACTTTTGGAACTTGAAAAGAAAGTTTTAGCCAAGAAACCAAAGAAGCTAAGAGATTATGTAAATGGTTTGGCAAGCGGAGCAACACCAAAGACAACAGAAAGTGAAAAATATTATGCTGAAAAAGAAAACGGAGTACCGTTTTTAAGAGTGCAAAACCTTTCGCCAACAGGAGTTTTGGAGTTTGACGATTGCAAATACATCAATGAAGATACACACAATGGAATGCTGAAAAGAAGCCAAGTTTCAGCAGGTGATTTGTTGGTTAAAATTACAGGCGTTGGACGAATGGCAGTTGCATCAGTTGCACCCGAAGGATTTGAAGGCAATATCAATCAGCACGTTTGTGTAATTAAAACAGGAAGCAAAGAAATTAGCGAAACGCTTGCAGCGTTTCTCAATTCTGACATTGGCGAAAAATTGGCAAGCCGAAGAAGCACAGGCGGAACACGACCAGCATTAGATTATCCTGCCTTGCTTTCCATTCCAATAATTGAAGACAAACGCATTTTACAAATTACGGATAAAGTAATTGCTCAAAAGCAAAAGAACGAAGCAGAAGCCGATAAACTACTTTCAAGCATTGACGATTATTTGTTGAAGGAGTTAGGAATAAAATTGCCTGAACCGCCTGAAAATACTTTGAAGAATAGGATGTTTGTTGCTACACTACAACAAATCACAGGGGGTCGTTTTGACCCGAAACTTTATTCTACTCAAAGCAAAGAACTAATTAAATCGCTTTATAAAACGAGCTTTAAATACCAAACATTAAAATCAGTAATCATTCAGAGTTGTTCAGGAGATTGGGGAAATGACGATAAGGATGGTTTTAATGAAAATGAATTTGTTCGTTGTTTGGTAATCAGAGCAACGGAGTTTGACAATAAATTCAATTTAAATGTTGACGGAAGCAGAGCAAAATATCGCTTAATCAACAAGCCGAAATACAAGGCGTTGGACATACGAGCAAATGACCTATTGATTGAAAAATCAGGTGGTAGTGAAAACCAACCAGTCGGCAGAATTGCAATACTGACAAAGGAACTTACAGATAGCTATTCTCTTGGGTTTAGCAATTTCGTTCACAAATTGAGAGTAAACGAAGAAGTTGTAAATCCAGAGTTTGTTTTCAATTACTTAAAGACAATTCATAACATCAAAATCACAGACGTTATGCAAAGTCAAACGAATGGAATTAGAAACTTGATATTAAATGAATATTTGAGCTTACCTATTCCCGTTCCACCGCTTTACAAGCAAAAAGAAATAGCGGAACACATTACAGGCATCAGACAACAAGCCCAACAACTTAAAGACAAGACAGCGGAACTTTTGAAAATAGCGAGTGAAGAAATTGAAGAAATATTATTGCATTAGCCAACGCCAACGGTGGCACTCAATAAAAAAAGCAGAAACATTTTATTGTAACTGCTTGAAAGTAAACGTGATCCGGATTGGATTCGAACCAATGACCTACTGCTTAGAAGGCAGAAAAACATAGAAATCATCCAGAAACAAGATACAACCATAAAAATATAATATATTAATTATCAAATTTTTATAAAATATTTTTTCTATTTGATTTTTCATATTTCCTTTTTTTATTTTATATTTGTGTCGGAAATGTGTCGGAAGTTTTAAAAGCAATTTATAACAATCATTATGAAAAATATATCGGTCACACCGTTTATTGATAGCTATCATCCGCAAAAGGATGATAGATGCAAGATCTCAATTCGTTTAACTTTCCAAAGAAAGAAAAAATATTACCCTACCAAGATTAACCTGACTGTGCAAGAATATGACCGAGTAATGAACGCAAAAAGAAAAACAAATGAAGAAAAGGAAAGCTACAACAAAATAATTGCACTGATCAAGGAAGCTAATGACGCGATTGAAAAAATTCCCGTATTCACTTTTGAAAAGTTCGAAAAACTATTTGTTCAAAATAAGGGTATTACTAATAGTATTTTAAATGCCTACAATGAAAAAATAACAGCATTGAAAGCTAATGACCAAATTGGTACTGCCAATAATTACCAATGCGCAATAAATTCCCTTGGCACATATAAACAAGCATTAACCTATGTTGACATTACTCCGGAGTTTTTAAAAGGCTATGAAAAATTTATGACCGATCATGGAAAGAGTAAAACTACTGTATCAATGTACCTAAGAACATTGAGAACTATACTAAATGAAGCGGTTGCTGAAAACCTGATAGACAAAAGTATTTATCCATTCCGACAACAAAGGAGCGACAAAAAAAAGTATTCTCCCCCTGCACCTAAAAATTTAAAAAGAGCGTTAACAAGAGAGAATTTGGAAAAATTCTACAGTTATAATTCGGTTTTTAAAGGTCTTAATCAGGCCAGGGATTTTTGGGTACTTTCCTACCTCTTGAATGGAATGAATATGAAGGATATACTTTTATTGAGAAACAACAATATTAGAGGCAATCTTCTTATTTATGAAAGAGTAAAAACCAGTGGCACCAAAGAAGAACCCACGAAAATAAAAGCGTCGTTAAAACCTGAGGCATTAACAATAATAAAAAGATATAGCCAACCAAATATAAACCCCGAAGCCTATCTGTTCTCTGTCTTAAATGAAAAAATGGACGCTGCAACAAAACACAGAAGGTCACAAACCTTTATCTTAAACATCAATAAAAATCTCAAAAAAATTTGTCGCGAACTTGATATTCCGGATATTACAACTTATTGGGCCAGGCACACTTTTTCGACGGTTTTAAAAAATGCGGGGGTAAGCGTAGAATTTATTAGTGAAGCACTTGGCCATAGCGATATTAAAACTACCAAAAATTACCTCTCCAGTTTTGAAGACGAAATGATTCATAAAACAACCGATATCCTGACAAGTTTTGAAACAGCCGGATAGGAAATACCTTTTTATTTTTGGAGCAACCTTCTCTGCAACTCAATAATTTCGTCTTTTTGGCGATTGATGATTTGGTCTTTTTCTTCCAACAGCGATTCATATTCAGTAATATTCTTTTCAAAACAAAAAGCATATTGCTTTTTAAGATAGGTGGCCATGTTTGACAACAGAAGGCCGTCTTTTATATTTTTATCAATGGTGTAACCTTTTCTGTATTGCTCTATTGATATTTCTTCGATGGTTTTGCCGGTCGCGGTGCAAATAGTATCCAATACTTTAAACAGTTCGTCCTTCTTAATTTCATATTCCACATCGCCCTTTTTATAAAAGTGGAAGAAATTCCGGATCTGTTCCATCACAGATTTTTCTTTCAGCATCCTGCCGTTATCCTCCAGTAACCAGGAAGCATTAACTCTGAATATGGATATTATATCCATAATTTGAGTTAACGTTGGGAGTAATAATCCTCTTTCTATCTTGCTGTACTGGCTGGCATCAATATTTAATTTCTGAGAAAATTCCAATTGGCTGAGGTTATATAACTTCCTGATTTCCTTTATCTTTTTACTAAATTCCATCGTGTTTTGTTTAGCGGATGAATGAAAATGAGTAGTATTTTTATAAAATTTATTCATTAAATGGAAATAAATTCTATTTTATGATCTAATATTGCATCAAAAATAAGAACTATTTTCTATTTATAACTTTTTATTCTTGTAAATCTTTAAAAATGTCTGACTATGGTACAAAATGAATTACGCCTCATCGACCTGACAGTAGAGCAGCTTCGGTCACTGCTCAAAGAAAGCCTGCCTGCGGCAGTCCCTGCCATTGTAAAGGAAGAAAACGATATCGGCGGCATCGCCCTGGCAAAGGATGTCACTAAGCTTTCTTTTAAGACGATTTACCAGCTTACCTCTAAGCGGATGATCCCATTCTTCAAAAAAGGTAAACTGCTCTATTTCTCCCGTAAAGAACTTGAAGAGTGGATCAGGACAGGTAAAAGGAAGACGATTTCGGAGATTGAAAACGAAGCCCATAATTATCTCATCACCAAAAAAAGAAAATGATGCTGGTTTTTAACCATACAGCTTCTATGCACTATTTGTTATTAAAAGATTTTTTGCTAACCAAAAAAGAAAAAATACAATGAACAGCGCACAGGTAAAACGCATCCCGCTCATTGCATTTTTGGAGGCGCTGCACTTTAAACCTTTAAAAATTAAGGGCAATGAGTATTGGTATAAAAGCCCGTTCCGGGAAGAGCAAACCGCTTCCTTCTCAGTCAATAATAAAAAGAACACCTGGTTCGACTTCGGATCAGGACAAGGAGGTAATATTATCGACCTGGCCGGTAAGCTTTTTAATAAAACCGACATTTCTGAGATTCTTTCCATAATAGACGATAAATCCAGGTCTTTTTCTTTTAGCCCGCAACCTGCTTTTGATGTATCTGAAAAAGACCAGGAAGCAGAAATACTCAAAATAGCCCCGCTAACCAATCCTGCTTTGCTGGATTACTTAGCCGGGCGGAAAGTGGACGGCAGAACTGCACAGCAGTACTCCCGGGAGATTTATTACAGGGTGGATGGCAAAAATTATTTTGCCATTGGTTTTAAAAATGATACAGGCGGATACGAAATCAGAAATAAATACTTTAAAGGTTGTATCCGTCCAAAAGACACAACAACCATAAAGACAGGCCATAACCTGTTGACCATCTTTGAGGGCTTCATAGACTTCCTGTCATACCAGGAAATTTTGAAAGGCATCGAATACCGAATATTTATGGCGAACAGCCGTGAACGAACCTTTCTGAAGAAGATCACTCCTAAAACCGATCTTCTGATCCTGAATTCAGCCATTCACCTGCAAAAAGCTGAAGACACCATCAGAGAATACCCAAAACTCCATTTGTTTTTTGATAACGATCAAACAGGAAGAGTATGTACTACGGGCATAGAGAAGTTGGGTATCCCTTATGAAGACTTTTCCACTTACTACCATAATCACAAAGACCTCAACGATTATTTAAAAACGGAAAACAACAGGCGTGAACAAGACTTAGGCAGTTGCCGGGGCATAAGGCTTTAACCCATCGTATCCTAAAAGTTCAAATCAAATTAGATCACAATTAAAATAATAACAACCATGAAAAAGTTTTACTTCAACTTACAAGCAAAAGGCGGCGTTGGCAAATCATTTCTCACAGCCCTCATCGCCCTTAAAAATGAGGATAACCCAAAAACGTATTTTGTTGACCTGGACAGCTCAGTAAAAACAAGTACGCAGCAATTAAAGTTTTTGAAGGGCAGGACACCACCCCGCTTTGCTTCCATGCATTTGCTTGACAATCGCACTAAGATCGATAGACAACTGTTGTTTGAGAACCTGTACCTGCTTTCGCAAAAAGACTACGAAGAGTTCTACCTCGATTTGGGAGCGCCGGAGAGTGCAGAGTTCCCATCGTTGTTCAGCGCTGATTATACCATCAGTGAGTTCAAACAAATCGCACAGGAACTAAACGCGGAGTTTATCCTGAACATCGTGATCGCGGGTGGAAGCTCTTATGAAGCCTGTACCAACTATCTCGAACGTGTCGCAGAAATTGTAAAGGGTGCACTTGAAATCAATCTTTATATCAACGAAGCCACTTTCATCAATAAAGACAAGATAGGAGAGTTGACCAGTTTTGCAGAACTAAATAATGACATCATAAACGAAACAAGGTTGTTCGGCGATTTTGACAACACCACTTCTCCCCACAAAAACATACTCAAAAAGATAGAAGATGGCGAAAGCCTGAAAAGCTACGCGTTTGTGGAACGTATCAAAATCTTAAAAGAGATCGCTAAAGTATAAACACTACCATGAAAAATAAACCTATACAGAAAAAGGAAATAGATGTTAAAAATCTAAAGGCAGCTATCTATTTAAAATACGAGGTGGACCTGGATGACACGTCCGTTGTAATCCTCTATATTCTAACGGATCAGCAGAATGAAATGTTCAATTCTCAAAACAGAAAGATTGATGCTGCAAT
>Ga0066256_1004594_pt1 | contig 12180 bp, 6 predicted proteins | sample ThiBio_1000_biof_FD_87107 | JGI IMG/M metagenome (GOLD analysis project Ga0066256, IMG submission 87107) | Wastewater bioreactor microbial communities from Cape Town, South Africa - Thiocy_expt_1000_biof (version 2) | ecosystem: Engineered > Bioreactor > Thiocyanate-remediating >...
GCGCCCTTTGCCAGGCGCGCAAACCGGCGGCCGCCGCGCGCGGCCAGCAACCCCGCGTTGCGGGCGGGGGGCCGGCAGCGCAGCTGCGGCCCTCGCAGCCCCGCTGCGGGATGCTGCTGCTGCTGCTGGCTCGTCATCCTCTTCCTCGTCTGCCCCGCCGCCCGCGCCCTCGCCACGCCCTGCCCCGCCACCCGCCGCCGCACCATCTGCGCCCCCATCACCGCCGTCACCGCCATCACCCCAAGCCTGCCGCGGCCGCTTCGCCCGCTTGTTGATGCCCAGCATCTCTGCCATCTCCTCTGGCGTCACGTCATCGCGGTACCGGCCCGTCCCACCACTCGCTGCCAGCGCCGCCAAGCTGCGATTAAAGCCATGGAACGTCCGCCGCCCGCCTATCGCGTCTTCACTGCCCGCCCGACTGCTGCCAGCGCCGCCACTGCTCGCCTCCACTGTCGTCTCACTGTCTACCACAAACCGGAACCGCCGTTTCGTGCCAGCCGGCAGTGGTGTTGGCGGTGGTGGCGGCGCTGCTGGTGCCCGGCTACCAGTTGTCGAAGAGGAGGAGGTGGTGGCGGCGGCGGCGGTGGCAGCGGGCGCTGGGGGCTCGGATGTCTGTGCCCGCATCATGAACCGCATGCCCGCGGTACGTGACGAGATGCCGGTGGCGTGTGCTGGGCGGGAAGGCGCTGCCGCGGGTGCTGCCGCTGCTGCTGCTGCTGCCGGTGCCGGCGCGGCTGCTGGTGCTGGTGGCGGTACAGGGGCCACCACAGCCGCTGGCGCACCACCCTCCCAGAAAGGCTTCCGCTTCACAACGGCAGCCGCCATCTTGTGTATTCTGTGAAGGCAGCAGGCCAATCGTTTGTAGGTGCAGCAGTAGCGGTGACACCACGAGTGGTAGGAGCGCAGGTCGGTTACTTGTGGCCGATAAAGAGTGTGTCAAACAGCCCTCTGCGCAAAATCAAAGCATCATCTGCAAGAGATAGTGTTATACTACGTAAGTTGTCACTCTTATTTTTGTGGCTGCACGCCCGGTTGCTTATTTCATCCAACCGTGTAAACGATGGCCTGGCCTGTCGATGAGGCAGGGGGGAGAGGAGATGAGGAGGAAAAAACAGCGAGGCGCGATGGGAGGGCGAATTGGCGACACACGAAGTTGCGCCCACGCCGCTGGCACACAAAAGTAGAGGCGGAAACATGCGCATGGTGTCAGGAGTATTTGATCTGACCTGCTTTTTAGTGTGGAAGACGCCTCCGCCTCAAAGTCAGTGCACTGCTGTCGCCACCCTCTCGACCCCTCCCTCTCCCATCATACTCATACCTCCTACCTCTCCACGCTGCTCGACTCTCCCAACGCCTCTCCTTGCCCACATCTCTCACGCCGCCATGGAAGGCAGCAGCGGGGAGCGGGAGGCGGCTGGCACGCCGACGCCGCACCCGCCAGCAGCAGCAGCAGCAGCGGAATCGACGCCGCCGCCGCACCCAACCGCACCGCCAGCAGCGGAATCGACACCGCCGCCGTCGCACCCAGCCGCATCGCCAGCAGGGGAATCGACGCCGCAGCCGGTGCCGCACCCGCCAGTAGCGGAGTCGACACCGCCGCCGCCCCCACACCCGCCAGCAGTAGCTGCAGTAGCAGCGGCGGCGGCGGCAGGTGTGGCGACGCCGTCGCCGACGCCGGCGTCGCCGCTGGCGGCGGTGGCTGCCATGGATGCGGCAGGGTGGGCGGCGCACGCGCGGGAGCTGGAGGCGGCGCTGGCAAAGAAGGAGGCGTCCATCCGCACGATGCGGGATCAGGCCAAGGCGTATGTGACGGGGGTGGACGCCAAGTGGAAGGCGCGGGTGGAGGAGGTGGAGGCGGCGCGGCGTGCCGGCGAGGCGCGCGCGGCTAGCCGCATTAGCGAACTGGAGGCAGCGATGGCGGCGCAGGCGGCGGCGATTGGGCGCGCCGCCGCGGCAGACGACGAGCTGCAGTATCTGAAGGCACGCGTGGATGACCTCACGCTTGCTGCTGCGGCTGCTGCAGGCACTACCAAGGCCGCTGCCGGCGACGTGGCGGCAGCACGGGAGGAGGCAGCGAGCGCGCGGGCTGGGGAGGCGGCGGCGCGTGCAGAGGCAGCAGAGGCAGGTCGCACCGCGGCGGCGGCGGGCGCCGCCAAGGCAGCGGCAGAGGCGGCGGCAAGTAGCGCGGCCACTGCCAAGGCGGCGGCAGAGGCGGCGGCGGCGGCGTCTGCGAAGGCGGCAGCTGACGCGGTGGCGCGGGCGGAGGCGGCGCGGGCAGAGAGCGAGGCAGCCCGGAAGGCGGCCAGCGAGGCGGCGGCTCGCGAGCGTGGCCTGGCAGGCCTGCTGTCCGACGCCAACGCCAAGATTGGGAAGCTGGAGGCGGGCGCGGCGGCGGACCGTGCGGAGCTGGTGGCGGTGCGGTCCAAGGCGGTGGGCGACACGCGCGCGGCAGGGCTGGACCGCGACCGTGCCGTTGCAGAGGCGGCGCGCGCGGCGCGGCGGGGGGACGAGCTGGTGAAGGAGCTGCGGGAAATGACGGCGCGCGCGGAGAGCGCGGAGGCGACGGCGTCGGTGGCGCGTGCGGCGCTGGCTGACGCGGACGCGCGCGCCGCCGACGCGGAATCCAAGGTGGCGGTGCTGAGCGTGGGTGCAAAGGCATCGGAGGGAGCGAGTGCGCGGCTGCGGGCGGACGCGGCGGCCGCCGCTGCAGATGTGTCGCGGGCGCGCGCTGACGCGGAGGCGGCACGCGCGGCAGAGGTTACCGCGTCCCGCGCGCTAGCGGAGGAGCGCGCTGCTACCGCGGAGCTGCGCGCCGCGCTGGCGCGCGCTGAGGCGGCAGGCGCGGCGGCGCGGGCCAGTGCGGCGGCGGCGGAGGGCGCGCGCCACGTCGCCGCCGCCGAGTGTGCGGACAATCAGCGCAAGCGGCTGGAGGCAAAGGATGAGCTCATTGCGGTGGCGCGAAAGCTGGATGCGGAGCGCGCCGCCAGCGCGCGGCTGGGGTCAGCCCTAACCCGCCTCCTCGTGCCGCGCATGGAGTCCATGATTGACGGCCTGCACAACCTGTGCGCCACCCTGGACCCGGGGTACGTGGTGCCTGACGACGACGTGCGGGGCGTGCTGGGGCCTGACGCGCTGGCGGGCGACGGGCCCATGGGCGTGGCGCCGGGTCTGCTGCCAGGCGCGGCAGGCACGGGCGCCGCGGCACCCGCCGCACCCGAGCCGCCCATTGCATCGCGCATCCAGGAGGCGTTGACGGCGCTGCTGGACGAGGGCGAGGGCGCCGTGTTTGCCGCCACCAAGGCCGCCGTCACGCTGGTACGCACCGCCGGCGTGTTGCCGACGTCAGCCAGCCGGCCGCCTTCTTCCGCTGAACCGGGCAGCAGCGGCGGTGGTCGTGACGGCAGCGGTGGCGGTGACGGCAGCGGTGGCGGCGACGGCAGCAGTGGCAGCGGCAGCGGCGGCGGAGGTGGGGGTGGGATTTGTGACATGATCACGCGCGCGCTAGGGTTAACCGTCCCGCCGCCCACCGCGGCGCTGCATCCTACCCCGGTACCGCGCCGCCGGCGCATCAACTGGACCCTGCAGCTGGCGCTCTCCACGCCGTCCCGTGGTCGCCACGCGCATGCACAGCCGCATCCACATCCGCATCCACCACGCGCCGCGCCAGCGGGGCACCCGCATGCGGGCGCCGGCGACGCTGCTGCAGGGCGAAGTGGCCGGCGGGCAGGCGATGGGGCTGACCGTCAGGCACTGATGACTGCCAGCACGGTGGACGAGGCCATCTTGGCGGTGACAGGCGACGACGACTCGAGTGCCAGCCCGCCGCTGGGGAGCGCGCGGGTTGTTATGGGCACGTCGGCGTCCAGCAGCGGGAGTGCATCCTCTCCCACACCGCACGTGTAATACTAATTAATGTGTGTGTAGTATTTAATGTAGGAGGCACTTGAATGCAAGCCAGGCGGCGGCATGCAGAATGTTATACAATAGAGGTAAGGCGCGGCGGTTTAGCGACGTGACACGACGGCGGGCTTGCGGGCAGACACGACAAACTTGTGGGCAAGGAGGGGGGACGCGACAGCGGAAGCGGCAGCACCGGTGGCGGGTGTCGACGCCGGTGAGTGGTGGTGCAGCTGCGCCGGTGGGAGTGGCAAGGGCATGGGCAGCGCATGCGTCCGGTGGGCGGCATGGAGGGTGTGCACAGGCGGCGGTGGGGACTGCAGCAGCCAGGGCGGCCGGGGTGTGGCAAGTGCAGGCAGGGGCGCCAGCGCCGGCGTCGGCAGCGGCACATCACTAAACGCGCCGCCCGGCGGCAGGTACATGGCGGTGCCAAACCGTGCACCCAGCGCCAGCACGGCGGCGGATGGGGAGGAGGTGGCGGCAGCACGTGGTATGTGCGGCAGGGCAGGCAGCGCACTACTGGGCAACCCTGCGGCATCAGCTGCCAGGGCGGCGCGCTCAGCCTCAATGGAGCCGTCCAGGTCAGCCAGCACGCCGTCACCTGCAACCCCTACTGCAAGCGCGTCAACATCCGCTGCTGCCGGCGGCGGTGGCGTGCCGCGCGCAGCGGCGCCGCTGTGATCAAACACCAGCAGGTTAGCAACCGCCGTCACCCATGGCGGCAGCCGGGTACTGGCACCGGCACCTGTGTCGATTGCTGCTGCCGCGGGCGGCGGCGCGTGCACCGCCGAGGGTGGAAGAAGCCGTGGTGAACTCGTGCTGCCGCCGGCAGGCCGGCGCGTACCGATGAGGGACGACGACCGCGGTTGCGGGCCGCTTGTCGCAGGCGGCGACATAAGGGTGCGGCCAGTGCGCTGCAAGCCAATGGCGCTGTCATCGACCGGGGTAGCACGGGCAGGCGAACGTGCTGGGCCGCGGGCAGCGCGGTGCTCTGCAGCGCGCCGCGTGGCACTGTCGTACCGCCCCGTCTTGGCTGCCTCGCTGGCGCCCGTCACCATGCGCACCGCCACCTGCTGCGGCCGCTCCACGCTGCTGCTCAGCGGGTCGGGGCTTGTCATGCGCTGCCGCATCGCCACCTGCGCAGCTTCCAGCTCCGCCAGCCGCCCACGTGCCGTCGCAACGGCAGCCGATGCCGCGACGAGGTACTGGTCACGCTCCGCCGCCTCAGCCAGCGGCAGCGCCGCGGCAGACAGCGCGGGTGACGCCAGCCGCTCGCGCGCCCGCACGGCAGCAGCATCCGGCATTGGCGGCCTGGGTGACGGCAGCAGCAGGGCGTTGTCACTTGCTGCCGTCACTACTGGCGCAACAATGACAGGCGCGCGCACGGTTGTGGTAACGATAGGCGCGGGTGCCGCCGCGGGTGCCTCCTCCACTCGGCTGCTGCCACTGCTGCTGCCGCCGCCGGCTGGTGGTGCCTCCGGGTTGGCCGGCGCCTCACGCGACAGCCGGCTGTACAACACGCGCAACGCCGGCGTCTGGGTTGGCGTGGCAGACGACGCCGCGGGCGGTGCGCCGGCGACGGCGGCTGGCATAGGAAAGCGGGAGTAGCGCGTGCCGGCGCCGCCTGCCCGAATTCGCGCCTCGTCATCCTCGTGCACCTCTGGCTCCTTTGGCGCGGGTGGCGGCGACGGGGCAGAGGGTGGTGGCACCGCAGCAGGCGGTGGCGGCGACGGTGATGACGGCGCCACGGCAGGCAGCGCCACGGCAGGAAGCGCCGCAGGCAACACCACAGGCGACAAGCCGCTAATGGCAACTGCAGCCTCATTATCAACAGGTCGCGCTGGCTCGGCACTCAGCTCCGCGGGCGGCGTGGCAGGTATTTCACATTCATTGTCGCCGCCACCCAGCTCGCCAATGTGTGCATGCGGTGTTGGTGGCGCGGGCGCGGCAGCATCAGCCACAGGCGCGTCGCCAGCACTGGCTGCCGCCGTCGACTCCTGCAGGTGCACATCGTGCTCCAGGGCGGCGGTGACCGCTGAATCCAGGCGCGCCGTGTCGTAAGCGTCGTGCACGGAGCGCTGCAACAGCACCAAGCTCTCAATGTGCCGCTGCCGCTGGCCACTCACGGCGCTGGCAAACCGGCTGCCCGCCGCCGCCGCGCGCGCAAACGCCTTGGAGCTGTCGGCCGCCGCCTCCATCCGCGTGGCGCGCAGCGACGCGGCGTACTCCCGCGCCTGCCGGGACAGCAGCTCCGCCGACGCCACTAGGCCCGCTGACGGCAGCGACGACGCGTCATCCATGGTGGCAGCGGGGATGGATGCTGGCAATGCGGGCGGCGCAGCTTCCGGGGTGGCATTGCCAAGGGACTCACTGTCTTCCGCAGGCGCACAGGTGGGTGTGACCGTACCGTCAGTGGCGGCGGCCGGCGGCGCAGGTATGTCGGCGTCTGTCGCCTCCACCTCTGCCGCAACCTGTGGCGGCGCCTCAAAGAGCGACGCCAGCGACGGCAGCATGGGCGGCGGCGGAAGCTGGCCGTCGGTACCAGCAGCGAGCTTCCTGGACGGCGTGCCACTTGATGGGCTAACCACGCCAGCAAACTCGACTGCGGCAGCCGCAGCGGCGGCAGCCAGCAGGGCGGCGGCGCGCAGCTCGGGCGGCGGGGAGGTAGACGGCGTGCGCGGCGCAATCGAGGTAAACGTGGAGGAGTGCCAGTTGGAGAGTACACGTGCAGCAACTGGGGACGCTGCAACGGCGGCGGGCGGTACTAACATGACCTGGTCTACGACTGCCGCCGGCACGCCAGCACGTGGTGGAGGCACAACGTACGTCAGCGGCTGTAGCTCGGAGTCTGCGCCGGAGCCCGCGCCACCCGCCTCCGCGTGCTGGCGGGGCCGATGCAGTGGCGCGTGCCGCCGCGCCTGCTCCTCCGCCAGCACGGTGGTGAGGGTGACCGTCTCCACATGGTCAGCGGGCGTCTCGTCGTCGCCATGCGGCGGCAGCGGCGGCGCCGACATGGCAGGCACCACACCCGCCGGCAGGGTGCAGATGACTGGGGCGGCAGGTGCGTGTGCGTGTGCGTGCTCGTGCACAGGCGCTTGATGATCAGCAGGCGGCGGCGTCGAGGGCGGCGCGGGCTGAGCGGGCTCGGCGGCGGGCTCCGTGGCAGTTACCTCAGCCTCAGGCGCTGGTTCGACGTGCGGCGACGGTGGCAACGCTGCTGCTGGCGGCGGCGCCGGGCGGGCAGGCAGCTCCCGTGGCGGGGAAGCAAGGTAGCGGCCGGTGGCAGACGCGGCACGCAGCTCCTCGGCAACCAGTGCCGCAACTTGTGCGCGAAGCGCGGCGTCACGCGCCGCCGCCTCCCGCTCGGCGGCTGCAATGAACTCTGCCTCGGCAGCCGCCGCGGCAGCTGCCACCGCGGCCCGTGCCGCTGCCGCGGCTTCCTCTTCCGCGCGCGCCACCGCCGCCGCTTCCGCGGCGCGTGCAGCCGCAGCTTCTTCAGCTGCACGCGCTGCCGCAGCCGCACGTGCAGCCGCCGCCTCCTCAACGGCACGTCGCTCCGCAGCTTCGGCGGCAGCACGCGCTGCCGCCGCCTCCTCCGCCGCGCGTGCCACTTCCGCTGCTTCAGCAGCCGCCCGCGCCGCTGCCGCTGCCGCTTCTGCAGCACGAGCCTCCTCTGCTGCGCGTGCCGCTGCAGCCTCCTCTGCCGCACGCGCCTCTTCCGCAGCGCGCGCTGCCGCCGCCTCCTCTGCCGCCCGCACTGCTGCCGCCACCTCCGCTGCACGCGCTGCCGCCGCTGCCTCCTCAGCTGCACGCCGCTCTGCTGCCGCCGCCTCCTCCGCAGCACGCCGCTCTGCCGCCGCTGCCTCCTCGGCTGCCGCGCGTGCCGCCTCCGCCTCCGCAGCAGCGGCTTGCCGCGCCTGCGCAACAGCTGCTGCCGCCGCTGCCGCGGTTGCCAGCATGGCTTGGTGCATTGCCTGCACCTCCTCCTCCTCCTCCGCCCGCTTGCGTGCCGCCGCCGCCTCTGCCGCCGTGGTGGCCGCCGCCGCCGCCTCGCGTGCTCCGCCACTGGACGTCCACTTGCGCAGCTTGGACCAGTTGCCGCGCGCCACAGATTTCTGTGTCATCCGGGGGGCCGGCTCCACAGGCGCGGGTGCCGCTGCCGCCGCCATCATGGTGGCGTTCATGGCTGCAATCTGGTTGGCAACCACGGAGCTCATGCGGGTGGAGGTCGACGCACCACGTGCAGGCGTGCTGCCGCCACCCGGCGCGTCCGGCATGTGCCCAAGCATGGCACCCCGCCGCGTAATCCGCGCTCGAATGGGTGTCCCGCCGTCATCCACCATGGCACTGTGGCGTTTGACGCCCTCCTCCGCCTCATCATCATGCGACTCACGGCGCGGCGACGCCTCTGCGTCTGCCTCGCTTGCCGCCGCAGCTGCCTCCACTGGCGGTGGGGATGGCGGCCTTGCTAGCCCCGGGGCCGCCGGCACCGCGGCGGGGCCCGGCGCGGCGGCGGGGGGGGCCGGCGCCGGCTCTTGGGGCGGGGGTGGCGCCGGTGGCGGGGGCCGGGGCGGGGGGGGGGCTGGCGCGGGTGGCGGCGGTGATGGCGAGTCAGGTGGTGGCGGGGTTGGTGACGGTGGTGCAGGTGGTGGCGGTGACGGTGCAGCGGGCACTTCCTCTGGCGCTGGCGCCGGCGCAGGCGTTGGTGCTGGCATCGGTGATGGAGCTGACGGCGCGTCTTCTGGTTTCGGTGCTGACGTTGGCGCAGGTTCTGGCGCGGGCGCAGGCACAGGTGTTGAAGCCGGCGCCTCCACTGGTGAGGGTGCTGACGCAGGCACAGGTGTTGGAGCCGGCGCCTCCACTGGCACAGGCGCTGGTTCCGGTCCTGACGTAGGAGTTGGCGCTGGTACCGGTGCGAGCGGAGGCGCCGGTGTTGGCACAGGCGCTGCAGCCGCAGGGGCTGGTGCCGGCGCGGATGCAGGCGCTGACTCTGGTGCTGGTGCCTCCACTGGCGTAGGTGCTGGTGCAGGTGATGGCGCTGGAGCAGCCGGTTCTTGCACAGTTGCTGCAGCGGACGCGGGTTCTGCCGGCACAGACGCTGACGCGGACGCAGGTGCAGGCGCAGGTGTCGGCACAAGTGCTGGCACGGATGCCAACGCTGGTGCAGGCGCGGGCGCAGGTGCCGGCACTGGCTCAGGTGCTGGCGCAGGCACCGGTACTGGCGCTAGTGCGGGCGCTGGTGCAGATGCCAGTGCAGGTGCAGGTGCTGGCGCTGGTATTTCCACCGGTACAGATGCAGGCGCAGGTGCCAACGCTGGTGCTGGCGCTGGTGCAGTCGCTGGCGCCGGTGCCGGTGCAGCCGGTTCTGGCGCAGGTGCCGGTGCAGACACAAGCGCAGGCGCAGGTACAGGCGCAGGCACTACTGCCAGTTCTGTCGCAGACATGGGCGCAGGTGCCGGCGGTTCTGGTGCTGGCTCTGGGACCGGGGCAGGCGCAGGGACAGGCGCCTCCACTGGTGCAGGTGCTGGAGCAGCCGGCGCTGGCGGCGCAGGTGCTTCCGCATGCGTCGGTGCTGGCGCTGGCGCAGGCGCAGGCGCCGGCGCAGGCACTGGTGCCGGCGCAGGAACAGGTGCATCCACTGGTGCGGGTGCTGTCGCAGATACTGGTGCTGGTGCAGGCGCTGGCGCAGGCGCTGGCGCTGGCGTTGGTGCTGACGCAGGCGCCGGCGCCGGTGTCTCAACCGGCACGGGTGCAGGAGCCGGTGCCGGCTCCTCCACTGGGGTAGGCGCAGGCGCTGGTACCGGCGCCGGTGCCGGTGTCTCAACCGGCGCAGGTGCTGGTGCAGGTGCAAGCTCCAGCGTAGGTGCCTTTTGTGCAGGTGCCGGTGCAGGAACAGGTGCTGGCGCTGGTACCGGGGCCTCCACTGGTGCAGGTGCTGGCGCAGGCGCTGGTACAGGTGCTGGCGCAGGTGCTGGCACCGGTGCAGGTGCCGGCGCTGGTGCTGGCGCAGCTGCTGGCGAAGGTGAAGCAGGTGGCGGTGCAGGTACCGGTACTGGCACAGGTGCCGACGCATTGACCACAGCAGGTGCCGCCCGGTTGTCAGTGGGTGGGGCAGCTGCGGGTGAGGGACGGGCGGGCGGTGGGCCACGCGGCGGTGGCGGCGCTCCGGGGGGTGCCACAGATGTACGAGAAACAGGTGGCGGCCGCTTAGGCGGCGGCGCGCTGCCTGACGCAGGCACTGTGACGTGCGTCTCACCGGCTGGCGTGGGAGCCGTTGCTGTTGCAGGCGCCGGGGCTGTCGCTAGAGCTGGTGCAGGTGTAGGGGCAGGCGCGGGGTCTGCTGCGAGCGCGGGCGCTGGTGCAGGCGCAGGTACGGGCGGCGCTGCAGCCGCTGGCGCCAATTGCGAGTGCAGCTCCGTCAGTGCCGGCGCAAGGGCAGCAGCAACGGACGCCCGCGACGGTGCACGTGGGGACCGCGTTGGCACAGTTGGGGAGCCAGTTGTTGGCCGCGCTGGCGGTGGGACCTGTGGTGGTGGTGGGGGTGCCGCCGCCGCGGCGGGGGGTGGGGGGGTCACCGCCGGCACCGGAGCCCCCACCGCGGCGGGTGAGGGAGTCACCGCCGGCACCGATGCTGGGCCACGAGAGGGTGGCGGCCCCGTTGGTGGCGGGCGTGTCGTCGATGACGCCGTCGCAGGCCCAGCCGCAGCAAGGCTGGGCCGTGCTGGTGGCGGCGGGCGAGGCGGCGGGGCACCTCGTGGCCCGGGTGGTACCGGCGCGCCAGGTGGGGTTGGTGCGCCAGGTGGCACGGGAGCGCCAGGCGGCACGGGCGCACCAGGCGGCACCGGCGCGCCAGGTGGCACTGGCGCGCCAGGTGGGATTGGTGCGCCAGGTGGCACGGGTGCCCCAGGTGGCACGGGCGCGCCAGGTGGCGCTGGTGCGGCGCGCGCCGCAGCGGGTGCTGGCGCACTGCTGCCCTCCGAAAGGGAGGCGGATGCTGCAGCAGGCGACGGGTGCGCGCCGCTGGCTTCCTTGGACGGCCGGCGTGCGGGTGCCGGCTTGGCGGGCAAGGGAGCAGCGCGCGGTGACTGGACGGTACTCAACTGTGGCGGGCGCGGTGCTCCAGGTGGCACCGGCGCCGGCTTTGCTGCCGCAGGTGGCGCCGAGCGCGTTGCTGCCGGCGCGCCTGCTTCGGGTGAAGCTGGTGCAGGTGCCGCCCCAGGTGCCGCCGCTGGCCCGGGTGCAGGTGCTGGCGACGGGGTACTGCCGCTTGTCGGTGCGTCTGCTGACGCAGGCGCCACGGAGGCAGGTGTGGCAGGTGCCGGTGGTGGCGCAGCCGCTGGCGGCACCGTCGGCGCCGCGGATGACGGGCGCGAAGCCGCCCGTGGCACGGCAGGCGGCGGAACCTTTGCAGCAATAGAAGTGCGCGTCGGCGGTGCAGCAGCTGGTGACGGGGGCGCCGCTGACGTTGGCGTGGGCGGCGGTACCGGGCCAGGCACTGGGGGCGCTGGCGCGGGTGGCGCTGTCGACGGCGGCGCCGGTGGCGGGATGCTAGCATGCGCAGGTGACGGCGCTCGCGGTGGTGCCGACAACGGTGCCGGTGGGGGCACGCTGGCACGCGCCGGCGACGGTGCCCGTGGTGGTGCCGACGGCGGTGCTGTTGGCGGCGCCGTTGGCGGCGCCGGTGGCGGCACGCTGACACGTGTAGCGGGCGATGGCGCACTTGGTGGCGCCGCCGGCGGTGCCGGTGGGGGGATGCTGGCGCGTGCAGCTGGAGATGGTACAGTCGGTGGCGCCGACGGTGGCGCTGGTGGCGGCACGCTAGCACGCGCCGGCGACGGTGCTCTCGGTGGTGCCGATGGTGGTGCGGGCGGCTGCGTGGCGGTGGGTGGCGGCACGGGAGGCGGCACGGAGCTAACTGCAATAGACGCGGGCCGCGATGGCGTTGATGGTGGCAAGGGAGGCGGCACAGGGCCTGGCACGGCAGGCGCCGGCCGTGGTGGTGTGACTGGCGGCGGCTTGGGCGCGGCGGCGGGCTTCTCGTCGTCGTCATCTTGCAGGTCGCGACGGGCAGCAGCGCGTGGAAACAGGGAACCAGTGGCGGGTACCACCTGGGGGGGCACCGGCGGCGGGGGGGCCCGCTGTGGCGGCAGGGCGTCCTCCAAAGCCGCCGCGCGGCTGCCGGCGCGGGGGAAGAGCAGAGGGGGAGGGGGCGGCGGGGGGCGCGGGGGGGGGGCGGCCGCCCGCCGTCGGAAACGGGGGGGGGGCGGGGCGGGGCCGCGGTCG
>Ga0066256_1004595_pt1 | contig 12179 bp, 12 predicted proteins | sample ThiBio_1000_biof_FD_87107 | JGI IMG/M metagenome (GOLD analysis project Ga0066256, IMG submission 87107) | Wastewater bioreactor microbial communities from Cape Town, South Africa - Thiocy_expt_1000_biof (version 2) | ecosystem: Engineered > Bioreactor > Thiocyanate-remediating >...
AGTCGGCCGGCCTCGTCGGCATCTCCACCTGCGCGTCCGACCCGCTCTATTCTTCCTGGTCGCTCGGCGACAAGCAGTTCACGCTTTCCATGTGGAACACCACGATGGGCGCGACCGCGGCCGATTTCGCCTTCAAGGAAAAGGGCTGGAAGACGGCCTATGTCGTCACCGACCAGTTCATCGCCTATACCAAGTCGCTCTCCAAGTATTTCGTCGAGCAGTTCAAGGCCGACGGCGGCGAGATCCTGCTGGAAGACACCTACACGAACGGCGACAACAACTTCTCGGCCCAGCTCGCGCGTCTGCAGGCGCTCGGCAAGAAGCCGGACGTGATCTTCGTCTCCTCCTACGGCACGGATATCGGCGTGATCATCCGCGCACTGCGGGAAGTCGGCTACGATGCGCCGGTCCTCGGGGGCGACGCCTATGACGACCCGGCCATGCACGAGGCGCTCGGCGAGAAGTTCGGCAACAATGTCTACTTCGTCACCCATACCTGGATGGGCGCGGGAGCCGATCCGGAAATGGAGAAGTTCATCGGCCTCTACAAGGAGATGTTCGGCAAGGACCCGGACACGTCCTTCGTCTCGACCGGCTGGGATACGATCATGATGATCGCCCAGGCGATCACGGCGGCCGGCACCACCGAGGGTGCGGCGCTTGCAAAGGCGCTCGAGGACGGCCAGTTCAAGCTTCTGACCGGCGAACTCGACTACGGCACGGCCGAGGAAGGCCATGTCCCGAACAAGGCCGCGGCGGTGATCGAGCTCAAGGGCGGAAAGCCGACCTTCGTCGGCTGGCGCAAGCCGGAATCCCTGCCGAAGCCCTGATCTCCCCCGTTCGGGCCGGCCGCAAGGCCGGCCCATGACCTTCGGAAAAGCCATGTCTGAAACACGTCTTGCGGTAAACGACGTGTCGGTGGAATTCACCGGCCTCCGCGCTCTCGACCATGTGTCGCTCTCCGTCGCCACCGGCGAGGTCGTCGGCCTCATCGGGCCGAACGGCTCCGGCAAGACGACGCTCATCAACGCCATCACCGGCCAGGTGAAGCTGGCGACCGGCACGATCACCGCCGGTCCGGTGACGCTTTCGGGCCTGTCGCCGCGCGACATCGCGCTTGCCGGCGTCAGCCGCTCGTTCCAGATCGTGCGCCTGTTCAACACCATGACGGTGCTGGAGAACGTCGAGGCGGCAGCGCTCGCCAAGGGCGTGTCCCGCGCCGCCAGCGCGCAGCGGGCGAAAAAGCTGCTCGACGAACTCGGCCTGACCGACAAGGCGGACGAGCTCGGCGAGAGCCTCAGCTACGGCGACAAGCGCCGCGTCGAGATCGCCCGGGCGCTCGCCGCCGAGCCGCGCTTCCTGCTGCTCGACGAGCCGGCGGCCGGCATGAACGACGCCGAGACCGAGACGCTGCTGCACACGCTCTCCGAGCTGCCGGCCAAACGCGGCCTCGGCCTCCTCATCATCGACCACGACATGGGCCTCATCATGCGCCTCTGCCATCGCCTGCATGTGCTGGCATCCGGCCGCACCATCGCGGAGGGCGACGCCGCGCATGTTCGAACCCATCCGGCCGTCATAGAAGCCTATCTCGGCAAGGGGACGGCCCATGCTTGACGTGCGCGATCTCTCCGTCAGCTACGGCACGATCCGCGCGGTTCGCGGGATCAGTTTTTCCGTCGGCAAGGGCGAACTCGTCAGCCTGCTCGGCGCGAACGGTGCCGGAAAGTCCTCGACCATCAAGTGCATCGCCGGCGCGCTGAAGGCCTCCGGCGGCTCGATCACCCTCGAGGGCAAGGACATCACCGCCGCCAGCCCCGAGCAGGTCATCCGCGCGGGGCTGGCAACGGTGCCGGAAACCCGCGACGTCTTCCCCGACCTGACGGTCGCCGAGAACCTGATGCTCGGCGCCTATATCCATCGCCGCGACCAGGCCGGCAACCGCGATAACCTCGAACGGCTGCACACGCTCTTCCCGCGCCTTGCCGAACGCTCGGCCCAGGCGGCCGGCACGCTTTCCGGCGGCGAGCAGCAGATGCTGGTCATCGCGCGCGCGCTGATGGCCCGCCCCAGCGTGCTCCTGCTCGACGAGCCGTCGCTCGGCCTTGCGCCCGCCATCGTCGAGCGCATCTTCGAAATGATCGAGACGCTGAAGACATCCGGCCTCACCATCCTGCTCGTCGAGCAGAACGTGAACCAGGCGCTCGCCGTCGCCGACCGCGCCTATGTCATGCGGCTCGGCGCCATCGTGGCGTCCGGCACGGCCGAGGAGATTCGCTCCACCAGCGATCTCAGCTCACATTACCTGGGAGGCTGATCCATGGCTTTCGCGATCCAGTTCGTCATCGACGTCCTCAGCCTCGGCGGCGCCTATGCCCTCATGGCGCTCGGCCTCGTCATCATCTACGGCATCCTGCGCCTCGTGAACTTCGCCTATGGCGAGCTCATCATGGTCGCCGGCTATACCATGTACCTCACGAGCGGCTCCGGCCTGCCGTGGCTCCTCATGGCGGCGCTCGCCGTCGTCATGGCGATCGTCTTCGGCATCCTCACCGACTATGTCGCGTTCCGCCCGGTGCGGGCGAAATCGGTGACGGCCGTGCTGATCACCTCCTTCGCCTTCTCGAACCTCCTGCAGAATGCCGCCCTGCTCTTCATCTCACCGCGCCCGCGCAACGTGCCGCTGCCCGACATCTTCTCGCAGACGGTCTCGATCGGCGGCGCCATCACGCCCGTGCGTAACCTCATCACCATCGCCGCCTCCATCGTGCTCCTCGCCGCCGTCGCCTTCCTCATGCGCAAGACGACGCTCGGCATCGCCATGCGCGCGGCGGCGACGAACTTCACCATGGCGCGCATGCTCGGCGTTCCCGCCAACCTCATCATCACCTCGGCCTTTGCCCTTTCCGGCTTCCTTGCCGGCGTCGTCGGTCTCCTGTGGATCGGGCGCATCGGCACGGTCGTGCCCGGTGTCGGCCTGGAGCCGCTGCTGGTCGCCTTCATCGCCACCGTCATCGGCGGCATGCGCAGCCTGCCCGGCGCGGTGGTCGGCGGCTTCCTGCTGGCGCTCATCGACACCACGCTCAACTACACCCTGTCGCAGGACCTCCTGAAATTCCGCGATGCCTTCACTTTCAGCCTGGTGATCCTGATCCTGCTCTGGCGGCCGGAGGGCCTGATCAAGGGTCCTGCCAGCGGACAGCGGACCTGAGGGAGACGAACCGATGAAACATTCCTATCTCACCGCCCTCATCCTCATCGCCGTGATCGCGATCATCGCCGTCGGAAGCCATGTCCTCGGCATCCGCCTCTACGACCGCATCGCCACCAACCTCCTGATCTCGCTCGTGCTCGTCGTCGGCCTCCAGACCTTCATGGGCAATTCCGGCCTGCTCTCCTTCGCGCATATCGGCTTCATGGGCTTCGGGGCCTACACCTCGGCCGTGCTCACCATCCCGGCCCAGATGAAGGGCATGGCGCTGCCCGACCTCTACGAGTTCATGAAGGTCGTCGAGATCTCGCCGCTCCTCGCCATGCTGGCGGCGGGCGTGGTGGCCGCGCTGGTCGCGGCTTTCGTCGCCTATCCGCTGATGCGGCTTTCGGATGCGGCGGCCGTCATCACCTCGTTCGCGCTGCTCGTCGTGCTCTACACGATCATGAACAACTGGAGCGCGCTCACCAACGGACCGCGCACCCTCTTCGGCCTGCCGAAGACGACGGACATGCCGATCGCGGCCATCGTCGCGGGCGTGGTGGTCGTCGGCGCCCCGCTCTTCAAGGAATCGCGCACCGGCAAGCTCCTGCGCGCCTCGCGGGAAGACGAGGTCGCCGCCGCCGCGCTCGGCGCGAACATCCCGCAACTGCGCTGGCGCGCCTTTATCCTCGCCGCCTTCATCGCCGGCGTCGGCGGCGCGCTGTGGGGGCACTTCATCACGTCCTTCGCGCCCAAAGCCTTCTACCTGAAGGAGACCTTCCTCATCATCACCATGCTGGTGATCGGCGGGGCGAACACCGTGACCGGCGCCGTCGCGGGCACCATCCTCATCACCTTCGCCTATGAGGGCCTGCGCGGCACGGAAGGCGCGCTGAATGCCGGCGCGACCGGCGCGGGCCAGGTCGTCGGCCTCACCGAAATCGTGCTGGCGCTCGCCATGATCGCCGTCATGATCGTCAAGCCCGGCGGCCTCTTCCCCAACCGCGAGATCGGCCACATCCTCACCCGCACCCGTCGCCGGAAGGAGACCTCGGCATGAACTGGAAAACCGACTACCGTTCCTTCTACTATGCCAATGCCGAAGAGCCCGACGACATCGTGCTCGATCCGGAAACGACAGCGCTGCTCGTCATCGACATCCAGAACACCTATCTCGATCCGAAGGACAAGCCGGAGGAAACCGCGCGCTGGCAGCCCTTCTACGAGCGGATGCGCAAGACGGTGATCCCGAACACCGCACGCCTCATCGACGAATGTCGCAGGCGCAAGGTCGAAGTCATCTTCGCCCGCATCGCCTGCCTCAAGCCGGATGGCCGCGACCGCTCGCTCAGCCAGAAGAAGCCGGGCTTCAACTACCTGCTGCTGCCGAAGGAGCTGCCGGAAGGACAGGTCGTTCCCGAACTGGAGCCACGCGCCGACGAGATCGTCATCACCAAGACAACCGACAGCGCGCTGACCGGCACGAACCTGCGCCTCGTCCTGCACAACATGGGCATCCGGAACGTCATCTGCTGCGGCATCTTCACCGACCAGTGTGTTTCCTCGACGGTGCGAAGCCTTGCGGATGAAAGCTTCGGCGTCGTCGTGGTCGACGATTGCGGCGCGGCCGCGACGGACGAGCTGCACAGGCGCGAACTGGAGATCATCAACATGATCTACTGCCACGTCGTCCAGCTCGACGAGGTTCTCACCTTCTTCAAGTAGGCAAGGATTGCATCATGGCCGACCTCTACGCTCGCGAAAGCCGATCGGTCTCGAAGATGGCGCATCTGCGGTTCTTCCCGCAGGCCGTGGTCGGCGGCAGCGGCGCGTACCTGACCGGCGACGACGGCCGGCGGCTGCTCGATTTTTCCGCCTCCTGGGGCGCCGCCAGCCTCGGCCACGCGCATAACGCCGTGCGCGACGCCGTGAACCGTGCGCTGCGCGACCAGGCGGGCGCGAGCTATCTTTCAAGCGCGAACGAACCCTGCGTGCTGCTGGCCGAAAAGCTGCTGTCACTGGTGCCGGAGCGCGCCCGCGGCCGCGTCTGGTTCGGCCATTCCGGCTCGGATGCCAACGAGACGGTCGCGCGCGTGGTCGTCGCGGCCACGGGAAGGCCGCGTCTCCTCGCCTTCGAAGGCGCCTATCACGGCGGCACCGTCGGCTCCATGGCGGTGTCGGGCCATCCGGCCCAGCAGGGCGCCCGCGCGGCGGGCCTGACGCTCGTGCCCTATCCGAACAGCTATGCCGCAGGCGGCCCCGAGGCTGCGAAGGCGGCCGCGCTCGCGCATATCGAGCAGCTCTTCGCGACGGTGCTGCCGCCGGAGGAGGTCGCCGCCTTCTTCATCGAGCCGATCCAGTCCGACGGCGGCATGCTGGTGCCGCCGGACGGCTTCTTCCAGGCGGTGGAGGCCATCTGCCGCAAGCACGGCATCCTCGTCGTTTCCGACGAGGTGAAGGTCGGGCTCGGGCGTACCGGCCGTTTCAACGCCTTCGAGCATTCCGGCATCGAGCCCGACATCGTCGTCTACGGCAAGGGCCTCGGCGGCGGCCTGCCGATCTCGGCGGCCGTCGGCCCGGAAGCGATCATGAACCACGCCGTCGCCTTCTCGCTGCAGACGGTGCACGGCAATCCGGTCTGCGCGGCGGCCGCGCTGGCGGTGCTGGAAACGATCGAGCACGACCATCTTGCCGAGAATGCCGCCAGCACCGGCCAGGCCCTGCGGGAAGCGCTGCAGGGCGTTGCCGCGCGCCACGCCCTGATCGGAGATGTCCGCGGCCGCGGCCTTGCGCTGGGCGTCGAGCTCGTCGTCGATCGCGCCACGCGCGAGCCGGCCGCGCGACAGACCGCGCTTGCCGTCTTGCGTGCCTTCCAGCTCGGCCTCGTCGTCTACTATGTCGGCGTGAACTCCAACGTGCTGGAATTCACGCCGCCCCTGACGCTGACCAAAAGCCAGGCCCTCGAAGGCGCAGCCCTGCTCGATGAAGCCCTTGCCGACGTCGCAGCGGGGTAGACCCGGCGCCGGATGATCCGGGCGCTGATCGACCGGAGCATTCCCGGTCCCGGCAGCGTCGTGAGGGAAGCCCTCACGCACCTCCGTCCAGACGCTTCGACCAATCCTCGACCCGGTTGCTTTCGAGCCGGCGGCGGGCGTGGCTTCGCCAGCCTTCGGCAAGGCGTTCGAGCGCGGCGATGCCGGAGAGCTCGGCGCGATTGAGCGTGTCGACATAGAAAGCGCGCCAGATGCGCGCGAGCGTCCATTCGGGCGCACGGCGCTCCTCAAGGACGAGGCTGTCCTGCGGTGCGACGATGCCAGGTTCGAGCACGCGGTAGTACCAGCCGGTGCGCCCCGTCGATTGCACGAGGCGCGCCATGTCGGTGCGGCCGAAGCGCTCGTTCAGCTTCCAGCACGGCTGGCGGCCCTGGCTGACTTCGATGAGGGCGGCGCCCAGCCTGAAGACGTCGCCGATCGCGACCGTGCCCTCGGCGAGACCCGATGTCGAAAGGTTCTCTCCGAATGCGCCGGGAGCGTCCAGCAGCGGATGGCCGCCGAGATCGCGAGCCCAGCCGGCATAGTGCTCGAAGGGATAGTGGTGCACGGCCTTTTCCGGCCCGCCATGCCGCACGGGATCGCCCTGCCGGTCGCCGGCAAAGCCGGTCGGCGAGAGGGCGAGCGGCCCGGCGACGGCGGATTTCGCAATGCCGCTCGGCGCCGCGCGCGGCCCCAGCGGCGCGATGGCGCCGATGCGCAGGCTGAGCAGCCGAACGGAACTCATGCGCCGGCCTCCCCTGCAGGCGCCTCGCAGCGGCCGTCCGCACAGGCCGCGGTCCCGGCGGACTCGCCGGCGGGGGACGGGGACGCGGCGAGCGCCATGGCGATCCTCGCGCCGACGGCGATGTCGTCCTCGATACCGAAGACGTGGCTGAGCACGGTGCCATCCCGGCCGATCAGGATGGAGGAAGGCGTGCCGCGCAGCCCGAGGCGGCGCATGGTCACGGGGATCTCCGATCCTTCCTCGGCAAGGTCGACGGCGACGGGGGATGCCAGGCGATATTCGTGGAGGAAGGCCTGCAGCGTCACGGGCGTCATCGCGGCATGATGCTCGAAGACGGTATGGATACCGATCACCTTCAGGTCCGTCCCGGCGAAGGTCCGCTCGATGCGCTTGACCTGCGGCAGGGCCTGCGACACGCAGCCGGGGCAGAGAAGCTGGAATGCGTGCAGGAAGACCGGCCGCCCGCGAAGACCGGCGAGCGTCAGCGGCGCCGGAGTGTTGAACCAGGCCGATGCCGCGATCTCGGGGGCAACGCGCACGTCAGGCTGCGACATGCGCGCCTCCCGTTGCCTTTGACGGGTCGATGGGGATAATCCTTGCCATGTTCTTTCCTTTCATGCCTGGAGGGGAGGAATGGCCGGCCCGGCGATGGCAGTCGCCGGGCCGGCGCTTTCTCATTCCGCAGGCGCGACCTTGCCCGGCAGGCTGAGATCGCCGGAGGCGACCTTGAAGACATTGCTGACGCACAGCAGCGGCGCATGCAGGTTGCCGTCGACCTTCAGGCCCGCCGTGACCCCGTCATAGGAGGCGCCCTTGATGCCGCCGATCAGCGAGAGCGGGATTTCCACGTCCACCGTGTCGCCCTTGAAGGTCGTCCCGTAGTCCGGGCTGTCGATCAGCAGCGGCACGCCCGGCCATGTCTCGGGCACCTTCGGCTTTGCGCCCGCGGGAATGTCGACCACCTTCAGGCCGCCGCCGCAGGCCTTGTCCCCGGCAAGCACCACCCAGTGCGGATGCCAGACATGGCGGTTCCTGCCGCCGCGGGCGGCATCGTCGAAATCCGGGTGGAAGGTGACGGCGAGCGCCACGATGCCCTGCGCCTTGTCGAAGCCGATCTCGCCGCTGTCGAGGCTGGTCGGCCAGACATAGGCGTAGACATCCGATCCCTCGAACCTGCCCGTCGCGTCGGGCTTGTCCTTGCCGGCCTCGCCGCGCACGCGGGTGGTGAAGACGGCCTTGTCGCCCTTCGTCACGATCGTCGTCTCGATGATGTCGAAGGCGGCCTGCACCGCCTCGGAAGGCCCGGCCTCTATGGAATGGGCCGCGGCCGCCGTCAGCCATAGCGCGGCCGTTCCGGCGGCAAGGGCGCCGGTCAGAAGTCTTGCAGACATGGTGGTATCGTCCTTTCGTTTGCCTGGAGGGTTTGGATCATCCCGTTGAAAAGGCGTCACGGGTGGCAGCCCGGGACGCGGGATCGGCTTCTTCGTGTTCGCGGCAATCGATGCGCAGGTCCGGCTGGCCGAAGGCCGCGTCCACGAAATGGCAATGATGCGGGCGTGCCGCATCGGCATGGGCGAAGGGCGCGAAATGGCGACAGGTGACGCACATGCGCTGGACGGGGATGGCGCCCGCCTCCTGCAGGTGGCGTATCAATTTCACGAGGGTGAGAAGCAGATCCGCCTGGGCGGTCTCATCGAGGGCGGCCACCGCCTTTTCGGCGAGGCTCTCCCTGCCTTCCGCCTCTTTCAACGTCCTGCGCCCCTCTTCCGTCACCGCCACACGCACCGCGCGCCGGTCGGCGGCGTCCGTCCGCTTTTCGAGCAACCCCTTGCGCTCCAGCGCATTGATCGAATCCGTCGCCGTCGGCTGCGAGACCCCGAGATGGGCGGCGACATCCTTGACCCCGAGGCCATCCGGGCCGCGCCCTTCCAGAAGACCGAGGATGGCGAGCTGGGTGGGGTTGAGCCCCGTCGCCTTGGCCTTGTTCCACTCGTCGATGCGCATCGCCATGGCCACGCGGGACAGGCCCTCGCGAATGCGGTCATTGATCGAAAGCGGGTCCTTCGGCGTTTCCATGGCCTAACAATATAGGAGTCCTATTTATTATCAAGCCATGTCGTGAGATCTTCCGCGCCGTCAAGTCAGGCTGAGCGCCTGGTGCACCTTCGACCTGATCTCGGCGACGGCGTCATGCAGGCCCTTGGTGAAGCGCAGCGCGAAGGTTGCGCGCGGTGCTTTCGTGGTGCGCCACAGATGGATGCGATACGCAATCGGCACGGAAAACTTGCGCACCACGAGACCCCGGTTGAGATTGTGCGCGGCCGTCAGCGGATTGACGATGGAAATGCCGACACCGCGTGCCACCATGGCACAGACGCTCGAGGCGGTCGTCGTCTCGACGATATAGCGCCGCGTGACGCCTGCCGTCGTGAAGACGTCGTCGAGCTTGCGGCGGTAGGGGTCGTCCTTGGAGAAATAGACGAACTCCGAATCCTCGAAATCGGCCGGCGCGAGAACCTGCTTTTGCGCGAGCGGATGGCCGGCCGGCAGAAAGCAGCCGCGCTCGCCCGCGCCGATGGCCCCGGGCGCGCGGCCCCCGAACTGCTGGCCCCGCCCGCCCCGCCCCACATCGAACATCCGCGCGGTCAGCTCGTTCTGCAGCGCCGCCCCCCGTAGGGAATGGTGCGGCAGCCGCGGGGGGGGTGGTTTGTTGAGAAGGTGTGGGTGGGGGGGGGCGGGGGCCGGATGGGCATGGCCGGGAGGGGGGGGGCGGCGCGGTCGGGCCGTGCGGCGCCCGCCGATGGCCGTCGCCGCGCGGCTGATTTCCTCCAGCCCCACATAGGAGCGCCGGACGACGGTGTAGAGCGCCTGGGCCTGTTCGGTCGGCGTGATGCGCTTGCCGAACCGGTGGAAGAGGTCATAGCCGAGATACTGCTCGAGATCGCGCAATTCACGGCTGATCGTCGGCTGGGACGTGCGCAGCGATGTCGCCGCCGCGGTAACGCTCTTCTCCGTCATGACGGCGTGGAAAATCTCGATCTGTCTCTGGCTCAGCCGCATCGCATCTGCTTCGGTTCATATTGAATTCGAATAAAACGTCTCTCTAAATGCATTTCCCAGTCACAATGCCCTGTGAGATTTTACGTGCCGCGGCAGCAGGCAGCTACGCCGGGAATGGAGCGGTTGATCTCATGAACAAACACGTCGGTACAAGTGTCTCCGGGGCCGAAGGGGAAGACCTTTCGAAAAATTCCGAGATTCATCTTGATGCGGGATTCATGGCTTCGGTGGCCGGCGCCGTCGGCACGCCGTTCTATTGCTATTCGCCTGAGGTCATAGCACGGGCATATGAAGAATTGTCCGCGGCGCTCTCACCGGTCGACGTGTCGATTTGCTATGCCGTGAAAGCTAACGGGAATCTCGCCATTCTTCAACTGCTCTCCCGGCTGGGATGCGGAATGGATATCGTGTCCGGCGGCGAGCTGGAGCGCGTGCTGGAAGCCGGTGCGCCGGCCTCCCGGGTCATCTTCTCCGGCGTCGGCAAGTCGGCGAGCGAGATCGCCAAGGCTCTTGTGGCGGGCGTGCACCAGATCAACGTCGAATCGCCGGCCGAATTCCATCTCGTCGCCGACATCGCCGCCTCGCTGCGCCGGCGCGCGCCGGTGGCGCTGCGGGTCAATCCGGACGTGGACGCCCGCACCCACGACAAGATTTCCACCGGCAAGAAGGGCGACAAGTTCGGCGTCGCGCTTTCGGAGGTCGCCGGCCTCTTCGAGGCGGCCGCCACGCGGCCGGAGATCGACATGGTCGGCCTTGCCGTCCATATCGGCTCGCAGATCCTCGACCTTGCTCCCTATCGACATGCCTATGGCGTGCTCGCCGACCTCGTTCGGGACCTCAGGGCCAAGGGCCATTCCGTTCGGCGCCTCGATCTGGGCGGCGGCATCGGCATCGCCTATGGCGCGCAGGGCGCACCCGAGGTTTCGGAGCTTGCCGCCATCATCGACGAAACGTTGGGCGATCTCGGCTGCGCGCTGACGGTCGAGCCGGGTCGCTGGCTCGTCGGCCGCGCCGGCGCGCTCGTCACGACGGTCCTCTACACGAAGGAGGCGGGGGATCGCATGCTGGCGATCGTCGATGCCGGCATGAACGACCTCATGCGCCCGGCCCTCTACGGCGCCGTGCATCCGCTGGAAGTCGTGCGCAGTGCGGCCGGCGGCGAAGGGCAGTCCTACGGCCTCGTCGGTCCGGTCTGCGAGAGCTCGGATATATTCGGCCTTTACGACGGCCTGCCGACACTTTCGGCCGGCGACCTCGTCGCCTTCCGCTGCGCCGGCGCCTATTCGGCATCGATGGCCTCCACCTACAATGCCCGCGACCTCGTGCCCGAAGTCTTCGTCAGCAACGGCCGCTTCCGCATTGTTCGGCGCCGTCAGACCACGGCGGAGCTGCTGGCACTGGAGAAGGACACGACCTGGCACGACATCGCCTCCAGCCAGGCGCCGTGACTTATGCCGGAACGCGGCATTTGCATATCGAATATGAATAAGTCCGGCGTAGCAATTATTTCCAAAGGCCAGCATTCTTTGACAGTATCGCGGCGTTGGGGATGGGGCGAAAGCCCCGTTCCTGACAAACAACAAGAAGCAAAAAATGGGAACGAAAAAGTTCAGGGGATGAATCGGAATCACGACTGACGTGCTTCGGTTGGTGGCATTAAGGTCGCAAGCGCGGCGACGAGGATTGCAAGCGTCGCCGCAATCACTCGCCGGCCGGCTGAGTGAGTGTTCGTATAAACAGTTTTCAAAGAACCGATTGGCCTCCGCTTTGCGGCTGGCCTCGCGCTATCTCGCGCCCTGCACCCACCGGAACGGTTCGGGCAGGGCCAAGCCAGGAGGGAATGGAATGCTCACGAAAGTCAAACTCATGATGGCGACGGGCCTTGTCGGGCTCGCGCTCGTGTCTCCGGCCATCGCCGCGGATCTGCGCATCGCCTTCACGGAAGATCCGAAGAACGTCGACGTCCAGCTGACCACCGACTTCTACACGCTGCCGCTCAATGTCTACGACCGCCTCGTCGATGCGGAAACGACGGAGCCCGGCAAGTCCGAGCTGGTGCCTGCCCTCGCCGAGAGCTGGGATGTCTCGCCCGACGGCAAGGTCTATACGTTCCACCTGCGCCAGGGCGTCAAGTTCCACAATGGCGAGG
>Ga0066256_1004596_pt1 | contig 12176 bp, 11 predicted proteins | sample ThiBio_1000_biof_FD_87107 | JGI IMG/M metagenome (GOLD analysis project Ga0066256, IMG submission 87107) | Wastewater bioreactor microbial communities from Cape Town, South Africa - Thiocy_expt_1000_biof (version 2) | ecosystem: Engineered > Bioreactor > Thiocyanate-remediating >...
GGGGCTTGCGGGCGCGCGGGTGGACCCCCCCCCCCCGGCGGAAACCGTGCGGCGGGGGGGGGGGGCCGCGAAGGGTTTTTCGTCCGGGGGGCGCCCGGGCGGGGGGGTGGGTGGGGGGGCCCCGCTCGGGGGGGGGAGGAGGAAGGGGCCCCCTTTGGGGTTTTGGTTGCCCGCAAGCGGGGGGGCCCCCCCCCGCCCCGCCATGGCCGATCCGATGCCCGATCCCGCCGCGGCCTACGCCGAGGCGGAACGTGTCGTCGCGAGGGCGAAAGCGGAAGGGCAGGGCGTGGTGTTCTTCTACGAGATGAACGCGCTCGAGCGCCTGCCGCCCGAGATCGCCGAGCTCGACCAGATGTGGAGCCTGTCCTTCAACGGCACGGCAGTCAGCGACCTCACGCCGCTGGCCGGGCTCACCAACCTGATGCATCTGGTGGCGCCGCGGACGAGGGTTTCCGACCTGTCCCCCGTTGCGGGTATGAGGAGCCTCTGGCGCCTCGATGTCGACGATACCCCCGTGGCCGATCTGAGCCCGCTTGCCGGTCTGTCGTCGCTCGGGGAGCTCTATGTTGCCCGTACGGGTGTCACCAGCCTCGATGTGGTCGCGACGCTGGCTAGCCTCGAGGTGCTGGGGATGAGCGGGCTCGCGATCGATGATCTGTCGCCGATTGCCAGTCTGTCCTCGCTGACGCATCTCGCCATCGACGGCATCCCCGGCATCGACCTCGCGCCACTTTCAAGAATGACGGCGCTGCGCCGGCTGCAGCTCAGCGCCGGCACGGACTACGATCTCGCGCCGCTCGCGGGGTCGGCTATCGAGATACTTCGTGAGTGAGGCCGCACTGGCCCACAAGGTTTGAGGAACTGAAATGGACTTGGGACTGAAGGGCAAGCTTGCGGTCATCACCGGCGGCAGCGTCGGCATCGGATTGGCAGTGGCCGAGGGGCTGGCGGCCGAAGGCGCCAATGTGCTGCTGACGGCACGCGGCAGGGAGCGGGTCGAGGCCGAGGCGGCGCGGGTCGCGCAGGCGTTCGGCGTCAAGGCACAGGGTGTCGCCGCGGACGTTGCGACGGCCGCCGGCTGCGATGCGGTGATCGCGGCGGCAGCGGCCATGGGCGGCGCCGATATCCTCATCAACAACGCTGGCACAGGCTCCAACGAGAAGATCGCCGATGCCACCGATGACAAGTGGCAGTACTATTGGGATCTGCACGTTATGGCGGGGGTGCGGCTGGGCCGTGGGTTGGTGCCGCAGATGAAGGGCAGGGGCGGCGGCGTCATTCTCCACAACGCCTCGATCTGCGCTGTGCAGCCGCTGTGGTACGAGCCGATCTACAACACCACCAAGGCCGCACTGATGATGTTCTCCAAGACCCTCGCCAACGAGGTGGTCGGCGACAACATCCGGGTCAACACCATCAACCCCGGCCTCGTGCTGACCCCCGACTGGGTGAAGACGGCCAAGCAACTCGCCGGCGAGGATGGCTACCAGGCGCATCTGCAGGGCGTGGCCGACGAGGCCGGCGGGCTGAAGCGTTTCGCGACGCCCGAGGAGATGGCGCACTTCTTCGTCTTCCTCTGCTCGAACAAGGCCACCTACTCGACCGGGTCGACCTACTTCGTCGACGGCGGCTGGCTGCGGACGGTCTAGCCGGAGCCCGAGGACGGCGGTTCATGCGGTGGATCGATCCCCGCCGGCCGGAACCTGGTGGTGCTGCGCTCCGTTGTGGAGCCAGCGTCACCAACGGGGTGTCCCATGGACCCTGCCGCCATCGGCTTCGTCGAAACTCACACGTCCCAGCACATCCTGCTCATCCGCCTTGCGATTGCGGCGCTGTTTGGCGCCGCCATCGGCTATGAGCGGGAGGCCAACAACGTCGCGGCGGGCCTCCGCACGCACATCCTCATCGCCACCGCGGCGTGCCTGTTCACCCTGCTGGCCTTCGAGATCTATCGAACGGCCCTCGATGGCGGCAGCCAGAACCCCGATCCGATCCGCGCCGTCGAGGCGGTCACCGCGGGCATTGCCTTCCTCGGCGCCGGCGCCATCTTCCAGCAGCGGGGCAGCGTACAGGGCATCACCACGGGCGCCGGCATGTGGCTCGCCGGTGCCGTCGGGATCACGGTCGCGCTGGGCTACTATCTGATCGCCCTCGCCGTGGCGGTGTTCGCGGTGCTGGTCCTCGCGGCGCTGCGTGCCTTCTCACACCGGGTGGTGGGGGATGCCGGACAGAAGCAGGACAATCCCGACGCCAAAGGAACGCAAGGTTCCGACACTCGTTGAGCCGGCACCAGATGGAGGTGCCGATCATGCCTGCAACATCCAAAGCCCAGCAGAAGGCCGCCGGCGCCGCGCTTTCGGCCAAGCGTGGCGAGGCGAAAGTGTCCGAGCTGAAGGGCGCTTCGAAGAGCATGTACAAATCCATGTCCGAAAAGCAGCTCGAAGAGTTTGCCGAGACGCCCCACAAGGGCCTGCCCGAAAAGAAGGGCGACGACTGATGACCGTCGAGATGGAGCACCCTCCCGCGCAGGAACAGGCGCATCAGCCCGGGATCGAATCCGAGATGTTCCCGGCGCCCGATTTCATGCCGCGCTACCCGGGCTCGGGGCGGCTGGACGGCAAGGTCGCGATCATTTCGGGTGGCGACAGCGGCATTGGCCGTGCTGTCTCCGTGCTGTTCGCCCGCGAGGGGGCCAGGCTCGCCATCATCTACCTTGAGGAAGACAGCGACGCGGAAGAGACCGCCGAACTCGTCGAATCCGAGGGCTCCGAGGCGATCCTGCTGCGGGGCGATATCGGCGACAAGGCCTTCTGTCAGGAGGCCGTCTCCGAAACCCTCGCGCGCTTCGGCCGGCTCGATATCGTCATCAACAATGCCGCCGAGCAGCATCCGCAGGACGACCCGGTTGATATTTCGCAGCTGCAGCTCGATCGCACCTTCCGCACCAATGTTTTCGGCTATTTCTACCTCACGCAGGCAGCGCTGCCGCATCTCGACGACGGGGCGACGATCATCAACACCACGTCGGTGACCGCCTATCGGGGCTCGCCCGAGCTGCTCGATTATGCGGCGACGCGCGGCGCTATCGTCGCCTTCACGCGTTCCCTTGCCGGCGCGCTCAAGGACCGCAGGATTCGCGTCAACGGCGTCGCGCCGGGTCCGATCTGGACCCCGCTCATTCCTTCGAGTTTCGATGCGGAGCGGGTGGAGGAGCACGGCGCCAAGTCCCCCATGGGGCGGGTCGGCCAGCCGGCCGAAGTGGCGCCGTGCTACTTGTTCCTCGCCTGCGAGGACGGCTCGTACATGTCAGGCCAGGTCCTGCATCCGAATGGCGGCGAGGTCATCAACGGCTGAGGACTATCCGAAATACTGCGCCGCCAGCCGGACGAAGGCCGCGCCGCGTTCCTCGAAGTTCTTGAAAACCTTGCCCGGCGCTTCCAGCTGGCCGTAGCTCGGCGCGCCGGGCGACAGGATCGCCGTGTCGAACCTGTCACGACGGGTCGCCAGTGCCTGCATGGCCGCATCGAGCGTCGCCGCCTCCAGCACCTCGATCTCGGGCGCGGCGCGGTATGTCGCTGTCGCCAGCCGGTCGCCGGTCACCGGCAGGCAGACCAGCACCGCGACGCCGCGCGGCGCCAGCAGCGAGGCGAGCTCGGTATAGTCCTGATGCCGCTCGTGCCCGCCCGCGATCAGGGCAATCCGGCTGCCCTCATAGGCATTGAGCGCCGCCTTGGTGGCTTCGGGCGTGGTCGAGATGGAATCGTTGACGAAGACGGTGCCGCCGATCTGGTGCTCTTCCAGCCGATGCGGCAGCGGCTCGAACGCGCCGATGCCGCGGATCACCGCTTCGAGGTTGGCCCCGGCCTTCATCGCCAGCTGCGCCGCCAGCAGCGCATTGTCGAGGTTGTGCGCGCCCTTGAGCTTGCTGCGCTTCACCGCCGTCGTGATCCGGTCGACGATGAACGGCGCCAGCGGGGCGATCAGCCGCTTCCTGTCGCGTACCGCCTCCAACACCAGCGCATTGTCTCTGGCGCCCGCCCCGAGCGCCACCGCGATGGGGGCGTCGCGATCAATGAGGTTCAGCTTGTCGGCATAGTAGCGGTCGACGTCCCGGTGCCAGTCGGTGTGCTCGGGAGTCAGGTTGGTAACGCCGGCGATATCGGGCGAAAACGCCATGTCGGCGGTCTGGTACGACGACAGCTCGAACACCACGAGCCGATGCCTGTCGGCGATCTCCAGCGGCGCCAGCCCCACGTTGCCGGCGAGGCCCGCATCCAGCCCCGATTCCGTCAGCATCAGATGGACGAGGGTGGCGGTGGTGGATTTGCCCTTGGTGCCGGTGATTGCCACCACCGTGCGGCCGTTGCGATAGGTTTCACCCCAGATGTTGAGGTTTGAGGTCACGGCAATGCCCGCCTCGCGCGCCTGCGCGAAGATCGGCTTGTAGCGCGACACGCCCGGGCTCTTGACGATGGTCGCGAACTTTCCCGCCGCGATCGCCGCCGGCAGGTCGGTGGGCGCAATCACCTCGGCGTCCTCGATATCCACCGCGCCGCTGTCGACGGTTACATAGACCTTCGTGCCGGGGGCCTTCGCCTTGATGAAGGCGCGGGTCGAGCGGCCTTCGCGGCCGGCACCATAGAGCAGAACAGGCTGGTCAAGACGCATGGGCGACTCGCTCGGCAATCTCACGCGGGATGTGATGTTCTGCGCTGTCGGTCATCAGCTCCGCAAGCGCAGCCTTGAGCCGCGGCGCGCCATACTGCGCGAGCAGGTCGGGCCGCAGCGCCGCCGGCACCGCGTCGTCCCGCCACTCGGGGTTCTCCGTCAGCTCCCACAGGCAGGCCGCCGCTTCGAGGATTTCGCCGACGCATTCCCAGGGCTTCTGCCCGGCGAGGCCCGTCAGTTCGCGGAACGAATGCTCGTGCGCGGGATCGGCGAGCAGGTTCTTGCCGAAGATGCGGAGCAGGCGATCCTTGTTCATCCGCGGGGCGAGAATGAGGAAGACGAAGTGGCACTTCGGGCATTCTCCGCACCACAGTGGACCGTCGTGGCCATTGTAACGAAAGTTCCTGTTACAGCTGGAGAATACCGTATCGAATTTGTCGTCCCGTGCGAACAGTCCGGCGATCCGCGCCTCGGAAAATGGTCGCAGCAGCGAGAAGTAACCCAGCGCCCCGCCGGTGGCGCCGGCAAGTATGTCGGCGATCATCTCCTCGAATCCCAGCGATTTCGAATGCTGGTGGTTGACCTCGCGGCCATCCCACTCAGTATTACCCTCGCTCGCCGAGCGCTCGTTGCTGAGCACAATCTGGTCGTATCCATAGAGCAGGGCGCAAAGCGCCGCGATCATCGAGTTGATCGCCGTCGAGGGCACGTGTCCATTGTAATAGCCCGGCTGCTGGCCGAGCATGATCATCTCCGGGTCGAGCCGGCGGATCACCGGCAGCGATCCCCGGCCAACCCGTTGAATCGACGTCACGATCGGCCCCCGCGGGTTCCCCGCGAAGGGGGTGAAATCGACCCCCGCCTCCTCCAGAAGCGCCACGGAAACCAGCGAATCCTTGCCGCCGCCGATGGGCAGCAGGGCGCGATGCGGCAGCACCGGTGCCGCCGGCGCGTGCCGGTCGTCAGCGCGGATATCGAACACCAGCCGGCCGAAGCGCTGCAACTGGTTACGGGCATAGAATTCGCCCAGCCCGTTCTCGTAGACATCGAGCGCAAAGGCCCGCTCCGCCTCGGTCAGCCGGATATCGGGGGCCGAAATCACCGTCGGCGCCCGGAGCTTGAAGTAGCTCGTACCGAGCACCAGCGCCGCGAGATCGAGCAGCTTGTCGAACGCGTCGGTCCCCACGGCCTCGGCGTTCCAGCCCGACGGGAAGGTGAGCGTTTCGGTAAAGCCCAGGTCGCCGAGCCGGTAGGCAAAGGCCGCCCGTCCGTCGGCAAACGCCGGCTTGTCGATGAAGAAGGTCTCGGGGGCGCTCAATAGATCCTCACGCTCAGCCGCTGCACGATATCGCTGCCGAGCCGCTGGAAGCCATACTCCTTCAGCGTGCATTGCCAGGCGCTGCCCACCCGCTCGATGCGGAACAGGTTGTAGCGGGCGGGGGGGGGGCCCCCCGCATCCCCCCGCGCGGGGCCCCCCCCGGCCACTCCTCCCACCCGGGCGCCCGCGCCCCTTCCCGGGATGGCGGAGGTCGGGGATTTGTGGCTGTGACCGTGCAGCACCAGTTCGGCACCAGAGGCTGCGATGGCCCGGCGGAAATTGCGCGCGCCGTGGAGGCCATAGCGCGGGTGGCCCGCTTCCTGGTTGGGCGGATGGTGGATCATCACCACGCGGAAATAGCCGGCGTCGCCGAGCAGCTTCAGGCAGCGGGTGAGCCGCGCCTCCTGCTGCGTGTCGAAGTGGCCCGACGCCATCCAGGGCAGGGTGGGAACAGCGCTGTTGCAGACGATGATCGCCGTCTCGCCGACCCGCCGCACGAACGGGAATTGATTGTCGTCGATGGTTTCGCCCAGGACGTAGCCGTTCCAGCGGCTGAGCGCCTTCTCCAGCTGCCCGGGAACGTAGGCATCATGGTTGCCGGGCGACACGCAGACCGTCTCGGGCGGCCCGACGGTCTGCAGCCAGTTGAAGGCCGTGTTGATCTCGGCTTCGAGACTGAGGTTCATCAGGTCGCCGGTGATGGCGACGAAATCGGGTTCCTGCTCGCGCATGTGCCGGATCAGCCGATTCAGCCCTTCGCCGTCGAGCGTCTTCTGGCGCTTGATCTTCCAGTTCAGGAAACCGGTGATCCGCTTGTTCATCAGGTCCTGCGCACGGATCGGGGGCAGCGGGGCCAGATGAATGTCGGAGATATGCGCCAGGGTGATCATCTGAGGCGGCGTATGCCATGACCGATGCGTCAAGAAAATGGCGTTGTTCCCGGGAGTCCCTTTTGCCACGGCGCGGCTCCGCGTCGGCCGAAGGCGACAGCAGGGAGCGCAACAGCTTCAGCCATGTGACAGTTCCTTGACCGCCTTGACGAATTACGCGCCGATGCCCCTTGAAGATTTACCGATCGGAACCGATTTTTCGTGGACGCATTGCCCACGAGGGTGCTAGTGCGACGACTTGTGACGTCAGGAGGCGTCCAGGATGGTGAAGGTCTTCCAGGCAACCCGACGACCCTAGGGGTCGATGCCGCCCGGCACGAGGCGGCAGTGTCTTGTCACACCGCTTTCCTGGGACTGCCATTCCGATGATCACTTCGTCCGTCACTCCGGTCGCCGACGCCGCTCCCCTCCAGTTCGGACTTCCCACCGTTCGCATCGCAACCCCTGACGACGATCAGTTCGTCGAGGACCTGCAGGCGCTGGCCTTCGGGCCGGGGCGGTTTTCGCGCACCGCCTTCCGGGTGCGCGAGCGCTTCCCGATCGACCCCGGCCTGTCGATGATCGGCGAGATCAACGGCGAGCGTGGCGGTTCGGTCTGGATGACGCCGATCAGCGTCGGCGGGATCGACGGCTACATGCTCGGCCCGCTCGCGACGCATCCCAGTTTCCGCAAGCGCGGCCTCGGCAAGCTGCTGGCGCTGGAAGTCACCCGGCTGGCGCTCGAGAGCGGCAAGGGTAGCTACGTGCTGCTGGTGGGTGACCAGGATTACTATGGCCCGCTGGGGTGGCAGCCAACCACGCCCGGCAACATTGTCTGGCCCGGCCCAGTCGACCCCAGCCGCGTCCTGCTCTACTCTCACGACAAGACGCTCGCGGTCCGCCTCAAGGGCAGGATCGCGGCGTTCGGAGCGAAGACGCAGTCGTAGGAGCCGCCTTGGCAAGTGCCGACCTGATCGGCCGGATCGAGTCCCGTTTGCTGCGCCGGCCCGATGGGGCCGGCCTCGACAGCACGATGGAACCGGACTGGCAGCCGGACATCCCGTTCGACCGCCCTCCGGTCCCGGCCGCGGTGCTTCTCGGGCTGGTACGGCGCCCGGACGGGTTCAGCGTGCTCTACACCGAGCGGTCGCCCGATCTGCGGGCGCATTCGGGCCAGATCGCCTTCCCCGGTGGCAAGATTGACCCGACCGATGTCGATGCGGCCGATGCGGCGCTGCGCGAGGCGTGGGAAGAGGTCGATCTCGACCGGGGCGATGCGCGAATCCTCGGCTTCCTGCCGACCTACTTCACCGGCACGAACTACCTGATCACGCCGGTGGTGGCGGTGGTCGAACCGTCGCGTCCCTTCGTGCCCAATCCCCGCGAGGTGCGTGCGGTTTTCGAAGTGCCGCTGGAGTGGCTGATGGATGCCGGCAATTTCGGCACCTACCGGGTGAGCCGCAATGGCCGCGAGCATACGACGCCGCAGATCGTGCACGGCGAGTTCGTCATCTGGGGCATCACTGCCAACCTGACGCGCATCTTCCGCGATCTGGCACTGGCGCCGGAGCTGGGAGCGTGAGCTTCGATCCGGCGACGCGCCGGCTCACTGATGCCGACTGGCTGGCCCGCCCCCAGGTCCAGCAGCTGCTTGGGCTGCTCGATGGCGAGGCCGGACGCACGCGGGCGGTGGGCGGCATCGTGCGCGATACGATCCTCGATCGCCCGCGCGCCGAGGCGGATATTGATCTCGCGACGGAACTGCTGCCGAACGAAGTGATGGCGCGGGCAGAAGATGCGGGCGTCTCGGCCTATCCCACCGGTATCGAGCACGGCACGGTGACGCTGCGGCTCGACGGCCAACTCGCCGAAGTCACGACGCTGCGGGAGGACGTCGATACCGATGGTCGCCACGCGGTCGTCAGTTACGGCACTGACTGGGCCGGTGATGCCGCCCGGCGCGACTTCACACTGAATGCGCTCTACGTCGGCATGGATGGCACGCTGTTCGATCCGCTGGGCGGGCTGGCTGATTGCCTCGCCGGCCGCGTCCGGTTCATTGGCGATGCGGCGCGGCGGATCGAGGAGGATCGGCTGCGCGTCTACCGGTTCTTCCGGTTCTCCGCGAGCCACGGCAGCGAAAGCTTCGACGCCGAGGGACTGGCGGCCTGCGCCGCGGCAGCGGGGCGGCTGCAGACCATTTCGGCGGAGCGGGTGGGCGCCGAGATGAAGCGCATGCTGGCGCTGCGCCGGGTAGCGGTCACGCTCAAGGCGATGGCCGGCGCGGGGATATTGCCCATCCGGCCGGAAACGATCGCTCGCCTCCATGCCTACGAACGCCGGGCCCGCCTGCCCAACCTGGCAGCGCGGCTGGCGCTGATCATCGCGGACACTGGTGCTTCGCCGCTCAAGCAGGCGTGGCGTCTGTCGAACGAAGACATCGATGCGGCGGAGTCGATTCTGGCGGTCGCGGGTTTCATCCGCGATTTCCGGCTGAATGAGGCCGCCTATCGTCATCCGGCCGTGCTTGCCGACGGGATCGAGGTCGCGGCAGCGCTCGCCGGGTGGACCGATGCCGGCAAGTCCGCGATCATCGAGCAGTTGCGTGGGCTCGACGTGCCGCGGTTCCCCATCGGTGGCAACGACCTCATCGCCCACGGGCTGGTGCCCGGCAAGGCGCTGGGGTCGGAACTCGAACGGCTGGAACAGCTCTGGGTCGCCAGCGGCTTCGCGCTGACCCGCGATCAACTGCTGGCGGAAGCGGCGCGCGCCTAGGTCCGCGGCGTGCCGGCCTCGTGCAGGCGCTGCTTGATCCGGTCGATCATGTCGGGCCGCACCATTTCCTCGCCATGCGCGCTGCGCAGGTGCTCGGCGGCCCGGCGCACCACCTCCGCGCTCTCCTCGGCCTCGGTGTGCCAGGTGCAACCGGGAACGAGCGTGCCGCACTGAAACTGCGTCGTCATCATCAGCCTCCATCTGCGTGGCCATCCATACCATCACCATAATGCGGCAAGGGCGGGGCGCAGGTCGAGAGGCCCCGAACGCTTGGCAAATCGTAAAAATACGGGTCAAAGGTGCTCCCTGATCCGGTGACACGGCGCACGGCGGGCGGGCAGTCTCGGACCGGCAGGGGACGCGAAGGGGACACGAGTCATGGCGCAGAAGACCGGCTGGGCGCGGATCTGGGGCCTGCTGACGCACGACCGATCCATCGGTTTCGGCCTCGAATACCTGGGCTATCTCACCATTCGCTGGCCCAAGCTGATGGCGATCTTCGTGCTGGCGCTGACGGTAGTCGCGGCGGTCAATATCCCGCGCGCCAACGTCGATGGCGACCTGCTGCGCGTCTATGCCGACTCCGGCGAGGAATACACGGCCTACAAGCGGCTTGCGGACACCTTCGGCACGTTCGAGAACGACATCTATCTTCTCGTCACCTCGCCGCGCCTGACCGACCCCGGCGTGCTCGAACGGATGCGCGAGCTCGCGCTCGATCTCAGCCTCAACGAATATGCGGCCGGTACGCTGTCGCCCTTCGCGCTGCGCAAGCCGAATGAACTGGGCGGGACCGAACCCGCGGTTCCCGAGGGGCTGACCGATCCGATCGCCATCGCGGCGGCGATGTCGGACCTGCAGCAGAACGATCCGATGATGCGCAACCTCATCAGCCCGGATCTCAGCGGCGTCGTGATGATCATGTTCCCTGATCCCGAGCGAAGCAAGGGCGCCGGGACGCAGGCGATGATCGAGAACCTGAAGGAGATGGTCTCCTACTACGTGAGCGAGGATATCCAGGTCGAGCTCACCGGGCCGCCGATCTGGACGGCCGAGATGCTCAATGCGGCGGTCGACGATCAGATCAAGTTCACCGTCTACGGTTTCGGGCTCGGGGCATTGATCGCGCTGGTGAGCCTGCGCTCGATCTGGGCGGCGCTGATCGTCGCCGCCACGCCCTTCGTCGCGATGATGTGGACGATGGGATTCATCCTGTTCTTCTTCGGCTCGTTCTCGTTCCTCACGATCATCGTGACGACGCTGGTGCTGGTGGTCGCCTTCGCCGAAAGCCTGTTCTTCATGTTCAACTGGCAGGCCTATTGGCGCGAGGGCATGAGTCCCACCCAGGCCGTCGATGCCACCCTCCGGCACATGGGCGCGGCCAGCGGCCTCACCATGCTGGTGACGCTGATCTCGTTCGCCTCGCTGTCGCTGACGCCGGGGAAGGGAGTCGGCGAGTTCTCAATGGCCGGCGCCATGGGCTGCTTCCTACTGTTCGTCGCGATCATGACCTTCCTGCCGCTGCTGCTGAAGACCGTGCTGCGGCTGGGGCTCAAGCTGCCGCAGCGCCCCAGCTTCGTGCTCGAAGCGCCGATCCCGTTGTCGTGGTTCCTCGCCACCCGCTTCGGCCGGCCCATCGCCATTGCCGGCATCCTGGTCACGCTGCTGCTGCTGGTGCCCTATTTCCTGATCCAACCACGCTTCTCGTTCGAGGACGTCGTGGCGAAAAGCTCGACGGCGCTGACCGCCGCCGAGGAAATCGATGCCGGCGTGGGCGGGGTGGCACCGTTCTACGTCCGCGTGCCGCTGACGCAGGGTGTCGCCGATGTGGGCGACGAAGACTTCGAGCGCATCCGCACCGTGCACGAGATCCTCGAGAAGCACCTGGGCGAGAACAAGGTGATCTCGGCCGCGGCCTTCCAGCACTATTCGGACTCGGGCTTCAGCCGCGAGGACATCTTCAACGCCGTCGGGCCGTTCCTGAAACGTCGTTTTGTCACCGACGACAATACGCAGGCCCTGGTGACGGGCTTCATGCCCACCATCATCGACTCCGTCGATCTCGAAAAGCTGGTGCATGACGTGCAGGCCGATCTCGATGCGGCGCAGCTGAACGAAGCCGAGATTGGTGGCTTCCGCATCCTGACGACGTTCGCCACCGACAGCATCGTGCGGGGCCTGCAGCTCGATCTCACGCTCAGCGTGGTGTTCAACATCTTCCTCATCGGCTTCGCCTTCATGTCGCTGCGGGTGGTGCTGGCATCGGCGATACCCAACCTGTTCCCCATCCTCGGTACCGAGGCCTTCATGTGGATCAGCGGGCAGGGCCTGCAGTTGACGACGGTCATTGCGCTGACCATCGCCTTCGGCATCGCCGTCGACGACACCGTGCATTTCCTCTCGCACTACCTGCAGGAACGGCGCGAACGCGGCCGCGATCACATGGTCGCGGTCAAGGAGACACTGGAGCGGCTGGGGGGGGCCCTCCTCGCCACCCCCCCCATCCCCTGCTCGGGCCTAGCGCACGCGATGGTCTCCGCGCTGCC
>Ga0066256_1004598_pt1 | contig 12175 bp, 10 predicted proteins | sample ThiBio_1000_biof_FD_87107 | JGI IMG/M metagenome (GOLD analysis project Ga0066256, IMG submission 87107) | Wastewater bioreactor microbial communities from Cape Town, South Africa - Thiocy_expt_1000_biof (version 2) | ecosystem: Engineered > Bioreactor > Thiocyanate-remediating >...
CGGTCCAGTCGATGGAAGTGTCGGCGGTGCAGGAGGCGTCGATGTAGTCGCGGGTGTTCCAGGAAGAGGGGCAGGCGGCTGCCCAAGCAGGGGATGTGCTCAGGGCCCCCAGCAGGACGGCGGCAAGGCTTGCGGAACGGGCGGTCTGGGGCAGGGAGGGGGGCGTCGGCATGGCGATAGGAGTGGGCAATCGAAGGGTTTCTGCGGTAATGGCCGGCTCTGTCCCGCAGGAGACATCAAACGTCAGCAATTAGCCTGGAAGCAGCTATACGGGCGGCATACTAAACTATGTTTTCGTAATTGCTGCGGTTTTCCGAAACAGGCCCCGTGCACCGTAGACGCGGGGGCTGAGCGCGTTTTCCCAACTGAGCGGCAGCGTGATCTGCCCCGAACGGTTTGCTGATGGGCAAACCCATCGCGGCGGCCTGCCGCTGCCCGTTTCCGCGCAGGTCTGGCCGCAGCTCAACGCGCTGATTGTGCGCCGCCGCCGACCTGCTGCGCGGCAGCTACGAGAATCGTGATCAGGGAGCACCACTGAGGATTTGCGGACGGCCGAGGCGCTGCTCGCCCGCCTCGTGGCCTGGGGGCCGGCCCGCAGCATTCCGCCGGGCCCAGGCCGCAAAAAACCGCATCAGCCAGGGCCAAGCACTGGTGCGGTTCTCCTGGGAGCGCCACTACGGGACCTCCGGGACGGCGAAGCCGGCCGCTTGGCGTTGGGGCCGAGTTGAATTTCGACACCATGGTCGGGGGCGTCAAGCTCCAGCACTTTCGTGCGAGCCTTCTGGAATCACGACTTCAGGAACGACGGCGTGGATTCCGTTGCCAGCTTTGTCGGTGGCGGTTCGTCGTTTATCACCCGGGGGCAGAAACTTGCCCGCAACACCTATTCGCTAGGTGCCGGCGCGAATCGGCCTTCCAATGGCAATTTCACGGCAGCCGCGAACCACGATTTCACCGGGAGCGACGCCTACCGGGCCCACACGGCACAAGCGACCGTCCGCTGGATGTCCGATGAACGAATCTCTTTCTTTGTCGGCCGCCCACCCGTGCCTTCAGTTTGCGCCCGGGGTGGGCTGAAATTGCGTCTTTTGCCAGAGTCGGGACCAGCCGTCGGCCCAGCAGCAGCGGTGGTCGTAGTCCGCCTCAACGATCACCCGGGGGCGGTTCGCGGCGGGAAACCGGTCGGCGAAGGATTGGGCCAGTTGCGGCGGGGGCACCCCCTCCCCTCCGCCCCCCGAAGGCCCCTGCCCGGCGGCCCCCCACGCCCCCGCCCCCCCCCCCGCCCCCGGCCCGCCCGGCCCCATTGCGCGAGCCGGTCAGCGGGGAAACGCGGTGCAGCGCCGTCCAGCGCCGATGGTCGAGGTTGCCGGCGACCGTGACCAAACGGTCCACGTCGTGCCGTTCCGCCGCCACCAGGGTGGCCACCGCGCCGCCGCCGGAGTAGCCCACCAGGGTGAGTCGGCGGGCGCCGGCGCGGTTCTTGAGGACGTCGATGGCCCGCTGCGCAGCCTCGATCACGGCCGGGGCGAAGCGCTGTCCGGTCCAGTAGGCCTGGGCGCATCCGCGGGTTTCAGCTTCGGCAAACTGGCAGGGACGGGCCAGGTAGGCGGCGTTGCCGTCGGGCTGGGCCAGGGCCAGGCGCAAGGCCAGCGGGTCGATCGGCGTCGGGTCGGGGGAGGGCTGCGACCCGGTGATCCAGGCGAAGCCGTCGCCCTCGATGTAGACGGTGAGCCGTTCGCTCGGGACGAAACGCTCGGGCCGCCAGGCGGTCAGGGAAAAATCCCCGGCGTCGATCCGTTCCATCCGCCAGCCTTTGGCGTCCGCGAGCTCATTGGCGGCGTGCAGACGCGACGCGGGGGCGGGGATGCCGGCGCAGGCCGGGAGCAGTGCGGTGGCCAGCAGGAGCCATAGGGTTTTCATGGAGGGATTGTCCCAGTGGCTTCGGTACGAGGGCAAGGCGGACCGTGCAGTTTCGCGGGCATCGGACGGCTGTGGCTTAACGGGGGGGCGCAGCCGGGCGATATAGAGGGGTCGGCACCGTCTGCTTGCATGTTTCTTCCTCGTCGGGCACTTCCACCCGCCAGCGCCGAGTACATGGAATGACAGTGCGGGCGGCGCCTCGCGTGCGCTGTCCAACGCCCCTGCTACGGTTCCCTCGCCGCGCATCGTCGGCGCGGGATGGTACGGAAAACAGGGAGGCTGGTCCTATACCCCGAGGCCTTCAGTTCCATCGACCGCGCGGCGCAAGCCGCTGCAGACCGTCCGCGATGCCGTCCCGAACGAGCGTCCGCAGCCGGCGCAGGCCGGCGCGCAGGGGCGAGTGCGGTGCGACGATCACGATCTGCGCGTCGCCCAGCGCTTCGATTTCCAGCCATCCGGCGACGCAGACCGGCTGCGTTTCGCCTGCGCAGAGGATGAGGCGCGGCGCCAGTACGTGCTCGGCCAGCCATTCAGGCACGGTGCGCAGGGCCACGCGGCCGTCCAGCACCAGCACGGTCGCACCGCGCTCGGCCGGCTGCGCGAGCCTGTCCGGGCTGACGCAGAAGCCGGAAGTCACGCTCGCCGGCCTCGACCTGCTCGAACTCGGCCTCTTCGAACAGCGCTTCGCGCTCCGCCTGCGCGTGCAGAACCCGAACGACGTCGACCTGCCGATCCGCGGCCTGACCTTCGACGTCGAACTGAACGGCCAGCCCTTCGCCAAGGGCCTGTCCGATCAGGCCGTCGTCGTGCCGCGCTTCGGCGAGGCGGTGCTCGAAGTCAAGGCGACGAGCAACCTCGGCAGCGTGCTCAGGCAACTGCGCGAATTGCGCGAGAGCGGCCGCGAGCGCGTCGACTACCGCATGTTCGGCCGCATCACGCTCGACGGCCTGGGCAGTCTGCCCTTCGAGCGCAAGGGCGAGATCGACACGCCGCGCGTCGACCTGCCGTGCCCGCCGCCCTGACGCCGGCCCGGGGCTTTTAACGGTATATAAACGATAGCTTCGTAGCATGCGCCCATTTCGAACTCACCTTCGTTGGGGAAGTGCATGCCGAAGCCTCTACACCTGGCGCTGCGCCGTCTGGCGCCGCCCGTCCTGTCGCTGCTCGCCGTCGCCGGCCAGGCGCATGCTGCGGCCCCCGACGCCGGTTCGCTGCTGCGCGAGAGCGAGCGCAACCTGCAGGCCCCGCGTCCCGCCGAGCGGCCGCTCGCCTTGCCCGCCGCGCGGCCGATGGACGAGGACGCCAAGGCCCTGCGCGTCGCCGTCAAGCGCATCGTCATCGACGGCGCCAGCCTGATCCCGGTCGCCGAACTCGACGCCCTGGTCGTCGACCGCATCGGCCAGTCGCTGACCCTGGCCGAACTTGAACAGGCCGCCCAGCGCATCGCTGCCCACTACCGGGAGCGTGGTTGGTACGTCCGCGTCTACCTGCCCCGCCAGGATGTCACCGACGGCACCGTCCGCGTCCAGGTGCTCGAAGGCCGCTACGGCGGCAGTAGCCTCGAGAACAAGGGCCGCCGCGCGAACGGCGCCTACGTCCAGGGCGTCGTCACCCACCGCCTGGCCGAGGGCGAACCGCTGTCCGCCGCCGACCTGGAGCGCGGCCTGCTGCTCGCCAACGACCTGCCGGGCATCCGCGCCACCGGTCTGCTCGAAGCCGGTCAGTCACAATCCCAGACCCGGCTCGCCCTGACGGTGGAAGACAGCGCCTTCGTCAGCGGCGACCTCGGCATCACCAACCACGGCGTCAAATCGACCGGAGCGACGCAAGCCGTCGGCGGCATCGCGCTCAACAACCTGTCCGGCATCGGCGACCAGCTGGCCCTGCGCGCGCTGGCCGCCGAAGACATCCAGAGCGGCGTCGTCCGCTACAGCCTGCCGCTGGGCCGGGACGGCCTGCGCCTGAGCGCCCACGCCTCCACCCTGCGCTACCGGCTCGGCGGTCAATACAAATCGCTCGACGCCGAAGGCCGCGCCCTCACCGGCGGACTTACCCTCAGCTACCCGCTGATCCGCCAGAGCGAAAGCAACCTGAGCGTCTCCGCCGGCTACGAACGCCGCAGCTACGACGACGACATGCTGCGCACCGCGCTGCGCCGCCACCGGGTCGATGCCCTCACCCTCGGCCTGTCTGGCGACCGGCGCGACGGTCTGCTCGGCGGCGGGGTCAGTTGGGGCAGCCTGCAACTCACCCAAGGCCGCCTCGACATCCGCGACGTGGCCGACGACCGCGCCACCGATGCCGCCGGGCCGCGCGCCCACGGCAGCTACACCAAGCTCGCCTTCTGGCTGAACCGGCTGCAAGCGCTGGGCACGAGCGGCTGGCAGGTCGCGGCCGCGCTCTCCGGGCAGCTCGCCAGCGGCAACCTGGGCAGTTCCGAACGCTTCACCCTGGGCGGCCCCAACCAGGTGCGCGCCTATCCGGTCAACGAAGCCAGCGGCGACGAAGGCCTGCTGCTCAAGCTCGAAGTGCAACGGGAGCTGGGCAACGGCTGGCAGGCCATCGCCTTCTACGACACCGGGCGAATCCGCCAGCACAAGAACGCCTGGGCCGGCTGGCAGGGCGGCGGTGGTCAGCCGAACGAATACGGCCTCTCCGGCGTCGGCCTCGGCGTCAACTGGCGCGGGCAGGGCGCCCTGAGCGGCTGGCTGCTCGCCGTCAGCGCCGCCGTTCCCGTCGGCGGCAACCCGGGGCGGGACGCGGGCGGCCACAACAACGACGGCAGCAAGGCGTCCTCCGCCCGCGGCTGGCTCAGCCTGAGCCGGACGTTTTAAGCGCCGGCCGGTATTCACCCATTCGCGACAGGATCGATCATCATGAACCACACCTACTGCCTCGTCTGGAACGACCAAACCCAGCGCCGTGTTCCCGCCCCCGAATCCGCCCGCGGCCGGGGCAAAAGCAAGGGCCAAGCCCTCAAGCCGGCCGCGCTGCTGCTCGGCGCCGCCATCTTGCTGCCGGCCTTCGCCCAGGCCGCCGGTACCTTGGCCGCCAACGCCCTGCCCACCGGCGCCCAGGTGGTGGCCGGCCAGGCCGGCGTCGCCCAGAGCGGCAGCCAGATGACCGTCACCCAGGGCTCCGACAAGGCCATCATCAACTGGCAGAGCTTCAACATCGGCAGCAACGCCGCCGTCCAGTTCATCCAGCCCTCGACCAGCGCCGTCGCCCTCAACCGGGTCATCGCCGGCGACGCCAGCCAGATCCACGGCAAACTCTCGGCCAACGGCCAGGTGTGGCTGATCAACCTGAACGGCGTGCTGTTCGGCAAGGGCAGCCAGGTGGATGTGGGCGGGCTGGTGGCCTCGACCCTGTCGATTACCGACGCCGATTTCCTCGCCGGCAAGGCCGTCTTCTCCCGCAACGGCGCCAAGGGCGGCATCGTCAACCAGGGCGAAATCACCGCCGCCGACGGCGGCCTGGTCGCCCTGCTGGCCCCCACCGTGAGCAACGAGGGCATTGTCACCGCCCGGCTGGGCAGCGTGGTGATGGCCGCCGGCGACCGGATCACCCTGGACGCCGGCGCCAACGGCCTGCTCCAGGTGGCCGTCGATCCGGCCACGGTCAAGACCCTCATCGAGAACAAGCAGCTGATCGTCGCCGACGGCGGCCAGGCGATCATGACCGGCAAGGCCGCCGATGCCCTGTCGGCCAGCGTCGTCGCCAATACCGGCACGATCCAGGCCCGCTCCATCGCCGCGCGGGAGGGCCGCATTCTGTTGATCGCCGACATGGAACATGGCGAAACGCAGGTCGGCGGCACCCTGGATGCCAGCGCCCCGGCCGGCGGCAACGGCGGCTTCATCGAAACCTCCGCCGCCCACGTCACGGTGGCCAATAGCGCCCTCATCACCACCAAGGCCGCCAGCGGCCAGAGCGGCACCTGGCTGATCGACCCCAACGACTTCACCATCGCCGCCAGCGGCGGCAACATGACCGGCGCCGCCGTGTCCGCCGCGTTGCAGAACAACGGCAACTTCACCATCGAGACCGCCACCCAGGGCACGGCGGGGGGCAACGGCGACATCCGCGTCAATGATGCGGTCACGTGGTCGGCCAACAGCACCCTGACCCTCAAAGCCGAGCGCAACATCGACATCAACGCCGTGGTCTCGGTCAACGGCGACGGCAAACTGGCCATGAACTACGGCAGCGCCGGCAACATCAATACCCCGGGCTTCTCCGGGCGGGTGAATTTCGAGAAGTCGGGAAGCGGCCTGCTCACCGTCAATGGCCAGGGCTACGACGTCATCAAGGACGTGACGGCCTTGCAGGCCATCAACAGCGGCTTGGGCGGCAAGTACGCGCTGGGCGCGGACATTGATGTCGGCAACTTCACGCCGATCGGCGACAACTCTACGGACAGCGATGCCAGCCGCTTCACCGGCACCTTCGACGGCCTGGGGCACGTCATCCGCAATCTCGTCATCGATCAGCCCGCCATGCGCTTTGTCGGCTTGTTCGGCGCTACCGGGAACAGCAGCGTTATCCGCAACGTCGGGCTGGAAGGCGGGTCCGTGAAAGGGGGCTACGTCGTCGGCGGGCTGGTCGGCTACAACATGGGCCGCATCAGCGCCAGCTACGCCACGGGCAGCGTCAGCGCCAGCGCGCTCACCTTCAACGACAGTGCCGCGGGCGGGCTGGTCGGCCGCAACTCTGGCAGCATCAGCGCCAGCTACGCCACGGGCACTGTCAGCGCCAGCGCGTCGGGGGGCGGCAACGCCTCTGCGGGCGGGCTGGTCGGCTACAACGATGGCAGCATCGGCGACAGCTACGCCACGGGCAGCCCCAGCGACGCCACGGGCCCTGTCAGCGCCAGCGCGTCGGGGGGCGGCAACGCCTCTGCGGGCGGGCTGGTCGGCGGCAACAATGGCAGCATCGGCGCCAGCTACGCCACGGGCAGCGTCAACGCCAGCGCGTCGGGGGGCGGCTTCGCCTCTGCGGGCGGGCTGGTCGGCGAAAACCACAGCGGTGGCAGCATCGCCGCCAGCTACGCCACGGGCCCTGTCAGCGCCAGCGCGTCGGGGGGCGGCTACGCCTCTGCGGGCGGGCTGGTCGGCTACAACGCTGGCAGCATCGGCGCCAGCTACGCCACGGGCCCTGTCAGCGCCAGCACTTCGGACGGCGACGCCTCTGCGGGCGGGCTGGTCGGCGAAAACGTTGGCAGCATCAGCGCCAGCTACGCCACGGGCAGCGTCAGCGCCAGCCCGTCGGGTTTCTGCTTCGCCTATGCGGGCGGGCTGGTCGGCTACAACGGTGGCAGCATCGGCGACAGCTACGCCACGGGCAGCGTCAGCGCGTCGGGGGACCGCAACGCCTATGCGGGCGGGCTGGTCGGCGAAAACGTTGGCAGCATCAGCGCCAGCTACGCCACGGGCAGTGCCATCGCGTCGGGCGGCTCCCTCAATCGCGCGGGCGGGCTGGTCGGCGTCGGCGACAACGGTGGTACCATCACCGGCGCCTTCTACGCCACCACCGACGTCAATGGCAACGTCATCAATCACGGTGGCGTTGCAGATGGCGATTGGAGTGGCAACGCCCTCGGCACCGGCAAATCCCTGGCCGACCTGAAAAAAGCCGGAACATTCGCCGCCTGGGGGGCGAAGGTCGACGATCGGGGCGGCAGCGGCGCTGTCTGGCGTATCTACGAGGGGAACACCACGCCGCTGCTGCGCAGCTTCCTGACGGCGCTGACGGTGGATGCCGGCACCCTGGCCGACAGGGTCTACGACGGCAGCGCCGCCAGCGGCACGGTGGGCAGCTACACCCCCAGCGTGAGCGGCGCCCAACCGGCCGGCAGCCTGAGCTATACCGCCGTCAGCAAGAATGCGGGCACCTACCGCACGAGCGATGGCTCGCTGCGGCTTGGCGGGCTGTACTCGGACCAGCGCGGCTATGACATCAGTTATGCCGGGAGCAGCCTGACCGTTACCCCGGCCGCCCTGACCGTGACCACCGGCGCCGTGACCAAGACCTACGACGGCACCACCGCCGCCGCCGGCAGCGCCATCGCCAGCGCGGGCACCCAGCTGTTCGGCGGCGACACGCTCTCCGGCGGCAGCTTCGCCTTCACCGACAGGAACGCCGGTTCCGGCAAGACGGTCAGGGTCTCCGGCGTCACGATCAACGACGGCAACGGCGGCAACAACTACACGGTCACCTACGCCGACAACACCGCCAGCACCATCGACAAGGCGGCGCTGACCGTGACCACCGGCGCCGTGACCAAGACCTACGACGGCACCACCGCCGCCGCCGGCAGCGCCATCGTCAGTGGCGGCCAGCTGTTCGGCGACACGCTCTCCGGCGGCAGCTTCGCCTTCACCGACAGGAACGCCGGTTCCGGCAAGACGGTCACCGTCGCCAATGTCACCGTCAACGACGGCAACGGCGGCAACAACTACACCGTCAGCTACGCCGACAACACCGCCAGCACCATCGCCAAGGCGGCGCTGACCGTCACCGCCGCCGACGCCAGCAAGACCGAGGGCAGCGTGCTGGCGTTTACGGGTACCGAGTTCACGACGGGCGGCGGCCAGCTGAAAAACGGCGAGACGCTCGTCAGGGCGGATTTAAGCAGCAGCGGCGCCCCAGCTGCTGCCCGTGCGGGCCGCTACGCGATCGAGGGGAGTAACGCCCAGGGCGGCAACGGCTTTGACGCAGGCAACTACGACATCGCCTACGTCAATGGAATCCTGAGCGTTGCGGCCAAGGCGGCGGCGTCACTTGCTGCCATCGTCAACGGTATGGCCGGGTGGATACATGGGGCCACCTCGAAGGCTACCCCGGTTGATGCCGACGAGTTTGGCTTCTGGGATAGCGTCTCGGGTGCTCTCCGAAAGCTGTCTCTAAGTAACCTGAAGGACGTATTCAGGACCACTCCTTGGATACCAGTTGGTGGGCCGAATACCACCGACCCAGACTTGAACACCTATATCACCGGGGGCTTCCAAGGTCGTATCCAGTTGACGACGACAAGCATCCCAAACGCCCCGCCTGCGTCGGGCTTGTTTTACGTGCTGGTGTTTGAGACGAGCGCAACCCGCACATCTCAAATATTGATCCCCTACAGCAATGCAACGCAAGGCATCTGGTTCAGGACACAAACAACCTCATGGTCCGCGTGGGAGAGGTTTGCCAGCATATCGGAGGTGCTGCCGCTCTCTGGCGGAACGATGACGGGCAAGCTGACACTCGACGGCAACCCCTCAAGCGCCCTTCATGCTGCCCCTAAGCAGTACGTTGACGGTCAAGACGTGGGGATCGGTCAGACCCATCAGGGCGTCACTCGATCCGTAGGAACGGTCTACCAGAACACCACTGGGAAGCCCATCATTTGCTATGGACGCCTAGGTGTCAACGTGGCGGCAAAAGCACAGGTATCAGCGGATAACGTCACATGGGTAGATGCCATGTCAGGAGGTTCCGCCGAGGCTCTTAGTTTCACCTTCGTGGTGCCTCCAGGACACTACTACAAGACGATAACCAGTGGGTTCGTCACACAGGAGCTACGCTAATGGAACTCGGTTTCTATCATCCAGACCGAGGGTACTGGCAGGCCGTTGGTGTAGCTGATACCGAACACCTTGAGGAGCTTCTGCTAGGCTACCCAGAGGGTACCATACAGGTCCCTCTTAAACCCGGAGAGAGGTACTCTTGGGTGGACGGTCAGTGGGTGGCTCATCCAGCCCCTACTCCCGAGGAACTCCGGGAGAACTTCCCAACACTCAACCCGGCGCAGATACGTCTCGGGCTCCTCTCGGTAGGTATCACTGAGGCGATGGTTGAGGAGAAGCTCGCAGGCAACGCCGCAGGGCTTATCGAGTGGCGCATGAGGCCGTCCTACAGGAGGCTCCACCCACTGGTACTACAACTGGCCACCCCTGAAGCCTTCGACCTTCCGCCTGAACAGGTAGATGCTTTGTGGCTCTGGGCGGCGGACCTTTAGGACCATCCCAATACATGAAGTCTTACGACGACGACGATGATGAGGAGGACCTTGCGGAACTCTTTCATCAGACAGGCAACGTGCGGGACATGGAGGAAGACACTTCACGTCCCCGGCCTGGGCACAACAGCGGGCAGGAGGAGGACGAGGCGCTAGAGGACTTGAGCCTCAACGACCTCATGGTGGAGGCCAGAAAGGACCTCTTCAAGGACCTCCTCAAGGCTGTCCGTGGTGGATACGCAACCCCCGCCGAGAAGAATGTCCTGAGGCAGATGCTTAAGGACAACGGCATGGTCATGGGAGCCCTGCCAGATGACCCAACACCGGGCGGGCAAAACGGCTCGCCACAGAAAGCACCGCTCCCGAGCTTCCCTGATCCCGACTACAATAGATGACGGGCAGAGGCTCCTTAAGACCCTGGAGCGGCAGCACAAGATCACCCTGAGGCGTATCGAGAAGATCGAGCGCAAAGTCAGCCAGGGTGCCTACCTGGAGCCAGACCCTGAGCCCTCCCTGGTGGAGTGGTTCCTGGGGCTCCTGAAGATCAACTCACGGAGACGTAAAGATGGCACCGGGGGATGAAGCTCTCCTAAGGGAACTCTTTGCGGGACTTGAGGTGGTCAAATCTCAGCAGTCCGAAATCAACCGCCGTCTGGGGCTCATCGAGAATAAGATGGATGCCCAGGTGTCACCAGAGGACTTGGTGGACATCAAGGCGGAGCTTGAGGAACGCAAAGGCTGGCGCACATGGCTGATCCAGAGCGTCGGATACATCGTGGTGGCAACCCTCGCGGTCGCCATCGGGGCGGGCAGATCGATGCCCAGCATAGCTTCTCGTTCGCCGACTACAACGATCCCAAGCATATGGGATTTCGTGACCTCAGGGAGCTCAACGAGGACCGCATCGTTCCCGGGGCGGGACGCGCCGCGCACGCCCATCGGCAGCTGCGCGGTGGCTCCCCTTGCGGGTACCTCCTTTGAAATGGTCTCCCCTGTGGACGGCTTCATCAACGAACTCAACGTGGTCGTCCAGAAGACAGTTACCACCGGCCACTTCGTGGAGGTACTGGTGGGTGCCGCTGAGAACGATGTTGCGGGTCTCACCCCGTCGGTGGCAGATGGAGCCACCAAGGGTACCGTCATCAGCGCTGCGGCCACGCCGGGACATGGTTCCCGCAAGGTGTCGAAAGGCGACCGCATCCAAATCCATCCTGGTCCTAACTTCGCTACGGCGGGTGCCCTCAACGGCCACATCGTCATCAACACGGCGTTCTAATGGGGATGGGGGCCTAGTGCCCCCTTTCTCTTTTGATGGGTCCTCTTCCTGGAGGGTCTCTCAAAGGAGAAACACCATGCAATATGACAACACGCCCACCGTGGTGGTGGTCCTTGCACCTACCCCCTCGGGGGAACTCATCACGGTGCGGAGGAACAACGAGCCGGGTAAGGGCCTTCTTGGTCTCCCCGGTGGATACCACATGAGGGGCGAGACTTGGCAGCAGGCAGGCGTCCGGGAACTCTTTGAGGAGACCGGCTACATGGCGCATCCTGGACAGCTACAGTTGGTTTCCATGGAGACCGACGAGTACGGTAACAACTTGGTGATCGCCAAGGTTCGCGGCGCGGTTTTCGGTGCCCAAGATGCCGACCATGAGGAGGTCCAGGAGATCGTACTTCTTAGGGGCATTCCGTGGCCAGACAGGGTGGCCTTCCCTAGGCATTTTTATGCCATCCGCAAACGGTACTTGGGACTACTATGAGGTTCGGCCTCCTGCTCCGCTTGGCGTCCTTCTGGGTAGGTGCCCACTGGTCGCCCTTCAATAAGCGCCTCTGCGTCAACCTGATACCTGGAGTCACGCTCTGGGTCGCCTTCCCTGGAGGTAATGCACCATGAGGCACGGGAACCCTGATTTCCATCCTCGCATCAAGGAAGCCCGTAGGAAGGTCGCCCAGGCTGAGAGCGCCTTAAGGCGTACCGTCCGGGAGGTCCAGAAGGAATGCAATCATCCGGTGGTGGCGCATAGGGACTGGAAGCCTAGCCAATACTTCGGGCCATCCCCAGGGGTCCGTATATGCACCTCTTGTGGGTACGAAGAGTACTACCACCACGGGACAGCTACCTACTGGGTCTCGGGCTGGCAGACCGACAGGCTTGGGAACTCCTTAGAGGGCAGCTACTCGCAGAAGTCCAAGCTGGACAAGAGGCCGCTGATCCTGACTGACGATCCTTTCAGATACAAAGTGTGATGA
>Ga0066256_1003474_pt1 | contig 12173 bp, 11 predicted proteins | sample ThiBio_1000_biof_FD_87107 | JGI IMG/M metagenome (GOLD analysis project Ga0066256, IMG submission 87107) | Wastewater bioreactor microbial communities from Cape Town, South Africa - Thiocy_expt_1000_biof (version 2) | ecosystem: Engineered > Bioreactor > Thiocyanate-remediating >...
GGGGCGCGGACGCCATGCGGCGCTGGCGCTGTGCGGCATCGGCCTTGCCGCCATCGGCCTGCTGGGCATTCCCAGCGTCGGCTTCCTGCCCAACCAGTTCATCTGGTTCGTGCTGGGCATGATCTCCTTCCAGGCCTGGCAGTCGCCGGACTGGTACACGCATGTCCCGGCACGGACCCATGACGCCCTGCTGCTGGCGCTGGCCGTGCTGGTCTATGTCCTGCTGCACCAGCCCCTGCCCGTGCTGATCTGGCTGGTGGTGATGGATGCCCTGCTGGCGCAGCGCACCGGACGGCAGACCACCGTGACGCGCGCCGTCAACCGGCTGCTGGCGCAGCCCGCGCTGCAAAGGCTGGGCGAGATCTCCTATTCGGTCTATCTCGTCCACATTCCCATTCTGTATGGGGTGTTTCGCGCCCTCACCAAATGGGACGAGCATCTGTTCGGCTGGAAATTCCTGGCGCTGGCCCTGCCCGCCACCCTGGCGTTGACGCTGCTGGTGTCCGCGCTCACCTATCGCATCATCGAAAAGCCCGGCATGGCGTTGGGACGCCGGCTGGCGAAACGGCTGGAGACGACACCCGCAACCGGCATCGCGGCCGCCACACCGTAAGACAGACAGCGCAACAGCCTCCGTTCGACTGGCGGACCCCGCCGCTTGCGTCCGTGATGACCCTGTTTCATGATTTGCCGCAAAACAGGGATACGCCACATGACACAGGTTTCACGCCGCACCATGATGATCGGCAGCGCCGCGCTGGCGGGCACCGGCCTTCCCGGCGCCGCCCTGGCGCAGGACGCCGCGCCCACCGCCACCATCGAGCGCATCGATCCGGCGCTGGACGCGCTGATCGCCCCCGATGCCAAGGTCGAAGTGGTGACGGACGGCTTTCAGTGGTGCGAAGGCCCGGTCTGGGTCGGCGGCCCCGACGGCTATCTGCTGGCCTCCGATCCGCCCAAGAACATCATCTTTCAATGGTCGCCCAAGACGGGCCGTTCGGTGTGGCTCACCCCTTCGGGCTATCAGGGCCCGCCCTCGCCGCGCTTCCGCGAGCCCGGCTCCAACGGGCTGTTCCTCAGCTACAAGAGCGGGCGCGACGGCCTGGTGATCGCCGACAGCGGCGGGCGCGGCATCAGCGGCATCGACCTGACGACCAAGAAGAAGACGGTGCTGGCCGACCGCTTCGAGGGCAAGCGGTTCAACAGCCCCAACGATCTGTGCGTTTCGCCGGTGGACGGGGCGATCTATTTCAGCGATCCGCCCTATGGCCTGGCGGGCGTGCAGCAGTCGCCCGACCGCGAGATGGACTATACCGGCGTGTTCCGGCTGGGCCGCGACGGCAAGGTGACGCTGCTGGGCAAATACGGTATGCCCAACGGCGTCGGCATCTCGCCCGATGGCCGCAAGCTCTATCACACCGACAGCGACGCAGGCTGGATCGTCCACACCCCGGACGAACACGGCAAGTCGAGCTCGGAAAAGCCCGTCATCGACCGCGCCGCCCAGGGCAGCCAGAGCAAGAAGGGCGACAGCCGGAAGGTGGACGCGGCGGGCCATGTCTGGCTGTCGGAGAAGGGCATCAGCATCGTCAGCCCGCAGGGCAAGCGTCTGGGCACGATCCGCGTCACCGGCCCGGCGGCCAATTGCGAGATCGGCGCCGACGGCTATCTCTATATCGCCGCCAATCACCATGTGATGCGGGTGAAGGTGAAGGCGAAGAAGCTGGTGGCGTAGCGGAGCCTGTAATAAGAAAGTTGGATTCCCGCTTGCGCGGGAATGACAAGGAAAGGAATTCCAGAGACCTTCCTCCCCCTTATGCGCGAAGCGCATCCAAAGGGGGAGGTGGTTTCAACGAGCGAGGCGCGTGCGACGGCGGGAGCCGGAGCAGCCGAGCGGAAGTTGAAACCGGAGGGGGTCATTCAAAGAAACAAAGCTGGATTCCCGCTTGCGCGGGAATGACAAGGGCAGGACCGCGCCTATCCGGCCGCTCGCTTTGGCTCGCGGCGTTCGCTCGCTTTCGCAGGTCCACCGGACCTGCTCACGCGCTACGCGCGCCGCGGCTCACCCAATCAGTATCTCGCCCTTGCGGCCCAGTATATCCGCTAGCGCGCCCAGCCGCTTCTGCACCGGCTCGCCGGCGATGGCTTCGCGCCTGGCCGGCACCTCCAGGATGATCTTGGCCGGGGTCAGGCGCAGGCGATACTGTGCCAGCTCGCCGCCCGCGCTGGACGACAGCGAAAAGGCGAAACGCCAGGCCAGCCCCAGCGCCAGCGCGCGCTTCTGATCGTCCTTGTCCAGCAGGCCCGCCAGGGCGATGGCCTGCGGCACCTCCTCATCGCCGGAATAGCGGTGAAAGACGCTGGCCGCGATGATGGCGCGGGCCCGGTGGCTGGCGCCCGCGAACGGCGCGGTCAGCACCTGGCCGAAGGCGCCCACGGCGCGGTCGTCGGGATGCCGCCGCCAGGCGACATCCGAGAAAAAGGCCGAGGCTTCGCGGATGCGTGCTTCGGCGGCGCTTTCGCCCTCGAACAGCGGGCGCGTCCAGTCCAGCATTTCCTGGGCATGGCAGGCGGTACGGGCGTTGCGGGCATTGGCGGCGCGGGCGAACGCCACCAGCGGATCCTGGGCGCGCTCCTCCGCCGACAGCCGCTGGAACAGCAGCCCTTCGCGCAGGCCATAGGCGCTGATCACCACATCCCTGACGTCGCCCGCTTCCAGCAGCCGCTCCAGCACCACCGCGCCATAGGGCAAGGATTCCGCGCGACGGCGGGACACCACATTGATCTTGCGGATGCTGTCTTTCGACAGGCCCGCCAGCAGTTTGCACAGCCGCAGGGCCCGGCCGCGCGGAATGGTGTAATGCTGCAGGACATGGAGCGGATATTTCTGCTCCTCCATGTCCACCCGCGCCAGGCTGCGCCAGATGCCGCCCACCGCATAGAGCGTGGGCGCGGACAGGCCCACCTCCTTGAAGGACGGCAGCGCCTTCAGCCCTTTGTCCACGATATCGCGCGCCCGGTCCGGATCGCCCCGGCTCTGGTCCATCAGGCGCAAGGGACCGAAAGGCAGGGTATGGGCAACGCCGGTGCGCCCGCCCCTGACAGGCACCATGTCCAGCGAGCCGCCGCCCAGGTCGGCGGCCAGCCCCTCGGCGTCGGGCGTGCCCGCGATCACGCCTTCGGCGGCGATGCGGGCTTCGTCCTGGCCCGCCAGCACGGTGATCGGCCCGCCCCAGGCGCGCTCGGCCCGGACGATGAAGTCCGCGCCGTTGCTGGCGTCGCGCGCCGCCGCCGTGGCCACCGCCTCGCGCGCCTCCACGCCCAGCCCGTCGGCGATGACGCGGAAACGGGCCAGCGCCGCCAGCGCATCGGCGACGCCCTGGGGGTGCAGGCGGCCGGTGGTGACCATCTCGCGCCCGATGGCGCAGATGGACTTTTCATTTTGCAGGGTGGCGGCGGTGCGGGTGGGCGCCTCGTATACGACCAGGCGCACCGAGTTCGACCCGATGTCCACGATGGCGACGGGACCGCGCCTGGCGCGGGCGCCCCGGGATTCGGTCAAGAACGACACGATCAACTCCGGTGCTTGTCCGGGGCCTGGATCTTCAGGGCGCGGCCGCGACCCGACAGCGACGGATTGGTCATGAAATAGGTATGCGCGGAGAAGGCATCGCGGTCCTCGGAATGAGAATCACGGACATAACGCCCGTCCGGCTCCATATACCAGCTTTGCGCCTGGTCTTTGAGTTGCGCCACCATGATCTGATCAAGGACTTGTTGATGGACCGTGGGATTTTCAATGGGAACCAGGGTCTCCACCCGGCGGTCCAGGTTGCGGGGCATCCAGTCGGCCGAGGAGATGAACACCTTGGCGTCCTTGTGCGGCAGGCCGTGGCCGTCGCCGAAGCAGACGATGCGGCTGTGTTCCAGGAAGCGGCCCACGATGGATTTGACGCGGATATTCTCCGACAGGCCGGGCACCCCGGCCCGCAGGCAGCAGATGCCCCGCACGATCAGTTCGACCTTCACCCCCGCCTGGCTGGCGCGGTAGAGCCCGTCGATCATGGCCGGGTCCACCAGGCTGTTCAGCTTGACCCAGATGGCGGCGGGCCGGCCCGCCCGGACGTGCATGATTTCCTGCTGGATGGCCTCGATCAGCCGGCCGCGCAGGGTCAGAGGCGACATGGCCAGCTTTTCCATCCCCACCGGCTCGGCATAGCCGGTGATGAAGTTGAACAGCTGGGCGGCGTCGCGGCCCAGCGCCGGATCGGCGCTGAACAGCGACAGGTCGGTATAGATCTTGGCGGTGTTGGGGTGATAGTTGCCGGTGCCGAAATGGCAATAGGTGTGCAGCTGGCCCTGTTCGCGCCGCACCACCAGGCTCACCTTGGCGTGAGTCTTCAGCGTGACGAAGCCATAGACCACCTGCACGCCCGCCCGCTCCACGCCGCGCGCCCATTTGATGTTGGCGGCCTCGTCGAACCGGGCCTTCAATTCCACCAGCGCGGTGACCGACTTGCCGCTGTCGGCGGCCTCGATCAGCGCCTGCACGATGGGGCTGTCCGAGGAGGTGCGATAGAGAGTCTGCTTGATCGCCACCACTTCGGGATCGGCGGCGGCCTGGCGCAGGAACTGCACCACCGTGTCGAAACTCTCGAAGGGATGATGGACGATCAGGTCCTTTTCGCGGATGGCGGCGAAACAGTCGCCGTTATGGTCGCGGATGCGTTCGGGAAAACGGGGATTATAGGGCTTGAACTGGAGTTCCGGCCGTTCCGGCAGGATCAGCTTGCCCAGGTCCGACAGGCCCATCAGATTTTCGACGATCACGATCTCGCGGTCATCCAGGTCCAGATGCTCGGCGATGAACTGGCGCAGGGGCCCCGGCATCGAGGCGCTGCATTTCATGTGGATCACGCTGCCGCGGCGGCGGCGCTTGAGCAGCGTCTCGAACAGCAGCACCAGGTCCTCGGCTTCCTCCTCCACCTCGACATCGCTGTCGCGCAGCAGGCGGAACATGCCCCAGCCCTTGACGTCATGGCCGGGGAACAGCCGGTCGAAATAGAGCGCGATCACATGCTCCAGCGGGATGAAGCGCACCGTGCGGGGGGCGGCGTCCGGCAGGCGGATGAAGCGTTTGAGCTGGGACGGCACCGGGATCAGGGCCGAGAAGTCCTTGCCGTCGCGCTTGTTGTGCAACTGCACCGCGATGGTGAAGCCCAGATTGGGGATGAAGGGAAAGGGATGGGCCGGATCAATCGCCAGCGGAGTCAGGACCGCGAAGATCTGCCCGGCGAACTGGCCATCCAGGAATTCGCGCTCGCGCGGCGTGATTTCCTCGTCCGTCACCACGCTGATGCCTTCCTGGCGAAGCTCGGCATGAAGCCGGGTCCAGATGCCCTGCTGGTCGGTGATCAGGGCGCGCGCGGCCTTGTCCACCTGGGCCAATTGCTCGGCCGGCGACAGGCCGTCGGCGGAGGGCGTGTCCACCCCGGCGCGCACCATGCCCACCAGACCGGCCACCCGCACCATGTAGAATTCATCCAGGTTGGAAGCGGAGATGGAAAGAAACCGCACCCGCTCGAACAAGGGATGGCGGCGGTTGAGCGCCTCCTCGATCACGCGGCGATTGAAGGCCAGCCAGCTCAGCTCGCGGTTGATGAAACGCTCCGGCGAGGCCGGGTCGAACGACACCGTGTCCTGATGCTTGAGGGCGACGACATCCTCGGTCCGCAGCGCCTCAGCAACGTCTTGGGCAGCGTCCTGGACGACGCCTTGGGCGGCGTCCTGGCGGGCGTTTGGGGGAGCGGGGGGAACCGGGGCGGTCTGGCTGGACGCGGGCATGGCCCCAGCCTAAGCGCCCAATCGTGAACTTGTCATGACATAAAGGGCGGGGCGCCCTGGGTTTCGGCCAGCAAATCCTTGATAAGGCTCAGATTTATGGGGCTTTTGCGGATCAGGGCCAAGGCGTCGGCCCGGGCCACGAAATCACGGATGGCGGCGGGGGAGCGTTCCAGCCGCCCGATCATGTGGGCAATCACCGCATCGGGCACGATCAGTTGCCGGTCGTCGAACAGCTTGGCCGCCAGCGCCGCCAGCAGGGCGTCATCGGGCATCCAGAGCGGAAAGCCCAACAGGGCGCGGGTACGCGAAACCAGATCGGGCAGGACAAAGGGCCATTCGGCGGGCGGCGCCTGCGCCGTCAGCAGCAGCGGCGCCCCCCGCTCCAGCAGCGCGAACAGCGGCGCTTCCGGGGTGCCGGGGCCCACATCCTCCACCACCAGCGCGCCGTCGGGAATATTCGCATCCAGCCCTGCCGCCGGAAGGATGACGGCGCCCGCGCGCTCCGCCCAGACCGCCGCCAGGTGCGACTTGCCCGAGGCCGCCGGGCCATACAGCGCAGCGGCGGGGGCGGGCCAGTGGGGGAAAGAATCGAGAAAGGCGACGGCGCGCTCGTTGGACGGCGCGACGATGAAATCGGCGCGGCCCTGGGCGCTTCGGGTCTCCAATGGCAGGACAAGCTGCGTCATGACGGCGACCGATTACCCCAAACAGAGCTGCGCAGGAACAGTCCGGCATAGGCCAGACCGGATGCGACGGTCAGAAGACCGGTGACGGCGGCCGCCACGTCCATCAGCCACGGCGCGGCGATTCCGAAGGCCAGCAGGGCCAGCACCAGAAGGATGTAGCCGATCTGCGCGGCGGTGGAGAGCTTGCCCGCCATCAGGGCGCGCGGCTGGAAGGAAAGCCCGGCGGCCTTCACCACCAGCCAGCCCCCGGCGATGGCGGCGTCGCGCGCCACCACCAGGCCCAGCAGCCAGGCCGGAGTCGCGCCCACCGCGAACAGCGCCGTGAAGCAGAGCAGCATCAGCAGCTTGTCCGCCGCCGAATCCAGCCAGGCGCCGAGCGCGGAGGTGAAACCGTATGTCCGCGCCAGCCAGCCGTCGGCCGCGTCACTGACGCCACAGGCGGCGAAGACCAGCAGAGCGGCGGTGTCGTGGCCGCCCCAGATCAGCCAGGCGGCGAAAGGCGCGGCCAGCAATCGCAGCGCCGAAAGCAGGGTCGGCGCGTGCCGGAAAGCGCCCGGCGTCACCCCCCCGCCCAAACGAGCGTCCACTGCCCGCCCCGCTGGGTCAGGATCACGCCCGCGCCCCCCAGTTGCTCGCGCAGCTGATCCGCCCCGCCGACATAGGCGATGGCCAGCCGCGCATAGCCCAGATGCATGGCGGTGACCTGGACCGACTGCACCGTGTTCAACGCCCCGACCTGGGCCTGCAATCCGCCGAACTGGGCCAGTGAGGTGATCCGCACATCGGCCACCAGGCGGCCGCGCTGGCTGTAATCCACCACGCTGCGGGTCTTCCACAAATCCTCGACGGCGCGCACCGCCGCCTGCGCCGCCACCGGATAGACCGCGCCCATCGTGCCCTGCACCGGCACTTCCAGGCTGGTGCGGGCGGGCGCGCCCCCGGCGGCGACGCGCCGGATGTTCACCATCATGCGGCCGTTGGAATAGGCCGCCTGAACCAGCGCCACTTCGGCCACGCCGTTGCGGGCGGCCACGGCGGACAGTTCGTTCCAGCCCGCGGTTTCAAAATTCAGGCCCGCCAGCGCCTCGTCATCCTCCGCCCCCGAGACGGTGAACGGCACCATGCTGTCGCGGAAAGCCGGATTGGCCAGCGCCGAGGCCCAGGGACCGCGGCCCACACCCGGTGACATGGGCACCACCAGGATGCGGCGCACCGCGCCTTGCGCGAAGGCGATGCCCGACGACCGCAGGATGCGCGCCACCGCATCGGGATTGAAGCGATAGGTGACGTCCGCGACATAGCGGGTGGTCGAGCGCCGCTCGTTGGCGATGTCGAAGCCGCGCGAAATCCGCAGCAGCGCGGCGGCGTCCAGGGCGGGCTGCCTGTTCCAGTCCTGCTGGCGGGTCAGGCGGCGGAACAGGATCTGGAAAGCCCGGGGCCGCCCCTGGCTGATGCCCGCATTGAAGGCTTCGGTCGAAGAGGCGCCCGAGGCATCCACCCGGATGCCGGACACGGTGTAGAGTTCCTGCTGGTTTTGAGCCTGGGCGGGCGCGGCGGCCGCCAGCGCGAGAAGGACAAAGGGCAGGAAGCGGAAAAACCGGTGCATGGGACGCCTGATCTGAGCCGGGCGACTATACCGGCCCGAATCTGGCGGCGAAAGCCAAGTTTCCGCTAAACCCGTGCGGAAACTGGCAAAATCGCGGCGATGGCGCGCGCCTTCGCGCCGCCTGTGTATTTGGGGCCACGCCGCCTTGCACCACCCTGCCCGCCCCCTTAAACGAAGCCCATGTCCGACAAACAGAATGGCCTGACCTACAAGGATGCCGGAGTCGATATCGACGCCGGCGAGGCGCTGGTGGCGCGCATCGCCCCCGCCGCCAAGGCGACCCGCCGCAAGGGCGCCGATGCCGACCTGGGCGGCTTTGGCGGGCTGTTCGACCTCAAGGCCGCCGGCTTCCGCGACCCCATCCTGGTGTCGGGCACCGACGGGGTGGGCACCAAGCTCAAGCTGGCGATCGACACCCGCCGCTATGACGGCATCGGCCAGGATCTGGTCGCCATGTGCGTCAACGACATCGTGGTGCAGGGCGCCGAGCCGCTGTTCTTTCTGGATTATTACGCCACCGGCAAGCTGGAGGTGGAAAGCGCCGCCACGGTGGTGGAAGGCATCGCCCGGGCCTGCCGGGAATCGGGCTGCGCCCTGATCGGCGGCGAGACGGCGGAAATGCCGGGCCTCTACGCCAAGGGCGATTTCGACCTGGCGGGCTTTACCGTGGGCGCGGTGGAGCGCGACGCGGTGCTGCCCCGGCTGGACGCGATGAAGCCCGGCGATGTGCTGGTGGGCATCGCCAGCAGCGGGGTGCATTCCAACGGCTATTCGCTGGTCCGCAAGGTGGTGGAGAAATCCGGCCTGAAACTGGACGACGCCGCGCCTTTCGCGCCCGGCAAGACACTGGGCGAGGCGCTGCTGACGCCCACGCGCCTGTATGTGAAGCCCGCTTTGGCCGCCATCGCCACCGGCGGGGTGAAGGGCCTGGCCCATATCACCGGCGGCGGCATCACCGACAACCTGCCCCGCTGCCTGCCCTCTGGAACTGAGGGTGGCGGCCTGGACGCCGAGGTGAACCTGGACGCCATCGCCCTGCCGCCGGTGTTCGGATGGCTGGCGCGGACGGCGAACATCGCCCCGGCCGAAATGCTGCGGACCTTCAACTGCGGCATCGGCATGGTGGCGGTGACGGATGAAGCCCATGCCGAAGCGGTGATCGCGGCCTTCGGCGATGGGGTGCGCATCGGCAGGCTGGTCTCTAATAAGGGCGGCTCCGCCGCCGGGTCCGGCGAGGCCAAGGTCACTTATCGCGGGACGCTGCAGCTTTGAAAAAAGTCGCGGTCCTGATCTCCGGGCGCGGCAGCAATCTGGCCGCGCTGATCGCGGCCCAGGACGACAGCTATCGCATTATCCTGGTCGTCTCCAATGTCGCGGATGCGGGCGGACTTGAGAAAGCGCGCGTGGCGGGCATCGCCACCCAGGTCATTCCCCATACCGGCCCGCTGGGCGAAAAAAAGACCCGCGCGGATTTCGACGCCGAGATAGACGCCGCCCTGCGCGCGGCGGGGGTCGAGATCGTGGTGCTGGCCGGTTTCATGCGCATCCTGTCGGACGGTTTTGTGCGCGGCTGGGAAGGCCGCATGATCAACATCCATCCTTCGCTGCTGCCCGCCTACAAGGGCACCAAGGTTCATGAGCGGGTGATCGAAGCCAGGGAAGCCCTCAGCGGCGCCAGCGTGCATTTCGTGGTGCCCGAGCTGGATGCCGGGCCGGTGATCGCCCAGGCTGCCGTGCCGGTGCATCCGTCCGACACGCCGGAGACGCTGGCGGCACGGGTGCTGGACATCGAGCACCAGATCTATCCCGAGGCGCTGAAACTGCTGGCGACCGGCAAGGTCGAACTGAAGAACGGGCTGGCTGTCCTGTCCTAAAGCCCGGCGATCCTTTCGGATATCTCCCACAGCCGCGCCGCATCGGCGTCGTTCTGCGCTTCTTTTGTCGGCGTTTCCAATCTGCATTTATAGAAATATTCCCCGGTCGTGTCCGCCACCTCCGACGACGAGGCCAGGTGGATGATGGTCTTTGCGCCTTCCTCCGGCGAGATCGCGCCGACCGGCTTGGCGACCGAGAACACCGCCCGCAGCAGCCCGCCGCTGCCGTCGCCAAAGCGCGTGGCGACGAAACCCGGATGCAGCGCATTGGCGGTCACACCCTGTGGCAGACGGCGCGCCAGTTCGCGGTTGAACAGGATGTTGCACAGCTTGGAGCGGGCATAGACGGGAAAACCGGAATAGCGGCGCTTGGCTTGCAGGTCGTCGAAATCCAGCCGCGCCCCGCGATGGGCGTTGGAGGCCACGGTGACGATCCGCGCCCCGGGCGCCAGACGCGGCAGCAGCAGGCTGGTGATGACGAAATAGGCCATGTGATTGAGGGCGAAGGTCCGCTCCAGCCCGTCCACGGTTTCCTGCCGCCGGTCGAACAGTGCCCCGGCATTGTTCACCAACACGTCCACCTGCGGCTCGGACGCCAGTGCCGCGCCAAGGCGCTTCATCTCGTCCAGCCGCGACAGGTCGCCCATATGCACCGCATGGACGGCGGCGGGATTGGCCTTTTTGAGTTTCTTCAGGGTGGCGGCGGCACGGACTTCGTCGCGGGCGGTGAAGACGATGCGGGCGCCCCGCTCCGCCAGCCGGATGGCGGCGACTTCCCCGATGCCGGAAGTGGCGCCGGTGATGATGACGGTCTTGCCTTGCATACCCACACCCCTTCGTCATGGCCCGCTTCATGCGGGCCATCCAGTTAATGTTTTCAACCGTTCAAGGTTTCCGCCAGGTCACGCCAGCCCGGATTGTGTGCGAGAATCAGGTTCACTTTCCAGGACCGCGGATATTTCTTGAGCCGGGTTTCGCGATGGATGGCATCCGCCGCGGTCGGAAACTCCTCGAAATACACCAGCGCCTTGATCCCGTACCGCTTGGTGAACCCGGGAATAAGCCCTTCGCGATGCTCGTATACGCGCCGGGCAAGATCACCCGTCATGCCGACATACAGCGTGCCGTTCGGCCCGCTGGCGAGAATGTACACATGGTACAAACGCTCAGGGCGCATACCGCACTATCGCGGCACACGCCCTGATGCTTCAAGCCGAAACTGGATGGCCCGCCCCTCTTCAAAGAGGGCGGGCCATGACGAAAGTGGGCTAGCCGACGATATCGCCGTCGCTGAAGAACTGCGCGATCTCGATCGTGGCGTTTTCCGGGCTGTCGGAGCCATGCACCGAATTCTCGCCGATCGACAGCGCGAACAGCTTGCGGATGGTGCCTTCGGCGGCGTCCTTGGGATTGGTGGACCCCATCACTTCGCGATAGCGGACGACGGCATTCTCGCCTTCCAGCACCTGCACCACCACCGGCTCGGCGGTCATCTGGCTGACCAGTTCGCCATAGAAGGGGCGGTCCTTGTGCACTTCATAGAACGTCTTGGCCTGGGCTTCGCTCAGGCGGACGCGCTTCTGCGCCACGATGCGCAGGCCGGCGTCCTCGATCACGGCGTTGACCTTGCCGGTCAGGTTGCGGCGCGTGGCGTCGGGCTTGATGATCGAAAAGGTGCGCGAAACGGCCATGGAAAACTCCAGAAATTGTGAAATTCGGCGGCCTTATAGCGGCGAGACGCCATAAAGAGCAACTGGGTGGCCCGCACGCGCTGCGGCCGGTTCCGTCACCCCCTCCGCCTTTCGCAGCGCAAGCGCTGCTACAGGCACCTCCCCCGCCACCCGCTTCGCGGGCGGGGGAGGCGGGGTTGCTTCAAGGGCTGGCACCGTTATAAGGCCCCGCAAATGCTGGCAATCGACAATATCGTGGTGCGGATCGCCGGGCGGGAAATCCTGTCCGGGGCCACCGCCAACCTGCCCGCGGGCCGCCGCATCGGCCTGGTGGGCCGCAACGGCGCGGGCAAATCCACCCTGTTCAACGTCATTCTGGGCCGCCTGCACCCCGATGACGGCGAGGTCAGCTGGCCGTCTTCCTGGCGCGTGGGCGCGGTGGCGCAGGAAGCGCCGGGCACCGACACCAGTCTCCTGGACACGGTGCTGGAAG
>Ga0066256_1004043_pt1 | contig 12173 bp, 8 predicted proteins | sample ThiBio_1000_biof_FD_87107 | JGI IMG/M metagenome (GOLD analysis project Ga0066256, IMG submission 87107) | Wastewater bioreactor microbial communities from Cape Town, South Africa - Thiocy_expt_1000_biof (version 2) | ecosystem: Engineered > Bioreactor > Thiocyanate-remediating >...
ATACTTTCAAACCCATTCACAAAAGATGGGTAGTAGAAAGAACTTTCGCTTGGTTTGATAATGACCGAAGACTATGCCGCAATTATGAATTACTGATGGAATCGGCCGAAGAAATGGTCAAATTATCCGCCATAAGGCTTTTAATAAAATATTTTTAAACAGGCTCTAAGTTTTCGCTATAAATTTCACCGTGATTTTTTTGTATACCAATTTTTGGTAGATCAATTTCTCGAGTTTACTCATTACGATTGTTGCAGGGTTGCTTACTTTAATTTTTTTAATATTTTGAAAATGAATACACGTGTTTGCCTAAGCATAGCTTTATTTACAGCTATTTTTTGCCTATCACTTTCAACAAACTCATTTGCCCAAAACAGGGTGAGGGTGCGTGGGGTGGTTACTAACAACGCCGGGGATTTACTCCAGGGAGTTTCTGTAACCGTGAAAGATACACGACTGGGTACGGTTACTGATTCAAAGGGGGTTTATAGTATTAACGTTGACAAAGGCCGGATTTTAACCTTTGAGCATGTGGGCTATATGCCTTATGCGCAGGGGATCACGGAAGCCGCAACACTAAATGTAACACTTGCAGATGCAATTAGCAATATGGAGGAAATAGTGGTGATAGGCTATGGCACACAGGCCCGCTCACAGGTTACAGGTGCTGTGAGCAAGCTGGAAAATCGCAATCTTGATGAAATGCCTACTTCAAGGTTGGATAACGCATTGATTGGTAAAATTGCAGGTGTAACAATTCAAAACACAACTTCTGAAGTGGGCGTAGAACCATCTATTCGTGTGCGGGGTTTTAGTTCTATCAGCGCCAATTCTTCGCCTTTGGTTGTTGTAGATGGCTACCCCGTGCCTGACGGCCTTTCATTTGTCGATCCGCAGGATGTAGCATCTATCGAGGTTTTGAAAGATGCGGCTTCCGCCGCGATCTATGGCTCCAGGGCCGCCAATGGTGTAATAATTATTACAACAAAGTCGGGATTGCCTGACAAGCCCAGATATAATTTTAAGGCCTGGTACGGGCAAAGAGAACCCTATAAACTCAATCCAATGATGAGCTTTACAGAGTACACGGAAAAGCTTTATCGCGAAGCTGCCATGAGAGAGCAGGACCCTGCAGTCGCAGCGAACAGAAAAAACCTGATAACAAATCAGGAACGAGCTGCTTATGTACTTGAGAATGAAATTACCGGCCCAACCGACTGGCAGCAGGTTGGTTTGCAAGATGCCCGTATTTACAATTTACAATTAAGTGTTTCAGGGGGTAAAAAAGACCTAAAATATTATATTTCAGGTAATATGGTCAGCGATATGGGTATTATGAAGTTCAGTGAGAATACCAGTACCTCAGTAAGAGCTAAATTAGAGGGGAACCTGAGCCGTAAAATGAAGTTCAGCATTAACCTGAACCCTACTTTTACCAAGCTCCAACGCCCAGCGGTTAACTATACGGATTACGTGAGAATGTACTCTTATGTACCGGTTTACCACAATGAATTTACCGCTGCTTTTGTAAATCAAAAAACGCAATGGGCCAATATATTACCGGGGGATTATGCGCAGGCAAGGCATTTCAACACATATCCTTATTCAGGCATCATGCCTGATGGCACTTTATGGACGAGTAATGGAAATATAGACCCCTGGAATACGCAGAATAATACACCCTGGTCAATCGCTAACCGCGAAAACCGACTGAGGAATACTTACAGATTACTTGGTGGCGCAGACCTTTCGTATGAAATAATTCCTAAACTCGTTTTTAAAACTACTTTGGGCGGATATTACACTTATCAAAATGACCAGACTTTTACTAAGCGAAACGCAAGACAGGATGGAGCAGGCTGTAATAGCAGACAGGCATTATAAAGATATGCTTTGGGAAAACACTTTGAATTATGACCGCAGATTCGGCAGCCACAACTTCAATTTCCTGGCCGGTTATACGATGCAGCAAACCTGGATAGAAAACTCTAACATCGTTGGCCGCGATTTCCCCACTGATGAATTTGAAACCTTGAACTATGCCGCACAAATAGACCAGGCACTTACAAGAACATTAAAAGATCGGGTAGGCCTGATATCGTATCTCGGAAGGATCAATTACGATTTTAAGGCTAAGTATATGCTATCTGCAAGTTTCAGGGCGGATGGTAGTTCCTATTTCGGATTGGGTCATAAATGGGGTTATTTCCCTTCAGTATCTGCCGGCTGGCTGGTGAATAAAGAAGAGTTCCTGAAAAATGCAAATGATCTTAGCAATTTGAAGTTGAGGGTAAGTTATGGCGCTACCGGTAATAATCGAATCCCAAGTTTTTCATTTGTTGATCTTTTAAATCCTGCTAATTATCCGTTTGGAGCAGGAACCGGAAATCTTGTTCTGGGCCTTTCTCCAAATGCGCCGGTTTTGGCAAACCCGCTGATTACCTGGGAGCGTACATTTGAATTTAACAGCGGTATCGATCTGGGCTTTTTTGCGAACAGGTTAACATTAACACTGGAGTATTATAATTCCATTACCGACAGGTTATTGTATAACCAGGCCACTATGTGATTTACCGGCTCTAACGAGTTTATTAATAACTCAGGTAAAGTTAGAAACCAGGGGATAGAAATTGAGTTAGGTGGCAGCCCTGTTAAAAAATCAAATTTTGAATGGACGGCGAATATCAACTTTACAGCAAACCGTAATAAATTATTGGAATTAGGAGGCGAACCATTCCAGTATAATTTTGGAGAGCGTAACGAAATTTACGCGGCCATAGTAGGTAGCCCCGCATACAATATTTTGGTTATAAAACTGATGGGGTTTGGACGTCTCAGGCCCAGATTGATGAAGCACGGGGTGCTGGGCTTACTTCTCCGCTATCGCGCTATTTTATGGAAGGGGGGTTAAAATTTGTTGATGTTAACGGAGATAATATTATCGATGCGCGCGACCGGGTTCCTATCGGCTCACCATTTCCACATTTTCTTTGGGGGTTCAACAATACACTCAGGTACAAAAACTGGGATTTGAACATTCTGGCACAGGGCCAGCAGGGCGGCCAGTTGGTAAACGGAGATCATAATTACAACGAAGCCCGGCGCTTTAATAAAAATGTTAATAACGATAATCGTTGGGTTAGCCCCATGTTTCCGGGTGATGGCAAAACGCCTTATTTCACTAACGGTGAAAATTGGATGCTTACAGATTACGTAGTGGAAAGTGCCACCTATGCGTCGCTTCGTAACGTAATATTAGGGTATAAAGTGCCTGAAGCAAAAAGCCTTAAACGGTTTGGCATAAATGGTTTAAGAGTTTATGCCTCGGCAGAAAACCTTCTATACCTGATGGGAAGTAATTATCGTGGGATCAATCCCGAGGCACGTTCTACTTCATCTGAATATGCTTCGCCGTTGATCAACGGTTACCAGCGTGGAGCTTTCCCGCTGATGCGCACTTATACTTTCGGTATTGATATCAATTTTTAATCAGTTTATTAAAATCAGGATAAATGAAACAATCAGTTAAAATATTTATAGCGGCCTGTGTTTCAATTACCTTCTTTTCATGCAAAAAGGTAATCAACATTGACCCCATATCTCATGTGGGTGTGGAAAGTTTTTACCGCAATTTTGAGGAAACCAATGTAGCACTTACAGGTTGTTACAACGGGCTACAGGCACCATTGTATAACGAATGGATGTTTACAGAGCTTCGCAGCGATAATGCCCTGCAGGGAGTTCCAAATAGTAGCAGCACGCAAAACATTGAACTTAATGAGTTGGATATGTTCACCCTTAACCCGGCTCACGACAAGGTTTATGAAAACTGGATCAGCACTTACAACAATATAAGGGCGATCAACTATGTGCTGAGAAGTCTGGGTGTTACCTACGAAAACGGCCAACTGGCCATAGGCAATGGAACAGCTCAAATGTTTGTAGTGCAGAAAAATAAATTAGCAGGAGAAGCATTGTTCTTGAGAGCCTATCATTATTTTAATTTGGTTCGTCTTTATGGTGGCGTGTTTTTGTTAACAGAGCCGGTGAAGCCACAAGTGGCCAAACAAATCAACCGCAGCAGCGTGGAGGAAGTGTATGCCTTAATATTGGCAGATTTGAACAAATCAATAGAGCTTTTACAACCTTTACCGTATGGTTCAATTGCGGCTGAAGACCTTGGCCGTGCTACACATTGGGCAGCAAAATCATTATTAGCTAAGACATATCTAACAATAAATAGAAAAGCAGAAGCGTTGCCCCTGGTTGATGATGTGATAGCTAACAGCGGCCACAGACTTGAAACTTCGTATCAGCGCGTATTCAGTATCGATAACGAAATGAACCGGGAAATTATTTTTGCCGTCAGGTATAAAGGTGGCGGTTTTGGTTTGGGTTCTCCTTTCGCCAATCTTTTTGCCCCAACAGGCAGCGGTAGCGCCGTAGTAAATAATGATGGAAACGGCTACGATTACCCAACCACGGAAGCCCGTAATATGTACAAAACACCTGCAACCGCAACGGGTGTAGATAGGCGTAAAGATGTAACAATGGCTGTATTTACCAACGGGCGTCCATATATTAAAAAATTCCTCTCGCAGGTACAGGTACGTTATGATGCTGAAAATGATTTTCCTGTAATCCGCTTTGCCGATGTATTGCTGATGAAGGCAGAAGCGCAGGGGTATAATGGGGCTTCGGGTTCATCAATGAACATCATTAACCAAGTGAGGGAACGCGCGGGGGCGCTTACTTATGAAGGAGACGGAGATTTTCCAACGGTTTTTTACAAATACCCCACCAGCGGAAGCTTTTCCGTTTCAAATGCTGAAGATTTTTGGAAAGCGCTGATGGCTGAAAGACGCATAGAACTTGCTTTTGAGAATCAGCGATATTTTGATATGATGCGTATGGGAGATGCCGTTCAAATAATAAAGGACCATTTTGCCAATGAATGGACTTCTCATTACGTAAATATTCTTTCTGGCCCCACACTCGCGCAATTGCAGGGCTTTGTAACGTCGCAGCGTTTATTGCTGCCCATTCCGCAACGCGAAATTGATACAAATGATCAGATAGTCATCAGCCAAAACCCCGGATATTAAAAAAAATTGCTCAACAAAAAATAATTTACCATGCAAAAATTTTTATACTATATCATGTTATTGCCGCTTATGGCGAGCATGTTCAATAGTTGTAAAAAGGAAAAAGAAACCATTACTTTTCGCGCCGATGATGTAACCGTAATAGATTATGAATATAATACTGCCACCAAAAGGCTTTCTCCGCAAAACAGTGTTTCTGCCCAGATCACTTCCGCAGCCGGGATCAGGCATATTTATACTTATTTAGTTCGACCCAATTTTACCGATACATTGGTGAAAGTTGAATACGCTGATGAAACCAACACGAACAGCTATAATTACAGCCTCCCTGTCGAGTTCTTCAACAAATTTAAGATGCAGGATGTGGCCGGATTAAAGTTGATGATCATGCACCATGATCATACTGCAGGCGAAGGCCGTATTGTCATCAATAGCTTTACCCCACCTTTGCCCGAACTAAGAAATTTTGCCGATACTTTGCGCCCCGATGATAATGATGTGGTACATATTACCGGCCAGGCATACAGCGGTAACGGAATTGTAAAAGTTGAGATTTTTGATGACTCTCCAGGTGATTTTACATTGGTAGAAAGCATTCCCGTGGCGAACCACGGCACTACATATAACCTGGATTATGAGTATCATTACAGGCCGAATGCCAGCAATATCAGGCTAAAAGTTACAGATATTTTTGACCTTACATCTGAAAAAACAATTAATATGCCCATACTGCCATATATTGTTTATCAGGATGTAAATATGGGAGCACAGGGTACAGCAAGCGTTACTGTGCCTAATAACATTTTCTTTGCTGAAACAGGTTCAACTTTGGGTAGTTGCGATATACCGGCTAACGAAACAAAATTGGATTTCCTGTTTTATGGAACCAGTACCCGCCCGCAATTTTACTCGCCAAGTAACACAGCCAATGTGGCCGCCAATTTCAGATGCAATGGCGTAGGCTGGTCGATAAACACTCCGGGGGGTGCTGCTGCACTAAAAGCCACAAGGTTCAGGGTATTGGTGCCGGGAGCATCCGCTGAAATTGATGCGTTATATGCAAAATTCAGTGCCAATCAAATAGCAGATTTGAACGCAGACGGTTTCTTTGAAGGTATTCCTGCACCATCAAGTAGTACAGCAAGGTATGCACCGCCTCCAACCGTACCTGCTCAGAACATATTCAATACCACAGATGCTTACCTGATTTGGATTAGAATGTTGCGGGATCACGGTACTTTCAGGAACGGTCTTATGCGTGTGAAGGAAGCGGTTTCTGCAGGTACGGCGGGGCTTTCGACTGTTAAATTCGATATCTATATAGCAAAATAAATAGCCACAGTACAGGTGTATTATTATACCTGTACTTTTTAATATCATGACCAAAAAATACTACCTTTTATTAATCGCACTTATATTATTAGGCGGGCAGGGCTTTGCCAAAACAACCCTTGTAAACTCGGTACAGGAGTTAAACAGTGTGTTGAAAACTTCGGTACCCGGCGATACAATTCTACTCGCGAATAAAGAATGGAAAGATGCATCACTTGTAATTAATTCTAAAGGCAAAAAAGAAAAGCCTGTTGTATTGATGCCGCAATCGCCCGGAGGAGTTGTGTTTACCGGAAATTCTGATGTAAGGATCGGGGGTGAATACATCGTGTTTGATGGGTTTCATTTTAAAAATGGCTTTGCCTTTCGCAGGTCGGTTATCGAGTTTCGGGTAGACGAAAGTACGCTGGCAAATGATTGCCGCGTCGCCAATTGTGTGATCGAAAATTATAGCAAACCAGGCCGTTTCGACAGCGATTCATGGATCGTGTTGTGGGGAAAACGCAACCGGGTTGACCACAATACTTTTGTTGAAAAACTAAATGCCGGCCCGGTTTTAATTGCGGAGCTGAATGATGAACGTAGCCAGCAAAATTTTCATATGGTAGATTCGAATTATTTTAAAGGACGCCTCAGGTTTGGGTCGAATGGCGGCGAAACCATCAGGATTGGCGTTTCGCGATATTCCTTAACGCCATCAAACACGCAAATCGTTTATAACTATTTTGAACGCTGCAGTGGTGAGGTTGAAATCGTTTCAATCAAATCAGGTAATAACAATATCAGCCACAATACTTTTTTTGAATGCGAAGGCGGACTGGTTTTAAGGCATGGCTCCGGCAATATTGTAAATGGAAATGTTTTTTTGGGGAATAATAAGCCTTATACCGGTGGTGTAAGAATTATCAATCCCGGGCATACAATAACTAATAATGTTTTTAAAGATTTAAAAGGGCAGGCTTTTCGCTCAGCTTTATCGGTTGTAAACGGTGTGCCCAACTCACTTATCAACAGATATTATCAGGTAACCGATGTTACGATTGCCAACAATACTTTTATCAATAGCTCGTCAATTTTATTTGGTGCGGGAAAAGATGCAGAGCGGACGCTTTCACCGCAGCGCGTAAAGTTTTCGAACAATCTTATTGTTGATCCCGGAGGATCTTTGTATCAGGACGATAACAATGACGGCGGGATCGCCATTACAAATAATGCAGTGAGTTCAAAGACAACTGTTTCCCAAAAAGGATTTACAAAGGTTAACGCAACCGCTTCCAATGTAAATGGCATTCAAATTCAAACGTATAAAAACTACGGTGCGCAGCTAAAGGATATTGTTGTAATGAATAACAATTCTGCGGGTGCAAAATGGTATCGCCCCGAAGAAGCTGGCCAATTACATAAGCCGCAGGTCATCAAAGTTGTAAAAGCTGATGCGTCAAAAATCAATGAACTGTTAATTAAAGCATCACCGGGCGACATTATAGAACTTAGCGAACCGGGTCTTTATAAACTGGAAAAAGAAATAGTTATTACTAAACCGGTTATCATAAAAGCGTCTGACAATTTAAATGGCAAGCCTGAATTGGTAAATGTATCATACAAATCGCTTCCGGCATTTATGGTAATCGAAAATGGCGGGTCACTTACTGTAAAGAATATAACCTTTAACGGTGCTTACGAAAGTTTTGGGAATGTACAGACGGGCATTAAATCTACCGACAAACCGATGAACCGGCACTATAAAATAACGATTGACGGTTGCGAATTTTTTAACTATAACGAGAGTTCTTATTCCGGGTTTAAAGCAGAAAAGTCAACCTACGCTGATTCTGTAGTAATTGTAAATTCTTTGTTTAGAAATATTTCCGGCACGGCAATAAACATTGCCGAAGAAAGAGATGACAAAGGTATTTATGGCGCCGAGAATGTGATTGTGAAAAATTCCGTTTTTACAAATTTGTTGGGTTCGGCTATTAATGTTTATCGTGGGGGTAATGACGAAAGCACTACCGGCCCTTCTGTTTTTATTGATTATTGCACCTTTAACGAAGTGGAAAACCGAGAGCAGGGTACGGTAGTTCGGTTGGTTGGGGCACAAACTGCATTTGTTACCAACAGTATCTTTTCAAATAGTGGCAGCGGCGGCCGGACTATTGAATTCAGGGAATATCGCTGGGATAATATAAAAGTAGACTATTGTAATTTTTATCAGTCCGGGAGGGTGGAGTCTTTTTACAACAAAGTTTCGGGTAAAAATATTTTTAAAACGGTTCCCGGTTATCGAAACCCTTCGGCCTTGGATTTTAATTTGAGTAGCCGGTCTTTTTTAAGAAATAAATCGTCTGAAGGTAAAAACCTTGGAGCCGCTTTATCGTTCTGAACTGATGATTTTAAGAAGTGCCGGTTTAAAACTTCAATGGAGAATTACTGTTGCAATACTTTAAATCAATTTATAATTTTTAAAAGTATGAGTCAAATAAATTTCAGGCTAATGAACTTCGGGTTTTGTTTGCTGCTGTTTTTTTCTTTTTCATGCGCAGCAAAAGGCAACGGTATAAGCCCGCACGTAAACACAAATGCTCAAAAGATATTTGTCAGCAACATCGATGAATTCAATAAGTTAAAACCGAAAGCAGGGGATACTGTTGTACTAAAAAACGGTGAGTGGGAAAATACGCAACTGAATTTTAAAGCAAACGGAACGGAACAAAACCCGGTCGTTTTGATGGCTGAAACAGAAGGAATGGTAAAGTTAACAGGCAATTCAAACCTGAAGATTGATGGAAGCCGGCTCGTGGTTGACGGGCTTATTTTTGAAAAGGGGTACTCTTTGAAAGATGATGTTATTATTTTCTCAAAAACATCATCAAATTGCCGGCTGACCAATTCAGCAATAATGAATTATAACCCGCCGGTAAAAGAAACCGATTATAAATGGGTATCGTTGTATGGAAAAAATAATACGGTAGATCATTGTGAATTTACGGGGAAGGCACACCAGGGTACAACGCTTGTTGTGTGGTTGAACGAAGAACCTAACCACCACGTTATTGCTTCTAATTATTTCGGGCCGCGCCCTCCGTTGGGTGTTAACGGAGGAGAAACCATCAGGATTGGTACAAGCGACTGGTCAATGTATAATTCATCAACGTTGGTTGAGAATAATATTTTTGATAAATGCGATGGGGAGGTGGAAATTATTTCCGTTAAATCCTGCCGCAATGCCATTAAAGACAATTTGTTTTTGGAGTGCGATGGCACACTTACCTTAAGGCATGGTAATGATAATACAATTGATGGAAACTATTTTATAGGTAATGATAAGCCCAACTCGGGCGGTATCAGGGTAATCGGCGAAAATCATCATATAAAAAATAACTACCTATATGCCTTAAGCGGTAAAGGTTTGCGTGGAGCCATCTCAGTAATGAATGCATTAACAGCGCCAAAGCTCAACGAATACTGGCAGGTAAAAAATACAGTAATTGAAAATAATGTTATAGTGCAATGCGAACAGGCATTGGTGGTGGGTTCGGGTAAAAATGATACCAGAGTATTGCCGCCCGATAGCCTTGTGGTCAAAAAAAATTATGTATTTCTTCCGGTGAAATTGCTCGTACGGGATGATGAGCCTACAAGGTTTATTCTTGAAGATAATTATGTGAGGGGCGCCGCTGTTGAAGAAGGATTTATTCCAATGCCAAATAATATGCTGCGAAAAGACGCGAATGGAATTTGGCAATTAGAAAGCCAATTTAGAGAACCTTTTTGGCTGCATGTTGTGAATGGCCCCGCCTGGAAAAATGACAAGATGGGGTTTAAAATCAATTGACTCTTTTTGCTTGCATTCTGTTTTTGCTAACCGGTACCGGGCAGGCGTGGGCGGGATTTGAATGGGAGTTCAAAGAATACTTGCGTACTGATATCGTGTAAAGGACAAATCTAATAGTGCATACCGCGCCAGCTTTACACGAATTATTAATAAATACAACGTTTGCGTAAATAAATTGTGTAACGCATTACTTTAAGTTTAAATTGCAAGTTTTAGTCCCATAATTTTAGTTCTTGTCATTTAACGGTTAATGGGCTGACTAAAGGATTTGAAGGATAGAAATTTGTTTAGCAAATCATGTTTCCATGCAAAAATTATTATTATATTTTCTTTTATTGTTTTCAGTTAATGCCGGAGCGCAACAGCAGCAAACCCCCTATTCCCAACAATTGGCCAATACTGCCATGCACTTGTGGCCCGATTCTTTTTCGGTGATTCCCGGCCGCGCTGCACGCTGGAGCTACGATCAGGGAGTGATACTTAAAGGAATCGAAGGCATCTGGCTTGCCACGGGCGATCCGAAATGGTTCAGTTATATCCAAAAGCAAATGGATTATTATGTGGCTTCCGATGGAAAATCTATTAAGGATTACAATAATGATCATTATAATATTGATCATGTGAATAACGGCAAATTGTTACTGACCTTGTATCGTGTTACCGGAAAAGAGAAGTATAAAAATGCCGTGCAGTTGTTAAGGGAACAACTTCGAAATCATCCCCGCACAAAAGAAGGCGGCTTTTGGCATAAGCAGGTTTATCCATACCAGATGTGGCTGGACGGGCTTTATATGGGCCAGCCTTTTTATGCCGAATATGCGCAGGTGTTTGGAGAAGATACAATTTTCAATGATGTGGCGAGGCAATTTATGTTGATGGAAAAACATTCCCGCGATGCAAAAACAGGCTTGTTGTATCACGGTTATGATGAAAGCCGCACCCAGCAATGGGCTGATAAAACCACGGGGCGCTCGCCACATTTCTGGGGCCGGGCACTGGGTTGGTATGGCATGGCGATGGTGGATGTGCTCGATTATTTCCCGCAAAACCATCCCGGCAGAAAACAAATTATCGATATCCTTAACCGTTTTGCTACGGCGGTTGTTAAAGTGCAGGATAGTAAAACCGGTATGTGGTATGATATTGTGAACCTGCCAAACCGTAAGCCAAATTATTTTGAATCTTCAGCAACAGCCATGCTTTCCTATACCTTAGCCAAAGGCGCAAGAATGGGTTACTTGCCTGCAAAATATGTGGCAAACGCAAGGCGTGCTTTTGAAGGCCTGATTAAAAACAAGCTGACAAAAGATAGCGATGGTTTTACAAGTCTTGAAGGAACGGTTTCTGTTTCCGGCCTTGGAGGCAAGCCTTACCGCGATGGCAGCTTTGAGTATTACATGAGTGAGAAAGTGGTGCAGAACGATCCCAAAGGCATGGGCGCATTTATTAAAGCTGCCAATGAAATTGAAATGTTGCCCGAAGCAAATACCGGCAAAGGCCGCCATGTGGTTTTAGACAATTTCTTTAACAATGAATGGATGAAAGGCCCGGCAGGGAATCAGGTGCCCTTTCATTATTTGTGGGAAGAAAGGGGGAACAACGGGTATCACTTCCTGGGAAATATTTTTCAGCAATACGGCGCAAAAATTTCTACCTTAAAACAATCGCCCACTGCCGCCAATTTAAAAAACGCTTCCGTTTATATTATTGTTGATCCCGATACTGAAAAGGAAACAGCCCGGCCAAATTATATGACGGAGGCTTATGCCGCAACAATCGCAAACTGGGTAAAGGCGGGCGGTGTACTTGTGTTGCAGGGGAATAACAACGGCAATGCAGAAATGCAAAAATTCAATATCCTGGCCAAAAAATTCGGTATAAGTTTTAACGATGACAATCAA
>Ga0066256_1004600_pt1 | contig 12173 bp, 4 predicted proteins | sample ThiBio_1000_biof_FD_87107 | JGI IMG/M metagenome (GOLD analysis project Ga0066256, IMG submission 87107) | Wastewater bioreactor microbial communities from Cape Town, South Africa - Thiocy_expt_1000_biof (version 2) | ecosystem: Engineered > Bioreactor > Thiocyanate-remediating >...
GGGGCCGCGCGGCGGGGGCGGGGGGAGAGCCCCGCGCCCCCCCCCCCCCGCCCCCCCCCCGCCCCGCGCCCGCCCCCCCCCCGCACCCCCCACCCCCCCGCCGCGGGGGGCGGGGCCGGCGCCGGGGTGGGGTGGCTCACGAGGGGGGGGGGGGCGGGCGGGCCGGCGGCGGGTGGGGCCCGCGCCGGGGGGGGGGGGGGGGGGGGGGGGGGGGGGGGGGGGGGGGGTGCTAACGGGCTGGGAGGCAGCTGGCCGGAACACACACACGCACACGCATATCATACACACACTCCGTACCTGCTCTATCAACGCAGCCCGCAGCTCCGGCGTGACAGCATCCTCTGGCAGGCGCGCAATGAGGCCGCGCAGCTCTCCCACGTCACTCGGCAGAGCCGCCAGGGCACGCAGCTTGGTGGCCGCCGCCTCCAGAATGCGCGTCACCTTGTCCCCAAACCGCAGGAACGACGCGCTGCCGCCCGCCGCCGCCGCCATCCTGCCCACCCCACACGGCTGCCCCAGACGTTCGACTCCCCGCGCTGTTGGCACCGCGCCGCGGCCGCTGGCCCCGAACCGGGCCCAAACGATGTAATAACGCGCACTTAAGGCCTTCACCGGCGCCGTACGCCAGCCGCAATCGCCGCCGCACACCACGGTACGTGCAATACAGTAAAAATGTGCGTGCAGCGACGGTGCGTCGCGCATTTCCGACCACCATCGCGTTGTCACAGTGTCACACTCGCTGGACAGCCTGAGCACTGCCGTTACAATGCTGCAGCAGGTGGGCAGTTGTTGAACCTCCAACGGTTGCCACCTCAATGGTGACCTCAACACCACGCAACAGCGCAACGTGACGCTGCACCGCCTGTAAATCACGCCATCATACACCCACGTACGTCAAGTTGGCGACACTGGTATCGCCTCGTCAGGCTCGCTTGGCTGGGAGCGGGGCGGGTGACCACTATTTTGATGTCGCATTTCTTGGCCGATCCAACCATCCTCATGAACCATCACAGATTTCAGAGGCGGCGGGGAACGTGCGCCGTGGTACGGGGCAGGGGTGGTAAACAATGATATGGGGCGCGGCGCGGCAGAAATTTGACGTTGATGTGTGCCAGCGCAGTGTGGCAGTGAGTGACGACGCGTGGTGTTGCAGACGTGTGTGGCGTTCATTTTTAATACTGCCCGCAGTGCGCACGTGACCTGGGCGGGAGCGACACACCACTCTACACTGCTGTCACGTCTAACTCGCGCCCGACATACGCACCCACGCGCGCGTGCGCACCTCCACCACTGCGCACACAACAGCACACGCATATCCACCTGGTTGCGTGGCCCGCCATTGCCGTGCGCCGCGCCAAGCTGCTCATATCCACAACCTTCCACCCCTCCCGTTCCACACCACCCGCAGGCACCCAACGATGACGGCGACCGGGGATGAAGCCAGCGGCGGCGCGGTGCCGCCAAAGGACGCAGAGGCGGGCGGCGTGGCGGCACCACTAGTGGATGGCGCTGACAAGACAATGGGTGATACGCACGCCCCGCCAGCCAGTGCCGGCGCCGAGGATGGCAACGGCGACGCGCCGCCGCGCGCTTGCTGCGGTCTGCTGCGCCGTGACGGGCTGGCAATGCGCGTTCTGCGGCCATGGGCCATGCTGGGTACGCAGTTGTGGCCGGACCTGCTGTCGCTGACGTGGTGGCAGGCGGCGTTCCTGTTTGCGTTCATGGTCATCTCCATCCTGTTCAGCTTCCTGGACGTCAACTACTACCTGTACCCCGGCACGCGTGAGTCGAACGACAAGCTGGAAAATGACGCGCTGTTCTACACCGACCGGCAGCGCACCTTCATGGGCTTCAGCGGCGCCGCCAGCTTCACGGGCGCCGTGTGCGTCGTGTTTGCCGCCAAGGGCAAGTACTCCAACTACAGCTTTGGCATCGTGAACGCCACGCTGTACGGCCTGGCGGCGTGGGCGTACGGCTACGCGGGTGACGCGCAGATGAACGTGCTGTTCTTCAACGTGATGCAGATCGTGGGCATGTACACCTGGACGCGGCACCTGGACGCCTCCAACACGGCCGTCGTGCGCACGCTGGGCGTGCGCGGGTGGGCCCTCGTGCTGGCAGGCGCAACCGGCCTGTCGGCAGCGTTCTACTGGGAGATCCCGGCATTCGCAGGTGCGTGTTGCCGCCGCTTGTCTGGTATTTGGTACCGAGCGACAGTCACACATGCGCCACGCCCAATCCCAACCCCACCGCCACAACTTGCAGAGGCCATTGAGGGCGCGTACTACTACCCGGGCGTCAACACGCCGCACATGCTGGACGCCGTCAGCAACGCGCTGTCGGTCATGTCGCAGGCGCTGCTGATGATGCGGTTCTGGGAACAGTGGCTGCTGTGGATCACCATCGACTGCATGCAGATCGCCATGTTCTCCGGCATCAACGGCTACCCGCTGGACATCAACGTGCTCATCATGTGGTCCTTCTTCCTCGCCAACGCGCTGTTTGGCCTGGCAGCCTGGTTCCTGCGCTACCGCGCCCAGAGCCAGGCATCCACTGCTGCGGGCGCTGCACCGGCGTCAGCGGCAGGGACGGCGGCTGGCGCCACGGCACACAAGGACGTGGAGCTGGTGGTGACGGCGGCGCCCGCCGGCGAGACCACCGCCTTGGTTGCATCCCCAGCGTCACCTGCTGACGCGGCGCCCGCCCCTGCGCCCGCGCCCGAGCCCGCACTCGAGCCTGCCACCGTGTAGTAACCCCGCACCACCCATGACAGTTGTGTTTCAATTGTTGCGCTGCATAGCATTAGCACCGTCGTCGTCATCGCCGCACACTGGCACGCCTGCCATCGAATTCAGGTTTGCCATCCAGGGGTGCTGCAGCGCGTCCGCCGCGGTGATGCGCGCGTCTGCCTCCCACCGCAGCATGTGGAACAGCAGCTCCTCACCCGCCTCCGTCAGCATGCGCAACGGCGCGTCGTGCGCGCTTGCCGCCGACGGCACCGTTGCCTCAGGCCACACCTGCAGCTCAGGCGGCGCCGACGGCGATAACGCCAGTTGGGGCTGCGGCGGCGCGGGCAGCGCGTCAATACTCACGCCGCCGCTGCCACCACTACCACTGCCGCCGTCATTGCTAAAGGGCGGCACGGGCACGAGGGCGGCGGCGGCGCCGTCCTCTGCCGGTGTTGCCACCACGGCGCCATCCTGCCGCACAACCAGGCCGGTGGCGTTGTGTTGTGACGTCTGCGCCGCGCATGCGCGGGCAGCTGCCTCTGCCGTCCGCCCTAGCCGCCGCAGCGCGGTGCGGAAGCGCGCCAGGCAGGGCGCGACATCGCTGCCGGGGCAAGGTTCAATGCCCACCGCCGCCAGCGCCGCCACGGTGCGATTACGTGCCGCGTCGTCGCGTGATGCGGCCTGCGCCCGGATGCGCGCCTCGGCTCTGGGTGGCACTTGCAACACGTCGCGGGCAGGTCGGCCCAGCAGCACCTCCAGCACCACCATGCCCACCGAAAAAACGTCGTACGACGCCGGCCGCGTGGGGTCGTACGGCGCGTCGGACATGCGCACCTCCGGCGGCGCGTACTCCAGCGTCTCCTCCAGCTGCGTGGCACGCCCCGACGGGTACATGTGCACCAGCGAGTCGGCATCAACGGCGCTGCCAAAGTCCGCCAGCCGCACGCTCATCGCGCCGACCTCGTCCTTCCACACCAAGATATTGGCGGCCTTGACGTCGCGGTGCACCGCCCCCTCGGCCGCCATCTCTGCCAGCACGGACAGCAGGGCATGCACCAGGCCCTGAATAAAAGGCGGGCCACCGCTTTTCGTGCTCAACTCCACCCACAGCGCGCTGCCATGCAACATGCACCCGCCGGCTGGCGGCGCGGCCTCCGGCGCACCGCCGACGCCGGCAGACGGCGCCACGGGGTTGAACAACAGCTGCTGCAGCGACTGGCCCTCGTCATGGAACGCCAGCCACAGGTGCCCATCCTCCTCCTCCTCCCATGACTCCACATAGCGCGCCACGTGCGGGCTGCCTGCCAGGTACCACACGCCGCCAAAGTACACCTCCCGCCTCCCTGACAGCTGCGCGGCGGCGTGCGAGCGGTAGATGCGCTTCAGCACGTACGACACGCCGTCCTCCCACGCGCCGTCCGCCGCCACACGCGTCGCACGCCACACCTCACCGTGCGCACCGCGCCCCACCTGCTCCCCTGTCGTGTACTCGCCGTGGGCTCCTGCGGTGACTGCTGGCGCCGCAGATGGCTGGCGCGCCCGCTGATGATCTGCCGGCACCGACAGACACAGGGCTGGCGCCTCACACATGCCCTCCGCCTCCGCCTCCCAGCGAGTGAGGCGCCCCGCGTCGCACGCCTGCAACGTGCCCAGCTGCCGCAACACTAGCGCCGCTCCGTCATCCTGCTCGGCGCTACGTGCCACCCCCGGCAGCTGCAGCCGCATCTGGCTGGCCACTGCAGGGAACCCTGATGGCGCCCCCAGCTGCCGGATGCGCTCCACTAGCCGGTACCGGTACGCCTCCCCCGCCACCGCCGACGTGCGTACCAGACTGCCTACCTCCAGCGCCAGTGTTCGCTCCAGCCGCGCCTCCAAGTCGCGCACGCGTGCCGCCGTCGTCGCGATTTCCTCGCTGCCGCTCCCCTCCGTTGCCACCACCTCCACGCCATCACCCACGGCACTGTCGTTTCCAACGGCCTCGCTGCTAACCCACCCCGCCCCACCCCTAAGCATCATGCTCATCGCCAGCAGCACCAGCAGCACCTTCGAGTATCGAAAGGTGCTGCATTGCTGCGGCGGCAGCCGTTGCCGCTGCCGCCGTCCTTGCTTGTGGTGTCGTTCCATCGTGATATACTGATATTATCAACAACGACACCCAACCCAGCCTCTTACGGCTACCGTAGCTGCCGTGCAATGAACCCAACTGTGCCCCTTGCTGCAATAATTGCGCACTGCGTTTGCGACACACTCCCTTGCCCGTACCATCCCTCAGTAGTGTCGGATGCTGCCTCGCAGCAGCAGCAGAACGAACAGGGTACCAGTACCATGATGATGGAGGTGAAGCACAAGTTAACAAGCCAGAAATTACATAGCGCGCATGGATGCGCGCCCATGCAACGCAGCACTTCACACAAATGGTGTCTTTTGGCACCTGCATGCGCTTGTACATTTGCTTTCGCTACCGTATTTAATTGCCAGCAAAAGTGTCACCGTGCCAGGAGGCAACTATCTGACCATCGGACCGTACCTCCGGTCCTGGACAGCCTGCACAGCTGCGCACCGCCGTCACCGCGGCCGACCCACTCGCGGGGTTGACAGCCCGGCGTCGGTGGCGTGGTATTTGCAGCCGCAGCACCCGCAATTGAATACTAGCCATACCATTGTATTGGGACGAGGGCGTGTGGTTGCATTCACGCACCGAGTAGTGTGATTACAGCAGCGGTTATTGTCGTGGGAGGGTGCAAATCGTTGTGGCGACTCGCGCGACTCGTGGATCGCAAAACAGCAATACATCGGGGCGCGTCACTGGTCACGACGGGTCGGACTTCCCGCATCCTTCCAGCCACGCCAGCCAAACTGTCAGCGCCCCTGGGCTTGTTGGTGGTGCGTTACAGCCTGCAGGTTGCCGTTGCGCGGCGCCGAGTGGCATGTCGGCCATGTCGGCCGCCAGAGCATCACGTGCGGCGGCGGCGGCGGCGGGTGACACAGCGCCAACCGCCGCCGCGCCCACCGCCGGCGCTGGCAGCTGGACGAACAGGACTGTCGGGGTTGCTGTGTTGCTGGGCAGTGTGGCGGCTGCTGTGTACCTGGCAGCAGGTGCGGCAGCGGCGGCGCAGCAGCTGCGAGGCCTGGCGGCCGCCGCGGGCACGTACGACGGCCCGCTGCTACATGTCCGTCTCCCTGCCGCGCGCGTAGATGTCACGGACACTGGCCCAGTCGCCGAGCCCAGCAGCAGCAGCAGCAGTAGCGCTACGCCCACTGCCAGTGTGACGGCCACATCCACCGGCACGCCTGCCGGCACGCCCGCGGCCACACCTGCCGGCACGACCGCCGGCACGCCCGCGGTCACGCTGTCAACGTCGCCGACGGCAGCGCCGGCCGCACCACAGCCGCTGGTTGCGGTGGCCATCACGGCGGCGGCGCAGAAGTATGGCGCCGCATGTCTGGATGGCACCCTGCCCACCCTCCTGTTTGGGGCGGGCGTGGGGGCAGGCGCGCACAACTGGGTCCTGTTTTTCTCGTCGGGCGGCTTTTGTATGAGCGAGGCTGACTGTGGCGCACGCGCCGCGACGGTGCTTGGCACCGCGGCGCCGGTAGGCAAACATACGTGGTACCATGCGACGGTGGCAGACGCCAACTGCGACGTCAACCCGCTGACATGCACCTGGAACCGGGTGGTGGTGCCGTACTGTGACGGCACCATGCTAACCAGCAACCGCGCCAGCCCGTACAACAACACCGTCGCCGCCGCCGCCGCCACTGCACCGCTCGTGCACATGCGGGGCCATGCCATCCTGCGCGCCGTGCTGGAGGCCATTGCAACCGACGCGCTGCCGGCTACCACGCCGTGGCGCACCGCGCGGCGGTTTATGGTGACGGGCTGCAGCGCCGGCGGCGCCACCAGCCTGCTGCACGGCGACTTCATCCGGGACACGCTGGTGACGCCCCTACGCGCTGCGCAAGCGGCGGCGGGCGACACGGTGGGCGCCACCTCTGATTTCAGTATCGTTGCCTGGGCCGGCCTGCTGTTTGCGCGCAACAGCGCGGCAGGTGAACCCGCCTTCCCCGCCGCCATTGCCGCCGTGGCGTCCACCGGCGCCGCGGTGGTAACCAACGCAGCGTGCGCCGCGGCGTTCCCCGGCGCCACCGAGGCGTGGCGCTGCCTGGACCCCGCGACGGCGTATGGCTTCATCGACTCGCGCGTCTGGGTGGACAACTCGTTGTATGACCACTGGTCCCTGCGGTGCGGACTCGCGGCACACTTCACGCCTGACAAGCTGCATTGTAACTGGAACACCAGCTGGGTGGCGTGCCTCTCCAACCTGGCGGTGTGCAGCAGCGCGCAGCTGGCGGAGATGGACGCCTACCGCGGCGAGCTGGAGACGGCGGTGCGCGCCAGCCGCACGTACGCCAAGCCCGGCAACGGCGGCTTCATGCACAGCTGCCGCACGCACTGCAACTACCCTGACGTCTACCCCAACGACACGATGCGCCTCACGCGCGTGCCGGCAGACGGCGGCTTGGTGGGCGCTGATGCCTTTGCAGCGTGGCTGGGCGCCCCAACCCCCAACGCGCCGCCCGACTGGCGGTGGGACTGCGATTACTCGTCCGGCGCGCCCTGCAACCCCACCTGCCCGCCAGACCACATTCCATGGCGCCTGCTGCAGCCCGGCATGATGGCGCCGGCGACGTCGTGCAGCGGCAGCGGCTCAGAGTCCGCCGACGCAATGTTGGCTGCCTACGAGCAGCCCCGGTGGTAGACCGTAGACCAGAGGTTCCCGCGCGTGCGGCTAGGCTGGGGGAGTGCATGTTTTGTGTGACTGTGTGGCGTTCACATCGCCGTCGTTGAGCTGCTCCGTTTCCCTCTATCAATAATTGTTAGTCGCCCGTCACCCCGGGCCGGGCCCAGCATTGCCACGAGGCTGTGGCGTTCAAGTCCTTATTGTGAAATCAATAAATCAATGGGCACGTTGGCAACTTGGCACCTGCGGCCGCGGCGAGGCGCGTCGCGCGCCGCGCAGCGAGTCGCCAGCGACGGCAGCGTGCTGCAGCCGCCAGCAGCCTGAACAATAATGGTCACTTGGCCGTGTGGCTGCTCACATATACAAATAAACATGAATACACCACACAACCCCCAAATCTTGCAACCAGCCTCACAATCAATCATTGGCTGTTGACTGGTGTACGCAACGGTGTTGCTGGTATTGCTATTTACACACTTTGTCATTGCTCAAGTTACCGGCGGAGTGCCGACAGGAATTGTGACGCCAGCACAAACAGCCTGCCAGGCGACATGGATGACGAGGTGGCGACGTTGCGCGCCCGCGTTGCGGCGCTGGAGTCGTTGTTGGCGTCTGGCGCCTCCGGGGCCACAGCCGCGGCAGAGACGCTTGTGAGGCTACCCTCCTTCATGCCACCGCCGCCACCGCCGTCGCCGCCGTCGCCGCCGCCGCCGCCGCCGCCGCCTGCAGCCGACAGCGGCGCGCCATGGCGAGGTAGCGGTGCGCGTGAAACCAAGAGCGACGAAGGGAGCGATGGCGAGGTTTCAGTTCTACCGTCAATTCCTGTGCCACCCGCGCCACCAATGTTTGCCGCTGTGGCAGTGGCGGCAGCAGCAGAAGCAGCAGCTGCTGCGGCGGCGGCGGCAGCAGCTGCAGCGGCGGCAGCAGCAGCGGCGGCAGTGGTGCCTCGTGCCCCAAAACGCTGGCTGGCGCGGGATGGCGTGTCCCTGGCGGAGATGCAGGCGGGCAGCACAACTGACGCGCTGCGGCGCTCCGCATCACTGGCGTCGTTTCGTGCCGGCGGCAGCTCGCTTGGGGGTACTGGTAAGCGGCCGCCACCTAATGTTGATGCCGGGTCCGGCGGCGGCGGAGGCGGCAGCGGCGGCGGCAGCGGGAAGGGCGACGGCGTGACGGCGTCCACGTCAACAACCAGCCACACGGGCGGTCGCCACGTGACGTTGCGACTGGACGCGGGTGGTGTGGCAGTGGCGCCCGGTTCGGCACGGCCCCCAACCGCACCGCCGCCCGCCATCAGTGCGCCGCCCGCCATCAGTGCACGGTCAGAGGATGACGACGGGTCGCGGCCGGCGTTGATGTCGGGCGCGGTGGCAGACATGACGGCGGTGGTGCTGGCGCGCGTGACGACGGTGCCGGCAGCCGCGCTGCAGCTGGACGCCATCCAGGCGGAGCTCATCTCGCGCAGCCTGCGCATGCGCACAGAGACGGTGGCCGCCACGGCGGCGGCGGTGGCGGCGCTGACCGGGCCGGGTGGCGGTGGGCGTGAGGGCGATCGCAGTGCGTGGCGTGGTGATGATGACGACGATGATGCAGAACTTCGTGAAACAACGCGGGGTCTGGGGGCCGGTGCCAGTCCACGGCGGCGCGTGTTGGTTGGTGCCGCGCTGGCGGCATCCATGCGCCGTAGCGGTAACGGCGGTGGTGGCGGTGGGGGCACACTGGGGGGCAGCAGCGCAGCAAGCGTGCTGCAGCGGCATGCCACAGGGTTTGGGCAAAGCCGGGCGACACACAGCGTGGATCGCACATGGCGGCTGACGGGGCTGCTGCCTACCGCCGCCGTCATCAAGGACGCTCGCATCCTGCCGGCACTGCGCAAGGACTTTGCGCGTGCGGTGGCGGCCGCTACTGCGCCTGGCGGCGAAGCCGTGTCGCTGGAAGCGTACGCGGCGCGGCTGGCGGAGGCGGTGCGCCTGTTCCGGGAGACGCGCGAGTCGCTGCTGGCGGTGCTGGGCGCCTGCCTGGCGTCCAGCCTGGCAAGTGTGGAGGCGGTGGCGGAGACGGCGGCACGCGCACCCACCGACATCGTACCTGACGCCGTGCGGGCTGCCACCGCACGCTCCATGACGGCGTCCGACCTGGTGGCGCACGTGTATGCGGGGCTGCATGCCAAGGCGATGGGGGTGGCGGTATGTGCGGTGGGAGGGGAGGCAGGGGAGGTGGTGCGCCTGCTGGCGCGCTGCCGCGCCTTCATTGCGCAGCTGGAGGGTCGGCTGCAGCACCTGGAGGACATGGCGGCGCCGCGTGACGAGGAGCGGGTGGCTGCTGGGTGGCCACACCCACACCACGCGAGCGGCAGCGGCGGGAGTGAGGTCAGCGGCCCCGCGCCACGCGGCGGCGGCGGCGGCGGCGGCCGGCCACGGCGTGGCAGCGTTGCCTCTAGCGCCGGTGTCACAGCACCGGGCAGCGCACGTGGTGACATCAACCCCATTGCGCTGGCTGCCATGGCACTGGCGGACGAGGATGCGCGGCTGGCGGCGGGGCACATCTCCCGCGCTTGGGAGTCCATGTGGATGGCGCGCGCCGCTGCCGCTGCTGCTGCCGCAGCGCTGGGGGCGGCGGCAGCAACGCACGACCCGGTTGCCATCATGCTGGGGGACGGTGGCGACGGTGGTGGCGGGGCGACGCCGGCAGTAGGGGACGACGACAGCCCTGGCCGGCGCGCCAGCAACAAGTCGCGCGGCGGCGGCGGTGGCGGGGATACCATGGTAACGGTGCGGGCACTGGGCGGCGTGCGGTCTAGCAGCTTGCGGCGCGGCGACGCGGCTGATAACCCGGCGCTATCACCTGGCAGCCCGTTGCTGTCGTCTTCCGCCGCGCCCATCTTCCCCTTCACCGGCCGTGACCCACCGTTTGCGGCGTCGGAGCCGGGCATGCTGCCGGGAACCGCGCTGCCGTCTGACGCGCTGGAGTTCATGCGCTACCCGCACGCCTACGGCGCGCTGGTGTCCACACCCATCCCCGCCGTGCCGCCGGTGGCTGCCGAGGACCAGCACCTGTCCGCCGAGGCGCTGGCGAGCGGCGGGGACATGATGAGCGCCATGGTGATGGAGCACAACGTGACGCCCGCCGTCGCCACCGCCGTCCTGCGGCCGCTGGTGTGGCTGCTGTGGCGGCACACCCTGCTGCTGTACGCGCACGCCACGCGCGGGCGCGCGGCGGAGGGCACGCGGGACATGTGGACCACGCTGCTCACCAGCCGCACCCTGGCGCGCGCCGCCAGCATGTCGGCGGCGGCGGACGCCTTTGCCGTGCGCAAGGCCGCCATTGTGCCCGCTGCCCGCCGCGGCGCCGCGCCCCCACGCCACCCCGACCACCCCGAGCCGCCACCGCCACCGCCGGCGTCGCACGAGGACCTGGACCACGGGTCCACCGCGCGCCGCACCCTAGACGCGCACCTGGGCATGGTGCTGTACCGCTTCCTGGAGGCCGCCGCCCTGCCGCACGTGTTCCCCATTGCCTAGGCCACCCTATAACGCGGCGTGCGTGTGTATTGTTACTAACGATGTGAATGCGTGTCCGTCATTAAAAGTTACATAACCAACCCTACCGTACTTCTATTTATCGATAATTATTGTACTCGAGCGAGCCGGCCACGCGAGCGGCGGCGGCACTCGTTGCAACAACGCACTGCCTACAATGGCGGCGGCACCCTACTACATGGTGCTGGAGGTGTCAAGGCCAAAGGCAGCGTCAGCGGTGGCGGCGGCGGAGGTGGTGGCGTAGGGAAACGAGGGGTGCAGGACGGGCGGGATGTCAGTGAACAAGCCAGGCAGGATGCCGCCCTCATATCCAAACCCAAAGTCGGGCGGCCCGTCCACCACGGGCGGGTCATACGCGGTGGTGGGCGGCAGGGCGACGGGCGGCGGCACGTGGTGCGGCAGCGGCGCCGTGGTGCTACTGACTGACCGCCCGCCCGCCCACGCCGCCTCGGCGGGCGACAGCAGGTAGGCGGTGTCGACGGGTGGCGCACCGTACGCGGGCGGCGGCGCCGCTGCCATCCCGCCGACAGACGCCGGCGGCTGCGGCTGCGCGTACATGCGGAGCGGGGCGGGCGGCACCGTTGCGGTAAAGGTGGGCGGCGGCGTGGGCATGTGGCCAGACAGGGTGGTGGCGTCCGTGCCCGCCATGCTGGCAATGCCGGCACCCAACAGCGGCACGGCCCGCGCCGGCGCCACCGTCGGCGGTGCTGCCGCCATCGGTGCGGAAGTGGGGTACGTCAACATGGGCACGCCGCGCGACGTTGTGGGCGCGGGCGGCACGGGCGCCGCGAGCGGCAGGATGGTGCACAGCATGTACCGCGCCTCCCCCGTGTCGTCGTCCGTGATCATGGACATGCGCACGTGCACGAGCGCCAGGCCGTGCTTCATCTTGCACACCTTGTTGAAGGCGCGCGACACCATCGGCTGCCCGCACCCGGGCGCCGCCATGGTCTTGATCACCGCCTGCGTCGCCTTCACGCGGTCCGCGCCGGTAATGTCCGCCAGCTTGCGCTTCATACCCGCCGCCAGCCCGCCACCACCACCACCGCTGCTGCCGCCACCACCACCGCCGCTTGTAACATCGCCGCCGCCGCTGCTGCCCACCCCGTGGTCCTCCAGGCGCCGCCGCGTGGCGCGCCCCTCCCCGCCGTCAGTTGCCAGCTCCC
>Ga0066256_1004601_pt1 | contig 12169 bp, 10 predicted proteins | sample ThiBio_1000_biof_FD_87107 | JGI IMG/M metagenome (GOLD analysis project Ga0066256, IMG submission 87107) | Wastewater bioreactor microbial communities from Cape Town, South Africa - Thiocy_expt_1000_biof (version 2) | ecosystem: Engineered > Bioreactor > Thiocyanate-remediating >...
CGCCTCGATGTGCTGCAACAGGCCGGCCTTTTGATCTGCCGGCTTCTGGGTGTCGTAAAAATAGTCCAGCCCCGCCTCGCCGATGGCGACGACCTTCGGATGCGCCGAAAGCCTGACAAGATCGGCGGCGGTGACGTCGAGCTCTTCGTCGGCATTGTTGGGATGCGTGCCGACGGAGCAGAAGACGTTGTCGTAGCGGTCGGTGATCGCCAGCAGGTCCGGCAGCTTGCGGACGCGCGTCGAGATGGTGACGATCTGCCGGACGCCGGCATCACGGGCACGTTCGATGATCTGGTCACGCTCTTCGGCGAAATCCGGAAAATCCAGATGGCAATGGGTATCGATCAGCATCGGTGTCTATCCAGCCCTCAGGCGTCCGTTTCCGGCGGCACGTAGCGCGGAAACACCGGCTTCGGCGCTTCCAGCGGCGTACCCGGAACCAGCCGGCCTGCCTCGCCCAGTGCCGCGAAATCCCTGGCGTCCGCAGGCGCGGCCACGAGGTCGAGCAGCTTTTCGGCGGAGCCCGGAATGAACGGCTGCAGCAGGATGGCGATCTGGCGCACCACTTCCGCCGTGACGTAAAGCACGGTTCCCATGCGCTCCGGATCGGTCTTCTTCAGCGCCCACGGTTCCTGGCCGGCGAAATAGCGGTCGGTCTCCGACACGACGGCGATGATCGAGGCCAGCGCCCGATGGAGGAGTTGCTTGCCCATGTCGTCGCGGGTCGAGGCCAACAGCGCGTCGGCGGAGGCGAGCATCGCCTTGTCCTCGTCGGTCAATGCGCCCGGCGTCGGGATCTTGCCGTCGCAATTCTTGACGATCATCGACAGCGAACGGCTGGCGAGGTTGCCGATGCCGTTGGCGAGATCGGAATTGATGCGCGTGCCGATCGCCTCTTCGCTGTAGCTGCCGTCCTGGCCGAAGGACACTTCGCGCAGGAAGAAGTAGCGCACCGGGTCGAGGCCGAAATGGTTCACCAGGTTGACCGGATCGACGACGTTGCCGAGCGACTTCGACATCTTCTCGCCCTTGTTGAGCAGGAAACCGTGGGCGAAGACCCGCTTTGGCAGCGGCGCGCCGGCCGACATCAGGAAGGCCGGCCAGTAGACGGCGTGGAAGCGGATGATGTCCTTGCCGATGATATGCACGTCGGCCGGCCAGTATTTCGCCCTCGGGCCGTTCTTGTCTTCGAGGTAGCCGGTGGCGGTGATGTAGTTGGTCAGCGCGTCGACCCAGACATACATCACGTGCGACGGATCGTTCGGCACCTTGATGCCCCAGTCGAAGGTGGTGCGCGACACCGAGAGGTCCTTCAGGCCGCCCTTGACGAAGGAGATCACCTCGTTGCGGCGTTCGGCCGGGCCGATGAAGTCGGGATTTTCCTCGTAGTGCTTCAGCAGGCGGTCCTGATATTCGGAAAGCTTGAAGAAGTAGCTTGCTTCCTCCACCCATTCCACCGGCGTGCCCTGCGGCCCGTAGCGCACGCCGTCGGCGCGCACTTCGGTTTCGTCTTCCTGGTAATAGGCCTCGTCGCGCACCGAATACCAGCCGGCGTAGCTGTCCTTGTAGATGTCGCCGTTTGCGGCCATCAGGTTCCAGATCGTCTGCGACGTCTCGTGATGGCGCGCCTGGGTGGTGCGGATGAAATCGTCGTTCGAGGCGTTGAGCATGACCGCCATCGCCTGGAATTCGGCCGAGTTGCGGTCGGCGAGTTCCTGCGGGGTGACGCCTTCGGCGCGCGCCGTCTGCTGCATCTTCTGACCATGCTCGTCGGTGCCGGTCAGGAAAAACACGTCGCGACCGTCGAGGCGCTGGTAGCGCGCCATGGCATCCGTGGCGATCAGTTCGTAGGCGTGGCCGATATGCGGCTTGCCGTTGGGGTAAGAAATCGCGGTGGTGATGTAGAAGGGCGTCTTGGTGGTCATGATCGGCGTCTTGTCCGGCAGCTTGCGGTTTTTAAAAAATTCAACGCCGCTCTTACTCCATGTTGCCGCCAAGCGAAACAGCAAGTTTCGGTGATCGCCGGCCGCCCTTCGGTTTTCGTCAGGCCGCCAGTTCGCTGAGGATGGAAATGATCGTCTGCTTGCGGTCGAGATTGTAGGCCTGCGCCACCGTCAGCCGCTCGCCGATCGACGACGAAAGCCGGGCGAAATGATCGGCGGTGCGGATATCGCCGGAAAGCGCCGCCTGCCGTGCCCGGCCCATGATATGGTCGCCGATATGGCTGACGAAAAACGCGAAGATCGTCTCCGCATCCTTCGAGGACAAGGCGTCGGCCAGCTTATGCATCGCCTTGCGCGCCGTCGGCCCCTGCGAGGAGAGAACCTGTTCGAAGGCGGCGACGATATCCATGCCGCCATAGTTGACGAGTTTCAGCGCCTCGGAGAGGCTGCCCTGCGCCGCTGCGAGCGTCCGGTCGTCGATATCGAGCCCGAGATGTGCGGCCGCCTGCTGCATGGCGTCGTCATCCAGTGCCGCCAGTTTCAGGGGCAGGCAGCGGGAGCGGATGGTCGGCAGGAGTTTGCCGGGGGCGTGCGACAGCACCAGGAACATCGCCTGCTTCGGCGGCTCCTCCAGAATCTTCAGGATGGCGTTGGCGGCACTGCGGTTGAGGTCGTCGGCGGGATCGACGATGACGATGCGCCAGTTGCCTGTGCCGGAGGTTTGCGAAAAGAACTTGCCGGCGCGGCGGACTTCGTCGACGGTGATCGCCGATTTCACCTTGCCGGATTTTTCGTCCACCGGCCGCGCCAGATGCAGCAGGTTGTGCGAGGCACCACTGGCGATCTGCCGGCTGACGGACGATGCCGGATCGGGATCGGCAAGCCGCTCCGGCGCCGTGGCCGGATTCGGATGGCTGAGCACATGATTGGCGAAGCGGAAGGCGAGTGTCGCCTTGCCAATGCCCTCCGGCCCCTCGATCAGGATGGCGTGGTGACCCTTGCCGGACCGATAGGACTGCGCCAGGAAGGCCTGCGCCTCGTCATGGCCGAAAAGGCGGGTGTTTTCCGCCGGCGGAATGGCGCCGTCGAGGACGCCCGGTTTGTCTTCGCTCATTGCGCTGCTTCCGGTTCCTTGTGCCGGTCGGCCGGCACGGTGCCGAGCAACGGTTCGACGGCGGCCAGAATCTCGCCGGCGATCACCCCCTGGGCTTGTGTCGCGTCGATCACCTTGCAGCGCTCCGGCTCGGCGGCGGCAATGTCGAGAAAGGCCTCCCGGCGCTTCTCGTGCGTCTCAGTCTTTTCTTTTTCGAAACGGTCGGGCTCGGCGGTATCGGACCCGGCGCGGACGCGCGCCCGCTTGAGGCCGATTTCCGCCGGGATGTCGAGAATGATGGTGCGGCTGGGATAGGTGCCGTTGACGGCGATGCGCACCAGCGTTTCGATGAAATCGGCATCCAGGTTGCCAGTCACGCCCTGGTAGACCCGCGACGAATCCATGAAGCGGTCGCAGAGCACGATGACGCCCTTGTCGAGGGCCGGCCGGATGACCTGCTCGACATGATCGCTGCGGGCGGCGGCAAACAGGATTGCCTCCATGCGCGTGCCGAATTCTTCCGCCGCACCCGACAGCAGCACATGCCGCACGGCCTCGGCGCCGGCAGAACCGCCGGGCTCGCGGGTCACCAGCACTTCATGGCCACGGCTCGACAATGAATCCGCGAGAAGACGGATCTGGGTCGATTTGCCCGCTCCTTCTCCGCCTTCAAAACTGACGAACAAACCTGATCCTTCAGCCAACGACCATGTCCTGCTTCATGCATAAAACTTCCGGCATCCGACCTGTTTAACCCAACTCTTGCGCCGGCGAAACCGGACACGCCCGGGCGGTTCCGGTTTTACGACCATATATAGGGGCGCGGCGGCGCTTTTACAGCCAGAAGAACATCAGTTCCAGCACCGCATCCGTCGCGCGGCTGACCAGCGTGCCCTGTCCCACGGCCGCGGCGGTATAGAGCGGCACCTCACGCAACAGCCGCTCTCCGGAAAACACCCGCAGCGTTCCCGCCTGGAAGCCGTTTTCCACCGGCGCCTTGAGCGGCCAGCGATAGACGATCCGCGCCGCCAGCCGCTCCGGATTGTTGATCGGCACGAAGACATCGACCGGTGCCCTGGCGACGAAATCGACCTTCGACTGCTCTCCGCCATAGACGCTTGCCGCGCCGATCACCTCGCCGTCGGCAAAGATGCGCTTCGTCTCGAAGTTGCTGATGCCCCAGTCGAGGATACGCCTGGCCTCTTCCAGCCGCTCCTTTTCGTTCGCCAGCCCGCCCATGGCGAGGAACAGCCGCTTTCCGTCGCGGTTGACCGTGGCGACGATCGAATACCCTTCGCCCTCGGCAAAGCCGGTCGCAAAGCCGTCGACACCGATGTTGGCGCCGACCAGCGGGTTGCGGTTGCGCTGGCGGATCTTGTTCCACTCGAATTCCGCCTGGGCGTAATAGGGGAAAAATTCCGGATAGGTCGATTGGATGTGACGGGCGAGCGTCACCAACTCGCGCATGCTGATCCTGGATCGCGGATCGGGCAGGCCGGTGGGGTTGGCGAATGTCGCTGATGGCAGGCCGATCTCCCGCGCCCGCTTCGTCATCCGCTCGGCAAAGGCGTCTTCCGAACCGGTCATCCCTTCGGCAAGAATGATGCAGGCGTCGTTGGCGAGCTGCACCGTCACGCCCTGGATCAGATCGAGCACGCTGACCCGCGATTTCAGCGCCGCGAACATGGTGGAGGTCCGCGACGGCGCCCCGCCCGTCCGCCAGGCATGCTCCGAGACGGCATAGTCCGTCGTCGGCTGGATTTCGCCGTTGCGCAGCGCGTCGAAGACGATTTCCATCGTCATCAGCTTGGCAAGCGAGGCCGGCGATACCGGCACGTCCTCATCCTTGGCGATGATCACCGTGCCGGTCGAGGCCTCGACCATGTAGATCTGCTTGGCCTTGGTTTCGAACGCCGCGCCATTCGGCGCCGTCGCGGCAAGCGCCGGACCGAACCAAAGCAGGCAGATGACCAGAAACTGCAGCACTGTCCGCATGGCGATTCCCGTTGAGCGACTGTGCCGATTTAAAACAACCGGAGGCGCGGTGCCAAGCAAAACAGCGCGCCGTCAGCGCTGTTGCTGCCCCTGCCGGCGGTTGACGGAGGCAAGGATGGATTGCTGCGTCAGGCCGTCGTTGCGCTCCATCACCGCATCGAAGGCGAGCTGGACTGTGACGACGGGCGTCTCGGCATAAGCTGCGGCATAACTTGCGCCGGGAACCATGAGGAACTCCGGTCGCTCCAGCGGGAAAGGCCCGGTTTCCGGCAGCACCACGAACTGGTCGAAGGCTGCGGTCGCATTCGGATTGACGGCTGGCATCACCTCGAACGCCGCGCTCGGCGTATTGCCGGCCAGGCTGGTGCGCGTAGAGCTGCTGCCGTCGAGCGCGCGAACCTGGTCGCCCATGCTCTCGTTGGAGGCGACCATGACGCCCGACGCGATCTGGCCTTCCGGATTGACCCCGCGGAAACGGTCGCCCTTCTTGACGTAGGATGCCATCAGATACGGCATGTCGTGGCCGTCCATGCGCGCCTTGCCGACATATTGCACCCGCACCTTGCCGGTGCCGCTGTGTTTCAGGTCGAGCATGTCGGCGGTCTTGCTCGACACGTCGATCAGGCGGCCCGGATGGTAGGGGCCGCGATCGTTGACGCGGACGATGATCGAGGTGCCGTTCTCGACGTTGGTGACGCGCGCATAGCTCGGCAGCGGGAAGGTCGGATGCGCGGCGGAAAGGTGGTCGAGGTCGTAGACTTCGCCGTTCGCCGTCAGGCGCCCGTGAAAGGCGGAGCCGTACCAGGAGGCTATGCCGACCTTGTCGTAGCCGAAATCCTCGCGCGGCACATAGGTCTTGCCCTTCACCACATAGGGTTTGCCGACGAGATAGCGGCCGCCGCCCTTGGGGATGTTCTTGCCGTAGGCAACGCGCGGGCTGGCTTTGACGCCATATTCCTTTTCGGAAAAATATTCCTTGCTGCGCGGCGTCGGCTTTTTCGGCTTTTCCTTGACCGTGCCACAGGAGGCCACGCTCAGACATAGAACCGGAATGGCAAGCCACTGCCATCTCCGGGAAAGATCCGCCACACTCAACTTTAACGCCATCTGTCCCAAACCGATACGCTACGCATTACTCGACGCGCCGTCCGCCTGATCGGTACGGCCCGCCACCGTCTGCCATCAGGCCTCTAACAGGTTCTTAAGCATGATAATAACGTGGCGGAATTGCGAACGAAATACGGTTTTGGGACAGGAAAGCCTTTGATATGGTTAACAGATCGCTATCAAGGCAAGGTAGGGGAAACACGACATCGAAGAAGGAGGACGCCGGTTTGGCTCCGGCGTCCTGCCCGGTTTATCGCGGGGTCGCCTCGTTATTTGGCGTGTTTCGCCAGCCAGGCTTCCATCTCGGCGATTTCTGCCTCCTGCGCCTTGATCACCGCTTCCGCCAAGGCACGGATCTCGGGGTCATTGCCGTACTGCAACTGCACCTTCGCCATGTCGATGGCGCCACGATGATGCGGGATCATGCCGCGGACGAAATCGACATCCGCGTCGCCGCTATAGTCGAGCGCCATGTCCTTGTGCATTCTGGTGTTGGCTTCGGCGAAAGCCTTGCTGGAGGCGGCCTGATCGCCTGCGGTCATCTGCATCGCCGAGTGGTCATGACCGGTCATTTCTTCGGCCAGCACGGGCGACAGGGCGAGCAGCAGTGCTGCTGCGGAAAGGGCATATCGTTTGAACATGTTGCGTTTTCCTGTGTTCATATCGTTTCAACGTCTCCGCTCGCGCCGGCCACAGGCCGGCGGCGTCGACGCCAGTATCGTCGTCACAGGAACTAGATGCGCGGCGGCGGCAACAGCGGCACAAGATCGGCAGAGACAAGCGGATGTTGACGCAACGGCATGCCGTAACGCCAGGGAAGGATGCCGCCATCCGTATCCACCGCCGGCAGGATCACCAGACAGGCCGGGCAGGACGCCGTGTGCGTCATGCCGCAACCATCGGGACACAGGCTGCCGGATTGCCGTTTCGCCGCATGGTCGCCATGGTGATGATCGTTCGCAGACATGTTGTCGCCGTAGACATGCGTCTCGCCGGCCATCACCGAACCGGATGACGTCAGGTCGACAAAACCCGGCATGGCCGCCACGGCCGGCATGGCGCAATAACCGAGCAGGGCAAGAAACATCATGATGGCGACGAAGCTTCGCATGGCTCGACTTTAGCTTTCCGGCAAGGAAACACAATACCGGCCGGTTGGCGATCGGAACCGGAATCGATATCGGGCGGGCGGCCAAAACTTCAGCTCGGCCGGTCCTCAGATATACCAGATACCATCGGCGATCGAAGCCGACACGCCGAGAATGTTTTCCGCACTTTCGGAGAACCCGGCCAGCACTTCCGCTTTCGTGGCGCCTCCGACGAGTCTGTCCTCCCAATAGGCAATGCCGCCCGCCTCCCCTGCCCGACCGAGGACATTTTCATAGAGCCGGGCAATATAATCGGCATTTCCCACGCCGGCGCCGTAGACGGAGACGAATTCGGACGATCCGACGAAGCCTTGCGCGACCTTGAGCAAGGTGGCTCCGGCGTCCATCGTTTCGATCCAGTACCGCAATCCGTCCGCATCGGGTGTGCGGTCGAACGCCGCCTGCTAGATGCGAGAGGCCTGCCGGGCGCCGCCCTGGAGATCGAGCGCAAGCGTGCCGTCGGCAACCTGCAGCCGCTCGACCCCCGTCAACGTGTCGTGCCCCTCGCGCTGACTGGTTACGGTGGTGGTACTGCCATCCGATGCAATGCTGTATTCGGCGCGGGAACCGGCAAAACGCGCGGTATCGATACCCGCCCCGGCATCGATGCGGTCGTCGCCTGCCCTGGTGAAGAAGACATCGTTGCCGTTACCACCCTTGACCGAATTGCCCTTTTCGAGATTGTCGACGAACGTGGAGGGCGTTTCATAGCCGGCGAACAATTTCAGGTAGTTGACTACGCTCGTGCCATTGGAATCCTGTGCCGACTTGGTGCCGCCGGACTGGATGAAGGTTTTCAGCCCGCCCGTGCCGGCAAGATGCGAGGCGGCGATCATGCCGCTTTTCGTCAGCAGCACGCCGTTCAGGGTCTGTCCGTCGTAAAATTCCAGATCGGCAGCGCGGATGCGGCTCCACAACATCTGGAACCACGAAGCGGCGGCGACATCCTGCTCGGCCTTGTCGGAGAGGAAATCCTGCAGGCTGGTGATGCCGTTCTTGCCGGTAAAACCGCCGGTATAGCGATTGTCGAACAGGTTGGGGTCGCGGGCGGAATAACCGAGATCGAAGAGCGCCGCCTCGCCGAACTGGTAGGCGCCGGCATAACCGGCAGAATTGACCACGGCATAGTTGCCGCTCGACTCCCGCTGCCGCAGGGCACCGAAAAAATCATCATAGCTGCCAGTTGCCATTCGCCATCGTCCGTCTGCGGAAATCAACGACCCCACGATAGGCGAGAATGGAAACGGGAGCGTTAACGCCAAGCAACGGCACGCCTGTCACCGGTTGGAAGAAGCTGCAAAAAACCGGTTTCGTCTGCGGTCGGCCGCCTGATATCGCGCAGAAAATGCAATGTTGCAGCATATCGATGCGGTTTCGCGCACATCTCGATCAAAAAACCCGTTTCTTTTCGGTTTTTTGAATCTAGGCTTGAAATTATTCCCCCGTATGGCTGGATCGGCGCATCCTTTTTAACCAGCCGCTGCGGATCGGGTCAGCCTTTCAGCAGCAGGATCAAGCAATGATACGCATCACGCCCGACCTTGCCGGTTACGAGTCCTTCCTGGTGGATTGGATCGACGAGACCGGTTCGATCGTCGCCATCAACGATTTCGAGGCACGCGAACTGGGGATTTCGGCCGATGAGAAGGTCGGTCTCGAGCGGATCTACAGCAGCAGTTCGGCGCAGGCGCTGCGCGCGATTGCCAACGGCGCGCAGACGGCCGATCCGGCCTTTCCGGTCTGGGTCAATTCCCGGAATTATAGCGAGATCCCGATGGTCGCGACCATCATCCGTGACGGGGCGCGAGGGTTGGCAGTGGTCAAGCAGCCGCTTCCCGCCGAGGTGCTGGGCATCGGCCCGGAACTTGTCGAACGTGTCGAGATCCTGTCGCAGATGATCGGTGCCGCCACCGAGGCCTGCTGGTGCATCGAATTCCTCGAACCGGTCGATATCTCGCTGAGCGAAGAGGAAATCGTCGAGCGGGTCTTCTCCAACGAGAGCCGCTGGCGCGCCTGCAACGAGGCGATGGCAAGGCTCTACCGTGTGCCGGAAGGCCTCGATTTCAACATGCAGCCGGTCTCGCGTTATTTTCCCAATACCGAGGTCAACCGAAAGATGGTTCGCGATCTGGTGCGCGCCAACTATCGCCTCGATCATGCCGCCGCCGTCGACCGCCGGCATGACGGCAGCGAAATGCTGGTCGAGAACGATTTTCGCGCCGCGATCCAGAACGGCCTGCTCGTCCGGCTCTGGGGAACGACACGCGACATCGGTCCGTCGCGCATCCGCGAGCAGCAGCTGTCCGACCGTGTCGACAGCATGCTCGACATCCTCAGCGCCACGCCCGATCCGATCCTCGTCATTTCCGAGGAGGGCATCGTGCTGGCCGCAAACCCTGCCGTCGAAACCGCCTGGGGGCGAGCGGGCGAGCAGATCCTCGGGCGACCGATCCAGGGCTTCGTCGAAACGCGCCATGCCACGGAAAAGCTCCGGCAGGCGGCTTCCGACGGCGAGGACCAGGAATGCGACCTGGGAATCGTGTCGGCCGATGACAGCCGCAGCACCTGGCGGTTCCGCTCCGCCCGCATGGAAGGCGAGATCAGGCGCTACGTGCTGACGGCCCGGCGCAAGGCCAGGCGCCGCTCCCGCCACGCGGCAGAGGAGGTGGCGTGATGAAGTTTTATGCCAACGACGTCGCCAGCCTCACCCATCGCCGCCTGCGGCCATCCTTCGTGGACGACCCGCAATTTGCCGCCTTCCTCGACGCCATGCCGGATGGCGCGGCGTTTCTCGAAGCGGACGGCCGGATCAAGCTCGTCAACGGCAGGCTGGAGATGTTGCTCAACCTTGCCCGCGGCGACCTGGTCGGCACCGAGCTCGGCAAGCATGCCAAGACCGCCGGCCCGATCATCCAGAAACTGTGGACCGCGCTGCAGCAGCTCAAGCGCCTTGAGGTTTCCGGCACGCTCAACTCCCAGCGCAATGTCGTCGCCACCTTGAGCATCCTGCGGACACCCGATGGCGGCGCCTACGGCGCGTTGCTGATCATGCGCGAAGCAGGCCGGACGGCGCGTGCGCCCGACGGCTCGGACAATTTCCGCTTCGAAACCGAAGCCTTGGGGGCAAAAACGAGTTTTGTCGCCTCCCCCTGCATCGAGGCCATGCGCAAGGCCGCCGATACGGCGCTGGAACGCGGCGCAAGCGTGATGCTGACCGGCGAGACCGGCACGGGCAAGACGGAGCTGGCGCGGCTGATCGGCCGGGCGAACGATCCGGGTGCCGCCCCTTTCGTCCACGTTCGCTGCGGCATGCTGTCGGATGCGCAGTTCGAGGCGGAAATGTTCGGCATCGAGCCGGGGTCGCCGCTCGACACTTCGACCCGCGGCAAGCTCGGTTATGTCGAGGCGGCCGATGGCGGCATTCTTTTCCTCGACCAGATCACCGACCTCTCGCCGACCATGCAGTCGAAGCTGGTGGCCTTCCTCGAAGCCCAGACCTTCAGCCGGCTCGGTTCGGCCCAGAGGCGGCAGGCCCGCATCCGCATTCTCGCCGCCACCAACGAGAACCTCTCGGAGCTGGTCGGCAGCGGCGCGTTCCGCAGCGACCTCTATTACCGGATTGCGGTCATGACCTTCGCGTTGCCGCCACTCCGAAGCCGGCCCGATCTCCTGGACGCGCTTGTCGAACACCATCTGCGGCGACTGAATGCCGGACGCAAGCCGCAATTGCGGCTCTCGCCGGAATTCCGCGAGCGTCTCGGATCGCACGCCTTCCCGGGCAATATCCGGGAACTGGCGAACGTCCTGGAGCGCGCTGCGGCGGCGGCCGACGACATCGCCCGCGCCGAACATTTCGTCGCGCCGGTGCCGGTCGCAGAAACGAAGGCCATGGCCGCGCCCCTCTCCGCGTCGGATACGCCGCCGGCCAAGTTCAAGGAACTCGTCCAGGAATTCGAGGCCTGGATTCTGGAAAAATCCATCGTCGAGAATGGAAGCAAACGAAGCGCCGCCAAGGCGCTCGGCATCGATATTGCGACGCTCGTCCGCAAGACGAAACGAAAACAATGAACGAAGAGAAAAGGGGAATGAGCATGAAAATACTGAAGACCGCCCTGATCGCCGCCATGGCGACGGCAAGCGTGCTGGCGCAGACCGCAACGGCCATGTCCGCCGAACTCAACATTCTGACCTGGGAGGGTTATGCCACCGAAGGCTTCATCAGCAAGTTCGAGGCCGCCTCCGGCTGCAAGGTGACGGCCGCCTATGTCGGCTCCAACGACGATTTCGCCGCCAAGCTGGCCGCCGGCGGTGGCGTTTACGACATCATCACGCCGTCGCTCGACACCGTGCCGATGATGCGACTTGCCGGTTTCGTCGCGCCGATCGATACCGCGAAAGTCGAGGGCAGCGCCGATATCTATCCGGAATTCTCCCAGAATGGCGATGTTGTCGCCGAAGGTTCGACCTGGGCCGTGCCGCTGATCTGGGGATCGGTGTCGCTGATCTATCGGCCGGACAAGTTCGCCTCCAAGCCGGATAGCATCGCCGTGCTGTTCGACCCCACCAACAAGGGCAAGATCTCCATGTGGGACGACAAGTCGGCGCTTTATTGGACGGCCCGTTATCTCGGTTATGACAACGTCTTCGACCTGACCGACGAACAGCTCGAGGCGGTCAAGGCCAAGCTGATCGAGCAGAAGCCGCTGATCCGCAAATACTGGGCATCGGCCGGCGAACTCACCGAACTGATGGCCAACCAGGAGGTCTTCGTCTCCAACGCCTGGACCGGCCTGACCTCCAAGGACGTCAACAACCTCAAGAAGGGTTTTGAGGTCGTCGAATTTACGCCGAAGGAAAAGGCGGAGGGCTGGACGGACTCGATA
>Ga0066256_1004602_pt1 | contig 12169 bp, 13 predicted proteins | sample ThiBio_1000_biof_FD_87107 | JGI IMG/M metagenome (GOLD analysis project Ga0066256, IMG submission 87107) | Wastewater bioreactor microbial communities from Cape Town, South Africa - Thiocy_expt_1000_biof (version 2) | ecosystem: Engineered > Bioreactor > Thiocyanate-remediating >...
GGGCGGGGGCCGCGGCCGCGGCGGGCGCGGGCGGGGCGAGCGGGGGGGCCGGGGCCGCCGTGACCGCGACGATCGCCGTGGCCGCAACGCGGAGGATGAAGGCGAGGAACTGATCGAGAAGCTCGTCCACATCAATCGCGTGTCCAAGACCGTGAAGGGCGGCAAGCGCTTCGGCTTCGCCGCGCTGGTCGTGGTGGGCGACGGCAAGGGCCGGGTCGGCTTCGGCCATGGCAAGGCGCGCGAGGTTCCGGAGGCGATCACCAAGGCGACCGCTTCGGCCAAGAAGAAGATGATCCGCGTTCCGCTGAAGGAAGGGCGCACGCTGCACCATGACGGCAAGGGCCGCTTCGGTGCGGGCAAGGTGAATGTCCGCACCGCGCCTCCCGGCACCGGCATCATCGCGGGCGGCCCGATGCGCGCCGTCTTCGAGAGCCTGGGCGTTCATGACGTGGTGACCAAGTCGGTCGGCACGTCGAACCCCTACAACATGGTCCGCGCCACTTTCGACGCGCTGACCAACCAGACATCCCCCCGGTCCGTCGCGCAGCGTCGCGGCAAGAAGGTCTCCGACCTGCTCGGCCGTGGCGGCGCCAGCGAGGTCGAGGCGGAAGCCGAAGCCGCGGCCCTGACGGAGTAAGCGATCATGGCGAAAATCAGGATCAAGCAGATCGGCTCGCCGATCCGCCGCCCGGAAAGCCAGAAGAAGATTCTGGTCGGCCTGGGCCTTGGCAAGATGCACCGCGTGGTGGAGGTGGAAGACACTCCCGAAGTGCGCGGCGCGATCGCCAAGCTTCCGCACATGGTGGCCGTGGTCGACTGACCGCGACGACCACAGCAACATTACGCAAGAGCCCCGGCCCAAGTGCCGGGGCTTTTTCGTTTTGGAGGGAGCCTCGCTCTCCGCTGCAAGCAGCCAGCCGAAGGGGGGTACGCGCAAGGCCGGCCCAGCGCGCTGGAAAAGCCATGAGTCCCAGCGAAGGCTGGGACCTCTCTCCTCCACGCGCAGCGTTCAGCCGCAAGAGGCTCCTGCTTCCGCAGGAGCTCACGAAACTGTCTTGATGCAACCCCTCCGCGCCGCCCCCGCGGCAAGGTGCCGCTCCCGTGTCTCCGTCACCCTGAACTCGGTTCAGCATGACGGGCGGGGATTGTAGGGGGTTTACTCCCCTCGTCATTCCCGCGCAGGCGGGAAGCCAATCCCACCCCCGTGAGTCCCAGCGAAGGCTGGGACCTCACTCGTCCAGATGCGACGCCCAGCCGAACGAGGCCCCAGCCTTCGCTGGGGCTCACAAAGGTTGCTGCCGGCCAGCCGAAGGGCGGGAATGACGAGGGCGAACGAAAAAACGCTGTCCTACAGGCCACCTCATGCATAACAGGTGTGATTCGCTGTTTGTTCTCATTGAGAGGAGCGGATCCATGGATGTCTCAGCCAACACCACCACGCCTTCTCCCGTTCGCCATGACGGCTGGACGGGCGAGCTCAAGGTGCGGTTTCTCGATCACCTGTCGGAGAAGGGCAACGTGCGCGCTTCGTGCCGGCGGGTCGGCATGTCCGCCCAGGCGGCCTATCGCCTGAAGCGGCGCGATCCGCTGTTCGCGCGCAGCTGGGATGCGGCGCTGGTATTGGGCCGCACCGCTTCCGAGGAAGTGCTGGCCGACCGCGCAATCGACGGGATCGAGGAGGATGTGTGGCACCGCGGCGAGCTGGTCGGCACGCGCCGCCGGTATGACACCAGGCTGCTGCTGGCGCATCTGGGCCGGCTTGACAGGCACTCGGTCGGGCTCAGGGCGCGCGGGGATGCGGAACGCTTCGACGAACTGCTGGCGCTCGTTGCCGGGGAGGAGGTTCCCGAGGGGCTGGCCAAGCGCGGCGAGCTGCTGCCTTCCGGCCGCGAAGAGGTGGTGGCCCGCGCGTCCGACGCAATGCTCGATGCGCTGGCGCGCGACGGGGACGAGGACGGGGAGGGTCTGACGGAGGAGGAATGGGAGGAATGGTTCGCCCTGGGCGAGGCTGAAAGCAAACGCGCCCGCCAGGACGCCGAACAGCGATGGGACGCCTGGTTCGCCCGTGCCTGCGAAGTGGTGGACCGGGCCGCCGCCTGCCCGGATGTCCCGCCCGCCCCGGGCCTGCCCGGTTCGCCGCTGCCGCCGGCCGCGCGCGACGCTGCAAGGGTCGGGGAGTCTGGGGAGGCCGGAGAGGTCGGAGAGGCAGGGAATGGAGGCGCGGCGTTTTCTTCCCCTTGCACAGTGTCACTTGTGTCAACTTCGGCCCTCGCCCGCGCCATGGCAACCCCTCGGCCCCTCGCGCGGGTGGGGTGATTCCCCTGCCTCCTCCACCCCTCCTCCCCTCGTCATTCCCGCGCAGGCGGGAATCCAGTTCCGGCGGTTGCTGCTGGATTCCCGCCTGCGCGGGAATGACGAAGGAGGGGGGAGGGAATGACGAGAGGAGGGCGGAATGACCAAGGGGGACGGGAAGGAAGGTGAAACACAAATGTCGCTTTCCGTTGGGCGGCCATCATTTTGCGGATAAGGGCGCGCGATGGGCAAGCATGTGAACGAGCGGAAAGGCGCGGCCGGGGCCGGGTCGGCTTACGTTTCGCTGATCGACGGCGTGCGCGGCGTCGCGGCGCTGGCGATCCTGTTCTATCACTATGTCCATTTCTTCATGGCCGGCCCCAGCCGCGATGCGCCTGACGGGGCAAGCGCGCTGTTTCCCGCCTATGAGCGGCTCTGGCTGCTTTACGATTACGGCTATCTGGCGGTTCAGGTGTTCTGGCTGGTGTCCGGCTTCGTCTTCGCTTTCGTCTATTACGGCCCCGCCGGCGGAACCCGCAGCTTCGCCGTTAATCGCTTCGCGCGGCTCTATCCGCTGCATTTCCTGACTTTGCTCGTGGTGGCGGGGCTCCAGTTCGTGGCGCTTTCGCGGTTCGGCTACACGCCGCTCTACGGGCATTACGACTGGCTCAGCTTCGCGCTGCAGCTGTTCATGGCGTCCGACTGGGTCAGGCGGGGCGGCGGCTATTCCTTCAACGGGCCGGTCTGGTCGGTTTCGGTCGAGATCGTGATCTATGCGGTCTTCTGGCTCAGCCGGGGGGCGGTCGCGCGCTTCGGCTTGCCGGTGCTGGCGGCGGGAAGCGCAGGTTTCTATGCGCTCCACGCCCAGTGGGGGGAATATTCGAAAGTGTTCGCCTGCGGCTTCTATTTCTTTGCGGGCTGCGCATTCTGCCTGCTCTATCGCCGTTCGCGCGAAAGGCGCGGGCTGCTCGTGCCCCTGGTTTCGGTGTTCGGTGCGATCGGCCTTGCCGGCGCGATCGGAGGCAACGACTGGTCATGGCGCTACATCGCCCTTCCGGGCCTGTGCGGCGCGCTGTTCATCGCGCTCGCCGCTTCGGAGCCCCGCGCGCCGGCATGGCTGCGGCGGGCTTGCCAGTGGCTCGGCGAGAACACCTATGGCGTCTATCTCTGGCACGTTCCGGTCCAGCTCGCGCTGTTCCTGCTGCTCATGCCGGGAACCGATCCGGCGGGCATCGCCCGCAATGGCTGGTTCATGGCGGGCTATCTTGCGCTGGTGGTACTGGTGGCGCGCGCCAGCTTCGTGTGGTTCGAGCGCCCGGCACGCGATGCCTTGCGCCGGGCATTCGGCTCGGCCGCGCCTGCCGGGCGGGTCGGCGCTCCATGAAGAAAAGGGGGCTTGAGTGCAGTTCCTGGAGATGGCAGGTCTTCACTTTCTGGAACACGGGCGGTTGCAGTTCAGCGGAGGCTTGTCTTGAACGTCGATCGTGCAGCGGACATTCTCGAATACGGCCTGTGCAAGCTGGGCATTCGCCGCTTCGCCAGTTGGGAGGATGCCCTCTCGAGCGAGCCGGTGAGGCTGTATGCCGGCAAGCTGCGGCGGGGACTTCCACAGTTCCGGACGCATTGGGGGATCACGCCCTTTTATGCTTCCACCCGCAACATCCATCACGATGTGACGCTTTCGTATCCCATTCCCGACAACAGCGTGGAAGTCTATCAGTCGGAGGATGTCTTCGAGCATATCGAGGAGCACAAAATCCTCCCCATCATCAATGAGATATATCGGATTTTGAAGCCGGGCGGAGTGTTCCGCCTCAGCCTGCCCGATTACAATTTCGATCTCAATCGGGCCCGCACGCAGCGCGGGCCCGATGGAGAATTCCTGTTCGATCCGGGTGGCGGCGGCAGGCTCGAAAACGGGAAGGTCGTGGATGGCGGCCATGTCTGGTTTCCGACCATTTCCAGCGTGCGTGCCTTGTTCGAGCGAAGCCGGTTCGCCGATGGGGGTGAGTGCCGCTTCCTGCAATACAATGCCGAGCAGGGAGAGCCGGTCATGGAACGGATCGATTATTCCATCGGCTACATCCAGCGCACGCCGGATCACGACCCGCGCGTGGCTGACAATCCCCGGCCCTTGTCGATCGTCGTCGACGCGATTAAGCACGCCGCCTGAACTGCCCCAAAGGACCGAAGAAGGGGATGACAAGCCATCCGGGGGCGGCTATGGGCCGCCTTCCCAATCAGCGCGATTCAAAGCGAAAGCGAGTGCAACCATGAAACTGAACGAAATCCGTGACAATCCGGGCGCCCGTAAGGGGCGCATGCGCGTCGGCCGGGGCATCGGCTCCGGCAAGGGCAAGACCGCCGGGCGCGGCCAGAAGGGCCAGAAGAGCCGTGAAGGCGTTTCGATCGCCGGCTTCGAAGGCGGCCAGATGCCGCTGCACATGCGCATCCCGAAGCGCGGCTTCAACAATCCCTTCGCCAAGGACTATGCCGAAGTGAACCTGGGCATCGTCCAGAAGTTCATCGACGCGGGCAAGCTCGACGCCAAGAAGCTGATCGACCATGCCGCGCTGCAGGCGGCCGGCCTGGCGCGCGGCGGCAAGGACGGTGTGCGCCTGCTCGGCAAGGGCGAGATCACGGCCAAGGCCAGCTTCAAGGTCGCCGGCGCCAGCAAGGGCGCCCTCTCGGCGGTGGAGAAGGCCGGCGGTTCGGTGGAAGTCGCCGCCCCTGCCAAGCCGGCCGCGGCCGAAGCGTCCGAATAGAGCGGAAGTTTTTGCGGGCGGGGGTGTGACATCTCCGTCCGCTCCCTATATGGGCAAACCTGGATTGAGGGGAGGGCGGCCCACGGCCGGTTCGCCCAGTGAAGGTTTAGCGTTCCGATGGCATCACGCGCCGACAATATTGCGAGCAATCTCAGCCTTGCGAATTTCTCCAAGGCGACCGAGCTCAAGCAGCGTATCTGGTTCACGATCGGCGCGCTGGTCGTCTTCCGCTTCCTCAGCTTCGTTCCGCTCCCGGGTGTGAACCCGCTGATCCTGCAGGATCTCTACGCCCAGACGCGCGGCGGCATCCTCGACCTGTTCAACACCTTCTCGGGTGGCAGCCTCGAGCGCATGAGCCTCATCGCCCTAGGCGTGATGCCCTATATCACGGCCTCGATCGTGGTGCAGCTCGCCGCATCGCTCCATCCCACGCTCGCAGCGATCAAGAAGGAAGGCGAAAGCGGCCGCAAGAAGCTCAACCAGTACACCCGCTACGGCACGGTGTTCCTCACCGCGATCCAGGGCTGGTTCCTTGCCGCGGGGCTGGAAAGCTACGGCGCGCAGAGCGGCCTGCAGGCGGTGGTCGATCCCGGCTATCTCTTCCGCATCGTCGCGGTGATCAGCCTGATCGGCGGTTCCATGTTCCTGCTTTGGCTGGGCGAACAGATCACCAGCCGCGGGATCGGCAACGGCGTTTCGCTGATCATCATGGCCGGCATCGTTGCGCAGTTCCCTACCTTTACCGCGAACATGTTCGAAGGCGGGCGTTCGGGCTCGATCAGCATGGTCGTGATCGTCGGCTTCGTGGCGATGCTCGTGGGGCTGATCGTGCTGATGTGCTTCGTGGAGCGGGCGCAGCGAAGGTTGCTGATCCAGTATCCGAAGCGAGCCAGCCAGAACGGCATGATGCAGGCGGATCGCAGCCACCTGCCGCTCAAGCTCAATACGGCGGGCGTCATTCCGCCGATCTTCGCCAGCTCGCTGTTGCTGCTGCCGCTGACCATCAGCCAGTTCGCCGGCAATTCGGTGAACACCGACAGCACGATGGGCCAAGTGGTGATCACGCTGAACCAGTATCTCCAGCATGGCCAGCCGCTTTACATGTCGCTCTACGCGGCCGGCATCATCTTCTTCACGTTCTTCTACACCGCGGTCGTGTTCAATCCCGAGGAAACCGCGGAGAACCTGAAGAAGAACGGCGGCTTCATCCCCGGCATCCGCCCGGGCAAGAACACCGCGACCTATCTCGACTATGTGCTCACCCGCATCACCCTGGTCCGTGCGATCTATCTCACCCTGGTATGCTGCCTGCCCGAATACATGATCGCGCAGACGGGCGTTCCCCTGTTCCTGGGCGGCACCAGCCTGCTCATCGTGGTGAATGTGACGGTGGACACGATCTCGCAGATCCAGTCGCATCTGCTGGCGCATCAGTATGGCGACCTCATCAAGAAGGCCAGGCTGAAGGGGCGGTTGCGCTAGGCGCATCGCCGGGCCTGCCGCAGGCGGTATTTTCCGGAAATTTTGGGGTAGGGCGAATGAACATCATCCTTCTCGGGCCGCCTGGAGCGGGCAAGGGCCCCCAGGCGCACCAGCTGGTGGAACGACACGGCATGCGCCAGCTTTCCACCGGCGACATGCTGCGCGCCGCGGTCAAGGCGGAAACGCCGACCGGCCTCAAGGTGAAGGCGATCATGGAAGCGGGCGAGCTGGTTTCCGACGAGATCGTGTCCGCGCTCATCTCGGACGAGCTCGCGGCGATGGGGCCTTCCGTCGGCGCGATCTTCGACGGCTATCCGCGCACCGAGGCACAGGCGCTGTCGCTCGACGGGATTCTCGCCGCCGACGGCCGCAAGCTCGATTATGTGGTCGAGCTGGAAGTGGACGAGGACGCTCTGGTTGAGCGGATCACCGGGCGCTTCACCTGCGGCAAATGCGGCGAGGGCTATCACGACAAGTACAAGCTGCCGAAAGTCGCCGGCGTGTGCGACAAATGCGGAAGCACCGAGTTCAAGCGCCGGCCTGATGATAATGAGGAAACCGTGCGCACCCGCATGGCCGAATATCGCGCCAAGACCGCGCCCATTCTGCCGATCTACGAAGCCCGCGGGATCGTGAAGCGCGTCGACGGCATGGCGGATATCGACGAAGTGAGCGCCGCGATCGAAAGCGTGCTCGCTTCCACGGGATGAGCACAGAGGGCGGGCTTTGACCGGGCTGCCCGACTGCGATATAAACGCATTAACGATAATCGGGTTGCGGCAATGCGCAGGGCGTCACGCTTTTGCGCAGCTTGCTGTTGACGGCGGCTGCGAATCGCCGTAAGCGCCCCCTTCATTTCGACAATTGCGGGGCAGTCCGGCAGGCGGCACACCTTGTCCGTCATCCGGGCTTTTTGCCGTGGACCGGCATCCGCAATCGTCGCTGTGAAAACGCGTTGAGATAGGGGCCGCCCATTCCTGTAGGGAATGCGCTAACCCCCTGTGGAGCAGGAGAATATTTAGTGGCTCGTATTGCAGGGGTTAATATCCCGACCAACAAGCGCGTGATCGTCGCGCTGACCTATATTCACGGCATCGGCCCGACGACGGCGAAAAGCATCGTCGACAAGCTGGGCATCGAACACAGCCGCCGCGTGCAGGACCTGTCCGACGCCGAAGTGCTGCAGATCCGTGAAACGATCGACGCCGACCACGTGGTCGAAGGCGACCTGCGCCGCGACACCGCGATGAACATCAAGCGCCTGATGGACCTGGCCTGCTATCGCGGCCTGCGCCATCGCAAGGGCCTGCCCGTTCGCGGACAGCGCACGCACACCAACGCCCGCACCCGCAAGGGCAAGGCCAAGCCGATCGCAGGCAAGAAGAAGTAAGCCCTTCCTTCGACAGGCTCAGGACGAGCGGAAGGCCCGGCCTCCGCCCTCTCCCGGCCCCGGTCAACGAAGCTTCAGGACAGGATACGAACCATGGCACGCGAACCCCAGCGCATCAAAAGGCGGGAACGCAAGAACATCACCAGCGGCGTCGCGCATGTGAACGCCAGCTTCAACAACACGATGATCACCATCACCGACGCCCAGGGCAATGCGATCAGCTGGTCCAGCGCCGGCATGATGGGCTTCAAGGGCAGCCGCAAGTCCACGCCCTACGCGGCCCAGGTCGCGGCGGACGATGCCGGCAAGAAGGCGGCCGAGCACGGCGTGCGGACCCTGGAAGTGGAAGTGAAGGGGCCGGGCTCCGGCCGCGAGAGTGCGCTTCGGGCGCTTCAGGCGGTGGGCTTCACCATCACCTCGATCCGCGACGTGACGCCGATCCCGCACAATGGCGTGAGACCTTCCAAGCGCCGCCGCGTCTGAGTTCGAACCTGCCTCGCGGCCTCCGGGCCGCACCGCAATTCGGATCGGCCGTGGCGCTCCCAAGCGTCGGCGGCCGTTCCCGCAATAAGAAACACCTTTAGGGGAAGTCCATGTCCGTCAACATCAAGAACTGGCAGGAACTGAAGAAACCCAACAGCCTCGAGGGCAAGGCCGGCGGCGATGCGAAGCGCAAGGCGACCCTCGTGGCCGAGCCGCTGGAGCGTGGCCTCGGCCTGGCGCCGGGCAACGCGCCTCGGCGGCGGGGACCTGTCTTCGCCCATGGCGCGGCGATCACCTCGATCCGGATCGAGAACGTGCTGCACGAATTCTCCTCGCTCGCCGGGGTGCGCGAGGATGTCACCGACATCGTGCTGAACGTGAAGCAGATCGCGCTGAAGATGGAAGGCGAAGGCCCCAAGCGGCTGCAGCTTGCGGCCGCCGGCCCGGCCGACGTGAAGGCGGGCGACATCGCCGTCACCGGCGACATCGAGGTGATGAACAAGGATCTGGTGATCTGCCACCTCGACGAAGGCGCCACGCTGAACATGGAGCTGACGGCGGACACCGGCAAGGGCTACGTCCCGGCGGTGTCGAACCGCCCGGTGGACGCGCCGATCGGCCTGATCCCGGTGGACAGCCTCTATTCGCCGATCCGCCAGGTGAGCTACAAGGTCGAGAATGCCCGCGTCGGGCAGGAGCTTGACTACGACAAGCTGAGCCTGACGGTGGAGACCGACGGCACGGTGAGCCCTGAGGATGCGGTGGCCTATGCCGCGCGCATCCTGCAGGACCAGCTGACCCTGTTCGTCCACTTCGAGGACGGCATCCCGCAGGCCGCCAGCCCGATGATCGGGATCGCGGCCCAGCCGGAAGAGAGCGACGCCAACCAGCTCAACCGCTACCTGCTCAAGAAGGTGGACGAGCTGGAGCTGTCGGTGCGCTCGGCCAACTGCCTGAAGAACGACAACATCATCTATATCGGCGATCTGGTGCAGAAGACCGAGGCGGAGATGCTGCGCACGCCGAACTTCGGCCGCAAGTCGCTGAACGAGATCAAGGAAGTGCTGTCCAGCATGGGCCTGCGCCTGGGCATGGACATCCCCGGCTGGCCGCCCGAGAACATCGAGGAAATGGCCAAGAAGCTCGAGCAGGAACTGCTGGGCTGATCGCGCCGGACGATGAGATGAAGAAGGGCCGCCCCATGGGGCGGCCTTTTTTCTTTGGTGATTGTATCTTTTGCAAACGCCTGGTGCCCAAACCCGCTCAGCCTGAGCCTGTCGAAGGCTGCGCACAAAAGCCAGCCGAACCGTCAGCGCATGGCCTTCGACAGGCTCAGGCTGAGCGGAGATGGTGTTTGCAATCGATACAATCGTCCTTTTTGTCTGGTAGCGTGAGCCCCAGCGAAGGCTGGGGCCTCCTTCGTCTGTGCGCAGCACCCAGCCGACTGAGGCCCCAGCTGCCGCTTTGCGGCAGTTTATCCTGAGCGACGCCGCAGGCGGCGTCGAAGGGCTGGGGCTCACGAAGCTGAGAACCGGCGCAACCCCTCCGCGCCAGGGTCAGTCCCGTTCGGATGGAACCCGTGAGTTCCTGCGAAAGCAGGAACCCAGAGCCGGAAGGTGGCGCTCGCTCGCCCTGGACCCCGGCTTTCGCCGGGGATCAAGTCTGGCGGGTGCGGCCTCAGGACAGCACGAACGGCCGGCCGCGCAGGTCCAGTTCGGGGTCCAGCTTCACGTCGTGGTCGATCGGGGTGCCCAGCGTGTTGGTGAGCATGGAGGCCATGACATAGCGGCCGCAGACCAGGATCGCGTCCATGCATTGCTGATCGTCGAAATGGGAGGACAGCTCGGCCCACAGCTCGTCGTTCACGAAATGGTCGGCGGTCAGCGCGTCGACGCAGGCGATCAGGGCGGCGTCGCTGGCGGCCCAGCCGCCTTGCTCCACCGGCCGCTTGAGCGCCTCGATCTCCTCCATGGTCAGCCCGTCGCGCATGCCCATCCCCACATGGCGCGACCATTGATAGGCGGCCTTGCAGCGCCACACCGTGCGCATGATCACGATCTCGCGCTCGCGCGGGGTCAGCGTGTTGTTGGACGAGAAGGCATGCGTCGCCCAGGCGTTGTAGGCCCTGAGCGAGGCCGGGTGGCGCACGAAGGTCCGCGAGAGGCCGAAATCGGCGCCGGCCTTGCGGAACCGCGCGACCATTTCCGCCTGTTCGGCATCCAGCTCGTCATCCCTGAGCGGCGGCAGCCGCGGCGTGTCGAGGCGCATCGATAACTCTCCCTTCCGTTTCTCCGGCTGCCGCTTGTAACCGCTCGCGCAGCCTGGGGCCAGAGTGGTTATCCGGATATTTAAAACCAATTAGGTTAAATCTATTGACATTATAGAGCTTATATGGCACATAGTGGCTATTCAGGCAGATCGACAAGGAAGGAGCCATCCCATGGCCAGGGCGAAGGCGGCGCGCGAGCGTGCGCCGGGGCGCGTGGTGCGCCCGGAGAAGAACGGCGGAACCAAGGTGGTGCGCACGCATGCGCGCTGGTCGCAGAAAAGCGAGCGGATCTTCCTGGAAGAGCTGGCGGCCACCTGCAACGTCAGGGCGGCGGCCGAGAAGTGCGGGTTCTCGACCACCGCGATCTATCAGCGCCGGATGCGCTGGCCGGGCTTCGCGGCGGCCTGGGCCGAGGCGATCGAGCAGGGCTATGCCCGGATCGAGGCGATGCTGATCGAACGGGCGACCGACAGCCTGCGCACCGAGCCGATCGAGGGCAGCGGGGAGGCGCCCGCGATGTCGGTGGCCCAGGCGATGAACCTGCTGAAGCTGCACCGCGCCAGCGTGCGCGGCGGAGCGCCGCAGAACTATGCCGCGCGGGAAAAGGCGCCGGACATGGACGAAGTGCGGGCAAGCATCCTGCGCAAGATCGAGGCGATCAAGCGGGCGGAAGCGCGCGAGGCCGCACGGACGGCGTGAGCCGCCACGCCCCCGGAGTTTTCCGATGACGATATTGCGGGACCATGTCCACGGCCTGGGGCAGGGCACGATCGCGCGGCTCCTGCGCACCCTCACCCAGCGCGAAGCCGATGCCTGGGCGGCCGACTGGGCCGAATGGGCGCATGGGGGGCAGCGCGAGCCGGCCGGGGCCTGGCGGACCTGGGTGCTGATGGCGGGGCGCGGCTTCGGCAAGACGCGCGCGGGGGCGGAATGGGGGGCGCGGATGGCGCAGCGGCATCCCGGCGCGCGGATCGCGCTGGTGGCGGCGACCGCGCGCGAGGCGCGGCAGGTGATGGTGGAAGGGCCGAGCGGGCTGCTCTCGCTCCGCCTCCATCGCTCGGAACGGCCGCTGTTCGAGCCGTCGCGCGGGCGGGTGCTGTTCCCGAACGGAAGCGAGGCGCAGCTCCATTCCGGGGCCAATCCGGAGGGCCTGCGCGGGCCGCAGCACGATTTCGCATGGTGCGACGAGCTGGCCAAGTGGCGGCATCCGCAGATGGCGTGGGACATGCTGCAACTGGGGCTGCGCTGCGGGGAGCGGCCGCGCGCGATCGTCACCACCACGCCGCGCGCGGGCTGCGCCGCGCTGAAAGGCATCCTTGCGAGCGCAGACACGGTGCTCACCGGCGGGGCGAGCTGGCAGAACGGCCACCTGCCCGACGCTTATGGCGCGACCATTGATAGGCGGCCTTGCAGCGCCACACCGTGCGCATGATCACGATCTCGCGCTCGCGCGGGGTCAGCGTGTTGTTGGACGAGAAGGCATGCGTC